>Ga0181530_10000258_pt1 | contig 67232 bp, 57 predicted proteins | sample PEATcosm2014_Bin_42_FD_119769 | JGI IMG/M metagenome (GOLD analysis project Ga0181530, IMG submission 119769) | Peatland microbial communities from MTU Mesocosm Facility, Houghton, MI, USA - PEATcosm2014_Bin10_60_metaG | ecosystem: Environmental > Terrestrial > Soil > Wetlands > Peat | place...
AACGTCTGCACGGAGACCTCGAGCTCTTTCAACGTCTCCCTTAACAACGGCACCTACTGGGTGAACTTGCAGAACGCCACCACTGCTGATGGCGAGCCGATTTACTGGGATGAGAACAGCGGTGTCGGCTGCACGGGCCCAGGCTGTCCTTCTTCCGCTTCGGAGAGCTCGGTGGGCACGATTCCTTCGGAATCGTTCACCATTCTCGGCGGCGGCACATGCGCCAATCTTCCGAAATCGGATGGAGCACCGGCGGAAGAAGCTAAGGTTGCGACCGTCCCGCCGTCGCCAACCCAGACTTTTCGCGTGCTTTACAACTTCACCGGCGCCGCGGACGGGGGCCGTCCCCAAGCTATGGTGATGGACGCGGCGGGAAATCTCTACGGAACGGCCAACGAGGGCGGCTCTTCGGGACTAGGTACGGTGTTCAAGCTGACCCCCACCGCTTCGGGCTGGCGGTTCACTCGCCTGTACTCGTTCTCGGGCGCGGATGGCAGCGGGCCTGACAGCCCGCCTGCGCTGGCCTCCAACGGCAGCGTATATGGTACGACAAACTATGGAGGCGGAGGTGGCGTTGGGGTGCTGTTTGGGTTGACTTCCTCCGGAGAGGTCTTGCCCGCCGTTTTCAGCAACTGGACGGAGAGTCTGCTGTACAGCTTCACGGGAGGCAGTGATGGAGCGCGGCCAGGGGGCAGTCTTGTGATTGATGGTTCGGGCAACATCTATGGCACGGCCTACGGCGGAGGCGCGAACGATGGCGGTACGCTCTATGAGTTCACGAACGGGGGCATACAGGTCCTGCACGCCTTTCCCGCCTTCCCCGGCGACGGCACCGATCCACAGGGCGTGGTCAGTGGCGCAGGCGGCCTATACGGTACTACGTACGGCGGCGGCGCCTATGGCACGGGTACAGTGTACACGCTGGCCGGAGGCTACAACATCCTCTACGACTTCGACTTCAGTGGGCAGGGCGAAAACGGCTGGCCGTTGTACCTGGCCGCAGATCAGGCTGGGAATCTGTATGGCAGTGCCACTTATGGTTATTTGATACACGGTTGCTATTACGTCTGGTACGGCACCATCTTCGAGCTGACCTACCCCGATTGGACGCTGGTGACTTTGATGAACTGGGGGAACCTCGACGGCCCTTTGAGTGCCGGGGTGACCCCTGATGCTGCGGGTAATGTTTACGGCACGGTCAACACAGGCGCCGGAGACGGCGAGGTCTTCAAGCTGACCTGTTGCTGGAGCTATACTCCGCTGCACGATTTCAGCGGCAGCGATGGCGCCGAGCCCACGGGCGCTCCCGTGATCGATACGCAGGGCAACATCTACGGCACGACCAATAGCGGCGGAGCTTATAACTACGGCGTGGTCTGGGAAATTTCGCCGTAGTGAACGTTAGAAGTACGCAGGGGGCCGGCATCCTGGCGCGCCGGCCTCTGCTTAGATAAACGCCTCTTGCGACAGCTATCTTGCAAAAGGTGAAACGTTACGGCGTGACCTCCCAAACTACGCCGAAATTGTCTGTGCCGCCATTTTCCGCCGTGCCATAGAGGTTACCCTCGGCGTCAAGTGCCATGCCGCCGCCAGGATACTTGCCATCTTGCCCATTGAAGGTGTGCAAGGTGCTGAAGTTCCAACCGCTGTCCGAGGGCGAGAGTTCGAAGGCGAGGCCCGGCCCGAACGTGAGAGCGCTGTACAGGTTTCCCGCGCTATCCAGGACGGGGACGTTGGTGAAGCCGGGCTCTCCCCCTAGTTGCGGCGGGAAGGCGTACAGGACGCTGTAGCTAAATCCGTTGCCCGTGGGTTGCAGCTCGAAGACAGTTCCCCAATTGGGGTCGCCTTCACCTCCGGTGATCCCGTAGATGTTGCCGTGGCTATCCATGGCCAGCCCGGCGGGATATTCGCCGTCGTCCCCTCCGGTAAAGTTATGCAGAACAGTTTCGGTCCAGCCGGAAGAGCCGGGGGTCAGCTCATACACCACACCCAGGTTGAAGCTGCCGCCCTCGCTGGTTCCGTACAGGTTGCCGGCTTGATCGAAGATCATGCCGTCCACCGGGATTCCGCCATCGGACCCGTTGGTGAAGCTGTGAAGAACGGTCAAGTTCCACTGCCCTTGGGACGGCGATAGTTTATACGCCACGCCGGCACCGTCGTAACCTCCGTATAGTACCGTGCCGTAGATGTTGCCTGCAGCATCGAAAGCCAGGCTTCCCTGGGGAGACCATCCGTCGCTTAGGTCGGTGAAGTTGTACAACACCGTTTCCGTCCAATAACAAAACACGGTTGCGCATCTCGAAGGCGGGGGCTGAAGTTTATAGACCACCCCATAGCCGTAGAAACCGCCGCTCGACGCGGTACCGTAGAGGGCGCCATCCGGGCCGAAAACAACTCCGCCATAGGGCTTACCGCCGTCGGCCTGGCCGGAGAAATCGTACAGCGACGTGAGTGTCCAGCTAGAACCACGGCGGGTCAGCTTGAAAACCGTGCCCGGTCCGGAACTCCCGTATCTTCCGCCGTAGTAGGTGGTCCCGTAAATGTTTCCAGCTTCGTCCAAAGTCACATAAAGCGGGTTGTTGCCGTTGGTACCGGTGAAGTTCGCAAGCACGGAGTAACTCTGCCCCTGCGCCGTTGTGGCAGCCATGACAAATGTCGCAAATATGACCATCAGGACAAGCGCAATTGTTCCTGTCCGTAAGTTGGTTTCGAAAATCAAAATCGAGGTTGCGTCTTGCTTTGAGCCTGCCATCGCGATCCTCCCGTCTATGGAAACGTAGTGGACTTCCGAGCCAGCGGTAGCCCTTGCCATCTTGCGCGGAGTAACTATTGCGCTCTCTTACGGGCCAGTCAACTTAATTTCATATTACGGCGCAAGAGCCTAATAACAGAGGATTTATCGGGCGCAGTTTTCACTCGCCTGCGAAGGGTCTTTTCCCCGCGAGGCCCGCCGCCCACAGCAACGACTTCAATATGCTCCCTTCGACGTTCCCGGCTGTCACGTCCGGGAGCGTCAGCGGTCACTGACAAAGCCCGCCGCAGGGCGTTAGATATCTCCGGGAGAGGACTCCCTGGCCTTTTTTCCCACCCAGTTCCGTTGCGCCCACGCGACGAGAACCAAGACCTCCGATCTGACTTCTCCCCAATGTCCACGCGTACCCGTTTCTTCGCGTGGCCCACATTCGCTTTGAGCGGTATGGCAAGGAGGACAAGCCGATGCACGGGCAAGCGCAATCTCTCAGTTCGCGGTTCCGCACAATCTCACTGGTGGTCATCGCTACCCTGGTGATGGCAGTGGCCATCGTTCCCGCCTGGGCACAGAATTCGGTTCCACCGACGGCGGTGCAGGCAGCGAAAATGCCGGAGTTCGCGTCGCGGCTGGCCCATGCCGCCAAGGCGCACGCAGCACCCAAGTCTTCTGTTCTTGCACGCACAAAGGGGTATTTCCACCCGCTGCAAAGCAATGATCTTTACGACAACGGTCCCACCAACGGCACCACCGATGCCTGGACCATCAACTTCGGGTTTGTGGTCAGCGACAGCTTCCCGATACCGACCGGCGGCGCCACCGTCACCGGCATGAGCTTTGCCGCCTGGCTAATCGAGGGCGACACACTGGAATCGGTACAACTGTCGATAACGTCGGGCGAAAACGGCGGCACCACCTACTTTAATGGCGTGGTGGACTTTACCCAGAGTGGCTGCTCTTCCAACCAGTATTCCTACGACGTCTGCCTGGAGACCTCGGGCGCCTTCAGCCTCCCCCTCAACAACGGCACCTACTGGGTGAACTTGCAGAATGCCATCACCGCTGAGGGTGAGCCGATTTACTGGGACGAGAACAGCGGGCCTTCTTCCGCGTCGATGAATGTCGTAGGCACAATTCCTTCGGAGTCGTTCACCATTCTCGGCAGCACCACCACTACCAGCACCACGTGCGCCACCGATCGTCCGATATCGGATGGAGCACGGGTGGAAGAGGCTAAAGTTGCGATCGTCCCGCCGTCGCCAACCCAGACTTCCGGCGTGATTTACAACTTCACCGGCGGCGCGGACGGGGCTAATCCCGATACTGGTTTGACCATGGACGCGGCGGGAAATCTTTACGGTACTACCCCGGCCGGCGGCTCTTCGGGCGTGGGTACGGTGTTCAAGCTGACCCCCACCGCTTCGGGCTGGGGATTCACTCGCCTGTACTCGTTCTCGGGCACGGATGGCAACGGACCCGACAGCCCGCTCGCGCTGGCTCCCAACGGCAGCGTATACGGCACGACGGGTGCGGGAGGGTCTTTTGGCGAGGGGGTGCTCTTCGGGTTCTCTCCCTTCGCATCAGTCTTGCCTAACATTTTTAATCACGGGATGGAGAGCCTGCGGTACAGCTTCACGGGAGGCAGCGATGGTGAGGGGCCGGGGGGCAGTCTTGTGCTCGACGCGTCGGGTAACATCTATGGCACAGCGAGGGGAGGAGCAAACGGATTCGGCACGCTCTATGAGCTCACCAACGGGGGCATTCAGGTCCTTCGCGCGTTCACCGGGCCCCCTGGCGACGGCGCCGTTCCACAGGGAGTGATCAATGGCCAGGGCGGCCTATACGGTACTACCAAGTATGGCGGCGAGCTTAATAGCGGCACGGTTTATACAACGGCTGGCGGCTACCAAATCCTTTACACCTTCGAACCTGGGATTGGCAGCGGCAACCCGATAAGCCTGACCGCAGACCAGGCGGGAAATTTGTACGGCACGACCACCTGGACTTCGTCAAGCTGTTCACCCGGCGGCGCCATGGTGTACGAGCTGTCTTACCCGGATTGGAACTTGGAAGGCATATGGAGCTGGCTGATATATGGAGGAACTGCGTCGGCCTGGGTAGCCACGGACGCCTCCGGGAATCTTTATGGCACAACCAATAATCAGGGAGGGTACGGCACCGGCAACCTTTTCAAGCTGACCTGTTGCTGGACCTATACTGATCTGGGTGACTTCGGCGGCATCTATGGCGAGTACCCCGAGGCCGCTCCCATAGTGGATGAGCAGGGCAACATCTACGGCACGACTGCGTATGGCGGAGCTTATGGCTACGGCGAAGTCTGGGAGATTTCGCCTTAGCCGAGCGTTACAAGTACGCAGGGGGCCGGCATCCTCGCGGCGTGCCGGCCCCGTTGTTTGCTACAGCCGCACTGGTGCAGCCCAGCTGGTGGCACGGCAATGCATCAGTGACTACCGAGAAATCGCCATTTCGCAAGCGATAAAAAAGCGGCCTGACGGAAGGGTTGTCAGACCGCGAGCCTGGGCGAAACGTCGTCCCGGGAAAGCTACTGCAACGATGCCAGCGTCTTATGGGCGTCGTCTGCGTCCTGACCTTTCAGGTTCATCTGCAAGGCCTTCTGGAGCTCGGTCCGCGCCCGGTCCTTTTCTCCCGCACCGCTCAATGCCATTCCGAGGTGGTAGTGGAACCCTGGATTTTGGGGAGAGCTCTTCACCGCGTCTTCCGCCAGCGAGACGGAGACCCGGTAATTGCCCTTCTTATACTGAATCCATGCGAGGGTATCGTTTACGGCTTGCATGTCGGGCGCAATCTGCTTCGCTTCGGTGGCCAGACTCAGGGCCATATCGAGGTTCTCGCCTTGTTCAGCGTATACCCAAGCCAGGTTGTTGGCTGCCACTGGATCGTGGGCATTCTCTGAGAGGGAGGTCTGATAGTACTTACCCGCGGATTTCAGATCGCCCTTCTGCAGATAAACGCTGCCGATGGCGTTGTTGATAAAAGTGGAAGTGGGTTGAATGGCGAGCGCCTTTTGAAATACATCCAAGGCCTGGTCGTACTTTCCCGTCGCCAGATAGATTTGGCCTATGTGCATGTAGGCGGCGGCAGACTTGGGATCCAGCTGCAGCGCTTTTTGGTATTCGGCGAGGGCCTGGTCGTACTTTCGGGTTGTCGCCAAAGCGGAGGCGGAGATAAAGAGGGCGGCCGGCTTTTTGGGGTTGGCGGTCGCATACTGCTCGGCCAAAGCCACCGCTTTCGCCGGTTCATTGATCGAGAACATCATTGCGATGTAGTTGGCCATGGCGCCGTCGTAACCTGGACTCATATGCAGAGCGGTCTGGTACATTCGCTCCGCCTCCGCATATTTCTTCTGTCCGGCATAGGCAAAGGCCATATTGACGTACAGAATCGGATCGTTGGGCACGCTCTTTTGGGCTTCCTGCAACTCTTCCAGGGCCTTATCGTAATTCTTGGCTCCCAGCGAGATGGTGGCGTTGAGGTAATGCGCCATGGGATTGTTCTCATTCAGCTTCTGCAGCCGTGCCGCGTACTCGGTGGCCGTATCGAAGTCGCGGCTATCGCGATAAACTTCGGCGAGGGCCTGCAAGATCATGGGGCTGTTGGGCTGGATACGGTTGGCTTCCTGCAACTCGCTCTTGGCGCCCGCCATGTCCCTGGTCTGGCGCAGCACCTGACCCAGGGCGAAATGGGCCTGGGGGCTTTCGGGAGCATCTTTCACCACCTGCCGGAGCACTGTAGTAGCTTCGGTGGTGTTGCCCTTGATGGCCAGCAAACGCCCATTGGTCAGGCGCGCGGTAACGTCTCCCGGATCGTCTTTCAGCAGGCGATCGACCATCTTCTGGGCCTCATCCATCTTGCCCATGTTGATCATGGTCTCCAGCACCCGCACCTGCAGCTGCTGGTTCTTGGGATCGAAGGTCAGACCGCGCTGATATTCCTTCAAGGCGCCGTCCGCATCGCGGGCGGCGAGGTAGTAGTCGCCGATGGCGGAAGCCACGTCGGTGGAGCTTGGCTTACTTTGGCGCAACTGCTGGACCACGGCTTCGCCATCCTCCTTGCGGCCTTGCTGGAGCAGCAGACCGGCCAAGCGAAGATACGGAACCGGGGAATCGGGGTTATTGCGGATGGCCTGGCGGTAGGCGTCTTCCGCCTGCTTGGGATCCTTCTTGTACAGATAGAAGCCGGCCAGATTGGTATACGCCGGGAGCATGTGGGGATCAATCTGGATGACTTTGCGGAAGTCCTTCTCCGCTGCCTCATCCTGCTTCAGGAAGACATAGGCGGCCCCGCGGTTGAGGTAGGCATCGGGATCGTTGGGCTTGAGAGCGATCGCCCTGCTGAAGTTGGTGAGAGCGTCGTCCAGATGCTTCTCGGCCAACAGCACATTGCCCAGCAACAGATAGCCTTCGGCGTTGTTGGGATCGTGGTCAATGATGTAACGCGCCTGCTCTTCCGCGTTGCCGAAAAAGTTGTGACCGGACTGCAGATACATGCCTCCCAGGGAAACCCGGGCCTTTAGGTGGTTGGGATCAAGTTCCACCACCTGGCTCATCTCCTTGTAGGCCTCCTGGTTCTTTACCAGTTTTAGGTCGGCCTCGGCGAGCTGATAATGGGCTTCGGCAAACTTAGGATCGATCTGGATAGCTTTCCTATATTGAATCGCCGCGGCATCGTACTTTTGCTGCTCCATGTACTTATTGCCACTCTCGAGGTACTTACGCTTGGCGACGTCGGGATTACGGCTGCAACCGATGAGGATGCAGGTTAGCACAGCCATTACGACACAAACGATGTAGCGGTTCCGCATTGACTTCTCCTAGGTTTACCGAGGGATGACCTGATCAACATCAAGTGCAACTTGTTTCGCGAACGCCAACACCTGCGGCTGCGCCGCCGCCTCACCTCCATACACGACCGGCATGGTGATGCGGACCAGCGCGGCATCAGTGCGGTTCAAGCGTAGCGCGTCGTACACCAGATAGAACTTGCCCCAGTACTCGCTGGCCACGATCCGACCATGCGACTGGTACCAATACAGCACCAGTTGTTCGTCCAAACCCTTGCGCAGGATGTAAAGATTGATGGGCACCGTGCGTCCATCGCCCAGCGATAACTGATAGATCGAGGATTGCACGGGATTCCAGCCGGCTCCGGGCAGGCAGTTCTTGGGCGAATGGATGGAAGCGCCCGTCCGCTGACTGCGAAGATACGCGATATACAACCCCATCATGTCCTGGTTCATGCCGGGTTTCCAGTAGCCCCGATTCAGATAGTCGGTCACGTGCAGGTAATCCAGTATGACTTTGTCGATTTTCCAGTCAACCACCTTCGTGTAGTCGCCGACCCGGACGGGAAATTGCGAAAGCGGCTTGGCGGGCGGAGTGGACTCACCATGAGAAAGGTAAGCCAGGCCGGTTGTGCCTCCCAACAGCACCGCAATCATGACCCAATACCGCACCCCCGCCTTCATTGACTCACCGTGGGAGCAAGCGGTGTGCCTTCAGCTTTGTCGTGCCACCCAAGCTTCTTGCGCACCAGCGTTATTGCGCTGTGAAAGAGCAGGAACAGAACCGTGGCGACTACGAAAATTACCCAACCGGAAAACTCGTGCATAAATCCTTCCGCCGCCCTCGGTCCAAGATAATTTGCCATGAGGGCTGTAATCATGACCCGGGTGCCATTACTGATAATAGCCAGCGGCACCATCGCGATCACCAGCAAACACCGCAGCGTTACACTGCGTTCAACAAGATATCCATATCCGGCCGCTAACGCAAGCAAGGACATGAGAGAGCGGATCCCGCTACAGGCCTCCACCACCTCCAAGGTCATGTGAGGCAGGACGAGCAAGTTGCCCTCACGCATTACCGGAAACAGGTTGATGATCTCCAGGGACCTTACGGCGAAGCGCGAGGCAATGAACTGAAGAGGAAAGACGATGGAATTGTAAACCACCAAGGGTATGGGGATGGCGAACAGCAGAAACGCCATGGGGAATGCCATGGCCCGCAGAAACTTTGATCCGGCAAAATAGACGATCAATCCGCAGATTGTTCCTAGCAGCGACACACGGGTCAGCGACAATTCGGCGCCCAGACTGCCCAGAAACAAAAGCCCCAGGGAACCCGCCACGATGACCATGCCCCAGGGCGACGGCCGCCGCGGAATCAAACGCAACTTGTCCCGCCGTTGCCAGATCAGAAAAGCGGAAAGCGGGGGCACCAGGAATCCATGCGAGTAATCCGGCTGGATATACCACTCGTAGACTAGCAGCTTGAGTACCGAAGCGTACAACAGAGCCAGCACGCCTACGAGAAGCAGGCCTTGCCAGCCGAATGGCTTCACTGTCTGCCAAAAGCTCTGCCAAAAAGATGACAGTTTCGAGGAAGGTTTTCCGCCCGGCAGCACTTCCGGTGCCGGTTCGGTCAGAGTTGCACGCGTCGTCGTCTTGGTGCCAGCAAGCGCCACAGGCGAATCACTCCTTTTTGATTGCATTGGTAAACGAACCTTGATGTGTGTGCAATTATTTAGCCGAATCGGTAAAGAATGCAATTTATATCAGATTGATAACACATAACTTATAAGACTTATTTTTGGGAAGCGCAAGACCTTGTCCACTTCATGTGCAATTCATTGCACATCGGTTCCAGCTTGCTACCCTGCCTGAGTCGAGGCCGCACCGGAATCTTGGGCTTGAGAAAGTATCCCAAATTGGTTACCCGGTGCCAACTTTCTGCCGCTGGGACTCAGAATGAGCTCAAGCCTGTCAGATACTCGGTCGATTTGCCTCCTTGTGGGAGCAATTCATAGCCGGATCTCGAACCGGCTGAAATCGCGCTCGCCTGCTTTTTTTCAGCAATTCCCCCGGAGCCGCTCAATCCCCTTTCGCGAAGGAGAATGTAATGGTTTCTGGAATCGACATATTACGCACTACTGGCCGTTGCCGAACCCTGCTTCTTTGCGGGTTCTGCGCGGTGCTGGCGCTTCTTCTGTCAGCGTCGCTATTGGCTACCGTTAACCCTGGAGAAATCTCTCCCCCTACCGTGTCCGCCACCGTGAGTTCCACCATCGACCCGGTCAACGGGGTCAGCGTCGTATTCCGCTGGACAACCACGCACCCCAGCACTTCGTATGTAATGATCGAAAACCCCGATAACTATAACGGGAACGACAATCAGTCGACCCGCCAAATCTATAACTCTGCTGTGACCACCAATCACGTGGTCACGGTCGACCACTTTCCAGCATACAGCTATCACGGCACTTGGGGATATTACGTCGCTTCGCAACAGACGAGTGGGACCTGGGCCTCCTATCCCGGTCCGGCAACCGCCGGCTGCGGTTCGCCACCCTTTCCGGGCTGCGGCGGCAGCTATCTGACCTTCAATCTGCCAACCTCGCCTACCGACCCCAACGGCCCACTCATCTTTGCGCTATGGCCGATCGGCGGGCAGAACGTCTATCAAGGCGATCCTTCGCAAACCCCGGCGTGCACACCCACGGCCAAGAACTCGCGGGAATGCAACGATCTTTACGTTGCCCTGCAAGCCAACCTGCTCAGTGGAACGCCTGACGCGATTGTTCGGATGGTGAACCCCGTCGTCACCAACCTGAACACCGGACGCCAGGTCACGAACTTCAGCATCACCGCGCAGTATCTCTGCGATCTCAGCGCTCCCTCCAATCCTCCACCCTCGGGCTGGGATGGGGGCTACCGAATGGACGGCGTCTGTTACAACGGAACCATCTACAGCACTAACACGACTTTGCGATTGCGGGTGAACTCTCATGCCGTACCCGGACACTATCAGGTCAGTGCCAGCTTTCAGGGCATATATAACGGACAGAACGACGGCAACCCGGTCAGTGTGACCTACGACTTCACCGTCCTTCCAACCGCAACTGCTCCGGTGACGCCTCCGAACTCCTATCCCGCCATCGCTGGTCTGGCAACCTGGCAGAGCAACATGGTGAACCCGAATTCTCCGGCGGCTTCCGCCGAGTACTGGTGCACCAATAACACCGACACCAATCCGTGGTGGAGTCTGGACAACGGAAACTTCGTAGGATACTTCGATCTGCCGTCCTCGATTTATTTTGAGGCTTGGAATTATGACGGCGGCCGCGTCTATCAACAGATTGCCGACTACGACTACAACATTGACGCGATGCCTGGGTATCTGAATGTCTCGCAGCGCGATCACTGGAAGCGCTGTGCCGAGCTCGCAATGGGGCCGTACAAGGACATGACCATCGCCAGCCAGGCCAGCTTTGTCTCGGAGCCGGACCAGTTTCCCTATGGCATGGCCATGAACTATTTGCGTACCGGCGACTCCACAATGTTGTCGGCAGTCAACTTCCTGGCCAACAATCCGGTCTTTGATTTTCTTGCCGCAAACTCAGCCTATGTTGAAACCGCACGGACCGTGACGTATATGCTGGATGATCGTCTGGCCATCGAAATCGCCGGCTTTCCTCGCAGTCCGTTTGTCCCGCGAACCGTGGACGTGTTGTTGGGGGTTCTGGACCAGAGCTACAACTTGAACCTCTCCAACCCCAATCAACAGGAATACGACACCCATCCCTTCATCATCGGGCTGGTGATGGAGACCCTGATCAATTACTACGAACTGGATGCGGCTGAGGGCCATGTGCCGGATGCGCGAATCCCGCTCGAAATCAAGAAAACGCTGGATTGGCTGTCCTCGACCCAGTACATCGCAGCTACCCACGTCCTGGCCTATCAACCGTATGAGTTGCCGTGGAGTCCTACCCTGGTGGGAGGAACGCTGTACGGTGCGACCGAACTCAACGATTTGGTCGCTCCCGCGTACGCGTGGTACTGGAGCAAGAGTGGCAATGCCCAGTATCTGACACAGGGCGATGATTTGTTTAACCACGTTTGGGATGATGGCGGCGGCTGGACGTGGTCGGTCAAGGAGTTCAATCAGATATACAAGTGGAGCTTCGACTATGTGCGATGGAGGACCGGCGAGAATCCGGACGGCTCCTCGCCGGCCGTGCCCACGGTGCTCGCCGAGGCGAATCCTTGCGAGAACCATACCAGTCCCTGTAATGCGCCCTGGACGGACTGGACGACTCCGGTGCAAATGACCTGGACTCCGGCGCAGAGCCAGGGCTGGCCGCATCCGTCGGTCAATCCTGCGATCCCTTCGCCGGTGGTCAACGGAACTACTGTAACCTTCACTTTCAATACCTTCAAACCGGCGACTAGCACCATCTATTTCGGCACCGCGACACCTGGATCGTGCAACCTGAATGATCCAGCACCGCCGTTTTGCATGTCGCCGTTCCCGGATTTCGGTTTTCAGGCGATGCTGGCGGCCAGCTACACGAACCACTCGAACGCCGTGGCCGCGGTGAAGAACAACAACACCACCAACCAGTACGATCCCATCGGCGCGCCGAATATTTACAACACGACAATCACGATCAGCGGGCTGGCGCCGCATACCACGTATCACTGGCGGCCGCTGGTGGTCGATCACGACGGCAATGCGGCTGCCTATTACGATCAGACCTTCACCACCGCCGTCGGCGGCAACGTAGGTCCACACGCGGTACTCATTACGGTTGGACCCAGGCCGTGAAGTAGCTGCGCCGAAGCAAAAAAGGTCCCACCCAAGCGACGATGCTTGGCTGGGATTTTTCTTGCCGGGCTGCACTGCCAACCTACAAGCGGACGATCCTCTCTGACTGAAATGCCTTCATGGCGTTTCGCGTGTCGACGATCAGCTTTGCCGATGAGAGCAGCCCTTTGTAATCGAAATCTGAGTGGTCGGTGACGATCACCACACAGTCGGCTTTCGCAGCCGACTCCAATAGCGACTCGGAATCGAGCGTGATGCCGTCCAGTTTCAGATGCGGCACATAGGGATCGCTGTAGGAAACGATGGCCCCACGCTTCTTGAGCAGCAGAATCACGTCCAACGCAGGAGACTCGCGCATGTCATCGATATTGCGTTTGTAGGCCACGCCGGCGACATGCACCCGCGAGCCGTTGACCGGCTTGCGGTGATTGTTCAGTGCGGTCTGAATCTTATCGACTACGAAGTGCGGCATGTTGCCGTTGATGTAGCCGGCTAGATCGATGAAGCGCGCTTCGATGCCCGACTGTTTCGTTTTCCACGAGAGATAAAACGGGTCGATGGGAATGCAATGGCCGCCGAGTCCCGGACCGGGGTAGAACGGCATGAAACCGAACGGCTTGGTGGCGGCGGCGTCGATCACTTCCCAGACATTGATTCCCATTCCATCGCACATCAGGGCCATTTCGTTGACCAATCCGATGTTGATCATGCGGAAGGTGTTCTCCAGCAGCTTCACCATCTCCGCCACGCGGGTGTTGGCGACGGGAACGACGGTTTCCAGCGCCTGCGAGAAGAAGAGCTTGCCCATCTCCGTGCAGGCGGGCGTAATGCCGCCGACTACTTTGGGAGTGTTATAGGTCTGATAAACCGGGTTGCCGGGATCGACGCGCTCCGGCGAGAAGCACAGAAAGAAGTCTTCTCCGGCTTTGAAGCCGAGCTTTTCGAAGGTGGGCAGCAGCAGTTCGTCGGTGGTGCCGGGATAGGTCGTCGATTCCAAAATCACCAGCAAGCCGGGATGGAAATGCTTGGCGATGGCTTCCACCGCGGACACGATGAAACTCATGTCCGGGTCTTTGGTCTTGCGCAGCGGCGTGGGGACACAAATGTTGATGGTATCCAGGTCGCGAACTGCGGAAAAGTCGGCGGTCGCGCTGAACCGCTTCTCGCTCACCAGCTTGGCAATCTCGGCGGAAGGGACATCCTGAACGTGCGACTCGCCGCGGTTCAGCCCTGTAACCTTCGACTGCTGGACGTCGATTCCGGTGACGGTGAAACCGGCTTTGGCAAACTCCACCGCCAACGGCAGGCCAACATAACCTAGGCCGACAATGCCAACCCTCGCCGTCTTGGTCTCGATTTTTTCCTTTAGAGCGTGGAATACCCCTGCGACCTTCGGTGCAGTCTGCATGTGCCTTACGGGCCCCCAACGAGCGTGCTTCCGGCGGTGAATGTCACCGCGTGCCAACCGATCAGCTATAGCAGCCAGCAATGACCGGCGCGTTCTAAAGAGTAGCACGCCGGCGAGGCGCGCCCACATGCTGCTACGGGCAAGGGCTGCCAGCCAGGTGCTAGCCCCCCTTCAATTGCTAGTTGCTAGTTGCTAATTGCTTCTTCAGTTGCCATCCTTGGAAAACACCACGTGGATCCAGTTGGCGTGCGCCCGGGCGAACGACATCCGCAGCCGATCGAGTCGAACCGCCGCCCCGGAATAGACCTTCGACAAAAATGATCTGCGCTCCGGGGCCACCAGCACCGCTCCGCAGTAGACGCAAGGCTCGTCCTGCGAATACGTCCCCCAGGGGTTGCCGGCCATTTCCATCAGCATCGCAGAAACTGCGTTGGTTCCTTCCCTGGTCAAGCCCACGAATGATTTGCTCTTGATCGCAAGGCCGGGGAACAGTTCCCCGAGCCGTTGCTCATCAAAGGTGTTTACATGCCCCCAGGGCGGATTGGTCCTCCCACACTTGCGGCAAGTGGTGCGGTCGGAGCGGATGTCCTGGCAATACGGAACGCCGATGATCAGCTCATGCCGGGCGACCCGGGTCAGTTCGCGGCAAGCCTGCTTCAGCGCCGGAATGTGCTCCAGAACTTCGGCGCAGAATACGCAGTCGAACGACGCGTCAGGAAATTGCAGCCGGGTAACGTCGCCGGCGACGGTGGTCACTCGCGGAAACTCGAAGGCCGGCTGCTTCAAATCCAGGGCCGTTACGTCCGCGAAGTACTCGGTCAACAAGCGCGAGAAATGGCCGTCGCGCGCACCGATGTCAAGCACAGACTTTCTGCCGCGGGGCAGCAGGCGCAGAAGGTCCTGGGTGCGAGCTTTCTCTTGTTCGCTCTCCCGATATTGTTGCAGGTCGTTCATTCCGATCGCTCTTCGCCGTTCGCTTTTCGCTCTTCGCCACGCTACCGGCCGCGGGCGCGCGGTGTGACCGCAGAAACCTTTTCGGTTCGCTCGGTGTGCGCCCCTAAATAGAATTTGCGCAAAACCTCGCGGCAGCGCTCGCCGGCCTGCCCGTCCCACAGCGGCGGAATTTGCTTTTTGCCTGGCGAGCGCTTCATCTCATCCCAGGCCACCAGAATAGTGGCTTGCTTCGTCCCCGCCAAGCGATTGGTGCCGAGCTCGATGGTGACTGGACGCTCCGTATTGTCGCGCAGCGTCAGACAATCCACTCCCAGAACGGTGGTTTCTTCCTGGATGCCGCCGGAGTCGGTCAACAGCAGTGAACTGGCAGCCTCCAGACTCAGGAAATCCAGATAACCCAGCGGCTCCAGCAGACGAATGCTGGTCGACAGCGGGATGTTACCGTTTGCCAAACGCGCGCGGGTGCGAGGATGCACTGGCCACAACAGCGGCAACGTCTCCGCAATTACTCCGAGCGCTCCCAGAATTTCGGCGAGAGCAACTGGATCATCGACGTTCGCCGGCCGGTGCAAGGTCACGACACCATACGGCTTGCCGCGAACTTCCAGCTTGTCCGCAATGCCAGAGCTGCGCGCTTGCTCCAAGTGCTGGCGCAGGGAGTCGATCATCAGATTGCCGACCAGGTAAATCCGCTCCCCGGCCACGCCCTCGCGCAGAAGATTCGTGCGACCGCTTTCCTCTGTGACCAGGAACAGATCGGCGATGGAATCGGTAACGATGCGGTTGATCTCCTCCGGCATGGAGCGATCGAAGCTGCGCAGTCCGGCTTCCACGTGTACGACGTCGATGCCCAGCTTCTTCGCGACGATGGCCGCCGCCGCGGTGGAGTTCACATCGCCGACCACGACCACCGCGGCGGGGCGTAGATTCTCCAGCGCAGGCTCAATCCGCCGCATGATTTCGGCAGTCTGCTGAGCGTGGCTGCCGGAGCCGACATCGAGATGGTACTGGGGCTCTGGAATGCCGAGGTCGCGAAAAAATTGGCCGGACATGTTGTCGTCGTAGTGCTGGCCGGTGTGGATCAGGACCGATTCAAAACCGGAATCGCCCGCGAGCGCCTTCATCAGCGGCGCAATCTTCATGAAGTTGGGGCGGGCGCCAGCAACCATCGCCAGCCGGATTGGGGTTCCTGGATTGGTCACGAGTCGATGCGCCGAAGTCCTTGGGTTGCGTTCTGCGTCATTGTAAACGACCACGCGGCAAATGAATTCTGCTAGTCTGTTGCCGCGCGAGACCTCGCGGCGGGAAGCTGAGACAATTGAAGCGGTGCACGACGCCAAGCCACATGTGATCATGATTGCCTACCACTTTCCGCCTGCTCCGGAGGTCGGCGGGCTGCGGCCATTTCGCTTCCGCAAGTATCTTCAGCGCATGGGCTATCGCTGCCACGTGATCACTGCGTCGCCGCAAGGAGAACAGTGCCCTCCCGACACCATCTTTGTTCCCGATGAGCTGCGAGCGGTCTGGGACGAGGGACCGAGCGGGCGGCTCTCATTCGAAGCCTGGCAGGAGCTGCTGATTCGCAAAGCGATGTTTCCCGGGCATAACGGATTTGTTTGGTCGCGGAAGGTCGCATCGCGGTGCCAGGAGATCATTCGCGACCATTTGCGCGATCGGTTTGTGCTGTACTCCACCTATCCGCCGATGGGCGCGCTGCCGGCAGGTCTCATCGTGCGCCTGCGGGAGAAGATTCCCTGGATTGCGGACTTTCGCGATCCCATCAGCGGAACAGCGACGGGGCTTCTATCGCTGCGGGCGCGCTTTTGGAACCGGCTGCTGGAAGGGTTCTGCTTTCGCAACGCGGAAGCGGTCGTCGCCAATGTGGAGCCCGCAGCCGACGTCTGGCGTAAGCGATATCCCTGGGCCCAGCGAAAGTTGCACGTCATCTACAACGGCTTCGATCCGGAAGACGTGCCGCAGCCGCGCCAGATACCTGGCCGCGCGCACAAGCTGATCGTCCACGCCGGAGCGCTCTATCACGGCAGAAATCCCAACGTGATCATCGAGTCGCTGGCGCGATTGCGCGCCATGGGAGCGCCCGGGGCCGGTTCGGTCCGCATTCTTCTGCTGGGTCCGATCGACGCCAAGGCCGGCTTCGATCAAGCGCTCTACGACCAGGCACAGCGCGACGGCTGGCTGGAGATGCGGCCCAGTGTTCCCCGCAACGAGGCCCAACATCTGCTGGAAGAGGCCGACGGTCTGCTCCTGGTCCAGCCGCAGAGCGATACGCAAGTGCCAGGCAAGCTCTTCGAATACATCTGCATTGGCCGGCCCATTCTGGCGCTAGTGCTGCGATCGTCGGCGGTGCAACAGATCCTTCAACAAGCTGCGGCGCCGAGTATGTGTATCTATCCGGATGAGCCGCGCGATGCCGTGGATCGAAAGCTGCTGGAGTTCCTGCGAATGCCCAACACCCCCACCGCGCCCAACGATTGGTTTCGCACCAACTTCAATGCGAAGCACCAGGCGGAGCAACTGGCGGCGATCATCGACGAGATTGGGTGAGGGTGGCTTCCAGATCGTTTTGTGTCAGGGCACGACTTCAGTCGTGCCGAAAGAGAACGTTCAGAAATTCTGAGCCGGCTTCAGCCGGCGGCACAACCTGCCGATGCACGAACGCCGCGTGTCAGGATGCAAACGCTTTGCGCCCTACTCGGCTGGCTTGGCTGCGCCTTCTCCCCGCCGCGTTCGCTGATGCAGTCGCCGAGGTCGAAAGGCATAGAAGTACCACTCTAAATAATGTGGCAGCCACCGAAGTATGCGAAAGCGCGAGCTGCCTGCGGTGCGGTCGTGCCAGGTGCTGGGAATTTCGGCGATGCGATAGCCGTTGAGGAATGCCTTGACGGTGAGCTCCAAACCCAGCTCAAATCCGGCGACGCTTTCCACCGAGACATCGTGCACCATGGCCGCGTCGTAGAGCTTGAAGCTGTTGGTAGCATCGTGGGTCGGCACTCCGCGCAGATAGTGCAAAGTCAATCCACTCACCCGCGACATCAGTTGCTTGAGAAACGGGCCGCCGATCAGCCGGCCGCCCCTCATGTAGCGGCTACCGCAAACCACATCGAAGCCCTGTAGGTATAGCGCGTACATCTGGTCGACCTGGGTGAGATCGTCCGAAAGATCGGCCATGGTGACCAGCACCGGCCCCGACTCCACCGCTTCCAGCCCGGTCTTGATGGCGCCGGTGACGCCGCGGCCATAAGCATTTTTGCCCAGTGTGAGCCGTGTCTCGCCGGAAGCAATGATCTCTCGCGCGACGGGCAGCGTGTTGTCCTGATCGAAATCATAGACAACGATTGCCGTGAACGGAGTCTTGATGCTGGACGCGATCTCGCGCCACAATGCGGGAAAGTTCGCCCCCTCGTTGTAAACCGGGATCACGATGGTGAGGGGTGGATTTGGCGGCATCGCGTATTTTGCAGTTTGCGAGCGAAAAGCAGGCCCCTCGACTCGGACTAAAGTCCTCGTTTGGGATGACACACATAAGCAGCAATGTGCGGCACGCCTGAAAGAGCCTGCCCTGAGCGTAGCCGAAGGGTACCCTGTTACAAACCCTGCGTCCTCTCCGACGCGGTTCTGCTCGAAGCCAATTCGCTGTTTGCTAATCGCTAGTTGCTAATTGCTAACTGCTTCCCTCACATCTGCCCCACCGAGATTTGTTCCTCGATCCAGGGAATGATCTCGTCGAGTATGACATCCAGCGTGGTCAGAGCTTGGAAACCGAGAACTTCCCGCGCCTTGGTCACATCGGGCGAGCGCTCCTGCACGTCGTATTCGAAGGGCGGATCGGAAACATAACGAAATGGCTTCTCGCCCTTGTGAATTTTGTTCCAGATGAGCTCGGCGAGCTCCAGCACGGTGGTCCGCGTCGGCGTCGAGAGATTGAAATCGTTGTTCTTCGCCGCCGGATGCTCGATGCAGATGCGGATACCCTTGGCCAGATCGCCTCCGTAAGTGTAGTGGCGAATCTGATTGCCCTTGCCCAGAATGTGCAGCGGGTCCTGACCCTTGAGAACTTTCTGCACCAGATCGGGGACCACATGCGACATGGCCAGCTTGACGTTGCCGCTCATGATGTCGCGATCGGCCAGCGCTCGCTTTTCGCCGACGCCGACGCAGTTGAATGGCCGTGCAATGGTGTACGGCAGTTTGTATTGCTCCCACGCGCCCTGCGCGAAATACTCGGTCGCCAGCTTCTGGAAGCCGTAGGTTGAGCTGGGCGGCGGACAGCGGCGCTGCGCGCCCTCGGGCGTGGGATACTCCTTCGTGTTCTCGAACACCATGCTGGAGGAAATCACGGTGATCTTCTGTAGCCGGGCGTGCTGGTGCGCGTGCAGCGCGGCATCGAAAGCCGCTGCGGTGATCCGTTCGTTCTCGGCGATCAGATCGTAGGCAAACTCATGGAAGTAGCTGATGCCGCCAATCATGGCCGCGGCCGCGACGAAGTGGTCGCAGTCCTCCAGCAGTTCGTTCAGCAGCTCTTTGTCCTTCGCGTTGCCTTCGACGAAGCGATAGCACGGATGCGAGTCGTAGCTCTTGGCAACGCGCCCGTACTTGCTGTAGTTGTCGAGGCCGACCACGGTGTAGCCGGCCTCCAGAAGCTCCTGCACGAGATAACCATTGATGAAGCCGGCCGAGCCGGTGACGAGTATTTTCATGGGTTATTGAATGCCCTCACAGGCCTGAAGATTTTCCTGTCTACTGCACGATTACGATTTCCTGCCTACTGCATAGTTACGTCGAGCAAAATCCGCGTTCCGCTGTCAAGCTTCACCTCCTTGCCGCTCGAGGTAAGCACTCCGCCCGATCCGAGCTGCAGGTTAGCTATTCCGAGCACCCCAGTGGACTGTTCATTCAGAAGAGGAATGGACGGTGCGTTAAGCGTATTCGCGACGCTGTGCGTAGGGACGGCGTTGAGGTCCACTCCATACAAATCGCGATTGCTACCGGAGGTCGGCGCGTTCGGATTCGGTGCTACGGCGCGTATGATCCCTTGAATGGCCGTCTGCTGACCGCCTGGCCGCAGTACGGCATCGAAGGTGATCCCCAGCGCCGATTCCGCGTCGCTCTTCGAGCGGGCTTTCGCCTCGGTGATGTGGCCGAGCACGTCTGCACCGCGAGGAACTATCGCACCGCTGGGCAGAGTAATACTCCCGGTAAGCTGGGCTTCAACTTGATCTCCTTGCCGGAGTTTCTTGGAATTGAGCGCCTTGGTCAACTCCACCGTAAACACGCCGTGCTTGCGGGGAGTGGTTCCAGCTTTCAGGCCCGCCGAAGACTGCGCCGCGGCTTGACCTTGTTGAGCGATAGGATTCGGCGCCTGTCCTGCGGACATTGAGACCACTAGAGCAATAAAAAGCGTTCCAGCAAGCCATCGTTTCATAAGTCCCCTTTCCAAAAGCAATGATGTATACAGCACCATCACTCCGGAAATGGCCTCCCGGACCCCGAACTCCAGTTAACAGAATTCTAGTCCTTCACGCCGTAGCCGATGCAAGTTGTCTGGCGGGGAAAAAGTTCCAGGGGTCGATCAGGACCTTTTCAGCCGGAATCTCTACGTCGCGATAAACCGCGTGCGGCGCGCCGACGATCACGATGTCCGCCTTGCGAATTGCGGTCTCCATGGGAACGAAGCCGCTCTCGGAAATATACGGATCGGTGCAGAGCACTTCCAGAGCTTCCACCTCGAGCAGCTTCTTCAGCTTGTAGGAAAGGCTGTCGCGCTTGTCGTCGGATTCCGCCTTGAAGGCCATGCCGAGGATTGCCACGCGCTTGTTCGCCAAATCGTATGGTCGCAATTGTTCCACGTGGAACATGGGAAGGCCTTCGTTGATCAGCATGGCGGCATGGCCAAGAAAGAAATTGTTCTGCGAAAAGGCGGCCAGTTGCAGCGTGTCTTTCAACAAGCATGGGCCGGCCGCGAATCCCGCCTTGGCGAAGCTGCGCATGCGAGGATAATCGCGAGTGACGGCGTCATGGATGCGGTAAAAGTCCAGACCACGGCTCTGCGCCAGCATGTAGAACTGGTTGGAGATGGCAAAGTTCGCATAGCGCCAGGCGTTGGTGAAGAGCTTGGCCAGCTCGGCCTCAGGCGGAGTCAGCTCGATCAACGAAGGCGCGATCAATCCAAACAGACGGCTGGCGGCAGCGGTCGCTTCGGGCTCAAATCCGGAGACAATCTGCGGCAGCTTGATCAGTTCCTCGACGGCGTTGCCTTCGGCGATGCGCTCCGGACAGAAGGAAAGCAGGATCTTGCGCTTGAGTTTGCGCAGCCGCTCGTAGACAAGCCTGGTGACGCCGGGATAGACGGTGCTGCGCAGCACCAGCAGCGCGCCGTCCTGCATGTGATCCAGCAGCGCGTCGATGCTGCGGTACACATCGCCCACGGTGGGATTGAGGTGCCGGTCCACCGGCGTGCCCACCACCGTAATGACAGCGTCCGCAGACTTCATGCACTCGGGATCGAGTGTCGCACGCAGCGATTTTCCCGCGACGCCGCGCAGCAGCTCGTCGGCTCCGCGCTCCATGAACGGCATGGCGCCGGAGTTGACGAGTTCGACCTTGGCTGGATCGATGTCGAGCAGGTCAACTTGTAGCCCGGCTTTGCTGGCGAGCACGATGCCCAACGGCAATCCGACATGCCCGCAGCCGCCTACGATGGTGGTTCTTTGCAGGGTTTTCATTTGCCTACCATTCTAACTGGGGTTGTTCTTTCCTGCCTCGCATTTGTCGATGGCAAGTGCGGTGGAAGCGCCGGGCTTCAGCCACGGCGAAATCGCAGCACCCAAGAATGGCTTCAGCCACGGCGGCCAGGGCTGAAGCCCAATTTCTAATACCCTGTTCCGGCACGGCTGGAAGCCGTGCCCTTTCACCCCCTTCCATGTTCCGCCTCATCTTGCGTGCGCTTTGGCGTTTGCATATATTCGGAGTTGAGCGTTCGCATGGGACAGCCAGCGAGTCCGCATAATGCGCGGCATTAACGCATCCAACCACTCCCCTAAGGTAACCGCACAGTGACCATCACCGAAGCCCTGAGGATCACGCAAAGTGTGCCCCGTGATGCCCGGCCATTCGCCGTCACTCTGGCATGCGGCTTCACTCCTCTGCACTTGCAGACATTCCTCGCGGCACACTTGCAGCAAACGTTGGCTGACCGCAAAGTGAGGATCACTCCCGGCCTGTACGGAAACCTGGTGGGAACGCTGGAAACTATATCTGACGCGTCGCCTCCCGATGGTCTGGTGATCGCGCTGGAGTGGCCGGATCTCGATCCCCGCCTGGATTACCGCGGCGCCGGCAGCTGGAGTGTAACCGCTGTTAACGACATCGTCGCCAGCGCGCAGACCATGCTGCATCGCATCGCGAATGCGCTCCTGCGGATTCCTGCTGGCCCGCGCATCGCGCTCTCGCTGCCCACGCTTGCTCTGCCGCCGCTGTTCCACGCCCCGGGATGGCAGGCATCGCAACATGAACTGGCGCTCGAAGCCGGCGTCCTGCGCTTCGCCGCCGACATCGCGCAAGCAGGGCGAATCGCCGTCATCAACTCGCAGCGGTTGGCCGAAGAGTCGCCTGCGGCTGGGCGGCTTGATCTCAAGAGCGATCTTTATACTGGCTTGCCTTACACGATTGAGCACGCTGACCGGCTGGCATCGCAGCTTGCGTTGGCGCTCGTGCCGCCGGCTCCGAAGAAAGGGATCATCTCCGATCTCGACGACACGCTGTGGAGCGGAATCGCCGGCGAAGTGGGGCCGGATGCTTTGGGTTGGGACCTCGCGAGCCACGCTCAACTGCACGGCCTGTATCAAAAGCTTCTGGCCTCGCTCGCCGATTCCGGCACCCTGATCGGCATCGCCAGCAAGAACGATCCGGCGGTAGTGGCCAAGGCCTTCGAGCGAAAAGACCTCTTGCTTCATCCTGAGCAGGTGTTTCCCATCGAAGTGCACTGGAACGCGAAGTCGGGCAGTGTGGCGCGCATTCTGGAGGCGTGGAACATCGCCGCCGACAGCGTGATCTTCGTCGATGACAGTCCCATGGAGCTGGCCGAAGTGGCCGCGGCCCACCCCGGCATCGAGTGTGTGCTGTTCCCCAGGAACGATTACCAGGCCGGCTTGGCGATGCTGCGCCAGCTTCGCGATCGCTGCGGCAAAGAACGAGTTTCGAAGGACGACGCTCTGCGTCTGGAGAGCATCCGGCAGGGCGTGGCATTTCGCGAGCAAACCTCTGGCGGAGCCGCGCCGGAGAGTTTTCTGGAACAGATTGGCGCGGTGGTGACGTTCGACTTCGCTGCGGCTGCCGAGCCCAGAGTGCTGGAGCTGGTCAACAAGACCAACCAATTCAACTTGAACGGCGGACGTTATACGCAAGCCGACTGGCAAAAGCTAGTGTCATCTCCGGGCGCGCTGTTGGCTGCGGTCAGCTACGAAGACAAGTTTGGTCCGCTAGGCACGATTGGCGTGGTGGCAGGACAGCTTGGTGGCCGGACGCTCGTGATTGAAACCTGGGTAATGAGCTGTCGCGCGTTTGCGCGGCGCATCGAGCACCAGACGCTGAAGATGCTGTTCGAAACTACGGGCGCCAGCGAGATCGACTTCCGCTTCACGCCGACCGCGAAGAATGGGCCGCTGCGGGATTTTTTCGCGACCTTGCTGGGTGAGGAGCCGCAGTCGGAGTTCCGCCTGACGCGTTCCCAGTTCGAACTGAGGTGCCCTGCGCTGTATCATGAGGTACGCGAGATGAGGAGAGCACAAGCGCATGGATGAGACCCGGCAACGGCTGACCAATTGTTTCCAGGTGGTTTTCCCTGAGCTGCCGCAAGAGGCGATCGCGACCGCCTCTACTGCGACGGTCGCTGCCTGGGACTCGGTCGCCGCGATCACCCTGATGAACGTCATCGAAGATGAATTTGGCTTCGAGATGGACCTGGATGATCTCGCCGACCTGGATTCGTTCGAGAAGCTATATTCCTATCTTCAGAAGCGCCATCAGGTGGCTTGATGGCCCTGCCGCTCCGTCTGCACCATTTGGGATTCGTGGTCGCCAACGTCGAAAAGGCAATGCCCGGATTCGTGCGCTCGCTGGCTGCCGAGTGGGACGGGAAGGTCTTCCACGATCCGCTGCAAAAGGTTCGGGTCGCATTTCTGGCCACGCGCGCGCAAGATCCTGCGATCGAATTGGTGGAACCGGCGGGCGACGCCTCGCCGGTTTCACGCTTTCTTCAGGAGCGCGGCGGGGGGCTGCATCATATCTGCTATGAAGTAGCCGATCTGGAGAAAGAGCTCGCCGAATTTCGTTCGCGGGGTGCGGTGATCGCCAAGCGCCCGCTGCCCGCGGTGGCCTTCGGCGGACGCCGCATCGCCTGGGTGATAACCTCTGAGAAGCTGCTGGTCGAATTGCTGGCACAAGCGATAAGGGAATAGCGGTAAACTACACAAAGGCAGTTGCCCATTCGGCAAGCTCAGGGCAGGCTCTCGACTCGCCCGGCCCAAAGATGTTCGGCTCACTGGGGTGACAAGAACTCATCACTCATCTCATAAATCCCGCAGCGGCGGAGACCGAGGTACCGCAGGGGCTAAAGCCCAGGATTTTGGCGGCAGCTTTCGGCACGGCTGAAGCCGTGCCCTGACACAAAGCATTTATGAGATGGCTGATGGCTTCAAGTTACAACCTCCGGCGGTAAAGAAAGAGACGTTGGTATTCCACTCTTGAAACTCGAAACTCGAAACTCGAAACTCCGCATCGCTCAGCTCGTTTTCATTGCGCTGCTGGCCATGGTTTTCCTGGGTGCTGACACCGACGCGCGCTTCAACAAGCTGGGCCATCAGCTGATGTGCATGTGCGGCTGCAATCAGATTCTGCTGGAATGCAATCACATCGGCTGCACCTACTCCGACCGCATGCGCAATGAACTGGCCGCCGGCCTCACCCGCGGCGACAGCGATTCGCTCGTCCTGCAGAGCTTCGTGCAGAAGTACGGCAACACCGTGCTGGCCGCGCCTACTACGACGGGCTTCAACCGCATCGCATGGATCATGCCTTTCGCGGTCTTTGCCCTCGCCATAGTCTTGACCGTGTGGCTGGTACGCTTGTGGAGGGCGCGCGCCGTCGCCCAACCCGTGCCGCGTCCCTCACTCGACACGGAACAACTCGACGACCTTCGCAAGAAGGCCCGTCAGGATACGGAGTTCTGATGTACGCCTTTATCGCTTTCGTTGTCGTTGGTCAGGAAACTGTGTTCGTGCTCTTCGGCTGCGCGCTGTTTGCGGCGGCCCTCTTCGTTTATGTGTTCTATCAGCCGGATCAGGTTGACGTTGGCGAGGAAAAGACGCGCCATATGTATCTGCTGGAGCGCAAGGAAGCTACCTACGAAAATCTGCGCGACCTGAACTTTGAATATAAAGCGGGAAAGTTGAGCGACAAGGACTACGCCGTCCAGCGCGCCTCGCTCGAAGACGAGGCTGCCGCTATCCTCGCCGAGTTGGAGTCGATTGAGAAGGCGCGTTCCGTCGTCCGCCACGGCACCCGTCGCGCCGGCGTCCCTCCCGATGGAGGCCGTGCGTGAAAATGCAGGCTGTAATCAGTGGGTATAGTGGCGATCGGGTAGAGCTGGCCTTTAGGCCAGCGTCCGGCAGCCAAATTACTTGTCATTCCGAGCGGGCGAACCGGGGTCCCCGCCGAGCGCTTCTTTTGCGCTTGGCGGGGTGGAGTTCAGCCCGCGAGGAATCTGCTGTTCGCCGTCCATCGACCGAGGTGTCGCCGGCTAAAGCCGGCTCACAATCGAGAATTAGGCGGCTGGACGCGGGCCTAAAGGCCCGCTCTACCCGCACGCATAACCGCGTGTTCTGCCTGTTTGCCTGTCTGCTTGTTCTAAGCTCCTTCGCCGCCGCCCAAACCATCGCCGGCACGGTCACGAACGGCACCACCGGCAAGCCTTCCGCCGGAGACGACGTCACGCTGCTCTCACTGTCGCAAGGCATGCAAGAAATCGCTAACGGCAAGAGCGATGCCCAGGGACGCTTCTCCTTTCCCGCTCCCGCCGACAGCCAGGCGCCGCACATGGTTCGCGTCACTCACCAGGGCGTGAACTACTTCCCGCAAGGCGGGCCGCTAATGCCCGGCAGCACCACCGCCGAGCTCACGGTCTATGATTCCGCGAAAAAAGTCGACGGCCTCAGCCAGACGGTCGAGGTCGACCGCTTCCAGAGCGATGGCAAACAACTGGACGGAATCTCACTGTACGCGGTGACCAACAAGTCGCAACCGCCGCGCACCGTCGCCAATGAGAAAGGCACATTCGAAATCGTTTTGCCCGAGGGCGCCGAGATCGAATCCGCTGAGGCGAAGGGTCCCGGCGGACAGCCGATCGCCACTGAAACCACTCCCGGCGCGCAGAAAAGTCATTACCTGCTGAGCTACCCTCTGCGTCCCGGCGAGACGCAGTTCCAAATTTCCTATCACATGCCTTACCGCGGCGAGGCCAGCTTCTCGCCCAAGCCGCTCGGCGACGTACAGCACTTTGTCGTGATGCTACCGAAGACCATGAGCTTCACGGCGAAAGACGCGCAACAGTTTCAGCCGATGGCGGACCCGCAATCGATCGTCATGGTGGCCACCAACGTCAAGCCGGGCCAGGACCTGAGCTTCCGCGTCGCCGGCACGGGGATTTTCCAGACTGACAACCAGCAGAGCGCGCAGGCCGGCGCTGATTCCGGCGGCGGCGCAATGGGCGGATCGCAGGCTGCGGCTAACGATAACCGTCCCGGCGGTGGACTGGGGGCTCCCATCGACGCGCCCGATCCGTTGCACGATTATCGCGCCTACATCCTCGGCGCCTTCGCGCTGGTGCTGGTGATGGGCGGCGCTTATATCGTCTCACGATCCAACCGGCCGCATCCGGCCACGGTTGCGGCGGGCGCGCCCGGCCAGGTTGAGGCCGACTCTCCCGAGGCTGCCGCGGCCTTCGCCGACTACATTGAGCCGGCTGCGTCCCCAAGAGACCGCAATGCCCTGCTGCTGGAAGCCATGAAGGAAGAGCTCTTCCAACTGGAGATCGATCGCCAGCAGGGCAAAGTCACTCCTGAGGAATACACCAAGGCCAAGGCTGCACTGGACGAGACCATCAAGCGAGCCCTGGCGAGAGGCGCCAACAGCTAAGCGGGCCACGCAGACTTGAAATTAATTCTCTGTGCCTCTGTGTCTCTGTGGTGAAAGCTGTCTCTTACCACGCGAAGGCCTTCGTCAGGAAGCGCGAGATGTGCCAGGCGTCCATGTACTTGTAGGGCGTCTCGCCCAGTGAATAATGTCCGCAAGGCAGCGCCTTGATGGTAGTATCCAGCCCGCGGCGCAGGAATTCGCCCGCCGTCTGCACCGAGAACTCGGGCAGAAACGTCAGGTCGTAGCGGCCGTAGATCATCAGCGACTTCTTCGGCCACCGCTCGAACTTGTTGAAGTACACAATCGGGCTGATGCACATCCACACTCTACGAAGTTCTTCCTGCGTCAGCACTGCCTCCACGCCTTGGCGGATGTGCTGCGTGGATTGCCCCGTCCATGTCACGTCGCCGAAAGACGTGGACGCGTGATTGAACACATTTACCCGGATCCGTGGATCGTGCGCGCTCGCCAGGAAGGCATAGCACGATCCCAGACTGGTGCCGACGATCCCCAGCCGCGAGTAGCCGCGCTGCTCCAGCCAGTCCATGCAGGAACGGATATCGGCGATGCCCTGCCGCGTGGCGTCGATGGTACGTCCTATGTTGGCGGACACGGCGTAGTCGGCGCGCGTAATACCGGCGGGACGCCGGATGTCGTGATAGGGCATGCTCAGCCGCAGCGCCGCAATGCCCAGCATGTTGAAAACGCGACAGAGCGCGTTTTGGCTGACTCCATCGGCATTCCACTGCGGCAGGAGCACTACCGCACGATGCCCGTGCGCCGGGAACCAGCGCGCATTGACGCAATTGTTCTCAGGGTAGGGCGACTCGACCGGCGAGGTGAAGCGGAGAAACTTGCCCCACTCGTTCTTAGGCTGCTTCTTGGGAGGTTCGCTGCCAGTGTGGAAGAGCTCGACCTTGCGGTGCTCGATGCGAAAGTCGGCTGGCGCCTGGTAGCGGAAAAACTCGTCGCTGTTCTCAGCCATGGAATCGTTGAGCGCCGTCATGTAGCTGAGCATGGCTTCGCGGTCGCTCTGCTCGCGCGGCACGCTGAAACGCTCGATCCCCGGCCAGCGCGTTGTCCATTCCAGACCCCACTCGAATGGCCGGACGACGCGGTTGTTGTCACGCGACGTCATGCGCGATTCCCAGTCATAAATCCACCGGCGATAGCGTTCTCGCATCACCCGCAATGTTATCCCAGGGAAGCGGTGGACATCGACAAAACCCCAATAAACATAGGTATTTACGCGTTGAGCGGTAGTTAGCGATGTGCGAGTGGTGAAGGCGGCCGCAGCGGGCCGCTGGAAATTTCCGTAAATGCCCGGGCACCGCTGTAACCCGTAGGTTGTAGTGGGCTTGCGACCGTTAGGGGATGACCGGGATTTTGGCCTCGGTTAATCTTCGCATCATGCAACTCATTCAGATTGGCGAAACCAAGCAGAAGACGATCCTGGACATGATCCAGGAGATGGCAGAGCGGCAGTTTGCCGAGATCGAACAGCTAAAGGCAGCGGCGCAGAACCGGTCGCGAGCCAGACAGCCCCGCCGCACCCTTCGGCGTTGCACCTCCCCTGGCGTCGCGGCTTAGCTGCACGCCAAGGCGCGGCGCAGAACGTCAGATCTGGTAATCCATCTCGATCACTTGTTGCAGCTCGTCTGCGCCGTCAGCGGCCAGTTCCCTTCCCTGTAGTTCGCGGACTTCTCGCTTCAGTTGCTTCACTTCATTGGCGACCGCAGCCAGCGCTTCCGAGAGCGGATCGTTGATCTGCTTGGGATCGGTGATCACCACCCGCTTGCCATGATGCAAAACGATGTGGCCGGGAACGCCGACGACCGTCGAGTTGTCCGGCACATCACGCAATACCACCGAGCCCGCGCCCACCCGGCAATTCTCGCCGATGGTGATGTTGCCTAGCACGCGCGCGCCCGCGCCGATGACCACACTGTTGCGAAGGGTGGGATGCCGCTTGCCGGTCTCTTTCCCCGTGCCGCCCAGGGTCACGCCCTGGAAGAGCGTCACGTCATCGCCAATGATTGTGGTTTCGCCAATGACAACGCCCATCCCATGATCGATGAAGAAGCGGCGGCCGATTTCCGCGCCGGGATGGATTTCGATTCCTGTGATCAGCCGCGCCACCTGTGAAAGAAAGCGCGCCAGAAAACGCCGGCGGTGAATCCACAGCCAGTGGTGAACGCGATACCACCACAGCGCATGCAGCCCGGAGTAGAGCAGCACCACCTCCAGTCCAGACTTGGCGGCGGGATCGCGTTCCAGCACCGCGGCGATGTCTTCGCGCATCGAGGAAAACAGATTCACATCGCAACCTCGGCCGTGGTCTGGGCGAGAGCTTCGTTGCGCAGTTGCTCAAACAGAATACTGCTCAAGTAGCGCTCGCCATAGTCGGGAAGGACGACGACGATCAGCTTGCCGGCATTCTCTTCGCGCTGGGCAACACGCAGCGCTGCCACCGTCGCTGCGCCGCAGGAGATGCCGGCCAGGAGACCTTCTTCACTGGCCAGGCGGCGCGCCATGGCGACCGAATCCTCGCCCGATACCTGAATGATTTCATCGATTAAGTCGGTGCGCAGGATGCTGGGAATGAAACCGGCCCCGATTCCCTGGATCTTGTGCGGGCTGGGCTGTCCGCCGGACAGCACCGGACTCTCGCTGGGCTCAACCGCAATCGCCTTGAACGAAGGCTTCTTCGGCTTGATGTACTCCGAGACGCCGGTTAATGTTCCTCCCGTGCCGATGCCCGACACGAGTATGTCGACTTTGCCGTCGGTGTCGTTCCAGATTTCCGGGCCGGTGGTCTCGCGGTGAATCTTGGGATTGGCAGGATTGTCGAACTGTTGCGGCATAAATCCGTTCGGGGTCTGTGCCAGGATCTCATTAGCCTTCGCGATTGCGCCCTTCATGCCCTTCACACCAGGCGTCAGGACGATCTCCGCGCCAAAGGCGCGCAGCAGGACGCGCCGCTCCGTGCTCATGGTGTCCGGCATGGTGAGAATGAGCTTGTAGCCTTTGACGGCGGCGACAAACGCCAGTCCGATGCCGGTGTTGCCGCTGGTTGGCTCGATCAGCACGGTGCGGCGGGGAGCGATCTTTCCCGCGCGTTCGGCTTCGTTGATCATGCTCACGCCGATGCGGTCTTTCACGCTGCTGCACGGATTGAAGCTCTCCAGCTTGGCGACGACCGTGGCGCGTGCGCCGTTGGTTACCTTGTTCAGACGGACCAGCGGGGTGTGTCCGATCAGTTCCGTTACGTCATTGGCTATCTTCATTGTCTATCTCCAAGGATGGTGGCACATTGGCCGGCGATATAGGTTTGACTTTGGTGAAGGAAACGACGGGACAGCTAGCTACAACAACAGCAGCAAGAACAGAGGTGTTGGAAGCGGCGCGCGCCAATCTCAGCGTGGACATACTGACTACTATCGATGCGCATAATGGATCGTCCGATTCCGCGTGACTTCGGTTAGCTTAACACGAATAAGGGCAAGAATCGCGCTTCCTTTGAGCACACCGTCACCGAGGCGCCGGGGCCCTGAGCACGGGCGTTGCGCTTGGTTGACACCGCACGTCGAGGCGCCCAATTTGTCCTGTGGGATAAAATCAACCGAGGAACTATGGAAGACACCCGCATTACCATTGAACCCGGTAAGCGATCTGGCCAGCCATGCATCCGGGGTCTCAGGATCACGGTCTGGGACGTGCTCGCTTGGCTCGGGGCAGGCATGAGCGAAGAGCAGATCATAGCCGACTACCCTGAGCTGGAGAAGGAAGACTTTCGGGCGGCGTTCGACTATGCCGCACGGGTTGGCCGGCGAGTCGCCCTGTGAAACTGCTCCTCGACGAGAATCTGTCCCGTCGGCTCCTTAACCGCTTTGCCGACCTGTTCCCCGGCTCGACTCACGCAGCTTTCGAAGAACTGCTCCAGGTTTCAGACGCACGCATCTGGGAATACGCGAAGGCCGGTGATTTCGCAATTGTCACTGCGGACGCGGACTTCTACGAGCTGGCGACAGCATTCGGCCCCCCGCCGAAAGTCATCTGGCTGCGCGGGTGTAACTATCCCACCGCGATTGCGAAACGCCTGATACGCCGCCAAGCTATTCGCATTACAGAATTCCTTAAAGACGTCGATCAGGCGGTGTTGATTCTCACGCCATAGTGCGCCGGGCCGACCTCTTCTCGCCCACTCTTGGCCATAGTTCTGCCTACGGTGCGAAGCAGGCCGCTATGTCCAAAATCAGATTGGTCGGATTGAAGGCGTAGGCGTCGATAGAACCATTGGATGTTGGGGTGATGGCCATGTTCGAGGTGACAGCGCCATCCGCTGCGTTCAGAGTTGAGACCTGCGGCTGGCCTTGTCCAGCAGGCCAAAGCGTCAAGTACCCCAGAGCACCCGGAGGCACGACTGTCGCATTCAGCACGTAACTGGTTGCGATGCTCGGCACGGCGCACGAACCGTTGAGCACATCTACCGTGAGCTGACCCTGGAATGCGCCTTGCGAGCTGCGCGTGTCCAGCACCCGGCAGGGCGCGAGGTTGTACAGCGACATGGGATTGGGCGCCGAATTCGAAGGCGCGAAGTAACCGCTGATGTCGATGAGCAGGCCGGTGTCGTTTCCGTAGGCATAGGTCAGAACATCGCCACCCGTGCCCGCCGGCACAATGGCCGCATTGGCCGTGATTGTCCCGGTCGGAGCGTTCAGGGTCGAAACCAGCGGTTGCAATTGTCCCGCCGGCCACACCGTCAAGTAGCCCAGAGGCCGTCCGTTCGCCGGCAAGACGGTGAAGTTCAGCGAGTACGCCTGCGCCGCGCTGGGGATGTTGCAGGTGCTCGCCTGGAGTATGGGAAAATCGCGTTGCTGGCCGTTCTGTAGCGCGGGACCGCCCAATGGCCCGGCGGGCTTGCGAGTATCGACCACGCGGCAGGGCGGCAGCGGGAAGAAAGCGAGCGTAGAGCCGTCCGGCGCGGCAAAGTATCCGGTAACGTCGAGAATAACCTCGGTGGTATTGGTGGCGTAGACGCTGACCGCCTCCCCGACACCTGCGGGAACAATTGCGGCATTCGCCTTAATGCGTCCGTCGTAGGAGTTGAGAGTGGAGACCACAGGCTGGCTCCCGCCCGTGGCCCAGATGGTCAGGTAGTTCAGAGAACCATCAGGCACCACGGTGACGTTGAGCGCGTAAGCGGCGGCGGTGGCGGGAAGCCCGCAGCTCCCTTGCGGAAGCGGGAAATCACGCTGCGTTCCGCCGGCCAGGGCCGGACCGCCGAACATGCCAGGCCCATTTCGTGTGTCGACCACCCGGCACGGAGCGACAGGGATGAATTGCAGGCCCGAGCTTGCCGTGATTGCGACATCGTCCAGGTACATGTAGGTCGGGTTGCCATTGCCGGCTTCGTGCACGTTGAAGTAAAGCTGGATGGTCTGGCCCGCGTAGGGAGTGAGATCGAAATTGACTTGCGTCCAGGTTTGCGCGTTGGAGGCGACCTTGAAAACTTGCGCCAGCTCGTTGCCATTGGTGTCGCGAATCTGGGCTTCCTGCCAGTCATACTGGATGGTGGTCGAGGTCGAAGGCCAATACCAGAAGCTCAATGTGGGGCCCTCGGAGCCGGCGGGTACGGTGACGGCTTGATATAACCACGAATCGCCGTTGGGCTCGGGCAGCCCGGTGGCTCCCAGTTGGGCGCTGAAGCTGCCGCTGTGAGCTTGCAAGGTGGAGACGACCGGAAGCAGCACACCGCCCGCCGTCCAGCAATCCAGGGTGCCGCTTTCAAATCCGCCATTTGACAACGTGTCGGCGACGCAGGTGGCCGGTTCCGTGCCGAGCCCGGTCAAGTTAGCGACTCGTGGACTGCCGGGGCCGTTGTCCACCACGGTCAGCGTCCCCGTTCTTGTTCCAGTAGCCGTAGGCTGGAAGCTGACGTTGATGTTGCAACTGGTATTCGGGGCCAACGACGCTCCGCAGTTATTAGTTTCCAGATAGTCGCCGGTCACGCTGATGCTGCTGATGGTGAGGTTGACGGATTGTTCATTGCTGAGAACGATCTGTTGCGAAGCGCTGGTGGTTCCCACATTCTGGACGCCGAAGTTGAGATTGGCGGGATAGAAGCCGATGTAACTGCCGCTGGCGCAGCCGGCAAACTCGAAGTTGACGATGCGGGTGTTCCAGTTGAAGGCGCCGGTGGTGAGCTGGTACTGCTGCGTGTACCAGAAGGTGCAATCGTCGGTGGGATCGACGGTCATAGAGCTGTAATCGCCCCAGCGGTACAAATTGGGGGTCTGCGATCCGCTGCCGATCATGACGCTGGTCTCGGCTTCCAGCGCACCAGCAGGATCGGACGGCACGCGGCCGGCGAAGGCAATCGAGGGATAGACCGCGCCGCTGGAGACACTGTAGCCCAGCGCAATGTCTCCGATCTGGTCCATCGCAATGCTTCCCATCCAGCGATAGTTGGAATCGGGAGCGTAGGTTCCTTGCTGCGCCACGACCGGAGTGCCGCCGGGCGCCTGAATTTCATACCAACGAACTCCACCACCGCCGCTGACGGCCACCGAGTGGTTGACCACCAGCGACTCGTGATCGGCAAACTTGCGATAGGCCAGGCGATACATGAGGCGGTCGGCAAGCGAGTCGAGAGTATTGGTGGTCAGCGGTTGCGGCACGCATTCGTGTCCGCCATTGCACAGCGGGGTGAAAGCCGCCACGCTGATCACCGTGGGACCGCTGAAGGTGGAGTTAGAGGGATCGTTGAAGTCCACATGGAACTTATAGAGGTTTAGCGAGTCGGCGCCGTAGTTCAGCATGTAGTTGGGCGAGCCCGCCGGCGGCGGAGTCGTGCCATCGACATCCGACGGAAGCAGTCCGCCTACCGACGATTCCTGCTGAAAGCAAACCTGGGTCGCCCCTTGCCCGGTCAGCATCGCGGTGCGGTTGTAGGCACAGGCGTCGGCGCCAATGAATGTGCCGCCGCTATTGAACATGTTGAAGGTTTCGTAGTAGGCATCGGGCCAGACGCCCATCTTGGGATAGTCGTCGAAATAGTTGTACTGAAAGGAATAGCGATACCATGACCCGGTCGCATCCGAGTTGACCGAAACAGCTACGCATTGCAGATACGGCAGAGTGGAAACCGAGAGCTGGCTCATGACCCAGCGGTTGGCCAACTTGTCGTAGAGAACGACGGGATCGCCGTTGTTGTCGGCCTCGCAGCCACCGCCGAATCCCAGCCACAAAGTATTGCCCGGCGTGGGCCCGGCCAGCAACGAGCCGATGGTTTTGTCGAAGATCGCGAAGTAGGTGTTCACCCACTGCACGTATTGCGTAGGTCCTACTGCGCCGTTGGTATCGGGCGGAGCGTACTCCACCGTGAAGCCATACTGTCCGTCGCCAATGCCCTCGAAGTTCAGGCCGACCTGGGGCGAGAAACCGGTTGTGGTCAACTGACGCACCGGATCTTCCTGCAATGGCCGTAAACCTGGCGGAAGAGGAATGCTGCGCCTGGGCTCGGCTTCCAGCTTCCCATGGGCAACGGGGTGGGCATTGCGGATCATGTCGATCAGCGGCGGCGACACATCATGGTGCAGATCTCGGCGGACCAGTGTGGGGCCGCGACCAGCTTGCCCCAGCAAAGCCCCGGGAAGAACGCCGATTATGATGAGGGCTAAGATTCCACGGACACGAAAGGACCTTGCACTGGACATGTCTGTTGCTCCCAAAAGAATTCCTTGGATGTAACGGCTGACGGCAGACAAACTGCCGCGCAGCAACATCTATTGCATCGGCAAAATTCAGGAGCAATTGATTGGCGAATGGAGGTTAGAAGCGGTTAAGCTTGGATGAATCAGGGCCGGGCGATTCCCATAGAAGGTCGTAGGGCAGAAAAAAGGAAAGAATGGGAAATTAGTGTCGGAATGGCTCAGATTACGGTAGGTGGCATCACGACTATTGATTATAGTGGATTTGCTGCGACAGGTGGTGTTAACATGAGCTTGCTGGCGAAAGAACCGCGAAACCGTCTCCAGGCCTCAACCGTCTAACCTCTGAGAGGCTTATTATGCCGTATACCGCCAAAGCAGTCGCAAATGAGTTCCTTGAGGTCGCGAAGCGCGACGGCGAAAGCTTGTCTGCGATGAAGTTGCAGAAGCTCGTCTATTTCGCCCATGGGTGGCACTTGGCTCTTGTAGATAAACCTCTGTTCAGAGAGCCAATTGAGGCTTGGCAATTCGGTCCCGTGGTACCAGAGCTATATCACACCTTCAAACGGTTCGGCAGTGACCCGGTTACAGAAGAAGCGGGAGAGTACGTGTTTAGCGGCGGCACATTTAGGCGGCACATTCCGCGAGTCGAAAACTCTGATGACGGAGAGGCCCGCAAGTGCGCCATGGATGTCATAAAGAGAGTGTGGTCTGTATACGCTCCGTACAATGCCGTCAAATTGTCGAATGCGACTCACCTGCCGGGAACTCCGTGGTATCAGGTATATAAACCCGGCGAGCGCCACTTGGTGATTCCGAACGATATCATCAAAGACTATTTCAAGAGCATGATCGCAAATGGCAACAGATGAATGCCCTCCTGTCTCTAAGTCTCTCAGCTCGATAACGGGAGATGAGGTCAAGGGCGCTCAAGATCAGCCAGACGCTCAAACTGCTATTGAACTCAGCAGGGCCCACCTTGAGGGTCTGCGGCAAGACATCGGTGAGCGAAAGAAGTACGCTCACCGAATTTTTGTACTTATCTGCTTTTGGCTGGCTGCTGTCTTCTTGCTTCTTGTAGCGGACGGACTCAGTAATATTGATTCGTTTGTACTGCCAGAGGGTGTGATTTTAGCAATTATCGGCAGCACTACGCTCAATGTGTTGGGCATCTTCTACATCGTTACTCACTATCTTTTCCCCAAGAGGTGAGCTAGCGCCAGGTCCGCCCTCGATATCGCTATCCAACGAAAGAACGGCTTCGCCGACCGTTCTACGCTCTCACCTTCATCTCGCTCAGGATTACTTCCACCGCCGCAATGGCGCTGACGATCTCCTCGTCCGTGTTGTAGAAGTGCGGCGAAAAGCGGACGCCGGCTTTGGGACGATAGTCCACCAGGATGTCGCGCTTGAGCAGTTCGGCGCAGACCTGCGGCGCGTTGGGCATGTCGATGGAGACGGTGCCGGCGCGGCGTTCCGGATTGCCTGGCGTGTTGGCGCGCCAGCCGTGCTGCGCGGCCAGGTCCATCAGCAGAGCGGTCTGGCATTTGGATTTCTGGCGGATATTCTCCACGCCGGCGTCGCGGATGATCTTCAATCCCGGCTGCGCGACTTTCAGCGCCGGGATGTTCGGCGTGCCCTGGGTGAAGCGGTAGATGGTTGGCGTGTAGCGAGTGGCGCCGATTTCGAAGCCGAAGGGATTCTCGTGACCCATCCAGCCGGTGAAGGTCGGCTCCAGCTTCTTTGCCAGGTCGGGACGCACGTAGAGATACGCCGTGCCCGGGCCGCCGCACAGCCACTTCAATACACCGCCGGTGCAGAAATCTACGTTGAGCTTCTGTACGTCGAAGGGCAGCGTGCCGGTGGCTTGAAAGGAATCGAGCAAAACGTAAGCGCCGACGCGGTGCGCTTTCTCGACGATGGCCTCGACGTCCTGAATGAACGCGCTGCGGAAGATGACGTGCGAGATGGGCACCAGCAACGTCTCTTCGTCGATGGCATCCAGCAGGCGCTCGGTGTTGACGTGAATGGTGTCGTCGTTGGGCACCATGACGACACGCGCGCCGCGCAAGCGTTGCGCCTCCCAGAAGTACATGACCGAAGGAAAATTCAGGTCGGTGTAAACGACCTTGTTGCGGCGGCCGCTGAAGTCAAAGCAAGAGGCCACCGTCGCCTGGCAGGTCGTGACGTTCTGCAAGCACGCCACCGAGCCTGAAGGCGCATTGAACAGCGCGCCAATCTGATCACCGACCTCGGCGGCCAGCATCCACCATTCCTCTTCCCAGGCGCGAACCCCACGCGTGTTCCACAGTTCGGTGTATTGACGCAGCGAATCTTCCACGCCGCGAGGCATCGCGCCCAGCGAGTTGCTGATGAGGTAGGTGGTGCGCTGGAGGATGGGAAACTCGGAACGGTAGCGAAGAAGTGCCTCGGACATGAGAAATATTGTAGGGGAAGAGCCGCGCGTGACGGGAATTTGTACCGAAGGGCGGGATTTTTGGTAAAGTTGCAGCTAGCCGAAACTCTGAAGCCGGCGCCGGGTTGATGCTGATTGATCAGGAGTGGTGGAAGTATCAGCATTTGCCTCCGGAGCCTATCCAAATTCGGTGTCCCAAATCTATGCAGCGTTTATCCTACTTTCTCGCGCTCTTCCTGCTGGCCACGGTTGCCGGTTGCGGCAGTGGCAACAACAACACCACCAGCAACGTCGGCCTATTTGGCAACTGGAACGTTGTGATGTACCCGAACGGCAGCACCACTCCCTCCTACGTGTTTGGATTGGCGATGTCGCAGGAAGGCGGCAACAACTACAGCGGGTCGTCGATCGCCTACACCGGTGGCGTCGGGGTTCCCAGCAACATGTGCATCGATGCCAACACATTGTCCGCCACCGCGACCACCAGCGGCAGCAATTTCACCATGATGATCACGGATGCCACGACCTCTACGGTGATCATAGTGAACGGCTCGCTGGCTACACAGACCACAACCCTGTCGGGCACCTACAACAATGGGGCCAGTCAAGTGTGCGCTGCGTCCCGAGGTACTATGACGATGACGCCGCAGTAAGGCGGCATCGCCCTCCCCCCGTCAATCGGCAGCTTTCAGACTGCAATCTGTTGAGACTCCGCCGCGAGTTCCTCATCTAAAGTAAGCACACGGGGTTGAGGACTCCTGCACCCATGCGCAAAGCTGTTTCGATTTCCGCCCTACTGTTTCTTTTTGCCGGAATCTCACTTACCGCTCAGCAAATTCGCGGCGACTATATCGAGTCGCGCTCGACCGACGTCTACGTGGCGCAATGCTTTGCCAACGGCGAGGCCGGACTCACCGGCAACCAAGCGCTGCTGGCGTGGCATGTGCAGGAAGGCTCGTGGGACGGCGTCAATCTGGATGGGCTTACCGTGGCCGCAGCGGTGCGGGCGCGGGCCACGCTGGGCGATCCCTACGGCGAGCCTTATCCCGCCAGAGCGGTTTTGATGGTCGATGACGCCGCCAACGCCGCGCAGCGCCGGGCGCTGATTGCGCTGGCGCAACATGAGGGCGGCGAGATGCTGGTAAACATTGCGCGCGTGGAATACGTGCCGGTCATTCTTGACGTGCCCCAAGATTCCCGGCAGGGACACGCGGTGCTGCGCGCCGGACATCTGGCGACCATCGTGACCCGTCCGCTGAACCATCACGATCACATCTGCGGCAACGAGACGAACTTTTATCCGCCGCTGACCAACGTGGAACATGCCACCTCGGCCGTCGCCCTGACCGATGAGTTCCACGGCGATGGGCTGGATTCGCAGTGGAGTGCGCACGGACGGCGTAGCGCTTACATCGCCAGCTTCAGCGAGGGCGCCGCGACCGTGGCGGCAGTTTCAGAAGAGCCGCCCATGCACCATGGCGGAGAGTAGTTGATCCGATCGAGAGAACACTATGAATACTGCTGATATTCAAACGCTGTATGCCTACAACCGCTGGGCAAACAGGCGCATGTTCTCCGTCCTGGAGAAGCTGAGCGAGGAACAATTCACCTCTGCGATGCAGAGCAGCTTTCCGTCGATCCGAGAATCCGTCCTGCACATCGTGGCGGCCGAATGGCTTTGGCTGAAGCGATGGAAGGGAGCCTCGCCGCGGGCGACCGTATCGGACACCAGCAACGCTTCCGCGATGGGCAGCACCTTGAGCAACGGCGGAGTTGACGTGGATGCGCTGGCGACGTTATCAGGCTTGCGGAGCTTCGCGGATTCTATCGAACAGGAGCGGCAGGAATTTCTGTCCGCCCTGAACGACGACGTCCTCCATGCGCGACTGAAGTACACCGACATGGGCGGCAAGCAGTTTTCCATGCCGCTGGCCTACCTGCTGCAGCATCTCGTGAACCATGGCACCTATCACCGTGGGCAGGTGACGAGTTTGCTTCGGCAGGTTGGCGCCGAGACCGTGGCGTTCGACCTGCTGTTTTTCATCCGGGAACGGGAAGCAGCAGCCACGGCAACCTAGATCACTCTGGCCAACGTCCTGTGCCCGAATGGCGCAGCCTGGTCACAGATCGCTTGGGCGAAGTCCCGTTCTCTTTGCGATTCTGGCCAACATCTTGGGGCCGATCTCCTCGGACTCGCGGAAAGCCCACGTATACTCGCCATGCTGAGGGTGGAAGAGTTGCAGATGAGAAGAGCCCTTTTGCGCTTTGACCGTCCAACCAATTTTGAGCAGTGCTCGAAATACGCGCCGTCCCTTGGTGCTTGGCCATTGGGTCACGCGACGGCGAAGCGCACTTCCGGCTGCGGTGCCCGCTCCTGCTCGATTCGGTCCGCCAAGACGCGGTAAGCCAGTGCTTGCACCCGCACCAGTGCGTCTTCTCTCGATTCACCGTAAACCATTACACCAGCCAGCTCGGGAATTTCAGCTATCCAGCGGCCGTCTTCCTCGCGATCGAGCTCCACGGTAAACACCAGACCTGACTTGCGGGCCGTTGCAGGTGGAGTCGATTTCTTCTTGCCGGCTAGAGGCTTCTTGTGTGGCATAGGGTCTCTATCGCAGTTCGAGTCTACTCTTGGCATGGGAAGACTGGCTAGAAGGTCCTAGAACTCGAGCCAGGACAGTCCTATGCGATCCGCCGTCCCGAAACGAACGGATTGCTGGCAATCACGAAGCGCAGTGGCCGCTCGGCAGCTTTGGTGATGCCGATTCGTGGCGTAGCTACGACGCGTTGCGGACGAACGCCGTCATCTGCCAACCATAAGTCCGACTCCTGCGAGGTCAGGTCCTTATCGTTGTCGCGCAGCCGCGTGATACCGAGCGCCTCCGACATGCGCCCCGGGCCGCTGGAAATCATTCTTAACTGTGCCGGGCGCGGCGATGGTGGAAGAGCAAGGCCTCGCGCCATGGACATCGCAGCCAATCCGAAGACCGGCTCCATCGCTCGAAAAAGCACGCCCTCGCCATGCCCCTCAGGCATGCAGGAAACGTTCAGGCAGTAGTGATTGCCGTAGATGAAATACACGTACGCGTGCCCAGGCGGCCCGAAGAGCACGGCGTTGCGAGCGGTCTGTCCGGCATAGGCGTGGGCTGCGGGATCGCGCTGGCCAAGGTACGCCTCATCTTCCACAATGCGACCGGCAAGCAGACTTCGGCCTTCGCGCCGGATCAGCAGCTTCCCCAGCAGTTCGCGTCCAACCGTCACTGGATCGCGATCGAAGAATTCCCGCGAAAGCCGCGGCGCGTGGCGCAGCTTCGCAGCCGTGAGCTGGATCGGCGTTGGCGCAGTTCCAAGTTTCTTCGACTCCCCGGTCGGCATGTGGAGATTGTAGTTTGCAGCAGTTAATTGTCGGCAATGCCGGCTTCCCGCGCGCGGAATTTCCAGTAGTCACCTGCGGTCTCGCTCAAGTCGCCTGCGGGTTTTTCGCCGCGGAAAACGCGCGAAACTCCGCGCACCACACGGCGCATTGGCAACTCGCCATCGCTATCGGTCAGAAACAACTCGCCAACCTTCGCGGTGCGATAGTACCAGCGCTTGAGCAGTGCCAGGTGCTCCATCCATTCCAGTGCGCCGCGCAGCTCGGGACTTTCAACCGCCGCCAGCGCATCGCTGATGCGCGACTCCATCGATTGCGGCTTGGAGGCGAGGCGCGAGGCTTCGGCCTTCCCGACATCGAGGGCGACCGGTTCGCAGATCTGTCCGGCAACAATCTTGAACAGCGTTACCGATTCGCGCTCCGCCGAGGGCTGCACCATTACGCCATTCAGCTGGTCGAGACGGCGCACGACATCCGGAAGCTGCGAGATCGCGGCCTTTACCTTCTCCAGGCGCGCGTGCTGCGTGGCCGCGCCTTCAAAGTCGAGATTGGCGGAAGCTTCATCGCGTTGCCGCTCGATCTCCCGCACCAGCGATTCTCCACCGCTCTGAAAAAACTGCTGCACACGTTCGACCTCGGCCGCATACCCTTCGTCGCTGCAGCCCTTGAAGCAGGGCGCCAGGCACATCTTCATCTCGGAATAAATGCAGCCGGGAAAGGCAGGATCGGGATGGAGATCGTCGACACAGCGCCGTATCTTGAAAAGATCGAGGGAATCGTTGGCGAACTTCTCTGCTGCAATCCGCGTGGCAAACGGGCCGTAGTAACGGGCGTTGCTTTTCATTCCGCTGATGCGGGTGGTGACTATCGCGCGCGGGTACAAATTGTCGAGGATGAGCTTAACCAGAGGCGCAAAGCGCAGCCGCAGCCGCCTGTCATAACTTTTGGGTAATTCCCGGCGCAGGACTTTGTAAAGCAGGAACGATGCCTCGAAGTCGGAGCCGGTAGCGAACCACTCGACCGAGCGGGCGCGGTCGCGCAGGTTCAGCTTGCGGCTCTGCCCTTCAACGGCGCCGAGCAGACGTTGCAGCCGGCGGCGCAGATTCGACGTCTTGCTGAGGTAGGGCTCTGTGCCTTCTTCGCCGCGAAGCAGGAACACCGCCGCGCCCGCCGGAACAGCGGCGAACAGCTCGGAGTCGCGGTCGGAAACGAACTCGATGCGTTGCGAGGTCACCAAGTCATTTTATCTACCACAGACACACAGAGGCACAGGGATTGCGGGCTGGGGCTAGGGATCAGCAGTGAATCGGCTGACCTAGGTGAACGGGGCACCCGTTCGTCGAGGGAACGAGTTTGATCGCCAGTCCCTAGCCCCTAGTCTCCAATCCCTAGTCCCTGGCATTGTCGTTCCGCAACGCCAGGCGGCTTCGCAACCGGCTGCACTATGGGCTGTCAGTCCTGCTCGCCAAACACCGCGGCGTAACTTTTTCCGTAAGGGTAGAAGCGGTCCTTCTCCCCACGCGCCCATGCCGCCCTTTGATCAGCCGCAGTGATGTCCCAATCGGGGCGGCACTTCCTGGTCACGGCCCGCAGATCTTGTCGAAGTTCCTCATTGGTCGGCCGTCCTAGAAACCAGTAGCCGTTGTAGATCTTGAACACGACCAGCCCGGGCTCAAGGACAATCGTGTGGGGAATCATGGGATTGTGCACTGTGTCCGTGTACTCGGCGATGTCGAGGTCCTTCTGCACGGTGCGTCCTGCATCCGACAGGAACGTCCAGTGTGCGCCGACCCCGGTGCGATATTCGTTGGTCTCCGACACGCTGTCGGTGCTGATGGTAACCAGCCGGCAATAGGACACCTCCAGCTCCCGATGAAGTTGGACCAATAACTCTGCCTGGCGCCGGTCTTTCGGACAGAAACCTCCCCGGCTGAGCACCAGGACCATGGGATGCTGCCCCTGTAGATCGGAAAGTTTGCGGCGGGTCGCGGTGTGATCAGTCAATTCGTAGTCGGGAAATACAGAACCCGGGACGATGTCTGCTCTCATGATCGATCTCCTTCAATTATGCAAGGCTGGAAAGTCCGACCCGCGCGGGCGCGCCTCATCCTTTCGCTTCCCTTGCGAAGCGGTGGAGGGAAAGCTCCGGACACGACGGCTGATTTGCCATCAGCCTTCCAGGTCCGATCCAAAACACAGCCTGTATCCGTTGCAGTCCTCAATGTCGAAGTCGCGGTTGCCATAGGGCTTGTCGCAGATTTTTCTTGCGATTTTCACGCCCTTGGCCTGGAATTCCTCGTAAAGGGCATCAGCATTCTCCACCCAGACATAGGCATCCCAAGCCTCGCCGTGCGGGTCGGCCAGACGGTTTGGGCGCATCTTACCCGTGTTCTCCAGTTGGCTGAGCATAATGACGACCCCACTGCGATGGACCATGCAAAAGCACGGCGGCTCGCCCCAGAAGCGGTCGTACTGGAAGCCCAGCTTGTCGCGGTAGAAATTGGCGGTAGCCACGACGTCGTCAACGATGAAGAAAGGTGCGATGCGCCAGTGGGGTCGCGCGGTGGCTGCTGATGGAGGATCGCCCTTGACGTTGTCTGCCATGACTGAGCCCTCCCTGGGGATTTGGTTGGCGCCTGGACGATGACGCTTACCAATCAACGTTCAAGCTAACAACGATAGAGCATCGGCACTACTTGGGTAAACACCTCGCCGATTGTCCAGCAGGACGGGGTCATTCATGGGATACATGGCGCAACGGAGAGTTTTCCAGCCTTCGGATGGACTTACATCATTCTTTGCGCGTGCTGTTGCGCAGCGACAGCCGGCTGGGCGCGCTGATCCTGTGGAAGTGCGCTTGCTTCGAGTGCTGGCGGTAGTCTGGCCCGTCGATTTCGACCTTCTTGCACATCTCATGCAGCCGCGAACGCATGCGTTCGCCAATGCGGTCGCCGAGCGTCTCGCGGCGCGCGGCACGCTCCGTCGCCGATGGGCTGCGCAGATTGTCGATCTCCACGTTCGATTCTTCTCCATCCGGAAAATTCGTGGTGATGATTGTCGTCTTGTTGTCGTTGTAGCGGCTGTTGAGCAGGTAGTTGACGGTGTCGAAAACCCATTCCGTGCTGCGCACCGCGCCCAGCTCGTCCAGCACCAACACTTCGGCATCGAATACGGGGCGCAAAATTTCCATCTCCGTCGCCTGCACGGACGGATTGTAGGAGTTCTGGATCGACTTCAGCAGCTCGCGATAATCGCAAAACAAGCAGTGAATTCCCTTCTCGCGGATGAGGTCCTTGATAATGCCGACTGCCAGATGGGTCTTGCCCACGCCTACCGAGCCCACGAACAGCAGCCCGGTCTTCTCGACGGGATAATCCTCAACGAAGCGCCCGGCAAAGGTCCTGGCCTTGATGATGCTCGTCTGGTTCTTGTCATCGGGATCGTATTGGAAGTTGCTCAGATCGCAATGCTCGTATCGCGCCGGGATGTGCGCGGCCGCGAGCAGTCGCGCGCTGCGGCCTTTGACGCGGCACTCGCAGCGCACAGCCTCGCGCTCTTTGCCGTGCTCGACGGTCTGCCATCCGGTGCCGCCACAGATGGGACATGTTTCAGTTAAAGAGGTCACGAATTGAAATGTAATGCCGAGTCGGCGGGAGTGCAATCAAGTAAGGCGCAGATTTGCACCGATTCTCCGGAACCACGAAAAGAATCAGTGGTTGACTGTGGAAATCCGTGGGTAAACCGGTCTTGAAGGGGCGCAGCTTTAGCTGCGCCGTAAGAAGTCCTTTGATTTTGTCGTCCGATGAAGCCTTCAGGCCGAGGAGGGACCTGCTGTTCTGCCGCCGGCTGAAGCCGGCTCTGTATATTAGGAAGAAACCTTACGGCGCACCTGAAGGTGCGCCCCTTCAAATGCGCGCGACCAGAGTTTTTCAGCGCCTCGTCTACTCGCTATGCACCGCCGCGAGCTGCTCCTTCCTCATCGGGAGGATGTCATAAACATAATCGTGGGCGGCCGGGGCGCCGGGCTTTATGGTGCCTGCCTGCACCCGCTTCACGATCTCCTCGCGCGAAAGATCGAAGATGGCTTCCAGGATTTGCTCGCGCTCCTCGTCGCCGGCCTGCGCCAGCACAAACAGCACGCGCGCGCTGTGCTGGATGTATTTCAGAGAAAGCAGTTGCCGCTGCAGCAGGTCCATAATGACCGGCGCCATGCCTCTGTCAAAGCGTCCCGGATCGCCGTGCCGGTCCAGCTCCGCGAAGAATTCCGCGGTCCACTGGTTGTGATAATCCCACACCTTCTGGAACAGCTCTGGGGTGAAGCGGCTCCCCGCCTTCACCTTCTCGCTGCTCGGCGACAGCACGACACCATCTTCGGTAAGCGCCGACCGCTGGAAATGACCATCCTTGGTAATGACCGCTTGATGGCGGACCAGCGTCCATAGCCAGGAAACGTCGATACGGTAGGTGGCCAGGTCATTCATGAAGCGCTGCTTGAGTTCGTAATCGTCGATGGCGGCAGCAAAGTTGCCGTTCAGGATCTGAAAACCGTAGTTAGCGGCCATGTAGAACGCGTGCTGGATGTGCTCGATGGTGACGTCGCCTTTGGGTACGCTGTAGATGGCATCCCACAGCGCTGGATTAAGCAGCTTCTCGGGCGTGTCCATCGCAGCCTCGACAATGATGCTTGGGGTAATCTTGCCCTCCGCATTCAGCAAACCGCGAGACTGGAGCAAGGCGCGCTCCGAGTCCGCCAAGCCACTGGCAACGGTAGGTACCGCTTTTCCGTTCGCGTCCACGGTCTCGCGCGGCGCATCCAGCAGCGTCTGCAATTCGGGCAAGGGCGCCTGCAACGGTCGATTTCCCGCGGCCACATACGCGGATTCCGGACTGGCGACCCAGCTTTGGCGATAGGCGTCGTAAAGCCGTCCCTTCACGCGTCCGGCGAGAATATCGTCGAGCGTAACCTGCCCGGCGGAGATGGGGGCGTCGGGCACGAACATCAATCCCAGCAGCCGCTCGCGCAGCTTGTCGACGACGATGGCGCGCATGGCCACCGGGTTATACCGCGCGCGGCTATAAGCATCGCTCGACTGGTAAATCATTACCGCGGCCATTCCGCCGATGGGCGCTCCCTGCGTCAATTCGCCATGCTTCATGCCCGCCATCAGCATCATGAGTGCGTTGTAGCGCTGGTAGGCGATCATATTCAGCGAGGCCATGCCGATGGTTTGCGGATCGGGGAAGATGCCGTTCGGGTCGTCTTTCCACATCTCGATCAGGCTGCCCAGGTAGTCCCAGCGCCCAACATTGGTCCCCAGCAGCCGCCGCCGGAAGACCCAGGCGATCGCCGGCAGATAACGGCCGCCGTTGCCTTCCTCATACAGAATCTTGATTTTGAACGTGCCGGCGGGAACGCCGATGATAGCTTCCACCCGCGCCAGCAATCTCTCCACAATGAGCGCTTCGCGCGGGGTCTGCATCTTCGGAATATAAAAGTAGACGCCGGTGCCAAGGCGCTTCAGGGCATCGAAGTTGTTGAGCACCCAAATCACGACCAATGCGACCATGCCGGGGACGGGTTGGTCATCCACCATGAAGTGTTCGTAAACAATGTGAATGCTGGGCGGACGAACCAGGCGGGTCGGCCACTTGCCTGGCGCTCTCTCAATCTTGTAGGAACGGGTCTTGCCCTTCTTTACCAGGTCATAAGACTTGCCGGCCCAGCTTCCCTCGAAGATCTGCTTCGCGTTTTGCAGGGCTGCAAAGGTGGCGACGGGCTGATTCTTAGCTGTGCCGAGCGGCTGGAAGTGCGCGGGTGAGGCGTCCTCGAAATCCGGCATGTTCATGGGCGCGGCGCTATTCAGCGCATTGAAGGCCATGTCCAGCGGATGCCACGGACCGGTAAGCTCGAGTCCGGGGTTTCGCAACGGATGAACGTCGGCAGGGATGGGCACTTCGTCGTTGAGACGCCAGCGCCATTCGCTCTCGCGGTCCAGAAAATTGTCAATCATGCCCTGGACAATCTGGCGAAATGTCCACCGACGTCCGGCGACCGGGTCTTCGAAGGACTCGTCCCAATCAGGCCAGGCGTATTTGCTGCGCACCGGCTCGGCATTCTCCAGCAGGGCGCGGCGGGCGCTCAGAGCCTGGGCAATGGCAGGACGCAGTTCGCGGGTAAGGGTCGCAATCGTCTCTTCGACGTTGACCTCTCGACCATTCACCTTCCTGGTTCCGAACAACTCTGGAAATTGCTGGAGAATATCTTCGCGGATCATGCTCGCCTCCGGTGTGATTTCCATAGTAACTCCTAACTCTGGAGCGCGCCCTCTGAGCCGGTAAAGGGCTTCGCAAGGGTGTGCTGAAATGGGAAATGCGCGAGCCTGCTGGACGGGGAATGGATGACCTGGCCGCCGACCGTAAACACGATAGAATCGACCGTGTGGGCAAATCGGCAGCTCCTGTTGGAGGCGTAGCATGGGTATTTTGGCGACAGCGGCCGATGAACGAGTCGCTGGTGTGTTTTTTGATGAGGACTCGCTGAGCGTGCGCCTGAGGGATGGCCGCACCATCTCGGTTCCCCTTGCCTGGTATCCAAGGCTGTTCCATGCCACCGTCGAGCAGCGCCGCAACTGGAAGATTGCCGGCGGCGGCTACGGCATCCACTGGCCGGAGATCGACGAAGACATCAGCACTGAGGGCCTGTTGCGCGGAGCGCCCGCTCCCAAACTGAGCAAGAAATAGGTCGTCCAACTGCGAAACCTATCCGTGTCCTCCGCCGCCCGTTAGCTCGCGCACAATCGAGTTCACAAATTGCTTGGCGTCGCCGAACAGCATCAGCGTGTTGTCCAGGTAATACAGCGGGTTGTCGATTCCAGCGAAGCCCGGATTCATGCTGCGCTTGATCACCATCACCGTCCGCGCCTTGTCCACATCCAGAATCGGCATGCCATAGATGGGACTGCTGGCGTCGGTGCGGGCTGCAGGATTGGTAACGTCGTTTGCGCCGATCACCAGCGCCACGTCGGTCTGCGGCAGTTCGCCATTCATCTCTTCCATATCGAGCAGCTTGTCATACGGGATGTCGGCCTCGGCCAGCAGCACGTTCATGTGTCCGGGCATACGGCCGGCAACGGGATGGATGCCGAACTTCACATCGACACCGCGCTTGGTGAGCGCGTCGTAGAGTTCGCGAACTTTGTGCTGCGCCTGCGCCACGGCCATGCCGTAGCCGGGAATGATGGCCACCTTGTTCGCGGCCGAAAGGATTGAGGCCGCTTCTTCCGGCGTTGCGCTGCGCACATTGCGCGTCTCCACCGCGCCGGCAGCTGCGGGTGTCACTTGTCCAAAAGCGCCGAAGAGCACGTTGGTGAACGAGCGGTTCATCGCCTTCGACATGTTGACCGACAGGATGAAGCCTGAAGCGCCGTCGAGCGAGCCGGCCACGATCAAAAGTTTGCTGTTGAGCACGAAGCCCATGGCCGCAGCCGAGAGTCCCGCGTAAGAGTTCAGCAGCGAGATCACCGTCGGCATGTCCGCGCCGCCGATGGGTATGATCATCATCACGCCAAAGACCAGCGCGATGCCAACCATGATGGGATACAGGTGCATGGCATCCGGATTGAGCACCAGGTAGACGGCAATGCCAATGGCCACCGCCAGCATCCCGAGGTTGACGAAGTTCTGGCCTTTGTAGGTGATGGGCCGCTGCGGCAGGATCTCCTGCAGCTTGCCCGCGGCCATTAGACTGCCCGTGATCGTCAACCCGCCCAGGATGACCTCCAGCGAGAGGACAGACATCATGAAGCGCGTGATGTTGGGCGCGCGGAGATAGAACTCCGCCGTGCCCACCAGCGTGACGCATAGCGCGCCGAAAGCGTGGCTGAGCGCGGTCCGCTGCGGGACGGCGGTCATCTGGACATTGCCCAGCGGCACGCCGATGATGGCGCCCAACACCAGGGCGATCGCAATCCATTTGTAATCGACAATGCCGCGATAGAACAGCGTGCCCACAATAGCCAGCAGCATGCCGACTTCGCCCGCCCACACGCCATGGCGCGCCGTTGCCGGCGAACTGAGCCACTTCAGCGACAGAATGAAGAGCACGACCGCGATGATGTAGGTGATCTCGATAATGTGGTTGCCAGCAATCATGGTTTCTGCGTCCGGCTGGATTTGAACATCTTGAGCATGCGGTCGGTAATGATGAAGCCGCCGACGATGTTGCTGGTAGCGGCAACAATGGCGATGGTGCCCAGCACCGCCGCCAGTGTTGATTTGTGCTCGCCGGCGAGAATGATGGCGCCGACCACGGCGATGGCGTCCAGTGCGTTGGTCAACGACATCAGCGGCGTGTGCAGCAATGGCGACACCTTGCGAATTACCTCGAAGCCGATGAACGCCGCCAGGATGAAGACGTAGAGGCTGTTGTACAGATCGGTGGTTACCACTAATTTGTCTCCTTTGCGCCGGTAGATTGCGTGACCGGCGCCGGTAATCCGAAGAACTCGCGAACGCGCGGGTTCACCAGCTCGCCATTCTGCGTCACCAGGGTGCTGTTGGTGATCTCGTCCTGAAGATTCATTTGGAGCTTGCCGTCCTTCACCAGGTGGACCAGAAAGTTGGTGAGATTCTTGGCGTACATCTGGCTGGCGTGATACGGCACTGTGCTGGCGAGATTGATTGCGCCCACGATGGTTACTCCGTTGATAACGATGGTCTCCTGAGCGCGCGTCAGCTCGCAGTTGCCGCCGCGTTCGGCGGCGAGATCCACGATGACCGAGCCTGGCGCCATTCGGGCAACCATCTCCTTGGTCACCAGTACCGGCGACTTTTTGCCAGGAACGACGGCTGTGGTTATCACCACGTCGCTCTCGGCCACCACATTGCCGAGCAATTCGCGCTGGCGCCGATAGAACGATTCGTCCTGCTCCTTCGCATAGCCGCCAGCGTCCTGCGCGTCCGCGGCCTCAATTGGCAGTTCGACAAACCTGCCGCCCAGACTCTGCACCTGTTCTTTGACCACGGGGCGCAGGTCGTAGGCTGAAACCACCGCTCCCAATCTGCGCGCCGTAGCGATGGCCTGTAGTCCGGCGACGCCAGCGCCGATGATGAGCACGCGTGACGGCGTGATGGTTCCGGCCGCGGTGGTGAGCATGGGAAAGATGCGAGGCAGCTTGTCGGCAGCGACCAGCACGGCCTTGTAGCCGCAGATAGTGGCCATGGAGGAGAGCGCGTCCATGCTCTGAGCGCGGGTGATGCGCGGCATCAACTCCACCGAAAACGAACTCACGCCGGTGGCGGCGATTTCTTCCAGGGTGTGAACGTCGCCCAGGGGCCGCGCGAAGCCGATCAGGGTTTGACCGCGGCGGAACAGCGGCAGGTCGGCCCGGCCGGTGCGGTCATTGGAGCCATAACACAGCACCTGCACGATGATGTCGGCGGTGCTGAAGACATCGCCGCGGCTGGCCAGAACCTTCGCACCCTTGTCAGCGTACTGCGTGTCGGGATAGCCGGCCTCGACTCCAGCGCCCGCCTCAATTACGACCTCCAGGCCCGCCTTGGCGAGATTGGCAACCACGCCCGGCACCAGCGCCACACGCCGCTCCCCCGGATAACTCTCGCGGGGAACACCGACAATCATAGGACCTCCTTACAGATTCTTCGCGACTCGCCAGGCCGGTACCGCGAGCGAATGCGGCAACCGCGTCCCAATTCGCAGCGCGCTGCGCGAAATGGACGGCGGCAACCAGAAATGAGCATTCTACGCAGAGTACGGGGAAAGTCCAATCTCTGAAGAGTAGCCCATTGTTGTTGTATCCGGCATTGACGGGGTACGGCTTCAGCCTGCTTACGGCATGATGATGCGGCTAGGCTCGCCTTCGCCATCGAGCGCGGGTTGCTGCTCGGGAAAACGCTCGTGGAGGAAATCGATGAACCCGCGCGCCAGTGGCCGGCCGGAGCTATGCAGATGTATCAGCCGCAGGGTGAAGACCAGGGCATGCAGAACGTCGCCATCCTTCAAGGTCGTATAACCCCGGTGCTTCTGTTCCACCTCGCGAAATTCCTCCAGCAGTTGTTGCAGCACGCTGATGACCGCCTGCTGCACGGGATTCGGCAATGCCTCCTGATACACCAGGCCGGAAGCGATCAGCGTTTGGTAGCTCTGGGCCATGTTCGCCAGTGCGCCGATCAAATCGCGGTCGTGGAGATTGCGGTCGGCCCGCATTACCTTTCCCAGCGTCTGCAAAATTCCCGCGATCAGCATCTCGTGCTCGGAAAGAAATTCTTCCCGTAGCTCGACGGCCGGGAAGGTCTCCGGAGGCGGAGTCCCGCCCATTTCTCGCGGCTTCTCATGCTGGCGCGCCTGTTGCAGGTAGGGACACTCGGAGGGACAGTCGAGTGTTAACTCGCGCTGTTCGCCGCAACACTGGGCGCAGATACGCGCATGGAGGGCAAGACAGAAGCGTTTTTCTTTACGGACGGCGCAGATGGAACAGCTCAAGAAGAGCACCTCGGTGGCCGGCTCGCTACCGCGCAAGTCTTCCCATTATGGCATTTCCGTGTGCCGGGGAGGCACCTGAACCCGCATGGATGTTGACCTTTGGAGCGCCCCTGTGGAAAAACCCGCATAAAATATGGCGAAAATGCTTTGCATGCGAGGTCGCTTGGTATACGATACGCAGCAGTCGAGCATTCCTATTGCTCACGCTTCAAGGAGGATTACGAATGGCAACTGGCATGACCAAGACCCAGCTCGTCCGCCATATGGCTGAGAAAAACGAGCTCAACAACAAACAGGCGGCTGCGTTTCTTGATGGACTGGCGGAAGTGGCGATCAAGGAAACGAAAAAGAACGGCGTATTTATCATCCCGGGTCTGGGCCGTCTGGTGAAGTCCAACCGCAAGGCGCGTATGGGCCGCAATCCGCAGACTGGCGAAGCAATCAAGATTCCCGCCAAGGTCGTGGTGAAGTTCCGCGTGGCCAAGGCCGCCAAGGATGCAATCGCACCCAAGAAATAGTTTTGCTTTCTCCGCATTCAGGGCCGGCCTCGCGCCGGCCTTTGTTTCTAGTGGCTAGTGGCCAGTGGCTGGTGGCCGAGGGTGATGGGCACAAAACAGCATTTTCACAACGAAGCCCGCAACCGCCCGGGATATTAACTAGCCACTGGTCACTGACCACTAGCCACTTCTTTCCACCACCGCTGCGAAAAATCCATCGCAAGGCTGCACGCCCGGAACCGTGCGCAAAAACTTGCCGCTGCGTAGCGAGTCAACATCGCTCCACGCCAGCTCACCAGTTGAGCGCAGCCGCTCCAATTCCTCGCGACAATCGCGCAGCCGGTATTCCTGCTCGTCGCGCAAGACTTCCTCCACCACCGCTTCGTTCTCTTCTCGCTCCAGCGAGCAAGTGGAATACAGCGCTCGACCGCCGGGAGCAAGCTGTCCCAATGCGGCGCGCAGAATGGCAACTTGCCTCCGGTGGAGATCGTTCAGGTCTTCAGGCTTCAGCCGCCACTTGATCTCCGGGTTGCGCGCCAGGGTTCCCGTTCCCGAGCAGGGCACATCCGCCAGAACGCGGTCGAATCCTCCGGAGGTGGGAAGGTTCAGCGCGTCGGCCTGGATCACCTGAACGTTCGCTGCGTGTACACGTTTGCGCAGCAGCTCAGCGCGATGCGGGTGCAGTTCGGCGGCAATAATTTCCGCGGACGGATTGCGGGCGACCAATATTTGCGTTTTGCCTCCGGGAGCGGCACAGCAGTCCAGCAAACGCAAACCCGTTCCGACCAGCGCAGCCACCAGTTGAGAAGCCTCATCCAGAATGAACACGCGGCCTTCCTGAAACGCGCGCGTTCGCGTGAACTCTCCGCTGGTGACGATGCGAGCGCTGGCAAGCAAGGCTCCCGAAGCCAGCTTGACGCCTTCGGCCTCCAGTTCCGTCTCGACTGCTGGATCGTCGACGCGAATCGCAACATTAGGTATTTGCAGGTCGTGGCGGCAGATCAGATGGGCGCGTTCGACGCCGAACTCGGCCACCCAACGCTCCACCAGCCATTGCGGATGAGCAAATTCGCCAGCCAGCCATGCAGCGGTCCAGTCCGACGTTTCCGGCGCCGATGTGATCTTCGTTGTAGCTATCTTGCGTAGCACCGCATTGGCAAAGGGCGCGGCCGATCGCTTGTGCGCGCGCTTCACCAGCTCCACGCTGTCGTTGATGGCGGCGTGCGCCGGAATCCGGCTGAGATATTGCAACTGATAAGCACCCAGCCGTAGCGCAGTCAGTACCTCGAGATCAACTTTAGCGAGAGACCGCGCCGATGCCGCCGCGATTGCTTCGTCCAGTCGTGATCGCCAGCGCAGAACGCCCATCACCAACTCGGTCGTGAGAGCGCGATCAGCTTGGCTAAGCGATTCCAGCCTGCCTGAGTGCAGCAGTTCGCTGGCATAGGCGCCCTGCTGATCCACTCGCAGCAGAATGTCGAAGGTGGCGGCGCGTGCGGGGGCGATGGGCATGGAAAATAACCAGCATTTGGCACTTGGCACTTAGCAGTTAGCAAGTACTCCGGCACCCAGTCCCTTCGCGCCGGCAAGACAAGATCGAGGGTTCCTAATAAAAATAGCTAAGCGCTAAGTGCCAAATGCTAAGTGCTAAATGCCGCCTAACTCTTCCTCGCTCCTCGGCCGATAGCCGTTAACGAAATCGCGCGCGCTCATGCGCTTCTTGCCTTCCATCTGCAACTCATGAATCTCCAGCGCCGTGCCGTGCGCAAAACCCAGCAGGAGGCGCTCATTCTCGATGGTGAAGTGTGCGGCAGCCACAACGGCCATCTCGGGCGCAGGGGTCGCTGCGTGAAGGTGCAGCATCTTGCCGCGAAAATGGGTGAAGGCGCCGGGCCAAGGCTGAAACCCGCGCAGCCGCTTCCAGGTGTCTACTGCGGTACGCGAAAAATCGATGAGCCCGTCTTCGCGCTTCAGGATGGGCGCGAGCGTGGCTTTGGCATTGTCCTGCGGCTGCGGTGTGATCGTGCCGTTCTTTAAGCCGGCCAGGGTACAAATCATCAGGTCGGCGCCACTCTCCGCCAGGCGTGGCGCCAGAGTCATAGCGTTATCTTCCGGCTGGATGCGCTCTTCCGATTGCAGCAAGATGGCACCGGTGTCCAGTCCGGCGTCGATGCGCATGGTGGTGACGCCGGTGATGCTCTCACCCATCGCAATCGCCCACTGAATGGGCGCGGCGCCACGATACTTCGGCAGCAGCGAGGCATGCAGGTTGAGGTTGCCCAGCGGCGGCAGGTCGATCATCCACTGCGGAATGATGCGCCCGTAGCCGACCACGATGATCGCCTCCGGCGCGATGCTTTCCAGTTGCCGGCGAAATTCGACGTTGTTCTTGATCTTCTCGGGCTGCGTGACCGGAAGATCGAGGGCAAGCGCGGCTCGCTTCACCGGCGACGTTGCCAGCTCCATTCCACGGCCGCTGGGACGATCCGGTTGGGTCGCGACCAGCTTCACGCGAGAGCCCGCAGCCACCAGCTTCTCCAGCGTGGGAACCGCAAAGAGCGGCGTGCCGCAGAAAACCAGGTCAATCATAGGGAGCAACTAGCAATTAGCAACTAGCAATTAGCTCCGGCAAACGGCGAACAACTTTGTCGCGCGTGTAAAAAAGCTAGTTGCTAATTGCTTCTTCTCACCACTCGCCTTGCTTCATCAGCTTGCGAATCTTGCGCTTGATCAGGTCGCGCTTCAGGGCACTGATATGGCTAATATAGAGCTTGCCATTGAGGTGGTCGGTTTCATGTACCAGAGCGCGGGCCAGCAACTCTTCGCCGGTCACCTCGATGGTCTTTCCCGTCAGGTCCTGAGCGCGTGCCGTGACCTTGCGCGGCCGGGTCACATTTTCCCGGAACTCCGGCAGGCTAAGGCAGCCTTCGCTGGCGCTCAGCCGCCCCTCCGTGTGTACGATTTCGGGATTGACCAGCACAATCTTCGCGTCCGGATCTTCCTTGAAGGTCACGTCGATGACCGCGACGCGCTTGGCGATGCCGATCTGCGGAGCGGCCAGGCCCACGCCGTGCGCGGCGTACATGCTTTCGAACATGTCGTCCACCAACTTGCGCAGGTCATCGTCGAATTCGGTGACTGGAGCGGATGGCTTGTCCAATACCGGGTCGCCAAATTTCACGATGGGATAGATCATTTAGAAGTTTCGCAATTGTTGGCAGTAGCCCTCGAAATTTCGCCGCAACTCCGTCAGGGAATCGCCACCGAATTTTTCCAGCGCGCAGCGTGCGAGTGTCAGCGCCACCATCGCCTCAGCCGCAACACCTGCAGCCGGCACTACACATACGTCGGAACGCTCATAAGCTGCCTTCACCGGCTCGCGGGTGGCGAAGTCCACGGAAGCCAGCGGACGCCGCAGTGTCGAAATCGGCTTCAGGTAACCACGTACGCGAATATCTTCACCGTTGGAGACGCCGCCTTCCAGTCCACCCGCATGATTCGATCGCCGGGTAAATCCGGTAAATGAGTTCTCGCTGCCCCGCTCGTATCCTATTTCATCATGCACCGTGGAGCCGAGTGAAACCGCAGCCTCAACCGCGTCGCCGATTTCAACCGCCTTCACCGCCTGTAGCGACATCACCGCTGCCGCCAGTTGTGCGTCCAGCCGCTCATCCCAGTTGGCGTAAGTGCCAAGCCCCGGCGGCACGTGGTGCGCGATCACCTCGAAGATGCCGCCCACCGAGTCACCGGTGCGCAAGGCCAGATCAACTTGCTCCTTCATGCGCGCCTCGCTCTCGGGATCGGCGCAGCCCAGTAGCACTTCATCCTTTGCGGCCAGCGACGTGATCGCCTCCCAGCTGACCGGTTTGTCCAGGCGCGCGCTCCCAACCGCGATAACGTGGCTGAGCACCTCGATGCCCAGCTCGCGCAGCAACAGTTTGGCGACAGCTCCCGCGGCCACGCGCGCTGCCGATTCGCGCGCCGAGGCGCGCTCCAGAACATAACGCGCTTCGGGAAAGTTGTACTTCACTGCGCCGGCGAGGTCGGCATGACCGGGCCGCGGCGAGGCGACAGGCTTGTGCTCTGCCGGATCGCCTTCTTCTACCGGCAGGGCCTCAGTCCAGTTCTGCCAGTCGTTATTGGCGAGCAGCACCGCGATCGGTGAGCCGATCGTTTTGCCATGACGCACCCCGCTCAATATCCGCGCCGTATCGCGCTCGATGCGCATGCGCCCGCCGCGGCCGTAGCCTTGCTGCCGCCGCCACAGTTCGCGGTTGACAAAGGCGAGATCGACCACCACACCGGCAGGCATGCCCGAAAGCAGCGCCACCAGCGCCTCTCCGTGAGACTCACCGGCTGTAGAAAAGCGAAGCATAGGAAGGCTGATTGTAGAGACAGCGGTCAGCAATTAGCAATTGGCATAGTGCCATGTCCTTGAAGATGGAGATGCGCTGGTTCACTTCGCCACAAACATCGTTACACTGCGCGCCTTCACCAGATAGCTTTCCTGCGACAATAGCGGGAATTCCTGACCCTCTTCTGCAATGTCGAGTGGTGAGGCCTCCGCGGTATCCACGACGCGAAACCACTCGCGCTCGCCGATGTGCGGCAACTCAAACTCCAGATCGCCGGAATAGGCATTGGCAATGAAGTGCAGGTCGTCGCGAAACTCGCCATGGTGCAGTTGCGTGAGTTGCATGGCCACGGTCCGCGATTCATAGCTCCAGTCGGGCTTCATGCGCTTTACGCCGTGCCACGAGATGTGAAATCCGCCTTCGCCTTTCAACTGGAAGCTCTCGCGGCGCAGCAGCGGACAGCGCTTGCGGAAGGCGATCATCAACTGAAAGAAACGCAGCAGGCCGGCATTCTTTTCCGCCAGCCGCCAATCCACCCAACTGATCTCGTTGTCCTGGCAATAAGCGTTGTTGTTGCCCTGTTGCGTGCGTCCCATCTCGTCGCCCGCCAGGATCATGGGCACGCCGTGCGAGGCCAGCAGAATGGCCGCGAAATTCTTCTCCTGCCGCAGACGAAGCTCCACGATCGCGGGATTGTCAGAAGGGCCTTCCACGCCGCAATTCCAACTGTAGTTGGCGTTGCTGCCGTCGGTGTTGTTGTCGCCGTTCGCCAGGTTGTGCTTCTCGTCATAGGAGACCAGATCGTTCAGCGTGAAGCCATCGTGACAAGTCACGAAGTTGATGCTGTGATACGGCTCGCGCGCGCTGGTGAGGTACAGGTCGGGACTTCCCAGCAGGCGCGTCGCCAGCGGCGAAGTCATTCCGGCGTCGCCTCTCACGAACTTGCGGACGTCGTCGCGGAAGATGCCATTCCACTCCGCCCAGCGTCCCCAGGAAGGAAGCGTGCCCACCTGGTAAAGGCCGGCCGCATCCCAAGCTTCGGCGATGAGCTTGGTGTTGGCCAGCACCGGATCGTACGCCAGGCTTTCCAGCAGCGGCGGATTCTTCAGCACCCTACCGTCCTGACCGCGCCCCAGGACCGATGCCAAGTCGAAGCGGAATCCATCGACGTGCATCTCCATCACCCAATAACGCAGGCAATCGACGATGAAGTCGCGGACTACGGGATTGTTGGCGTTCACGGTGTTGCCGCAACCGGTGAAGTCCACGTATTTGCCGGTGCCGGGCTCGAGAATGTAGTACGTGGGGTTGTCGATGCCGCGGAACGACCATGTTGGACCGTGCTCGTCGCCCTCGGCAGTGTGGTTGAACACTATGTCGAGGATGACTTCGATGCCAGCCTGGTGAAAGGCGCGGACCATGTGCTTGAACTCAAAAATCTCCTCGCCGTTGTCGCGGGCGGAGGCGTAAGCGGCGTTGGGAGCGAAGAAGGCAGTCGGCTGATAACCCCACAGGTTCAGCAACAGCTCGCCGGTGAAAGGATTGACGCGGTCGGTGTCGGACGCCTCGAACTCGTTTACGGGAAGCAGTTCAACTGCCGTGACTCCCAGCTTCTTGAAATAAGGAATCTTCTCGACCAGTCCGGCGAAGGTTCCCGGATGCGCGACTCCGGAGGACGAATGCCGGGTGAAGCTGCGGACGTGCGCTTCATAAATGATGCTGTCGACTAACGGAATGTTGAGCGGCTGGTCGCGCTCCCAATCGAAATGATTTTCCACCAGCAGGCTGTTGCGATAGGGCCGCGTGCCCGGTCTGTATTCGCCCCACGCGCCGCCGTTGGAGAGCGCGCGCGCATAGGGATCGAGCAGCACATGCGCGGGGTCGAAGCGATACACCTGCGGATCCGGGTTCGGCTGCATGTCGAAGCGGTAGCCGTACTGGCCGCCCGCGTCCAGTCCCTCGACGAATACGTGCCACACCTGTCCGGTGCGGTTGGAGTGCGGATCGAGCGCGAATTCCACGTAAGGATCTTGCGCTCCCGGCTGGAAGAGCACCAGCGTACAGGCGGTAGCATGTTTGGAAAAAATGGCAAAGTTCACGCCGTGGCGGCGCAGCGTGACGCCCAGCGGAAGGGGCACTCCGCGGGTTACGCGCTGTCCGGGCGCGGTTGTGGCTGAAGACTGCTTGGGCGCATTCTTAGCAAAGGATTGAGGTAGCATGTCGCGCCGACCATTGTGCGCCAAGGGTGGCGCTTTGGAACAGGAAAAAGTCGCGAGAAAAAAGAGCTATGCCGACGTGCACCACAGAGACACGGAGCTCACGGAGAACCCTCTTTTTCAAGACTTCATGTCCTCCGTGCCGGAGCCTGCCCTGAGCGCAGCCGAAGGGTGGTGAAAAATTTTCCTTCCGAGCTAATGCTCATCCCCGCCCTAACAGCTCGCGCGCAATCCGCACGTACAAATCAATTGCTTCCAGAAGCTGCTTTTTCTCGATGTACTCGCCCTCCGTGTGCGCCACGTGTATGGAGCCGGGACCGATCAGCAGCGGCTTTCCCCAGTTCGTGAGCGCGGGAATGTCTGTGGTGAAGGCGGCAACCATGGTTTCGATGCCGGGAACCGTACCCAGTTCCGTGTAAGGAATCTCCAGTTTGAAGCTGGCTTCCGCTTTGCTGCCTGCGGCTTGTGTAATTTGCCGGCGCAACTCCTCCGCCGGGCCGACAAGCCGGAACAGCAACTGCGCCACTGCGAAATCGGGGATGACATTGGGTGCGCGGCCGCCTTCGATTTGCCCGATGTTCAATGTGCACGGACCGGCTTTCGGATTACCCGGGAGCTTCAGCGTGCGAATCTCGTGCAGCGCGTCCAGCAGCTTCTCGATGGCCGACTCGCCCAGCTCGGGATAAGCCGAGTGCGCCATTCTGCCGTGCGCGACCAGCTCTACGCGCAGCGTACCCTTCGAAGCGACCGCCAGCCGGTTCTCGGTTGGCTCGCCGTTGATGAGGAACTTCACGCCGCGTGGCTGCTGATTGGCCGTCTGCGCGCCCTGGCTGTCGCGCTCCTCGCCCACCAGAAAGAGCAGGCCAACGTGAATGTCTTCGTCCTTCAGCTTTTCCGCCGCCGCAATCTGTGCCACGATGATGCCCTTGGCATCGCACGAACCGCGTCCGTAGATGCGATCCGCGGTCTCCGACGAAGGGATGAAGGGCGGCACCGTGTCCATGTGCGTGGAGAGCGCGAGTTGCGGATTGCCGTGCTGAGGATGAGTTGCCCAAACATTGAAGCGGTTGCCTTCAACAGGAACGCGCTCGACGTTATAGCCGAGACGCGTCAACTCGCCGGTGAGCGCCTCGCCAACGGCAGCTTCCATTCCCGTGGTCGATTCGACATCGATGAGCTTGCGTGTGAGAGCGAAAACGTCCATCTGGGAAGAATAGATGATTTCACCGCCGAGAACACCAAGCGTACGGGCCAGTAAAGGTCATTTCTTACCACGGAGAGCACAGAGTTTTTTTTGTCTTCCCCATGTTCTCCGTGCCTCCGTGGTGACTCGAGTTGACTATTTCGGCTTGCTGCTGAGGCCGGCCCACTTCTCCAACAGCCCGAGCGTTGCGGCAAAGTCGAGATCGTCCCAGCCTTCTTCGCTCGACAGCTCATAAATTTCATCCACCGTCTCCAGCGCGGGCAGCTTCACCCGGTGCTCTTTAGCCATGTCGAGCATGAGGTGAATGTCTTTGTGCATCAGGCGTAGCGGGAAGTTAGGTGAATAGTCATGGCGCAGCACAAAGGGGGCTTTGTAGTCCACCACGCCGGAGCGCACCATGGAAGCCTGGATCAGTTCGATCAGCTTGTGCGGGTCGACGCCCAGCTTGCGCGATAGAACGAAGGCCTCGGCGAAACCCTCATAGATCAGGGCGATCATCAGGTTCATGCCGAGTTTTGCGGCCTGCCCCTTGCCGGTCTCGCCGATGTGGATGACCTGCTTGCCCATGGCCTTGAATAGCGGATCCAGGTATTCGACCGGCTCGGGTGCGCCGCCGACGATGAAGATGAGTTGTCCGTTTTCCGCGCCGATCTTCGAGCCGGTAACGGGCGCGTCCACCCAATGCACGCCGGCGGCATTCACCCGCTCGGCAAAGCGCAGCGTGGCCGACGGGGAAATGGTGCTGGAGTCGACGACAATCGCCCCTTCTCTCAGCGATTGCACCGCGCCGTCCTCGGCAAACATTACGCGCTCGACGGAGGCGGTATCGGCGACGCAGCTCCAAACCACTTCGGACTCCTTGGCTGCATCGGCCGGAGAAACAGCGGTGGTTGCGCCATCCAAGTGCTGGCGCGCTGTGCGGTTCCACACCGAAACTTCATGCCCGGCAGCTACCAGCCGCGAGGCCATCGGACGTCCCATAATGCCCAAACCGAGGAAGGCAATGCGCATGTGTCGCTCCTTGTGGTTTCGGAATTGGACACGCGCAGGCAGGGAGCCGCTGGCGCATCGGCCCGAACTAATGATTTAAGCTGAGTGCAACAGTAAGGTCAAGGAAGACATTGCCGCCGGCAGTGAATCAAGTCAGGCTGACCCGGTCATGGTGCGGTGCCATGGGCCGCATCGCGGCCGCTGCCCCGTGCGTCTAATGAGTTGCAGCCCTCATGTTAGGCCCTACAATTCGGCGCAAAGCAAGGCGATTTGGCACGCTGGTGCGATCGTCGGCAATGACTCCGCGAACCGGCGTCACCCGCCAGCCGGTGCTGGCCAATCGCGGTGAACTGGGTGTCACCTTCATCGGGCATTCCAGCTTCTTCCTCCAGGTTGCGGGCAAGAATATTCTGGTCGACCCCAACTTCGCGCGCTGGATTTTTGTGCTGAAGCGGCTGCGACAGCCGGGGCTAAGGCTGCGCGATCTACCGCCTATCGATGCGGTATTAGTCTCCCACGCCCACTTCGATCATTTGCATCGGCCATCGCTGCGGGCCATTGCGCGGCTCGCGCGCCGGCGGTCGGGCAAGCGCCCGGTGATCGTTGTGCCTCGCCACGTTCGCGACCTGGTTGGCGACTTGGGTTATGGCCGCATTGTCGAGCTCGATTGGTGGGAGGAACTGCAGCTCGGCCGTCTTGAGATTACTCACGTGCCTGCGCGGCATTGGGGAGCGCGCATTTTGCGTGACATGTATCGCGGCTACGGTGGATATGTTCTCCGAGCGGCTCAGCATTCGCTCTATCACGCCGGCGACACCGCGTATTTCGAGGGCTTTCGCGAGATTGGCGAGCGCCTGCATCCTAAGGTGGCGCTGCTGCCCATCGGTGCCTATCATCCAGCTTCCTACCGCTCGATGCATACCAGCCCGGAGGACGCGGTGCAGGCCTTCGTCGATCTGGGAGCGCGCTGGATGGTGCCCATGCATTACGGGACGTTTCGGCTGTCCCATGAGCCGGTGGAAGAGCCGGTGCAACGGCTGAAGCTTGAGGCCAGGCGCCGCCGCATCGAGAAAAAAATTTGCGTGCTGGAAGAAGGCGTGACCAAGCTGTTCGAGTAGCTGTCAGCTGTCAGCTGTCAGCCATGAGCTTTAGCCGGTGTGTGGCTGGTTTCGTTCTCAAAGCAGAAAACAAGTAGGCAATTCAATTTCAGGTGGAAACGTTCGGCCTGAGGGAACGACCTGAAACCGCAGAGGATCAAGTCCCACGCAGTGGGACGATATAACATAGCCCAGCGCTTCAGCGCTGGGTAGAATGTCAATGAAACCCGAGGCCCGTAGGGCACGACACACTCGCGAGCGTGGCTTCAGCCGCGCGCTTCTTCGCTGGGGGACCAATGAAAAAGACCGCTTTCGTACTGATTATGATGTTCTCGATGTTTGCCTTCGCCGCCGACACCTACCAGCAAGGCAAAATTGTGAAGTGGGAGAACGGCACCTACGCAGACAAATCCAAGAAGCACCCGACCAAGAACTGGATCGTCTATCAGCTACAGACGGACACCACCACCTATTCCATCGCCCGCCAGAAAGAAACCAAACCGCAGATGCAAGCCGGCGATGTTGTGCAATATGAGCTAAAGAAGAACACCCAGATCAACGTGATCGACGCCAACGGCAAGAAGCACGAATACCAGATCGTGGGACAAACGGCCGGACCGGGACAGTAATCGCGCGCCGTCATTTCCGGCGAGGCAGACGAATAGGAGAAGCGAGTATGCCGGAAAGGTGTTCGACCTCGGTCACCACGCGATCCAGGTCATCGATCAGCGGCTTCAATCGATGGGTCACGCCGCCCAGGCGATATTGCGTTACCAGCGAGCGGTAGTACCACAGAGTCTTCGCCTTGGGCGCCGAAAAACGCGAGAAGGCGATCTCTCCGTCGTAACGCAGGTCGCGCAACACGGCGCGAACGTTGTACAGCTTGTCAGCGGCCGACACGAAGCGGGTCTCGGCGTCTTCGTGGCGCACCCGGCGCAAGTAGCGGAACTTGCGCCGCTCCCAATTCTCCTTCTTCCTTGGGTCCTCGACGTAGGAGTCGGTGCAGCCATCCACGATCTTGGCCACACGGGCCCCGAAAATCTGCTCGATCACCTTTAGCATTGGCCGCCCGCCGTGGTCTTCGACCGCATCATGCAGCAGCGCTGCTATCGCCATCTCCTCGTCGCCGCCATAATCGAGCACGATGGAAGCCACGCCCAGCAGGTGAGAAATGTACGGAATGCCGCTCTTCTTGCGGTCCTGGTCGCGGTGTACCTGCGAAGCGAACAGCAGCGCATGGTCGAAGCGCGTAGAGAGCGGGACGAACTTGCGATCGAACGAGCCCGGCAGCTTGGCGGTCATAAATCAGTGCAGAAAATTTACTCGCCACAGCATAGCGGAAAATGGGGCGAGCAACTAGCGGGTAGCTGCGAGCTGTCAGCCATCAGCTGTCAGTTACTTCCCCATGGAACTGTGATCCTGTGCGTAGTGAGGTCGCACCAGCGACCAAACGGAGTCGAACGATCTGCGGTTCGCAGCGGTAGAATCAAGCCGCGCCCGCGCAATCAAGCGCACCCGTCGCATTTTTCCCCGCGCAGTCCTTGCACACCCTCGCGCGCGATGATCGGCGTCATCACTAGCGCGGCGGCCGGATCGGCCCACCACCATCCCAGAAGCGAGTGCAGCAGCAGTCCAATCAGCAGAACTGCCGACAGCCACGCGCAGAAGTCAGCTTGCCGCGCGTCGGCCCGTAGCGCGCCACTGTGGATTTGCTCTGCTACGCGACGCTTAGCCCGGCTCAGCAGCGGCATCACGATCACCGCAGCTACAGCAATAAGAATGCCGGGCAGGCTGCGCTCCGGCTGCGCTTTGCTCCACAAGGCGCGGATGGATTCGATGGCAACGTACGCAGCCAGAAGCAGGAAACAAAATCCTACCAGGCGATGCGCTCTCTGTTCCTCGCGCTCGCAGTCGCCCGCCGCACGAAATCGCCACAGCAGAATTCCAGCCGACGTGGTTTCAATCACGGAGTCGAGCCCAAATCCGACCAGCGCGATACTTCCCGCCAGCAGGCCTGAAATCAAGGCCACCACGGCTTCAAAGCTGTTCCACGCGATGGTCAAATATTCCAGCCGGCGGCCGCGTGCGATCAGGGCGGCGCGATCTAGCGCAGCAGACGTATTCGCAGGATGGAGCGCAGCGGACTTCATTACTGCAGAGTATAAGCGGGATGCTTGTCTTGCCGGCAAGCTCGTGTCCGCCGGATCATAGGCTGGAAAAGCAGGTCCCTCGACTCGGACTAAAGTCCTCGCTCGGGACGACAGTTTTGAGAGCAGACCGGGTTCTGGCTGAAAGCTGATGGCTGAGAGCTGATGGCTAACCGACAACTGACCACTGGCCATTGACCACTCAATCAATCCAGCCTGACCAGAAACACCCCGCCCTCTTTTACGTGCGTCTTGCCGGCGACTTCCTGGGCTTTGCGCTTGTCGTCGCCTTCAGGGCGAATGCGGACCCACTCTCCCGTCGGCCCGGTGAACTGAATGACGTTGGCGTCTTCGTACCGATTCTGTAGCTTTTCTTTCAGCTTGCGGGCCTCGCTTTCGCTGTGGAAGGCGCCAATCTGCACACACCAGCGTCCGCCCTCAAGGATGGGCGCCGGCGCCGACATCACTTCCAGCTTCACCTCCGCCGTGCCCGGCTGCCAGACGTCGACCGCCTTGGCCGCCGCCAGCGAGAGATCGACGATGCGGTCTTCCACGAACGGCCCGCGATCGGTAATGCGCACCATGGCCGAGCGTCCGGTGCTTAGGTTCGTCACCCGCACCATGGAGTTCAGCGGCAGGGTGCGGTGCGCGGCAGTCATCGCGTTCTGGTCGTAGATCTCGCCGTTGGCGCCGCGATGGTGGTGATACGGAGGCCCGTACCAGCTCGCCAGGCCGGTCTCGACGTAGATGGACTTGGACTTGTGTGGGGCCGTGGGTGCGGGCTCGGTGGTGGCAGTTGCGGGCGGCGTGGGCTGCGGCGACGTCACGGTCGGCGGAGGCGGAACAGGCTGGGTGCGCGCGGTCTTGTGTCCGCCGCACGCGGACAACAGCAGCATGACAACGGCGACCAAGCTGACCAGCGCCGTCCGCAGAGCTAGCCCTTTTTCGAGGTGGTCGAGTCCATATGGTCGGCGACCTTGGCCAGCTTCTCGCTGGCAATGCGCAGCGCCTTGGTCGAGCCCTGGCGAATGGCCGGCACCAACTCGTCGTTGATGTACTTGATCAGCGTCTGCGTTTCTTCCTCGATGCGATGCGAGGCGTCGCCCAGCATATCGTCGAGCCGCTCCCCGGCCGTCTGGAAAGGACGGCGGGTGTTCTTTTTCTGCTCGTTCACAGCAAGCCACCTTGGCGTAGCGAAAAATCGTCAGGCACAAAGATTATGGGACGGATAGCGGCGCCGGTCAATTGGCGAGAAGGGTGCACGCGGAAGCCGTCAGCTGTTAGCCGTCAGTAGTGCGCCGCGCCCACTACCCCCTGACACTGTCATCCCGACCGGCGGCCTCAGCCGTTTTCGATACTGACATCCCGGGCCGCATCTTCAATCCTCTTCCAAACTGTCATCCCGACCGGAGCGAAGCGGAGCGGAGGGATCTGCGGTTCTGCCGTGATGGCCGACGACGGCTGAGTGCTGAATACTGAGTGCTGCGGTAATCTATACTTTATGCCCACTCGCAAGCTATCCGGCTCTGAAGTTCGTTCCACGTTTCTGCGCTATTTTGAGCAGCACGGCCACAAGATCGTCCATTCCTCCTCGCTCGTTCCGGCCAACGATCCCACCCTGCTGTTCACCAACGCCGGCATGAACCAGTTCAAGGACGTCTTCCTCGGCCTGGAGAAGCGCGACTACAACAAAGCAACCTCGTCGCAGAAGTGCGTGCGCGCCGGCGGCAAGCACAACGACCTGGAGAACGTCGGCTTCACCAATCGCCACCACACCTTCTTCGAGATGCTGGGCAACTTCAGCTTCGGCGACTACTTCAAGAAGGAGGCCATCGCCTACGCATGGGAGCTGGTGACCTCGCCCGACTGGTACGGCATCCCCAAGGACAAGCTCTACGTCACCATCTTCAAGGGCGAGCAGGGCATCGCCCCCCGCGATAGCGAGGCTCACCGGCATTGGGCCGCGATTTTCGAAAGCGAAGGTCTTCCGCTTGGGCGCATCCACGAGATGGGACCCACGGACAACTTCTGGATGATGGGCGACACCGGCCCCTGCGGCCCGTGCAGCGAGATCCACTATGACATGGGCCCTGCGGCCAGCGACGCCGGCCACACCGACTGCCAGTTCGGCTGCGAGTGCGGCCGCTACGTCGAAATCTGGAATTTGGTTTTCATGCAGTTCGACCGCCAGCCCGATGGGGAGATGCGTCCGCTACCCAAGCCGTCGATCGACACCGGCGCCGGCCTGGAACGCGTGACGGCCGTGATGCAGGGCGTGATCTCGAACTATGAGACGGACTTGTTCACGCCGCTGATCAAGCGCGCGGCCGAGCTGACCGGCACGTCGCTTGAGACGGAGACGAAAAAAGAAGACGTCGAGCAGTCGCACAAGCAAGCGGCATCGCTGCGCGTGATTGCCGACCACGCGCGCTCGGCAACATTCCTCATCTCCGATGGCGTGCTGCCCGCGAATGACGGTCGCGGCTACGTGCTGCGCAAAATCATCCGCCGTGCAATTCGACATGGAAGATTGCTCGGGCAGGAAAAGCCGTTTCTGTTCGAGATGGTCTTCGCCGTCCGCGACCTGATGAAGGACGCGTATCCCGAGCTGGTCGAGAGCGCGAACCGCGTCGCGGAGATGATCAAGGGCGAAGAGACTCGGTTTGCGCACACACTGGACTTAGGGCTGCAACGACTCGAAGAGGTGATTTTGGAAGCCGCTCCACCAACGGCGCCCGAACATTTCATAAGGCAAGGCTTTCAGCCAGATAAAGCAGAGAGACTCGCTGGTGTGCTGCGCGAGTTGCTTAAGGTCAAGCCGCTCGACAAGGCGACAGATTCCGAGATATGGGAGGTACTGCGGAACGCCGACCCCGGCGGTTTCGGCCCGTTCTGGCAGAACATTACGGCCAAGCGAATACGAGAAAATCCTACTTGGGTTTTGCCCGGGGCCGAAGCGTTCAAACTTTACGACACCTTTGGACTCCCTTTGGATTTCATGATCGATGCCGCGCGCGATCGCGGCATCGGCTTCGATCAAGCCGGCTTCGATGCCGCGATGGAGGAGCAGCGTAAGCTCTCTCAAGCTTCTTGGAAGGGTGGCTCCAAGCAAACCGCTGCGCCCGAGTATCAGGCGCTGCTTGAGGGCAGAGATCCCTACGCTGGCCGGGGAGGAGTGCTACCTGCCGCGCATGAGCCTTACAGGTTTAGCTTCGTTGGGTACAACACTCTGAGACACAGAACCCGGGTCGTGGCTGTGTTCTGGATCGATCCACAAACGGGTGTGGACAGGTCAAACTCGTCAGCCGTCCCGGGGCACGATTGGCATGTCGTGCTCGAGGAAACTCCATTTTACGCAACAGCCGGCGGCCAAGTCGGCGATACGGGCTGGCTCTTATCTGAGGACGGTAACGAAACCCTTGCTGATGTCATCGCAAGCGACATGCCCCTCGCAGGGCTTAGGGTCATCACTGTAAGACCGAGAGGAACCGTAAAACCCGGAATGGGCATCGAAGCCGGTGCGATTGTGGTCGCCGTCGTCGACGGCGAACGCCGTGCCGAGATCATGCGCAACCACACCGGCACGCACCTTCTCCACGCGGCGCTGCGCAATGTGCTGGGCACGCATGTGAAGCAGGCGGGCTCGCTGGTCGATCCCGGCCACCTGCGCTTCGACTTCTCGCACTTCGCCTCGCTCGACGACGAGGAGCTGCAGGACATCGAAGACCTCGCCAACAAGGAAGTGCTGCGCAACGA
>Ga0181530_10000259_pt1 | contig 67176 bp, 54 predicted proteins | sample PEATcosm2014_Bin_42_FD_119769 | JGI IMG/M metagenome (GOLD analysis project Ga0181530, IMG submission 119769) | Peatland microbial communities from MTU Mesocosm Facility, Houghton, MI, USA - PEATcosm2014_Bin10_60_metaG | ecosystem: Environmental > Terrestrial > Soil > Wetlands > Peat | place...
CCCTACGACGAGGCTCGCCACCTCCTCGCCCTCCAGAAGCGCCATTCGCCCATCATCGCCCTCGCCGCTCAATCAACGTGATTTTCGCTTGCGGTCCGCCTCAGGGGGTGAGTTCGACGGCGCTACGAGAACTCCACTTGGACTGATTCGCATAGACGCCAACTTGATTCCTCATCTCGAATGCAACCCAGCTCGACAAGCAATGCAAGCGCGTCCACGAATTCGTCCGGGGAAAGGCCTGCGCGGCCGTGGTCGGCCCGCTCGCTGTTTACGACCGCCAGCAGCGCCTCTTTGGGAATTCGGTCCATCGCATCTCGGTTCAGCCAAATTGCCCACAGGACCGTTGCCTCGCGTTCCTGAATCTGTAGTTCCGTCTTCGACAAGATCGACTCCAGGAGGCTCAGCGCCATGAACGCCGCAGCCCAGGGATGATCCTGCAACCAAAGCGAGGAGATCATCGCAGGCAACGTCATCAACAACTTGCGCGGGCTCACAGCGATATTGCCAAGCTTCCGCGACCGCGCACCGCCGCCTCCGCCGGGACTCATGGAAACGGAATCTGTCACAAAGACCCGAAGAAACTCCGGCGGCGTCACCTCGCAACACTCGTCGATCAGGCGCGATGCTGGGTCGTCGGCTGGCGAACCCAGGGCCGACTCGAAAGGCCTCTCCTGAAGGCGGGCGGACACGAGTGTCACCAGTTCGTCTCTCTTAGCCTGGCCTCTCGCAACGTTCAGTCCCATGGATCTCCTTTCATGTGTCCAAGTCATCGGCTTGTCCGACGACTCTTCCGGGTCTGGCTTGGTGTGGCGTGGCGGCGTCTCCTTCCGTTTCGGTTTCAGAACCTGAAATGCACATTCTCGATGGCGTCAAGGAGGGCTGTCGGTGGCTTCTCCAAGAAGAGCAGGTATGTGCCCCTCGCCGGTCGCCGCATGATCATCCGCGCGTCCATCAGCGCTTTGAGAACCTTGCGCATGTACAGGCGAACGTTGGGGTCGAAATGGCCGTAGATATCCCGTTGCAGCACCTCGCCCTTGGACCCGAGGAGTAGAACGAGCTGGCGAGCGAGTTCCCGGGCAAAGGGACGATGGTCTCCAAAGTCGATGGCCGACTGCGGCCGGCTGGGGAGATCATTCCTCCAAAACTCGGTGTGGTTTGCCAGCAGGAGCTTTCTGGCCCACTCCTGCGACACCTCGCACTTTCGCGTCCAGTCGATCCGATTCCATTCGTCCTCAGAAAGCATGTGCGAATCGAGGAGCGCGTGATGGGTAGGGCAGAGGGTGAGGATGTTACCGTCCATTAGTGTTCCGCCCAAGGCGCGCGGGATGATGTGGCACTTGTCGGTGCGCCGGTTTTCGCCACAGATCTCGCAAGGCAGATTCCTGTTTCTGATGACCCCCTCGGTCTTCGTGCTCGCCCAGATCTTGGTAATTCGACCCTGCTGATATGGCCGATTCTCCAGCTCCCGGTAGAACGCTCGATAGACCAGCCTCTCGACGTCGGGCCAATACCAATATCCGTGCACCTTGCCCAGTTGTTCGGCAATTGGGCGAAGCTCGTCGCTGAGGACTCTGAGCTTCTCGCGGTACTCAGCGATCCGCGGCAGCAGCATTTCGAGTTCCCTAGCTTCCTCGATGTCTGCTGGAACAGGTGGAGAAACGCATTCTCTCGGCGGGCACGCTTTGCACTGAGAGAAGGCAACCAAGCCAAGTGAGTCGACCGGACCGCCGGCCATTCGGGCAAATGACTCTTCGGCGAGGATGTTCCTGAGCGAGCCGGTGACGAGATTCCGCAAGTCTACAACCGCGTTGTTGAGCTCAGGCCCAAGCTGGGATCGACGGTCTTGGAGGAACCGGTTGAACAGACTGTTGATCTGGTCGAAAAGTCGCCTTTCCTTGGCACTCTCGGCCTTCGGGATTGTCCCTCGTGGCTCGGCCGGCTGTGCTTTGCGCTGTCGACTAGACCCCTTCATGTGCCTCTATGAAGGGGTCTAGTCGCTCGGGCACGGGAGCCGCTCCTTCTTTCGTCCTTGTCCAATCCATGATGCGTCCGTCGAACGCTCCATTAACCTGCGAAGAATAACCAATATCCCAGCAATAGTCGCACGTCTTTGCGGCCGGGACCAATCCATGCGCACCTGTGATTCCGCCGTATTGGCCAACCTCGGTCTTTGAAAGGAGGCCGTTTGGCTTGTCGGATAACCAGGCCGCACTTGCTGGATAAGCAGATAAGAAGACATGGCAGCGCCGCCTGTTCTCAACGGCATAGAAGGCTCGTTCACGCGATCATGCGCGCAATCAGGAACGCGGCCGCGGCGGCCAGGCCACCGACCGCCAGGGTCTGCAGCCCGCCTCGCAAGAGAGGCATGGCGGTCACGCGGGCTTTGACGAAGCCGAAGCCGAACAGCGCTGCGGCGGTGAAGGCGGCCGAGATCACCAGCCCCACCCTCACCGTCGCGGTCAGCATATAGGGCAAGAGCGGAATCAGGCCGCCCACGATGTACGCGCCCGCGATGGTCAGCGCGCTCCGACGCGCGCGGCGCGGGTCAGGCTCGGCCAGGCCCAGTTCGAAGCGCATCATGAAGTCCACCCAGCGGGTCCGGTCTGCGCTGATGTGATCGAGGATCGGCTGCATGGCCTCCTCGGACAGGCCATAGCCGCGAAAAACCTCCGCGACTTCCTCGCGCTCCTGGGCCGGCTTGGTTTCGGTTTCCTCGACCTCGCGGGCGCGCTCGGTCTGGTAGTGCTCACGGTCAGCGCGTGCGGCGAGATACCCGCCCAGGCCCATGGCAATGGCCCCGGCCGCCAGCTCTGCCAGCCCCGCGGTGATCACGATGCGGTTGGCAGCCGCCGCGCCCGACAGCCCGGCGGCCAGGGCAAAGGGCACGGTCAGCCCGTCGGACATGCCAATCACCACGTCGCGCACGGCTTCGCTGGCGGTGAAGTGCTTCTCGATATGGGGCGTGCTGGGCATGATTCGCGCTAGGGTAGCGCAGATGCGGCGAAACCTGTGAAACATGTTAACATAGGGGCATGACTCGGATGACGGTACGCGACGTGCGACTGCACTGGCCCCAGGCAGAAAAGGCCCTGGCCCAAGGTGAGGAAATCGTGGTCACGCGCGATGCAAAGCCGGTTGCTCGTCTTCTGCCCTTCATCCCTGCCACATCGCGCGTTCGCCGACGCTTCGATCCGGAATTGCATCTGCGGCGACTCCGCCGCTTCTGGGGGAGCCAGCCTGCCCAACCGTCAACCGACGAATGGCTGTCACGAGATCGAGCAGACGGGCCAGGCTGACCCGGCGCCGCGATGAGCCTGTACCTCGACGCCAGTTGTTTGCTCAAGCTGCTCTTCGCGGAGCCCGAGAGTTTGAAGACATCCCGCTTGGTGGCAGCCGAGCCTGATGTGGTGGTGTCGTCCCTGGCCCGCCTTGAAGCCCTGGTTCAGATCCAGGGCCGCGCCGCGGGGGGAATGCTCACCGCGCGCTCGGCGGCCACGCTCGCCCGCTTGCTTGACCAGACCCTTGCGTCAGCGCCCTTCAACCTCGTGAACACGCCGGCCGGAATTGACGGTGTGGCGGCCGGCCAGCTCTTTCCCATCGGTCGTTCGGTCCACTGTCGAACCCTGGACCGCCTGCACCTGGCCGCCATGCAGGCGCTCGGCGTGCGCCGCCTGCTGACCAACGACGACGTTCAGGCCCGCGCCGCTTCTGCGCTCGGCTTCGAGGTACTGCGTCCGCGGTAGCAGTTACGTTCGCACTCCGGCGGCGGCGCGTAGCGCTCTGATTTCGCCTTTGCTCAGATCGCGCGAGCCACCCATTTTCAGGCCCTCGAAGGACATCTCACCCAGGCGCACGCGAGAGATCTTCAACAGTTGATGCCGGATGGTCTCGCCCGCGGCCTTGAGAGCGCGCGGCCGGCTCTCGGGCACCACCATCTCGATCCAGATGTTCTTGCCCGTGGTCGCCAGGGCCTCGACTTTGATCGGGCGCACCGGAGCACCGTTGAAGCGCCAGCCGCGCTGCAGACGTTCCAGTTCGGATTCTCCCATCGCGCCCTGAAACTTCAGGTGGTAGGTCATGGGCACGTGCCCCCCGCCGCGCGACATGCGTTCGGCCAGAGCGCCGTCGGTGGTCAGCAGGATCACGCCCTCGGCAAGAAAATCGAGTGGCGCCACCACCTGCCAGCCCAGCTCGCGGTCGGGCACGTAGCGGGCCAGCGTGGGACGCGCGACGTTCTCGCGCGGCGCCGATTTGTCGGGGCTGGGCCGATCCAGGGTTGCCAGGCAGCCGCGCGGCTTGAGCAGGAGTCGATACAGCGGATCCTCGACGTGGACGCGCCGGCCGTTGACCTCGACCCGGTCGCGGCGCTCGTGCACCTGCACGCCCAGGGTGGTGATCACGTTGCCGTTGACTGTGACCGCGCCCGCGGCAATCAGCTCTTCGGCGCGGCGACGGGACGCCACCCCGGCGGCAGCCAGAAGTTTCTGCAGTCTCAAGATGACACCCTCTTTGCCTGCGCTCGCTTCGACTACGAACCGCTGGTCGGCTCTCCGGGCGGCGTGGCCGGCTCAGGCTCCGACTCAGAAGCCGCTTCCCCCTCCGCCTCACGGGCCGCGCCCAGAATCTTGGCGGTGACCTTGGTGGCGCTCTCCAGCTCATCGAGCAGTGGATCGTTCTCCTCGGGCTCGTCGGGAAGCTCCGAGCGCGGCACGAAGCTCAGGCTGTGCCCCGACGCGCTCGAACCCGCCGCAGCGGCTGCACCTGTCGCGCTCCCCGCAGCCCGCGATGAATCGGCTCCCGACGCCGGACCGTGCTCGGCCTCCACGCGCGCCTGCTGCTCGGAAGACAACTCGGCGTATTCGCGCAAGGTGGGCAGGTCACTCAGCTCACCCAGACTGAACACGCGCAGGAACTCGGGCGTCGTTCCATAGAGCAGCGGGCGCCCGACTTCTTCCTTCTTGCCGATGATGCGAATCAGTCCGCGGTCGAGCAAGGTCTTGAGCACCGGCCCGCAGTCGACGCCGCGGATCTCGTCAATCTCGGGCCGCGTGACCGGCTGGCGGTAAGCGACAATAGCCAGGGTTTCCATCATGGCGCGCGACAGGCGCATGGGCCGGCCGGCCAGCAGCTTGGACACCCAGCGCGCATACTCGGGGTTGGTGCGCAGGTGCCAGCCGTTTGCCACGCGTACCACTTCGATGCCTGAACCCTGGCGCCGCTCCAGCAGTGCCTCGACGGCCGCGCTGACCTTCTTGCCGTCACGCTCGCCCAGCAGGCGCTTCAGTTCGGCGAGGCCCAACACCTTGTCGGACGCAAACAACAAACTCTCGATGATCGATTCCATCTGCGAGGCATCGAGCACCACCAGCGCTTCCTCGGCTGTCTCGTCAGCAACCGGGGCAACCTCGCCGTCGGATGTCTTCCCGCCCGCCAGCGCGTCCCCGCCTTCGGCTGACTCGGCCCACACCGCCTCATCCGCGGCGCTTTCTTCCGCCTCGGTACTGCCAGTCTCGGCCGCAGCGACGCGGTCCTTGGCCCACACATCGGCTTCGACGCTCACTGCCGCTTCACTCGCCGGCTCCGTTGCGCCGGCGGCTGTCTCGACTGCGGGTTTGGGTTCGATCGGTGCTTGCGCCTCGTCGTTCTTGGCGCGTGGGGGTCGCTTACGTTTGGCCATCGGGCTCTCCACCACCCTCTTTGGGCGCAGTCTCTAGCACGGAAGTCGGCTGCATGACCCGGGCCTGTTCCAATGCGGCGCCCTCGACCCTGGTGATCAAGAACGCGCCGCTGGCCAGATCTTGCAGCACGCGGATCACCTTGAGGCGCGCCAGCTCGAGGATCGCCAGCAGGGACACCACCACGTTGTGGCGCAACTGAGCCTCGCCCAGATCGTGCCCGACGATGTCGTCGAACCGGACGCTGCCCGATGCCGCTTCCAGGCTGTCGATCACGTGGTTGATGCGATCCGTGATCGAGATGCGATCGATCACCACGTCGTGGGTGTGCTTGGGCGCTGCCTTGGACAGGACCTGCGCCCATTGCTCGATAAGCTTCCACACCGAGTGCTCGGCGAAACCGGCTTCGCCGCCGCTCTCCAGTGGGACGCCGCGGGAAAAAACCGTGCGGCCCTCGATGGGTCGATTGCCCAGCCGCTCGGCCGCATCCTTGTACTTCTGGTATTCGAGCAGCCGGCGAATCAACTCCTCGCGCGGGTCGAGCGCCTCTTCCTGCTCGTCCGCTGCCTCCAGAGGCTCGGGCGACGGCACCAGCTCGCGCGACTTGAGATAGACCAGGTGCGCGGCCATGACCAGGTATTCGGCCGCCAATTCCACCGCCATGCCTTCCATCATGTCGAGATATTCGCAGTACTTTTCCGCGACGAAGGCGATGGGAATGTTCAGGATGTCCAGCTCGTGCGTCTGACACAGGTGCAGCAGCAGATCGAGCGGTCCCTCGAACTCGGGCAGGGTCAGACGATAGGCCGCGCCGGGCGGAGTCTCGGCGCCGTGCCTCTCGAAAGCCGGCGGCCGACTGGCCATGGGATGCTCGTCGCTCATCAGTTGATCGCCCACTCAAGTCCGACTTGCCAGAGACCAATCACCATTCTCATGGGAAACATCACGATATTCAGAAGGGGCAACCCCAGCATGGGGCTCAACACCAGGAGAAACAGGATGAATACACCGTAGCGCTGCAAGACATCGACAAATCCCTGCCAGGAGCGTGGCAGCACCCACGCCAGGACCGCGCCCCCGTCGAGCGGCGGAATGGGCAGCAGGTTGAAGCACATCAGAATCAGATTGAGTTGCACGAGATAGTTGAAGATCGCACCCTGGAACCGCGCCGAGGCTCCCGTGTGAGAGGCGACCACGATGACCATCGACGCGATCAGCGCCATGAGCAGATTCATGGTCGGCCCGGCAATCGCCACCAGCATGCGGCCGGTGTTCACTTTGAAACGGCGCGTGTAGGCGAGCGGATTGGTCTGCACCGGGCGGCCCCAGGCCATGAGAGGCAAAGGCGCCGGGCTGACGACCGAGATGAAAGGGATCAGGAGAGTGCCCACGGGATCGATGTGGTGCAGCGGCGAGAGGGTCAGGCGGCCCTGCATGCGCGGGGTCGGATCCCCCAGCCGGTTGGCCACCCAGGCGTGGCCGAACTCGTGCACCGATACGCAGAGAACGAACGCGATCAAATAGAGAATCGCTTGCTGAACCTGATCAACGCCGATGTTCAACGGACATCCTTGGGCAGTGGCCTACCCCGGATATAGCCGACGCCCTCCCGCATGGTCAACGAGCGATTAGGCCCGCGGGTGGAAGCGGTCGTACACCGTGCGCAGGTGGGCGCGCGACAGGTGCGTGTAGATCTCGGTGGTTCCGATGTCGACGTGGCCGAGCATGGCCTGCACGGCGCGCAAGTCGGCCCCTCGTTCCACCATGTGGGTAGCGAATGAATGGCGGAGCTTGTGCGGAGAAATCTCCTTGCGGATCCCGGCGGCGCGCGCGTACGCGCCCAGGATCTTCCAGAAGGCTTGCCGAGTCATGCGGCGGCCCAGCCGCGTGAGAAACAGCGCATCCACGGTGGCCCCACGTCCGGCACGCAGAAAGTGCGGCCGCGCACCTTCCCCGTATGACCGCAGCGCCGCCACCGCAGCCTCGCCCAGCGGAACCAGCCGCTGCTTTCCGCCCTTGCCCACGGTGGTCAGGTAGCCGGCGTCGAAGTTGATGTCAGAGAGGCGCAGCTTGACCAGTTCGGACACGCGCAGCCCCGTGGCGTACAGAGTCTCCAGCATGGTTCCGTCGCGCGCACCGCGGTCGGTGCGACGATCGGGCGCAGCCAACAGCCGATCCACTTCGGCGACAGTCAGGTACCCGGGCAGCGGCCGGCCGAAACGCGGCAGATCCACGTCCTCGGTGGGATTGATCTCGCACAGGCGCTCGGTCTTGAGAAACCTGAAGAACTGGCGCAACGCCACCAGCGCCCGGGCCTGAGTACGGGCGGAGAGGGCATTCTCGGTCAACGCGGAAAGGTATTCGAGGATGTGGATGGTGCGGACTGAGGGCACATCCGAGAGACCCTTGGCCGCCGCGAAACGAGAGAAAGCGGTCAGGTCATGGCCATAGGCCGCCAGCGTGGACACGCTCAGCTCACGCTCGACCCGCAAGTGGTCGAGGAACTGCTGGATAGCGACGTCGAGCGTGAGGCCCACGGGGAGGATCATCGGACGGCAACACGGGAACCGCAATTTTCCGCAAAGAGAGTGCTAGGCTTGCAGCCATGAAGATATCCATCGGATCGAGGCAGCTGGCCTACGAGTCGGTGGGCAGCGGCCCAGTCCTGGTGCTGCTGCACGCGTTTCCCTTTGACAGCCGCATGTGGCGCAAGACTGCGGCGGCTCTGGCCGGCCAACGCCGGGTCATCACGCCCGACATGCGCGGCTTTGGGCTTTCCGACCTCGGATCGGGCGGCTCCTCCATCGCCGATCTGGCCGATGACGTGGCCAGTTTGCTCGACGCCCTGAATCTGCCCGCGGCCACGGTAGGCGGCATGTCGATGGGCGGCTACGTGGCGCTGGCCTTTGCCCGTCGCCATCGCGACCGATTGAAGTCGCTCGTCCTGGCTGACACCAAGGCTGCCGCGGACACGCCCGAGGCTCGCCAGGGTCGCGAAGCCGCCATCGCGCTGGTGGAGCAACAGGGCGTACCTGCCCTGCTTGAGAAGCAGATTCCGCGTCTCCTGTCGGCTTCGGCGAGCGACAGTCTGCGCGCCGAGGTGCGCGCGCTGGGAGCCCAGTCGCCCGAGGCGATCATTGCCGCGATCCGCGCCTTGCGCGACCGGCCCGACCGTACCGCCGAGTTGCCCGAGATCGCGGTGCCCACTCTGGTCGTGGTTGGTAGCGACGACGCGCTTTCCCCGCCAGCGGAGGCCCGCGTCATGGCCGCGGCCATGCCCGACGCGCGGGTGGTGGAGATCCCCGGCGCCGCTCACTTGTCCAACCTGGAGAATCCAGACGCCTTCAGCGCTGCGCTGGCAGGATTTGCCTAGAAGAGCGGCGAAGGGCCATGCGAACTTCAGCCCTTTCTTCGTCTTCCGGCGCGACCCCACCCGGACCGCATGCGTCAACGAAGAGACGCCCAGGCCGGAATTTTCTCCCTTGGACTTTTCGGTATCGCGGGCCACGATTAGAGAACATGTTGTTCCCGCCCTTCGGCTGGAGTCAGCCCCTCACAGACTCGCCAACTTCTGGGCTTCCACGCGCGAGTCGCATAAGAGTGAGGCGCTTTGCCGGCCCGGCCGCCTATGCGGGCGCCATGGACCCAATTCGCATCGCGCACCTGACAGACCAGCACGTGGGCCGGATCACGCCGTGGGCGATTCAGCGTGAAGCGGTGGCGCTGACCAACGCCGAGCGCCCGGATCTGGTTGTCATCACCGGGGACTTCGTGTGCCACAGTCAGACCTATCTCGACCAGCTTATCGAGCTGGTGCGCGCCTTCCGCGCGCCCGTGATCGGCGTGCTGGGAAACCACGACCATTGGGCAGGCGCCGATGAAGTGGCGGCCTCTCTGCGACGGGGTGGCGTCGAAGTTCTGCGCAACGACAGCACCATCATCACCATTCGCCGGCAGCGGCTGCAAATCGTGGGTCTCGACGACGCGTACACCGGCCACGCCCACATCGAAGAAGCCGTGGCCGGCTTGCGCCGCGATCTTCCTGTGCTGGCGCTGTCCCACATCGCCGAGGAGGCCGACCAGCTTTGGCAGCACGGCATCCCGCTGGTACTGGCCGGACACACCCATGGCGGCCAGATAACCGTGGCGCGCCTTAACGACATTGCCGTCGGAAAAATAGCCGGCCACAAATACGTGCACGGCCTCTATGGCACGCGCCAGCCGCATCGAGGCGCGGTGGTGACCGGTGCGGTCTACGTGGGGGCCGGCATCGGCGCCTCGGTCATGCCGATTCGCATCGGCGAGCGCGGCAAGCGCGAGATCACCGTATTCGAGTTTGGTCGCCGGCCAGGCGAATTCGAGGAACCGGATCGCGAACAGGCTCCCCTGCCCGGTCGCGCGCCGTCGCTGCGAAAGATGCGCCGCCGGGCCGAAAAGGTCATTCGCAGACGTTCCCGACGGTCGCTACGACGGACGGTCGAGATGGACCGAGTCTAGCTTTTCAGAATCGTCACCAGTTCGGCCGCGATCTGGCGCGCCCGTTCGACTTCGCCCTTGGGCAGCGAAATGGCGCCCACCGCCGGGTGCCCGCCGCCGCCGTAGCGTTCACACAGCCTGGCAATATCATGCGTGCGCGGCACAGGCGGCCAGGGATTGGAGCCGACCGATACCTTCATGCGCTTGCCCGGCGACAGGACCGTGACCGCGTAGCGTGCGTCGGGATAGAGGTAATAGACGATGAACTTGTTCACCGAGGTGATGGGTTCCTGCGAAAGATCGGTGATCACCACCCCCTGCTCCATGCGCGCCAGGCGGCGGATCGCTTCTACGTTTCTTTCGTGCCCGTTGAGCAGCCCAGCCAGTGGCCCGGCCACATAGGGACTGGCGACAATTTCAGCCAGCGGCTTGGACACCACGTCGGCGATGAACCGCTCGGAGAGAACGCGGTCGCGGTTGGCTTCAATCCAGGTCATCAGGCGCAAGGCGGGCTCGCGCAATTCCACAGCCTGGGCCGCTGATTCAAAAAGCGCGCCGTCGATGATTTCGGCCCAGTGAAGGAGTTCCTGAAGTTGCGAGATGTCGAACCCGAATTTCTCGGCCACGGTATAGGCCAGAAAGCGCGTGCAGCTCTTGGCGCTCGGGTCGTAGAATTTTTGGCCGCTTCGGTCGGCGCGGAAGTGGGCTTCGTCCGCGGCGCTCTGGAAGGCGGAGACGTGGTGGTCGAACCACCAGTGCAAACGTGGGTCAGAGGTGTAACGGAAGTCCACGCAGGCGTTCACGTCACCGTCGAGCGACTCGGGTGGAATGGCGGGCCCAGCTTCCTTGTGGTCCATGGGCGTGAAGGTCACGTCCACGGGTTCCCGCGCCACGCACTCGCGAAAGAAACGGGCGAACACGCCGGCCGAGCTGGCGCCGTCGAAACAACTGCCGTGGTGAAGAATGCGCAGACGCATCTTCAGAACTTAGAGCGCCCACCACCCCTCGGCAAGCCGCATTGCCAACCCGGCGAGGACGGCGGCTCCGCTTCCTCCTCGACGCCGGGGCTGCTCTCCAGTAGAAATCACGACATGCCTGAGTTTCTCAAAGACATAAAACGCACCCACGACTGCGGTGCCTTGCGCGCCAGCGATGTGGACAAACCGGCGGTTCTCTTCGGCTGGGTTGCCTCTCGCCGCGATCACGGCGGGTGCGTGTTCATCGACCTGCGCGACCGCGGCGGTATCACCCAGGTGATGTTTGAACCAGGGGTCAGCGCGGAGGCCCATGCCCTGGCCGGCGAGCTGCGTTCCGAATTCTGCATCGGCGTGGCGGGCGTGGTTCACGACCGCGCCGAACGACGCAACCCCAACATGCCTACAGGCGAGGTGGAGCTGCACTGTGACCAGCTCACCATCTTCTCGCGCTCTGACACGCCGCCCTTCGAGATTGTCGACGACAGCGCGGCCAACGAGATGGTGAGACTCAAGTACCGCGCGCTCGATCTGCGCCGTCCGTCCCTGCAGCGCAACTTCCTGCTGCGCTCGCAGATCTACCAGACCGCGCGCCGGGTGCTTTCCGGCCATCGCTTCCTGGAAATTGAGACGCCCTTCCTGGTCAAGTACACGCCGGGCGGCGCGCGCAATTTCCTGGTGCCTTCGCGCCTGACGCCCGGGACGTTCTACGCCCTGGCCGAGTCGCCGCAGCTTTTCAAGCAGCTCTTCATGGTGGCGGGCTTCGATCGCTACTTCCAGATCGTCCGCTGCTTCCGCGACGAGGATCTGCGCCAGGACCGGCAACCCGAGTTCACCCAGATCGACCTCGAGATGAGCTTCGTGGTCGAGGAGGACGTGCAGGCGGTGGTGGAGAGCTTGATGGTTGCGCTGTGGAAGGACGTGCTCAACCTCGACGTCGCGGCGCCTTTCCCGCGCCTTTCGTTCGCCGAGGCCATGGCGCTCTACGGTTCGGACAAACCCGACCTGCGCTTCGGCCTGCCCCTGTGCGATGTCAGCGACGTGGTTCGCAAGCACAACGGCGGCAACGTGGACATGCTGCAAAAAGCGATCACGGCGACGGGTCCCGAGCCTGCGGCGGTCAAGGCCTGGCGTCTGCCAGCGGCCGACGCCTCAAAGATGTCCAACGCGGAAGTCGACAAGCTGGAGGACTACGTCAAGGGTCTGGGCGCCCGCGGCCTGGCCCGCGCGCGCATCGGCGCGGGCGGCGCGTGGACCCGTTCGCCCATGAAGACCATGAGCGAGGCCATGCGCCAGGACCTGAACGCGGCCGCGGGCCTGCAGGAGGGCGATCTCTTCTTCTTGCAGTTCGGGGCGCGCAAGCTGGTCAACACGGTGCTGGGCGGTCTGCGCCTGCACGTGGCCAACAAGCTCGATCTGATCCCCAAGGACCAGTGGAAGTTCGCCTGGGTCACCGAGTTCCCGCTGCTCGAGCGCAGCGACGACGGAAAGCTAGTGGCGTCCCATCACCCGTTCACTTCTCCCATGGCCGAGGATCTCGACAAGCTGGAAAGCGCGCCCGCGGAGGTGCGCGCGCGTGCCTACGATCTCGTGCTCAACGGCAACGAGATCGCAGGCGGCAGCATCCGTATCCATCGCGGCGACGTTCAGTCACGCGTGTTCAAGGCCATCGGCCTCACCGAAGAGGACGCACGCGCCAAGTTCGGCTTTCTGCTGGACGCCTTCCGCCACGGACCACCGCCGCACGGTGGAATCGCGGCCGGACTCGACCGGCTGGCCATGCTTCTGTGCGGCGCCGATTCGCTACGCGACGTGATCGCCTTCCCCAAGACGCAGAAGGGGACAGACCTCTGCACCGAGGCGCCGGCCGCGGTCACCAGCAAGCAACTGGAAGAGCTGCACATCGCGCTCACCCACGTCGAGCCGTAGCGCCATGACAGGGGGAGGCTGGCGGGAGACCGCGCGACGCCGGCTCGAGGACGAGACATTCGATCTGCTGGTGGTGGGCGGGGGCGCCACCGGAGCCGCCATCGCTCGCGACGCCGCCACGCGCGGCCTGCACGTGGCCCTGTGTGAACGCGGCGACTTCGCCAGCCAGACCTCCAGCCAGTCGTCAAAACTCATTCACGGGGGCCTGCGCTACCTGCAACATGGCAACTTCCATCTGGTGTTCGAGTCCCTGGCCGAACGCCGTCGCTTGCTCAAGACCGCCCCGCACCTGTGTCGCCCGAGGGAGTTTCTCTATCCGACCTACGCCGGCCGCTTTCCTTCACCGAGGCTGCTGTCCCTGGGCGTGGGCCTGTACGACGCGCTTGCCCTCTGGCAACCGCCGGTGCGCAGCCGCGCCCTTGACGCGCGCGAGGTCTATCGGCTGGTACCCGGGCTGCGCAGCACGGGTCTGCTGGGCGCGCAGCAGTACGTCGATTGCCAGACCGACGACGCGCGCCTGGTGCTGGAGAACGTGCTCGACGCAGTGACCGCCGGGGCCGTCGCGCTCTCCTATGTCGAAATCCAGCCCGACCACCGGGGCGCCGACAGCTTCCGCGTGGCGCACGCGGTGGATCGTGACCAGGGCGACAAGTTCGAAATTCGCGCACGTCTGCTGGTCAATGCCACCGGACCCTTCTGTGACAACTTCTCTGGCGGACCGCCCAGACTGCGGCCCACCCTGGGCGTTCATCTGATGGTGGATGGGGATCGCCTGCCCACCTTCGGGCGGGCCGTGGTGGTGCATTCCCCGCACGACGGTCGCCTGGTATTCGCCCTGCCAGCCGGTCGGCGCACCATGGTCGGGACCACCGAGACTGACTGGCCCTCGCTGCCGCCGCGGCCCGAGGACGAGATTCGCGCCCACGGCAGCGACGTGGACTACCTGCTGGAAACTGCAAACCACGCCTTCCCGCCTGCGGATCTGCAACCCAGCGACGTGATCTCGACCTTCGCCGGGCTGCGGCCTCTCATCGACCGCGGGCTAGCAACCCACGCAGCCACCTCACGCGAGCACGCGATCTGGTCGGGCACGAGTGGCTGGCTTCACGTGGCTGGTGGCAAACTGACCACCATGCGGGCCATGGCCGAAGAAGCCGTGGACCGCGCCATCGAGATGCTGCGCAACCGTGGATTTGCAGGCGTCCTGCGGCCCTGCCAGACTCGCGCACGTCCCCTGCCCGGTGCCGGAAAGGCCAAGTCTGATTTTCGAGCTCTTGCGCCTGACATCGTCACACACCTCAACGAAACATATGGGGCTCGCGTCGATCAGGTCTTCTCGCTGGTCGCCAGCGACTCCTCGCTGGGCCGGAAGCTCGACCCCGAGTTGCCTCACGTGGCCGCCGAGCTTGTGTTCGCAAGTCGTTCCGACCTTGCCTGCGAGGTGGAAGACGTGCTCCGGCGGCGCGTTCCGCTCGCACTCCTCAGCAAGACGCACGGTCTGGATGTGGCGGAAAAAACCGCAACCCTGCTCGCACGCGAGCGGGGCTGGTCAGAGCAGCGCCGCACCCAGAGCGTGCTTCAATATCGCACCGCAGTCTCTGCATTGCGCGCGTGGCAGTCTGACTGACGCTACGAGCTATTAAGTGCGAATCTACCTGCGCACCAATCGACGTGATTACTCCGCCACTTACCATCCTGCGGGCGCATCTGGTGCGAAATGAGCTACGCGCTGACGCAAAAATGCCGCTATTAGACAATAACAAAATCAACATGTTAGCGTGTCATACCCAATGGCACGGCCCGTGCTTAGTGTGGCGGCAACCTTCTTGGGAGGAGGGTCCATGTCTCAATCTCTGGCAACCGTGAATACCGCAGCGCCAGTCATTAGCAGGGAACGTGCCCTGAAGATCCTGTCCAAGTCCCTGTACCGGGATTTGCGCCAGAACGGCTACGAGCCAAAGCAGATTGTTGCCGTGGCGTCTGAGCTGATCAGCTTGGTCACGTCCGACATCAAAGAGGATGCGCAGCTCGTCTAGCGCGCACCTCCTTTCACATAAGTCGTAGTTTGGGGGCCCCACGGCCCCCTTTTTTTGTCCAAGCGCCACTTCCCCTGGCAAGGCAACTGCCTGGAAATGGCCTGGAAACCAGAGCCCATTCCGTGTAAAAGCGGTCCCTCCTATGGCGGCCAAGACCATCGCCGATCTGGACATTCAAGGCCGGCGGATCTTCATCCGCGTGGACTTCGATGTTCCGCTGACCCCAGCCGGCGGCGTGGCCGATGCTACGCGCATTCGAGAGAGCCTTCCTACCATCCGGCACGCCATCGATCGTGGTGGACGGGTGGTGCTGGCCTCGCATCTCGGTCGGCCCAAGGGGAACCCGAACCCGGCATTCTCACTAATGCCGGTGGCCGCCTGCCTGGTTGAGTTTCTCGACCGAGACGTGGTGCTGGCCGATGAACCGGTGGGTGACGGCGCCAAGAAGGTCGTGGCCGACCTGCGCGACGGCGGCGTGGCCATGCTGGAGAACCTGCGCTTCGCGTCCGGCGAAGAAGCCAACGACGAGACTTTCGCTCGCTCCCTCGCCGGCTACGCCGACGTCTACATCAACGATGCCTTCACGACCGCGCATTTGGCGCACGCCTCGACCGCCGGAATGACCAGGTTTGTTTCGGCCAAGGGCATGGGACTGACGATGGAGCGCGAGGTGAAGTTCCTTGGCCAGCTCGGTGGTGAGATCGCACGTCCGTTTGTCGCCATCCTCGGCGGTGCCAACCTTTCCGACAAGACGGGCCTGCTGGAAAGTCTCCTCGGTCGCGCCGACACCATCATCATCGGCGGCGCGTTGGCCAACACCTTCCTCAAGGCTCGAGGTGGCAACCTTGGCGCCACCCGCGTGGAAGGTGAGAAGCTGGCTTGGGCACGCGCCTTTCTGGCCAGGGCCGTCGACGCCCCGGTCGAGATTCTGTTGCCACGCGATCTTGTGGCGGCCTCCGGTCCGGAGGCGCTCGCAGGCCAGACCGTGCCGGCAATGAAGGTCCCCTACGATCTGGAGGCACTGGATATCGGTCCTGAAACTGCGCAGCAGTTCGCGGAAACTTTGGCCCACGCCCGCACCGCGTTCTGGGACGGCCCCATGGGCTGGTTCGCTTCGGCGCCCTTTGCCCTCGGCACCATCGCCGTGGCCAGAGCCGTGGCCGCAGTGAAATTCGGTCTGACCGTGGTGTGCGGTCCCGACTCGGTGGCCGCACTCGGCCGCGCCGGTGTATCCGAGCACATCACACACATCTCGACGGGCGGCTACGCAACTCTCGAGTTCATCGAGGGCAAGAAGCTTCCCGCACTTGCCGCATTGGAGTCCTAGGGTAGAAAGGAGTCTCTCATGTCTCAACCTCGTGTGCCCCGACCGCTGTTTTGCGGAAACTGGAAGCTGTGGGGCAGTTTGTCCGAGTCAGTCGCTCTCGCCACCGGCGTGCGTGACGCCACCGCCGCTGTGAGCACGGTGGACGTGGCGGTGGGGCCCGGCTTCGTGGCCCTGGCCACGGTGGCCGAGAAGCTGAAGTCGAGCGCCCTCGGCGTGGCGGCCCAGGACGGCTACTGGGAGGTCAAAGGTGCTTTCACCGGCGAGGTGGCCATGTCGCAGATCGCGGACGCGGGCGCGCGCTACGTGATCATCGGCCACTCGGAACGGCGCCAGTTCTTCTCCGAGACCGACGCGAACGTGGCCCGCAAGGCCAAGGCCGCACTGGGCCTCCATTTGACCCCCATCGTTTGCATCGGCGAAACCCTGGCTGAACGCGACGCGGGCCAAGCGCTGACGCGCGTGTCGAGCCAACTGGACGGCGCCACCCGCGAGCTTTCCGACGCCGAGCTGGTCAAGGTCGTGATCGCCTACGAGCCCGTGTGGGCCATCGGCACCGGCCGCAACGCCACGCCCGAGCAAGCGCAGGAGGTGCATGCCGCCATCCGCGTGCAGCTTGCTTCACGCCTGCAGGGCAAGGCGCGGGAGATACGGATTCTTTACGGTGGTAGCGTCAAGCCGGACAACGTGGCCAGCTTGATGGGCCAGAAGGACATCGACGGCGCACTGGTTGGCGGTGCGTCGCTGACTGTGGAATCATTCGCCAAGCTGGTAAAGGAAGGGGCTTCCGCGTGTATACGTTCTTGACAGTTCTGCACGTCGTCGTTTGCATCTTCTTGATGCTGGTGGTTCTCCTCCAGGCCGGACGCGGCGGGGGCATGGGCATCGCTTTCGGCGGCAGTGGTGGCAGCCAGTCGGTATTTGGATCATCCGGGGGCGCGAACTTCTTGACCAGGATGACGGCGGTATGCGCCTTCATCTTCTTCGCCAATTCGCTGACCCTGGCCTACATGTCCAGCCAGTCCGATTCGCGGCGTTTGCAGAAGATCGCTGCAAAAAAGGCGGCCGACAAGAAGGCGGAAGATGCGACCAAGGCCAAGCTGGCCAGCGCTCTGGAAAAAGCCCGCGAGGAGGCAGAGAAGGCCAAGTCGGTGATACCCGACGGTGCCGCAGGCGCTGTGTCTCCCACCGCGACCGAGACCAAGGCGACTGACGAGAAGCCGGTCGTGCCCGGAAGGGCAGCTGTTGACAAGGCATTGCTCGAAAAGCCAGCATTCAAGCTCAAGATGCCGGGCGGTGAGACCACCGCGCCCGCCGACAAACCAGCGCCGGTCAAGAAGGCCGTGCGCGTTCCAAAGCCAGCCCCGAGCGATGAGTCTGAGCCCGCCCCGAAGCCAGTCCCGGCCGAAAAGGCGGCAGCCCCCGAGAAAGAGCCACCGGTAGCGCCGGCCCCGGCACAGCCGTAAACTGTGCGAATGTCATCGATTCCCTTCGTCAAGGCCGAAGGGTTGGGGAACGATTTCCTCGTGGTTGACTTGCGCCCGGGCCAGCCCGCAGCAGGAACCCCAGCCGCTGCCGACCCGGCGGTGGTACGCGCGCTATGCGACCGCCACTTCGGCGTGGGTGCCGACGGCGTGCTGGCCATCCTGTCGCCTGTGCAGGGCGATGCCCGGATGCGGGTCATCAACGCCGACGGCAGCGAGGCCGAGATGTGTGGCAATGGCATCCGCTGCGTCGCCAAGTTTCTCTACGAGAGGGATCCCTCGCTGCGCCGTCGGGTGCTTCGCATCGACACGGGCGCGGGCTTGCTGGAATGCCGGATCGACGCGCGCAACGGTCGGGCCGAGACGGTGGCGGTCGAGATGGGCCGCCCTCAGTTGGACCCGCCCCAGATCCCGGTCGCGGCGCCGGCCAGCAAGCGTCTGGTGAGAAGCCCGTTGCGCGCCGGTGATCGTCAATTCGCCTTTACCGCCGTGTCCATGGGCAACCCACACGCAGTGATCTTCATCGACGATCCGGCGGCCGATTTGCGCGCTCTGGCCGAGGCCTACGGACGCGGCATCGAGCACGATTCCTTGTTCCCGCGCCGGACCAACGTCGAATTCGCGCGCGTGCGGCAAGGGTTCGCAGGGACAGAGGACGTGGAGTTCGCGCGCGTGCGCCAGGGGCTTTCCGGCACCGAGATCGATCTGGTCGTTTGGGAGAGGGGCTGCGGCATCACCCTCGCGTGCGGCACCGGGGCTTGCGCCACGGTGGTGGCCGCTTGCTTGGAAGGCCGGGCCGCACCTGACCAGGAGATCCCGGTACACCTTCCCGGCGGGACGCTCTTCATCCGGGTGGTCAGCCAACCCGCACGCGACGGTTCCGCTGACTACTCCGGCGTTTCCATGCGCGGCCCCGCCCGTATCGTGTTCGAGGCCGAGATCGATCCCGACCACATCATCAAGTCATAGAGACGCAGGAGGCGACGTGCGCAAGGTTCTCTGCACATGAGTGGCGCTACCGGGCGCGCAGAATCCCGACGAGAAACGCAGCACCTGACAGCACGAAGAGCAGAGAGATGGCGGCGTAGCTGGCCGGACCGGGCACGTCGGACGCCAGCCACACAATGAGCTGCGGTAGCAACACCAGGACGATGAGGGCCGCGGCCGCACTCATGGGTCGGACCAGTCTAGGTGCCAGGCAGGCGAGGATGGCAAGGTAGTAGCTGGACAGATTGAAGACCACGGGCGGCAACAGGACAGAAAGGGTTCCCCGATCCGCGTCGGTACGCTGGCGCAGCAAAGCCGCAAGCCAAAGCGAGACGAAGCCCACCCGCAAAAGCCACGTGACGGCGCCGGGCCATCCAAACACGGCGGCGGGCTGACCCATACCGATGCGGTTGGTCGATGTGCTGGCCGCGTGCTTGATGCTGTTGTGAAAAAAATCCGCCCACAGCCCAATACCGTTCCCGGCACACGACACGGCAAAGAGCAGCGCCAAGGTGAGTAGCGCGGAGATGAGCAAGCGCACCCGATCTCTGTCGATGATATGGGAACCCTGAGAGGGTTCCCATGCCCTCCGGTGGTACGCCGCCGGCGGAGCCGGCAGGCTACCCACGCGACTAGGACGTCGGCGAAGCGAGTCTGCCGCCAAGGCCAGGCCGGGCCCGGCGAGAAGAAGTGCGGGGAAGACCTGCAACCCGGCGCTGAGTCCTAGGAAGGCTCCCGCTGCGCGAACCCGACCTCGGTACAGGCACCCGAGCCCAGCAACGGCCGCCAGGAGCCACAGGGAGCGGCCCAGGCCACCGCCGGTCCATAGCGCGATCCAGGGAAAGCCGAGGCCGATGATCAAGGCGCCCAGCACTCCTGCCCGCGCGCCGAAACCCCATAGCAGGCACAGCAGCAGAAGTCCGTAGCCCACGTCGTCGAGGTGACTCAGAGTCGCCAGCCACGCGAGCGAGGCCGGGCGATCGCGTAACAAGACTGTGCGCAGAAGCCACGTCCACGCCGGCGTGGCGTTGTAGCCATGGTCGGTGAGAAGGGCGGCCCAAGCCCCGGGATGGAGCTGCGACTGAAAGAAGACCACGTCGCGACGAAAATCCGACCAGCGAGAGGGAACGAAGCGAGCCGTGCACAGCGGCCCATCCTTCAACACAGCCGACAGCGGCCACACATCGTTGCTGCGCAGATCGCGGACCGTCGCACGTGCATCCGTGGGCCAACGTTGTTCCTGCGCCGCAGCCGTGGCCAGACAATCGTAGAGCCGGGTGTAACCCAGTTCAGGCGCGTACTTGGCACCGAGAAAGTAGTGGGCAGCGTCGTGGTAGTGAACCGACCAGTAGCCGGCAAAGCTGCCGAAGTTGGTGTAGGCGAGAGGTGCCGCGAGAGCCAGAAGGACAAGGCCCGCGCCCTGCAAGAACGAATACCGCCCCACCCTGCGCCACACCCATCGACCCACCGCCAGCCCCAACAACGCCAGCGTGGCCGTGCCCACGAAACCGAAGGTGAAATGCACGGCCAGCAAACCCGCCACAGACCCCAGAACGCATCCCAAGGATTGCACTCGGGTCGAGCGTTCAGGCCCGAGCAAAAGCAAACAGCCGACGGCGAGCAGCCCGAGCAACAGCTTCCGCCACGCCTGCCAGCGCACGAGCTGAGCGGCCTCGGGAGCCACGACTGCCGAGCGAACCTCGACATCCAAGACCGGCGGTCGGCGGCAAAAGAGCTGTAACTCGGACAACGCCATCGCGCCCTGCCCGGGCGCCGGCCGCACGCGCAGATAGCGCCCATGCCCGTCGAGTCCGGCGACCATGCGCGTACGTAGCCCTGCCTCGGAAGAGCCCACGGGCACGGCCTGCCACAGCGGCACCCAGTGCACCTGATCGGCCGACAGGTCGACCAGAACAGTCGCTTCGGCACTGGCCTGCAGCAACCCCGCGCGCACGGTCGCGTCGATTTGGAGATCGAATACGAGAGCGGCATCCTTGGGCCCCAAGATCGTGGAGAGACTCGCGTTCGCTGGATCGCCCTCGCGGGCCAGCACCCCGTCCGTCGCCATCTGGGGGCGATACACCGCAGTCCAAGCCGCCGGTGCCAGACCAGCCAGAAGATTCACCTCGCCACAGGGATCCGCCCGCGCCGGAGTGGCCGCGACCAGCAGGAGGGCAAGAGAAAGCGCACCAGCCATGCCCGACGATGCTACTCCACCCGGAGCGCGACGCTGAGCGGGAACGCCGGACCGCCGCCGGTCACGGAATGGCGGCGCCAAGCGCGACCTGTTTTCTCGGCAGCGATGTCATCCTCAGAACAGACTGCCCTGCCCGCTCGGTCCGTTCCGGCCAGTCGAGGGGAGCGGGATCTTCATGTGCTCGTAGGCTTGGCGCGTGGCCTGACGGCCGCGTGGCGTGCGCACCAGAAAGCCCTGCTGGATGAGATAGGGTTCGTGCACGTATTCCAGGGTGTCGCGATCCTCGGCCAGCGCGGCAGCCAGCGCTTCGATGCCGGCCGGGCCGCCGTCGAAGCGCTCCATGATGGCGCGCAGAAGCCGACGATCGCCCTCATCCAGTCCCAGTTCGTCCACGCCCAAGCGGCGCAGGCCAAAATCGGCCGCCTCGCGCGTGACCCGGCCGTCGCCGCGCACCTCAGCGAAGTCGCGCACGCGGTTGAGCAGCTTGTTGGCGATGCGAGGCGTGCCGCGCGCGCGACGACCGATTTCCAGCGCCCCGCCCTCGTCGAGGCGGATGCCCAGGATGCTGGCCGAGCGCTTGACGATGGTGGTGAGCTCGGCCGGCGCGTAGAAATCGAGTCGTTCGACGATGCCAAAACGCGAAAGCAGCGGCGAGGTGAGCTGGCCGGTGCGGGTGGTGGCGCCCACCAGAGTGAAGCGCTCGATGGGGACGGTGATGGCAGCAGCGCCTGCGCCCACGCCGGTCACGATCTCGATCTTGAAGTCCTCCATGGCAGGGTAGAGGCTCTCCTCTATGATGGGCTGCAACCGATGGATCTCGTCGACGAACAGCACATCGCCGCGGCCGAGTGAGGTGAGGATGCCCGCCAGATCGCCCTTGCGCTCCAGGGCCGGCCCCGAGGTCACGCGCGCCTGCGTGCCCATCTCGTGCGCCAGCAAGTGTGCCAACGTGGTCTTGCCCAGACCGGGCGGGCCAGACAGCAACACGTGGTCGAGCGTTCCACCGCGCTTCTTCGCCGCGGCCACGTAGACCTCGAGGTTCTCGGCCACCTTGCGCTGCCCGACGAACTCAGAAAATGAAGTCGGCCTCAGCGCCACATCCAGCGCCTTCTCCTTGGGCGAATCCGCCTCGGGCGACACCACGCGCGCCGGGGACTCGGGCTCGCCCAGAGCAGGTCCGTCGTCATGTCGCTTGCGCGCCATCACTTCCTCCTCATGGCCGCCAGTGCTTCCTTGATGAGATCAGGCGTCGGCTTGCTCTCGTCGAGCGCCGACAGGATAGCCTCGAACTCGTTCGCCCGGTAGCCCAGCGCTTGCAGGGCGCCGAAGACCTCGCCCCGCCGGCCCGAAGGCACGAGTCCCGGCAGCGGAAAAACCGTGGAGAAGTCGCGGCCTGTGGTTCCCAGTATCCCGACCTTTTCGCGCAGTTCCACCGCCATGCGCTCGGCGGTCTTGCGGCCCACGCCGCGAATCCGGGTCAAAGTGGCCAGGTCAGCCGCGCGGATGGCGCCGACCAGGTCACCCATGGGCAGCCCCGAAAGGATGGCAACCGCGACCTTGGGACCCACGCCCTGCACGGTGAGCAGGGTCTCGAACATGCGGCGCTCCTCGGGCTCGGCGAAACCGTAGAGTTGCAAGGGACTATCTTGTACGGCGTGCGTGTGGATGAACAAGCGCGCCTCGGCACCGGGGCCGGGCAACGCGCGCTGGGCAGCCGCGGTGACCGTCACTGCGTAGCCCACACCGCCTGCCTCGATCACGACGGTGTCGGAGTTCTTCTCCAGCAAGGTACCGCGCAGCGAAGCGATCATTGGACGGCCGAGAACACAGAGGGGAGAGGAGAGAACACAGAGGGCGTCATCTCCATGAGCCTACCCCTGCCGGGGCGTCCCTGGCTAGTTTCGGAAGCAACAGTCTCGTCCGGGAGCCTCTGCGGCCTCCTCTCTCACCTCCGTGTCCTCAACCGTGCGTCGTATGTGAAACAAACTCGCTCTCCACTCGCAGCCGCAGGGCTGCGTCCTGGCTCGTGTAGAGTAGCGGCGGCATGCTTCGTGATGGTCGGCTCTTCGGGCGCAAGGCGTCCTCGTTCACCCTGCAGTGGCATTTGACCAATGCCTGTGAACTCTGTTGCCTGCACTGTTATGATCGAGCCTCGCGCCAAACCCTGGGCCTGGCCGAGGCAGAGCGAATCGTCGACGACTTCCTTGGCTTCTGCCGCGCGCGCCGGGTGAACGGCCAATTCTGTCTCACCGGCGGCAACCCGTTCCTCTATCCGCACTTTCTATCTGTCTATCGTGCCGCTGCGGCTAGCGGCTACCCGATTTCCATCCTGGGCAACCCAGTGTCCTATGAGCAACTCGCGGAGGTCGTCGCAATTCGCCGACCGATCTACTACCAGGTCAGCCTGGAAGGCCTACGCGAGTACAACGACCACATCCGCGGCCGAGGACATTTTCAGCGCGTACTCGACTTTCTGCCCGTGCTGCGCCGGCTGAAGGTGAAGAGCCTGGTCATGGTCACCGTACATCGCGAGAACTTGGATCAGCTCATCCCACTGGCCGTTGGGCTGCGGGGACTGGTCGACCAATTCACCTTCAACCGTCTGTCGCAGGTTGGCGAGGGCTCGAATCTGGCCTTGCCGGCGCGGGACGAATACGCCGCTCTTCTCAAGCGCTACACGCTCGTCGCGCGCGACAACCCGCACCTCAAGTTCAAGGACGGCTTGTTCAATATCCTGCGCCACCATTTCCACCGACCGCCTCTGCGCGGGTGCACGGGCTTCGGCTGCGGGGCTGCGGGCCGGGCCCAGAAAGTCCGCTGTCTCGCTGCTTTCGATGGCCACCGCATTTTCGCCCAGGCGGGATAGCTCGCGCAGCACGCGAAAGCCGGTATGGCCCAAACCCGCGACAATCACGTGGTCTCTCTGGCGGACCACCCCGCGCGCCAGCAGGTCGCCGAAGCGCGTGCGCAGCAAGAGGTCAGTCAACATGCTGAAGATCACCGCAAACAAGGCGCCGCCCGAGATCATGACCAGGGTTCCGTAGAGCTTCACCAGCGGCCGCGCGGTCTGAAGATTGATGTCGCCGAAGCCCGTGGTCGTCAGCGTGGTGATTACAAAGTAGTAGGCGTCCACGGGCGACAGGCCGAGCGCCACGTGGAAGACGCCCACACTGACCCCCACCAAGGCCAGAAGCACGCAGAGAGAGAAGCGCAGACCGCGCGGCGTGCAGATCCACCATTCGCGCAAGCCACGCAGCAGCGTGGTCAAGCTGCGCAGCACTCGCGGGCGGCGCGGTCCGCTGGCGACACGAGTGAGCGTGATCAAGCCGTCTCCCGCGGCTACGACTTCGTTGGCGTGTGGTTCTGAAAAGAACTGGCCGCAACGTTCATGCGCCACGACCACGCAACCCAAAGACGCCATTTCGCCGAGCGAGCGACCTAGCCAGGGCGCGTCCGCAGCAACAGTGAGCTTCTCCATGACCCAGGAGTCCCCGCCCGCCTCGAACGTGCTCAGGACCGTATCCCTCAGCGCCGCGGCCACGAACGCCGGAGCCGCCAGCGCAGAGGCTGAATAGCCCTGGCGGATGCCCAGGGATGCGCGCAGGTGGCTTGCCAGATCCTGATCGAACAGGCGCACCACGACGGGCACCGCCGGCGCCACCTGCCGCGCGTGCAGCGCGATGATCACGTTCACCAGATCGTCGTCGGTGGCCGCTATCAACGCCTTGGCGCGGGCGAGGCCGCCTTGGGCCAGCAATCCCTCGTCGCGGGCATCTCCCTTGAGAATACGCAGATCCTCGTCGGGCGCCGGATGCCGCGCATCCGCCAGCGAAGACAACGTGATCACCGTAACTCGCTCGCCGAGACGGCGAAGCAGGTCCAGAATTCCACACCCGATTCGGCCCAGCCCGCAAAGCACTACATGACCACCCTCCGTCGAGGCAGCCTGACGGGAAACGCCTGGCTCCGTAGTCATCGTGCCCATAATGTCACGCTATAGCCCTAGGGTCGCGCCCCGCCGGTGGCGGGCGTGGCAGATCGCGATGGCCAGGGCGTCGGCCGCGTCAGCCTCGGGCGCGCGACGCATGGCCAGCAGGGCGCGCACCAGGAAGGCGACCTGGGACTTGCTCGCGCGGCCATGGCCCACGATCGTGCGCTTGACCCGGGCCGGGGCGTAACCGACGACGGGCAAGCCGCGGTCACCGGCCACGAACAAGGCCACGCCGCGCGCCTCGCCCAGCGCCAGGGTGGCCTGCACATTCTTGCCGTAGAAGGCCTGCTCCATGGCCACCTCGTCCGGGCCCAACTCGTCGAGCAGTTCGCGTAGCCCGCAGCCGATGGTCAGCAAACGCTGGTTGCGCGGCTGCCGGGGCGGCGCGGAGATCACTCCGCACTCCACATAGGCAAGCTGCGACTTGCCGACGCGGTCAATGATGCCGTAGCCGAGACGCAGCGTTCCCGGATCGATACCCAGGATGCGGGTGCGGCCTGCTGCGGACATGCGTACGGCCGGATTCTGCTAGGAGATGTTGGCCAGCGTGCTCTCGTCTACATCCAGATTCGAATACACGTTCTGGACGTCGTCGTGGTCTTCCAGGATGTCGAGCAGCTTGAGCGCGGATTCGGCTTCCTTGCCCGCAAGGTGCGTCTTGTTCTGCGGCACCATGGTGACCTCGGCCGAGGCCGGGTCAGGCATGCCGGCTTTCTTCAGGCCGTCGCGAATGCGCTCGAATTCCTTGGGCTCGGTGATGACGGTGAACACCTCATCCTCGCTGCGCACGTCATCGGCACCCAGTTCGATGGCCGCGTCGGTCAACTTGTTCTCGTCGACCTGCGCCTTTTCGTACACGATCACGCCTTGCTTCTTGAACATCCAGGCCACTGAACCCGAGCCCGCCAGGTTGCCATTGGCCTTGGTGAGCAAGTTGCGGATCTCGCCGGTGGTCCGGTTGCGATTGTCGGTCATGATTTCGGCCAGGATGGCTACGCCGCCCGGGCCAAAAACTTCGTAGGTGAACTCTTCGTAGGTCACACCTTCCAACTCGCCCGTGCCCTTCTTGATGGCGCGGTCGATGGTGTCGTTCGGCATGTTCTGGCCGCGAGCCTTGTCCACCGCCGAGCGCAAGCGGGGATTGCCGTTGATGTCACCACCGCCAAGTCTGGCCGAGATGGTGATCTCCTTGATGACCTTGGTCCAGACCTTCGACTTCTTGGAGTCGGAGGCCTCTTTCTTGTGCTTGATCTTCGACCATCTGTTGTGACCGGACATGCTGGCTTTGTAGCACTTTTCATTCGCAAATGCCCCGCTTGCGGGCGCCAAAATCGCCCGTTCGACGCCACGCTGCGCTATGATGGGGAGCGCGCTACCAGCCTGGGGTCGGCGTCTCGGGCGCGTTGGTCCAGGCGCTGGGCTGATCACAGGCGTCGACTGAAACCCGATGCACGCTCATGCCATTCCAGGCCGAGGCGCTGACGTTGACCCAGCCCCCGTACTCACTGATCGTTGTGCCATCCGGACTGACGAGGGAGATTGGCGCGCCGTTGTTTGAGAGCCCGTCGATTCCAATCCGGCCTGACACGCGGACGATCGCCGTGCCATCCCGCGGCACCGGATCCTTGCCGTCATCCATTAGGAAATCGGCCGACACAACCAGTGCGAAGCCGCCGGCCGGAACGTCCATATCGGGCAAGACATCACTGCCGGCCTTGTCTTCGATGAGCATGCCTGCCAGCGACACCGGCCCGGCCTCCAGGTTCTCCAATTCGACGAACTCCTGCGTGTACTCGGAGCCAGCGGGATTGGCCAGCACTTCGGTGATGACCAAGCGAGGTTCCTGTGGCGGCAGGTGCAGCGCGACCGCCGAAGAATCGGCGCTGTTGCCGGCGCGATCCGTGGCACGCGCGACGGCCTGAGCGTCCACATTAGCCGGCAGATTGGGCAAGTGCGTGAGCAGATCGAACTTGGTGCCAATCGCGCCCATGTCCAGGCTGGCCGCTTGATCACCAGCCGTGATGATAACCTCGGCCCACGCCGGCTCGTCGGTCATGAACTGCGCCTGCACACAGCCTGCGATGACGGTCATCGCGAAACCGGCTATCAGGGGCGCATACTCGTCGGGGGCGTCAGCGGTCGTGAACGAGCCAACCTGGCCAGCAGGAACCGGCTTGCCGCCTTCGAAGTGCAAAGCATCAGCGCCGATCTCGACCACATACGAAGCGGTCGGCTGCAGCACACCGGCCGGCATGGCCGCATAGCAGGTGCCATTGCAGGGCACGAGATCCCCCAACGCGAGCGTCACCTCGGTACCGTCGTTCGCCCGGAGTTTGAACGAAGCACTCGGGTCGGGAACCTGCAAAGGTTCCGAAAAGAGAAGGATGACCTTGGCCAGATTTGGGGGCACCTGTGTAGCGCCGGCGGGCGGGTCGACCAACTCTGGCAGGCCCAATACGAAGCCCGCATCGCTGGCCGTCGTCCCGCCAGTCGCGGTGCTGGACGCACGCCGTTCCGCGTTCAGGTCGGTGTTCGGTGAACAGGCGAAACAGGCCAGCAGCACGACAGAGCCAAGGTGCGAAGAAGGCATCGAGTGCTTTATCGGACGGCCCCATCCAGAGTTGCTCATCGACCGCGCCCATCCTGTACGAAAGCCGCTATATACTCGCAGCCACCAACCATGGAACCCCACCCCGATCTCATCCTGGCCTCTGCATCGCCGCGCCGGCGTGAGTTGCTCGAACTTCTCGGTCTGGTGCTGCGGATCGAGCCCGTGGACGTGGATGAGACGCCAGCGCCGGGCGAAAAAGCGCGCGCCTACGCGCAGCGCCTGGCGGCCGAGAAAGGCGAAGCGGCGCTGACCAGACTCGGCCAGGAAACCCTGCCGGTTCTGACCGCGGACACGGTGGTCGTTGTGGGCGACGACATCTTGGGCAAGCCGGCCAACCAGGACGAGGCAGCGGCCATGCTGCGCCGGCTGGCGGGCCGGCGCCACGAAGTGATGACCGCATACCGCGCGCGCTTCGGCGGCCGCATGGTCGAGCGCGTGGTCAGCACCGGCGTGAGCTTTCGCTCGCTCGACCCGGCTGAACTACGCGCCTATCTCGATTGCGGCGAATGGCAGGGGAAGGCCGGGGCCTACGCCATTCAGGGCATCGCGGGCGCTTTCGCCATCGAGGTGCACGGGTCGTTTTCCAACGTGGTGGGATTGCCGCTGGCGGAAGTGATAGCCGATCTGCGCGCACTTGAGGCCCTGCCCGGCTATCCACCCAGCGCCTTCGGAGGAAGCGCCCGGTGAATCGCGCGGAGCAAATCGCCGCCAACCTGCACCAGGTACGCACGCGCATCGCGCGAGCCGAGGCCAGCGCCGGTCGGATAGCAGGCAGCGCGCGCCTGGTGGCAGTCAGCAAGACCGTGGCAGCGGCGGACGTCCTGGCTGCCTTGGCCGCTGGCCAGCAGGATTTTGGCGAAAGCTATGGGCAGGAGTTCCGCGACAAGCTGGTGGAGGTCGATGCCGCCGCACAAGCCGCGGGCTTGCCGCGGCCTCGCTGGCACTTCATCGGCCCGCTGCAAACCAACAAGGTCAAGTACGTGGCTGGCAAGGCAACCCTGATCCATTCCACCGAGGCGGGCGACGTGCTGGCGGAAATCGAGCGGCGCGTGGGTACGCTAGCCCCGACGGCGCGTCAGGATTGCCTGATTCAGGTCAACGTGGCCGGCGAGCTGCAGAAGCACGGCGTGCCGCCAACTGCGCTCCCAGCGCTGCTGGCCAGCTTTGCCCGGCTCGGCCACCTGCGCTGCACCGGCCTGATGGTCATTCCCCCGTACAGCGACGATCCCGAGGAGTCACGGCCTTTCTTCGCGGCCCTGCGCCGCCTGCGCGACGAGCAGGCTGCCATCAGCCGGGCCAACGTCCACCTGACCGAGCTGTCCATCGGCATGAGCCACGACCTGGAGGTCGCGGTGGCTGAGGGCGCGACCCTGGTGCGCGTGGGCACGGCCGTCTTCGGCGAGCGCCGGTAGGGCCCACACCACGCGCCATGCGGCCGCGTCGCTGCCCGCCCGGCCCTGATTCGTGCAACGCTCCGGACCGGTTTGACTTCGCCAGCAACAGGGAGTAGCAATCTCGCCGCCAAATCCGGTCTCGCCGGAACGGGGGAACCGAATCGTTCTGGGGCGAAGTGCCAGTCAGCACCGGGGGACCGCCTCCTTCCGAGCCCGTCAGCTAACCTCGTAGGCAGAAGAGGCCCCGAAGGACGGGGGGCCGGTCAAGAAAGCTGAATGAGTAGTAACCAGACGACCGGGCCGGAAGACAAGGCGTCCCTGCTGGAAACGGGGTGGCGGGTCATGATGGGGCGACCGCGGGACTTCAGGGATCCCGGTGTCTTCCACAAGATCTCGCTGGTGGCGTTCCTGGCCTGGGTGGGCATGGGCGCCGACGGATTGTCATCCTCGGCCTACGGCCCTGATGAGTCTTTCCGCTCCCTGCTTGAGCACGGAAACACCACCTATCTGGCGGTGTTCATGGCCGTGGCCACGGCGCTGACCGTGTTCGTGATGTCCTACGCCTACAGCCGGATCATCGAGCACTTCCCCACCGGCGGCGGCGGCTACGTGGTGGCGAGCAAGCTGCTCGGCGAGAAGGCCGGCCTTCTGTCCGGCTCGGCGCTACTGGTCGACTACATCCTCACCATCACGGTGTCCATCGCCTCGGGCGGCGACGCCGTTTTCAACATGTTGCCGCTGACCTGGCACGCATGGAAGCTGCCCATCGAGTTTGCCGTCATCACGCTTCTCATCGTCCTCAACATACGCGGCGTGAAGGAGTCGGTGACACCCCTGGTGCCGATCTTCATGGTCTTCGTTCTCACGCACCTCGTGCTGATTCTGGGCGGCCTCGGTTCACACCTCGGTCACGCGCCGGAAGTGGCCGCCAACCTCACGCGCGAGTTCTCGCAGAGCATCCACAGCTACGGTGCGTTCGGCGTGTTCATCATCTTCATGACCGCCTACTCCCGAGGCGCCGGCACGTACACCGGCATCGAAGCCGTGTCGAACGGCCTGCAGATGATGCGCGAGCCGCGGGTGACCACTGGCAAACGCACCATGGTCTACCTCTCCGTGTCGCTGGCTTTCACCGCTGGTGGCATCCTGCTCTGCTATCTCCTCTTCGGCATCCGTCCCCAAGAGGGCAAGACCCTGAACGGTGTGTTGGTGGAGGCCTTCGCCGCAAACTGGTACGTGCTCGGTGTGCCGGTCGGCAAGGCGTTCGTGGTCATCGCGCTGGCGTCCGAGGGTGCCCTGCTGTTCGTGGCGGCGCAGACCGGCTTCATCGACGGGCCGCGGGTCATGTCCAATATGGCTGTCGACTCGTGGTTGCCCCGACGTTTCTCGTCTCTGTCCGATCGCCTGACGACCAAAGACGGCGTCGTGATGCTCGGGCTGGCGGCGATCGCCCTGCTCCTGTTCACCCACGGCAACGTGGACGCGTTGGTGACCATGTACGCCATCAACGTGTTCATCACTTTCTCTCTCTCGCAGCTCGGCATGTGCCGTTTCTGGCTGCGTGAGCGGGCCCGCGACGCGAAGTGGATGCGTCACATCCTGGTTCACGTCGTCGGACTGGTCATGTGCCTGTCGATCCTCACATTCACCATTGTCCTCAAGTTCTCCCAGGGCGCCTGGCTGACTCTACTGGTGACCACCGCCCTCATCGTGGTGTGCCTCCTGGTCAAGTCCCACTACCGCGAGGTCGCGCGCCAACTGGCCTTGCTCGATGCTGACCTGAACAACCTGGTGGGGCTCGACGGGAACGGCGGCGAGCCGGATCCCAGCAAGCCCACCGCGGTCCTGCTGGTGGGAAAATACGGCGGTCTGGGCGTACACTCCATGCTCTCTATCCAGCGCACCTACCCCGGCTACTTCGCCAACCTGGTGTTCGTCTCGGTGGCCGTGCACGACACCGGAACGTTCAAGGGCGCCGCCGAGGTCGATTCGCTGCGCCTCCGCGTGGAGGAAACTCTGCAGAAATACGTGGCTCTCGCCAAGGGTCTGGGCTGGAACTCCAGCTACCGAATGGCCGAAGGTCTGGACGCGGTGTACGAAGCCAGCCGCCTGTGCATCAGGATTGCGGACGAGTTTCCTCGCGTGGTCTTCTTCGCCGGCAAGCTCATCTGGAAACGCGAGACCTGGATGCAGCGGATTCTACACAACGAGACCGCCTATCAAGTCGAACGCCGCCTGCACTGGAAGGGCCTGCCCATGGCTGTGCTGCCGGTGCGCGTGGGCGACGACGCGCGCACCGCGCCGCTGATGCCACGCCCGAAGTCACGGGCCGAGTGAGTCCTAGCCGCGTGGGGAGCCCGCCGGCCCATGCAGGTGGACGGGCGCGACAGATGGAGTAACCTCCGACTGCGCCATGGGCACCCGACGCAACAAGCGATCTGCCGGCCACCTCGGTCGTGGCCTGTTGCTGTCGGTCTTCCTGCACGCACAGGTCATCGTGCCTCTCGTCGTTTTGGCCTTCATCTACGGCAAGCGCGAGTCAAACGAAGTCGACTTGAGCTTCGAGTCGGTCAAGGACAACGAACTGCCGGCCGGGCTCCCCACCGTCGAGGAGCCCGTGCCGCCTGAGAAGCGCCCGCACGACAAGAAAACGCAGAGGCTGACACAGTCGGAGAAGGAGCCCGAGCACGAGATTGAACTGCCCCCACCGGAGAAACTGCCGCCCATTCCCAAGCCGCAGGAAAAGCCTCTCGCACAGCTTCCGCCTCCCAAGGCAGAAGAGCCGCCCCAGCCCGCGCCCGAACGACTGCACCAAAAAATTGTCGAACTGGACATGGGCAAGGATGTGGAGGCGCCCGAGAACGCCAAGTACTTGGCCGACAAGAACAACCGGGCCGAAAACGAGACCCGCGCGCGAGAGACCAACCTGGAACGAGAGCAGGCCGGCCAGGAAGCGCATCCTTCGGACCAGGAAGACAAGATCGCTGCTCTGGAGGACCGCGAGGCACGGCCAGAGAAGCGGGCGGGCCAGGGCGGCGAGCGCCCCTTGCCCGAGTCGTTCCGTCCCGAGGCGCCAGGGAAAGCCACACTGTCCATGCGCGGCCCGCGCAGAGTTGAAAACGAGGAACGGGAAACCATCTCACCCGACGGAACGCGGCTTGTGCCCGATGAGGAACAACGCATGTCGCGCGGCGCGGACGGCGGACGTGCCGGTCGGCTGCGCCTGACCCGCCGCCAGTACGAATCGGTTTTCGGCACCGACGCCGAGGCCGCAGCAGCGCTGGCCAAAGCCCAGCGATCCCTGCGCAAGGGCAAGTCCGCCGAGCGGCGCGAGCGGGTGCGCTCCGCTCTTGAGAACTTCATCACCGAGGTCAAGCCGGGCAACCAGACCGCGCTCAACACACGCGCCGTGCCCTTCGCCCAGTTCATCACGCGCATGCATCGAAAAATCCATGAGCTGTGGGCCTTCGGTTTCATGGCGGGCTTGGACAGCAAGCCTGCCAGCCTGCCGCTCAACAATCCTTCTCTGCTGGCCAAGCTGGAAATTGTTCTCGACGGCCAAGGGAATGTGGACCGCGTGGCGGTGGTCCGATCGTCGGGGCTGACCATCTACGACAGCGCGGCCATCGACGTCGTCTACAGCGCCGCGCCCTACCCCACCCCGCCGCCGACCATTCTGTCGGGCAACGGCAAGGTGTACATCCACTGGACCTTCCATCGCAATGAGGAAGCCTGCGGCACCGCCGGAGTGGACTACTTCATCCTCAACAACGGTCCCAAGGCTCCCGAAAAGACCGCGCCGTCTGGGAAGAATGCTGGCTGAAACACAGAAAGCGCAGAGTACGCAGAGCCGGATTGGAAAGGGGAACGGTTGGGCCCGGCTCGCTCCGGACTACTTCCTCCTATCCGATCTCAGTGTTCTCTGTGGTGAATAAGCTAACTACCAAAGCTTCCGTAATACGGTGTTCGGATAGTAGTGGCGCAGGATTTCGCGATACCTCTTGCCGGCTTCCGCCATTCCGACGGCGCCGGTCTGGCACATGCCCACGCCGTGGCCAAAGCCGGCGCCACGAAAGATCGCATCGCCGTTCTTGAGCTCGACGACGAACAGCGAACTGCGCAATCCGCCGAAGGCCTGTCGAATGCGCAACTCGCCGCGAATGGTTTCGCTGCGGGCAGAGCCCACCACGCGCACCGCGAGCGCGCGCCCTGACACTCCTCGCTGCGGCACTTCAATAGCCCGAATTTCGCCCAGCCGGTATCGACCAAGCAGCTTGTCCAGTTCCGCGCCGGTCCGCTTCACTGTCCAGCGAAAGCGGTCGCCCGCGCCGAGGTGGGCCTGGCCACAATACGCAGGCGGCGGCTGGTCAATAAAACGCGCCACGTTCTCTGTACTCACTCCCGCCGCATAGACGTCCGGCTTCCCAGTGACGGGCGCGGGCGCGTCGCGATGGCCGCGCAGAGCCGCCAGCGCGGGCATGTCGGGCCACACGTTCTCGTTGTGCTCGGTGTGGCCACCGCAGTTGGCCGAATACACGGTGTCAGCCAGGTCTTTCCCGTCAGCCGTGAACAGCACCTCGCCGCGAGTTGCAGCGACCGCCGCCGTGGTCCGCGGCGTCTCGTGACCCGCGCCCAAGTAAACCTGACAGTGCGTCTGCGAGCACAGCCGGAAGGGATCACCGAGGTGTCGTGTGCCGATCTTGGACAGCAACTCGCCTCGCGCGGCCACCGCCTGTGCCTTGAGCGCCTCCTCCGGCGCATTGGGGAAGATCTCGGCCGGGAGCAGGCCAGCCAGGAATCGATCCTCGGGCAAGGCATTGACCACGGCCAAACTGCCCTTGCGGTCCAAGGTCACGTACACCTTGCCGAAGTAGGCTCCCGACACCTTGGTCTGGGCCTTTCCCTCCGTGCCCTCGGCCTCCACCTGCAAGGGGCTGTCCCCACCTGCCACAAACCACAGCACACCCTCGTTGCGCACGTGCATCCCGGTCTTGCTGCCGACCGCTTCCAGTTGCCCGTGCGGGCGATCGACCAACTCGGTGAACACGCCCGGGTTGGACAGGACGGCCTTGCGGCCCAAGGTCTCGAAGGCCGCCTCGGCCGCCTCCGGCGTTCCATACGGGCCCACTGCCACCAGAACCTCGCGCCGGTCGAGAACCTCGCCGCCCACGCCAAACACCGTGCCCTGCTCAAACTGCCGTGGCTTTTCACCCAGCTCTTTCCATCGCTCGATCTGAGCGTCGGCTTCATCCCCTTGCCCCGGTTTTCCGCGCCATACTACCGCCCAGTGGCGCAGCTTGGCCGGTGCCGTCGCCGAAGCGCGAATTTGCCAGGACTCTTCGCCGCGGACCTCGGACCCGCCCTCGCCTTCGGGAAAGAGGCGAAGGCCGCCTGAAGGGCCTGAGCTGATGGTTGCCCGCGCAAGGCCCTCGGCGATGGCCACCGGCACCACAGGGAAGCCTTGCTCGGTAAAACGAAACTCAGCGGAGTAGATCGCGCGCAGCTTGTCCGCGCCCGAGAACTCGTCAGCCGCGTGCAACGGCGTGGCCCAGGCAACTAGTGCCCATCCGACGACCATCCGTTGCAGGTGAAGCGCGCTCATCGCATCTCGTGCGCCGAAAGGTAACGCAGGTTGAAGAAGTTCACCGTGAAATGCGCCAGGACCGGTCCGGCCAGATCACCCGACCAAAGGAAGAGTTGTCCGAACACCATGCCTGCAACGAATGAAGAGATGGTCCATGGAAGGTAGCGAAGCTTTGGCCCGACGTGAAGCAGGGCGAACACCAGGCTCGACCCCGAAAGGCCGATGGCTGGCAACAGGGCTCCGCGAAAAAAGATTTCCTCGCCCAGCGCCGAGGCCACGGCCAGCACCACCACCTCGGCGTCAGGCAACGGCCCGAGCATGGCGCGCATGTCGCGATGAAGTGCGCGCGCCCATTCGAATCGGTGTACCGCGAGCCGAGATGCGAACACGTACCCGAGCCCGATCAAGACTCCGGCGACCATCCCGAGCAGGGTCTGGCTGTCTTCGCGCCCTGCCAGACGCCACATGCTGGCGTCGCCACGCCAAGTCGACCAAACCACTCCAGCCGAGGCCAGTGCGAGATAGAGTGTCAGCACCAAGCCTGCGCGGGACCAACTTCTGGCCGCCTCTGCCATGGTTGGCAACATACCAGCAATTTCAAATGCGTAGCGCCAGCCATGCTCCCGGAGTCGCCTCGCCTTATCTCGACGTGTCAACGACAAAGCTGAATTGTCCTTGGGTTTCGCGTTCATCAACAAGGCAAGATGCGCCATGGGCGGCCCAAGCCGCATCGCGCATCGTCTCATTTCCGCCGTCGGCTCGACGCCGCCATGGTAAATGTTCTTCGTCGATGTCGCTCACGGCAGTCAGAACCAAGCGCAGCGTTGCTCGGCCTGCCAGCGAGGATCCCGTCGAGCGCGAGGTGGGGCTGCAGAAGCTCCTCTCCACGCGCATCTGCGATCTGCAACTCGAACCTCAGGAGGTGCTGGCCGAATGTCTGGCCCAGGTCGGAGCAGAGTTGCGCGCCAAGAAGATATCCTTCCTGCCGCTGTACTACCTGGGCGACGATGACTTCTGGACCACAGATCGCGCCATCAGCGTCAACATTCCCTGGTACCTTGCCAATTCCGTCCTGTGGCAGATGGTGAACGACCACCTGTTCGAGTACACGCGCGACGAGGTTCTGATGTATCTGCGCCACGAGACCGGGCACGCCGTCAACTACGCCTTCGAATTGTGGAAGCGCAAGGACTGGACGCAGACCTTCGGCGATTTTCGCCGCTCGTACCGCGACGTCTACAACGCGAATCCATGGAGCCACGACTACGTCAGACATCTGCACCGCGCGGGTATGTACCACTACGCGCAGAAGCACCCTGACGAAGATTTCGCCGAGAGCTTCGCCGTGTGGCTGGATCCGTCGTCGCGCTGGCGGCGCCGCTACCGCGACTGGCAGGTGGCGGTGACGAAACTGGAGTACGTGGACCGTATCATCGACCTCGAGGGCGCCTGCCGGGGCACGCCCGCCAACCAGCGAACTGGCACGCAGATTCCCTATGGGGATTTGAAGGAAACCGTCGCCGAATACTTCGACATCAACCATGCGCTGGATCCGGACCTGGCCGAGTACCGCAGGGATCTTCTCGATATCTTCCCCCGACGCTCGCCGCACGCGCGCGGATCACAGGGCGCTTTGTCGGCAGCGCGTTTCATCCAGCAACATCAGCGCCTGCTGATTAGCAAGCTGGGCGGCTGGATCGGCGATTCTGACCGCCGCGTGATCGGCAAGTTCTTGCGCGAACTCCAGGCCCTGTGTACCTACGAGCACCTGGTCGTGCCCGAGAATCGGCGTAACGAGAAACTGGTCGACCTGACCATCGTGGCCACCTGGCACGTGGTGGACGGGATTCACCGGCTGAGCGAATAGTACGACCCTATCTGTTCAAGTTGCCGACGGCTCGGCGGCACGGTCGTCGGGCGCAATTGCGCCTGCGGCCTTTGAACGAAGAGCTCCCTACTCAGTCTTCAGGCCGTGTTGGATGATGCGGCGAAGGCCCTCGGCTCCGAGGCGCGAGCTGTGCTTCTCTTCCTCGAAAATTATCTGAGCGAGGGTCGCTGACGTCAGGTCAGCCCCGCTGACGTGATCGGTGACCTTTACCTCGTCGCCGTTGCGCACGAACCCTGCCACATCGGCCAGCGTCACGTAGTGCTTGTCAAAGGTGTCGTAGAGCTTCCGATTCGAGTAGCGCTTGATTGTTCGCATGGTGGCACAAGAGGATGACACATCTTGCGACCAAATGACACGATTCCAATAAAGAATCTGCCAAAGAATCTGCCGAAACAAGCCGGCGCCAATTGGCTAGCCTAGCCCGGCGGTGTTCCCCACACGACTTTTCCAGTCGTGTCGTGGAGAGTGATCTTCTGCTCGTAGAGCAGTGCCGCTCCGCCGTCGTAGCTGTAGTCGTTGGTTACATCGACAGCGCCCGTGTAACCGGCAGTGTGCAGCGTGACCTGGATGTTGAACTGGTCGTTGGTGGCCTTGTCACCCTGTGCGGCGAGTGTTCCGGTAAATGCCAGCTCCAGATAATGGTCAGCCCCTGCGACGGGCGACGGGTTGGCGACGGCTGTGCCACTCGTCACCTTGCCCTGGTTCGAGTAGCCAATGCTGACGTAGTTGGCGGCAAGCACCAAATTGGTGCCCAATCCCTCGTCCTGGTACCAGTAGCGAAGTGTCACGGTCGACGTGTCGACGGTCTGCGCTGTCTTGTTGTCGATGCGGAGATTCAATGTGATCTGACCTGTACCGCCAGTGGTCTTCTGCGCGACCCACACCGCCAAGCTGCCAGTTGGTGGTGGCGTGGTTGACGTCGAGCCGGCAGAGCCACCCGCGCCACCAGAAGCCACGGTCCCGCCGGCGCCTCCGGGCCCACCCGCCGTTCCGCCTGCGCCACCAATTCCTCCCGCTCCGCCGGCGCCGCCCCTGCCACCCGCGCCTGTGCCAGCCGTGCCCGCGCCGCCGGTGCCTCCGCTGCCACCGAACGGCGAGATGGCGCCCCCGGTTCCCGACGATCTGCTGGTACCCGCACCGCCTGTGCCCGCGCCACCAGCGCCTGCGCCGCCGGTGCTGCCACCCACGCCCGCGCCACCTGTGCCGCCCCTGCCACCGGTGACGCTGGTCCCGCCGGTTCCGCCCTTGCCGCCCGTCGTGCTCGCGCCGCCTGAAGCGCCGGTACCGCCCGCGCTGGACACGCCACCCGTGGCACCGCCCGCCCCGCCGGCGCTGGCAGGGCTAGATGAGCCGCCAACGGGTGGAGCGCTCGTAGTGGAACCCGCGACACCAGCGGTTCCATTGCTGCTCGAAATGGACGAATTGCCGCCCGTGCCTCCGGTGGTGCCACCCGCGGGTTGCACCACGCGCCTCACCACATCGGGTGCGCCGCAAGCCACTCCCAACACCAGACCCACCGCCACGACCGGAAGGAGGAAGCTGAGCTTCACTGTATGTTTATTCGCACTCATCACAATATAGAGTATGCGCAACAGACCAAAAAACGGAATTGCGAATAGCAAAAAGAACCGCAGATTCCCACGCGCTTGACTACATTGTCCTACTCGCTCGCCACAGCTCTCTCACTAAAAAGCCAACAGTCCACCCAAGGACATGCCCACCGTCGCGCGCTGCACGCGTTGGTCGTTCAGGCGAAAAACCTCACCACCGCCCTGCGCCGAGAGCACGAGCCATGTGCTGCGGTAGGTACGTAACATGCCGGAGGCGATAGCGCCGTAGGTTAGCCCGAAGGAGTAGGTGCTGTCGTGCCAGACATCGTGTTGGCGCACGATGGGGACGCCCACCGTTGGCCCCAGCAGCAACGCGAAACGGTCTGTCCGGTAGAGAGGCCAGAGTGCATCGAAGGAGATCCCTGTTCGCAAGAACGACGACTGGTAGTCCTGAAAAGTTGCGTTATAGGACGAAAACTCGGCGCGCACCCGCAGTGCCAGCCCGCCGACCTGGCGCATGTAGGAAAGCGCGGCCAGCCCGACCAAGGATCCGGTTCCAGACACTGGGCTGCTCTGCAGCCCGAGATCTATGCCCAAAGAATTGGGCTGCCACGGCCCGCCCTTCTCGCGATGATTTTCGGCGTCTGCCACGACCGGGGCCATGGACGCTGTGTCGATGATCGTCGAGCTACCCGCCGCGAGAGAGAACGTCGTCTCGCTGACACCGGCCAGAACCCGCCGCACGACCCGGTACTCGCCCGCAGGCAGGGCCAGGTACACGTCCTCGCTGGAGGTGGACCCCAACTCCGCGATCACCTCGCCGCGCCCCTTGTTCACCACCGTATAGGTGACGCCGGTTTCGCGCGGAAAGACCAGGCGAGCATCGTTGGGCCGCGTGCGCGCCAGAATCACGTCGCCGGCGCCCGACATGCGGTAGTCGTAGGTCGGGTGCTGGCCGCCGACCAAGCTGGCCGCGGTGCTGGCCAGGGTGCGCCTGAAGGCGAACTGATAAACCTCACCCAAGGTCACCTGCCCGTCGTGTGACGAGTCGGCAGCGCCGCGCAGGCCGGCCATGATGTTGTGGGTGAAGAAAGAGCCCCCGAGGTCGTCGGACTCCTGCGACAGTTCGTTGGCCGTCGAGGAAGTCACGATCGCCATGCCCTTGACGCTCCCGGGATCGGCCAGATGGATCTCGTAGCCCGGGGCACGTCGGCCGCCCTTGACGCCCGTGAGCGCGCCCGACTGGCAGGCGTCCACGAAAGCCACGCGCACGTCAGCCCCGGAGAGCTGTTCCAGATAAGAACGCAGGTCGCGCAGAGGCAAGCGCGACGAGCCCAGCTCGAGGGCCTCCTGATCGCCATGGCCCGAGTAGTAGAAAAGGAAGAGGGTCCGTTTTCCCTCGGCATGGGCACGATCGAGTTGCGCCCGCGCTGCCGCCAGCGCCTGCTCGACCGCTTCACGCCGCGCCCCCTGCACGGTGACGACGTTGTCGAATTCACCCGCGCCCCGAAGCAAGCTGGCCAACCGGCCAGCTTCCGCCTCGGCATAGCGAAGCGTCCGCCCGGGATCCCTCCCCAGGTTGTTGCCCACCACGACTGCCACGCGGGCCTGCTGCGTCTGCGCGAAAGCAAAGCCCTGCCCCAAGGCCAAGATCAGCCAAGCGCCAAGAAAGCGAAGCGCCATGATTGAAGCGTACCTCATTTTTTCGCGGCAAAGACGTCGATCGCAACCATGCTCATGCCCGTTAGTGACCATGGTCACGGCCGCCTGAGCAAAAAAGACACCTGCTCTGCTTGTACAGGCAAGCGCGCCGCTTGCCTGATGTCGCCCCCGACTGCGGCCAGCGCCTCGGCCACGGCTGTGCGAACGACGTCTTCGCCGACAGAGGCCGGCGTCCAGAGGGCAAAAACCCTTTCCCAGCCGTGGTGGTCATCCAGTTCCACTGACTCGGGCAGCATGACCTCGGAGCCCGGTGGGGCGCTCACGCCGGTCAACACATCGTCGCGGTAGTAGGGGAACAGCCGGCCGGCGTCGTCGACCCCGAACACCAGCAGCATGCCGGGTTGATCCTTGGTATAAGCAAAGCGCAAGCGGTCGCCCACGACGAAATCGTCGCCATCCTTGACCGGAAAAACGTTCTCACCGCGTTTGCAGAACGCCTCGACCAAGAGCGCGCCCTTGGCTCGCACGGCTCCCGCGACGTGCCTCGCGGCTCCGGTGCTCTGGCTGGGCGCCAGCGGTGGAGGAGAGAAGGCACCGCGCGACATCACAAGCAAGACCACGGCCGCCACCGCAACCGGGCTCAGCGTCAAAGGCACGACAAGCCGCCACCAGGCCCTGCGACGCCGTTCAGCCACGCTCGCCAGGATCGCACGAGCTGCCGCCAGGCTTTGGGCCTGAGGATCGGTTCCCAGCAATTCCTGGCGGGCCGATGCCAACTCCGCCAATGCTGCCGCACACCGGTCGCAGGTACGCAGGTGGGTGCTGGCATAAGGGGATCGCTCGGCCTCGGGCTTCGCCTCCCACCGCACCAACTCCAAGTGCAAAAGGCAATCCGTCATCAGTCTCCCTCCCTCCTCGTTCCCCCATCAGGCTGCGCTGGCCCGAGCAGATCCCGAGCGATTCGTTCCAGCCTGCGCAGTCGGTTGAACACCGTTCGCCGCGTGATCCCCAGAATCTTTGCGATCTCGACCTGCGACATGCCGTCCACGTAGTGCATGACTGCCACCGTCGCCCCGGCTTCGCCACAGCGGTCCAGCACGGCTGCCACGAAGTCGCGATCCGCGTGCCGTCCCTCCATCGATCCAGACGACGAAGGCCGCACCCGCAGGGACGCCGCAGCGCGGGTGTGAACCTTGAGCTCACGGATGTGGTTCAAACAAACATTGGTCGACACACGGTACAGATAGCGGAGTCCATCGTCGTCGTTGGGAAACACGGGCCCGCGCGTCAGCACGCGCACGAACGCCTCTTGGGTCGCATCCCGAGCCGCCGCCTGCGACTGCAACATTCGCCGACAGTGGGCGTAGATCGCCGGCGCGTATTTCTGATACAGTGCGGCTAGAGCAGTCTCGCTGATTCTTTCCACGACTGGGGGGCTCGCCTCTCGGCCCGCGCTCATCAGAGCATAGCCGGCCGCGCTGCTGGAAAAAAGTTGAGCCGCGCATTCTCCGACGCTATCCGACGCCAAAGCCAGGCCCACGGCGCGCAAGGCCATGCCGCCCCTATCGTTGAAAAGAACGCGACCGCAAGCCGGTCCGGCCTCCGCGGACAAGCGAGCCATGGGTGTGATAGGCCGCGTTCCAAGCATCGATTCTCAATGAGAGCCCCGCGAATTCCGCGGAACGAATCATCCTCCTCCGCCGCTTGAACACGCGAGCCTGACCTGTTGGGAACGGGGGTGGTCCAGCCTCGCTTGCCTTGCGAACCGGCCCCGGATCCGAAGGCGACGGCGAGCCGACCCGCGAGCGCGTTCTCGCGCCCCGGATGATGAAAGTCGGCTCCCTCAGGCACGCTGGACAGGCATCTTGCCGGCGGAAGGTAAGTTGGTGTACAACCACGTCCTCCTTTGTCGCTTCCCACTTGTCCATGCTTGATGGTTGGGGAGCGCGCACAACCAACGAGGCTCCCCCCATGAGAACGACCAGACACCCGAGAATCCGAGTTGCCCTGCGCCTGTTTTCCAATGCCTTTGTTGTCACGGCCCTGCTCGCTTCCGGCGGGACCGCGTCGGCGGCCAAGAAGAAAGCCGCTGACCAAGCCGAGACAACAGAAGCAGCCCCGGCCGAACAAACTTCGGCCCCGGCCGAGTCAGCGCCCGTGGCGGCCCCAGCTCCGGCCCCTGCTCCCGCTCCTGTTGCGGCTCCGGCTCCCGCTCCGGCCCCGGCCGCGGCTCCCGAGGAGGCCACGACCCAGCCCGAACCCGGCGCTGCCAGCCCCCAGCGCAAGCGCTCGACGAGGACTACCGAGCTCGGCCTGTCCCCCCAGACGACCTCCTACGCGGCCGACAACACCGGCCCGCCCGTGGTGACCGAGGCGCCAAGCGAGGACTGGGGCTTCAAGTTCCACGGCTTCTTCCGCGGTCCCATGCGCCTGAGCATGGATACCGAGACAGGCCAGGGCCTGCAGTTCCACGCACCGCCCGTGACACCCGATCTGGACTACACGACTTGGCAATACACCAACAACAACCCTGGGCCTTGGGGCGAGGCGATCTTCCAGTACGGGAACAACCGCGCCATCATGACCATGGCCATCGCCAGCTACAACATCACCTCGGGCGGCTGGCGCGAGTTGCAGGACCAGCTCGGCATCGACCGCGCCTTTGTCACGCTCAATTTCCCCGACGCCCTTGGCGACCTTGGCAAGATGACGTGGAACGTGGGCGTGTTCTCGGATCGGTACGGTGCCATGGGGAAGTACGACGGCGGTGCCTATGACACATACTTGATCGGCCGCACACGCATTGCCGGCGCCACGGGCACATTCGATCTGGACCTCGCCGACGAGCTCAGGCTCGTCGTGGAGGGCGGCGTGGGCGCCAAGATGGATGTGCCCCAGTGGTATAAGTATCCTTACATGTCTTGGGAGCCGTACCCCGGCTATGCCCAAATGGGAACCACACTGTTGGCCCACCTCCACGTCGGCGTGGTGATCGACAACGAATGGACCTTTACCCTTCATTACATGGACACCTTCACCAGGGACGCCATGCGGACCAACATGAACAATCCGGCCGACGTCAACAATCCGGCCGACCTTTCCACAGCCCTTGCGAACTACACAAGCCCCAGTTTGCCCAACAACGCCAGGAACGGCAGCATGCGAATCCTTGGTGCCGACCTGAGACTCGACGGTGGATGGAAGGGAATCGGTTATCTCGGGTTCTCCACGATCAAGGCCTCCAACGCCGGCGTCTTGGAGGACACCGTCGAAGTCGTCCACTCGCAAGGCGGCTGGCAGTTCACCAACAACTTCCTCGGCGACAACGGAAACGGAACTGTCAACAACTTCGGGTTCCAATACACCTTCAGCCTGGCTGCCTTCATGCTGAGGCCGCAGGCATGGTGGGGCCAAGGTGCGGACTTTACCGTCCAAGTATTCGGTATCTATACCTGGATAACCGGGACAGGGGCCGTTCCTCCGACCACGTATTTCGCGGGCATCACTGGCCCCGACGGACTGGGCACGAAGAAGCTGAAGCTGGGAACGCAGTTGCTCTACACCCCGCTGCCCTTCATGTCAGCAGGTCTGCGGGTCGACTCGGTTCAGCCGAATCTCGACAACAGCACCCACACCTTCACAGTCTTCTCTCCTCGGCTGGTCTTCCGCACGGAGTTCGTCACCCACGAGCAAATCATGGTCCAGTACCAGTACTACTCCTACGGCAGCTGGTACAATCACTCCAACAACGGGATGGCCTCGACTGCCTTGCCGGGGATGGCGTGGCCGGGCATGCCCTATCCCTACGGCCAGGCAGGGAATCTCTGGAACCCGGTTCAGCCCGACAAGCACACGTTCACGATCGCCGCCAGCATGTGGTGGTAGCGCAGCGATGCGCGTAGTCCTTCCCGCGCTGCTCTTGCCTCTGGCGGTGGGCTGCGTGCCCATTGGTGCGAAGACCGCGCCGCCAGGGCGTGGGTCGGACAACAGCGGCTCCGCGGGTTCCGAATCAGGGTCCGCCGGGACCGACGATATCGCTCTGTCAATCCACAATCTCATTGCCAACGCCACCTTTGCCGACGGGACCAGCCTGCCCTGGACGTCGTCCTTCACGGCGCCCGCGGCGGGCTCGGCCTCGGTGGTCGACGGCGCGCTCTGCCTGGAAGTCACCAATCGCGGCTCGAACAACTGGGACGCCCAGCTTCGCCACCGCGAGATGACCATCCAGAAGGGCCACAAGTACAGCATCAGTTTCGTGGCCTATGCCAGCCAGCCGACCACCATCCGTCCCAAGGTGGGCATGCAAGGCCCGCCCTACGCGGAATACTGGTTTCAAGAGATCCGCCTCGACGGAACGCCGCGAAGGTTCAAGGCCCATTTCCGTAAGTCCGGTCCCGACGATCCGACCGCCGAGTTCACCTTTCACGTGGGCGGTTCTCTGGCGAACGAGACGCGCGGGCCGTTCCGCGTGTGCATCGACGACGTGCGCCTGGAGGATTCCGACTTCATCCGCCCGGCCGGGAACCGGGGCGCGCCACCCGCGCCCGTGCTGGTGAATCAGGTCGGCTACTTCCCCGGGTTGGTGAAGCTGGCGACGGTGCGCAGCGGGGGAAACACGCCCCAGCCCTGGCGGCTGGTCGATGGCGCCGGGCGCGAGGTCAAGTCGGGACAGACCCAGGTGGCGGGATCCGACGCCTTGGCCGGCGACACGGTTCAGATTGCCGACTTCTCTGCAGTCAATCAGCAAGGCCGCGGCTTCGCCGTCGTGGTTGGCTCCGGTCGCAGCCATCCCTTCGACATCAGCCCGACCATCTATCACAAGCTCAAGTACGACGCGCTGACCTTCTACTACCACAATCGCAGCGGCATCGAGATCGCGATGCCCTATGCGGGCGGCCCGCAGTGGACGCGGCCGGCCGGCCACCTGTCCGACAAGAGCGTGCCCTGCGCGTTCGGCTCGGGCTGCAGCTATCGTCTGGACGTATCGGGCGGCTGGTACGATGCCGGCGATCACGGAAAATACGTGGTCAACGGCGGGATCTCGGTGTGGACTCTGCTCAATCTCTACGAGCGAACCAAGCACCTCGGCACGTCGCTGACCGACTTCGGCGACGGACGCATGAACATTCCCGAGCAGGGCAACGGCGTTCCCGACCTCCTCGACGAGGTTCGCTGGGAGATGGAGTTCCTGCTCAAGATGCAGGTTCCCGACGGCGAACGCGCCGGGATGGTTCATCACAAGATTCACGACAAGGAATGGACCGCGCTTGGCCTCGCTCCGCACGAGGATCCCATGCCGCGCTTCCTCTATCCGCCCAGCACTGCGGCGACGCTTAATCTCGCGGCGGTGGCGGCCCAGGCGGTGCGCATCTGGCAGAGCATCGACCCGGCGTTTTCCGGGCGCTGCCTGGCGGCGGCCGAGCGGGCCTGGCGGGCGGCGCAAAGCCATCCCGCAGTCTTCGCGCCGCCCGGCGGTGTCGGGGGCGGGCCCTACGAAGACATCAAGGTCGATGATGAATTCTACTGGGCGGCTGCCGAGCTCTACATCACGACGAAGAAGCCCGAGTACAAGCAGTTTCTCGTGTCCTCGCCCTACTACCTCAAGCTGGCGCCGCGCCTGCCCTCGACCAAGGAGGGCGGCGACGTGGCCTCGCCCATGACCTGGCAGGAAACCGCGGCGCTGGGGACCATCTCGCTTGCGGTCGTGCCCAACGGGTTGGGCGACAACGAGATTGCGACGGCGCGCAAGGCGGTGACCAAGGCCGCGGATGTGTACATGCAGATCCTGCAAAAGCGCGGCTACCGGGTGCCCATCGACTATGGCAAAGCCAACAAGGCGCCCTGGGGCTCGAACTCATTCCTGCTAAACAACCTGGTGGTTCTGGCACTGGCGTATGACTTCAACGGCGGGCAGCGCTACCTGAACGCGGTGGCGGCCGGCATGGACTACATTCTGGGCCGCAACCCCATGGATCAGTGCTACGTGACCGGCTACGGCGCCCGGCCTCTGCGCAACCCCCACCATCGCTTCTGGTCGCACCAGTCCAACGACAAGTTCCCGTCGGCGCCGCCCGGCGTGGTTTCCGGCGGCCCCAACTCGGGTCTCGAGGATCCCTACGTGAAGGCGGCGGCGCTGGCCGGTTGTCCGCCCGACAAGTGCTTTGCCGACAACATCGAATCCTGGGCCACCAACGAGATCACCATCAACTGGAACGCCCCTTTCGCGTGGGTGCTGGCCTACCTGGACGAGAAGGGCTCCAGTCCGCCCAAGGGCAAGCGGGCAGCGGCAGCGCCGACAACCGGCGAGGCGACAAGCGCACCCGCGCCCCAGGCTGAACCGACGCCCAAGGCGGACGCGACAAAGAAGACCAAGGCAAAACGCGCGACCAAGGCCAAGGCACGGCACAAGAAATCTGACACTGCCGCCACCAACTAGCAGGAATAGCAAAGTCGTATAAGTATTTCGCACTTTGAAAAGCTCCCGAGTTATAAGTTCGGGACAAGGCAGTCATTCTGCACGGGGAGCCCATGAGCGCGCAGAGAACAGTCCGCCCCTGGTTCAATCGACACCTCTTCCTGGGAGCCGCCGCGTGGCTGCTCTTTACCCTGCCGGCCGGAACGGTCGCCGCGGCTGGCGTGAACCAGGATGCGGTGGCAAAGGTAGTACGCCTCAACAAGGAGGCCAGACAGTTCTACGACGCCATGGAATTCACGCTCGCCGAGAAGAGCCTGAAGAAGGCCCTGGAAATCGGTGAGGCCGCTTCCCTCGGGGATCACGTCGTGATGGCGGGAACCCACGGAAATCTGGGCGTGCTCTACGCCACCGGCATCAAGAACGAGGACCAGGCTCTCTTCCATTTCAAGAAGGCGCTGGAGTTGCGACCCGAGTACGTGCCAAGCAAGGAGATGAGCTCTCCCGAGGTGAAAGATCTCTTCCAGCGGGCGCGTTCCGAGATGGAAACTTCAGCAACGCCCTCGGTCCCCGACACCACCGGGCCGGCCGCGGCCTCACAGGGCCAGCTTCGTTGTCCGGCCGCGGAGGTGGCCAGGGCGGGCTCGTCACTGAAGCTGCGCTGCGTGGCCGACGGGCCGCTCACGGCCGCCGAGGTGATGGTCTACTTCCGCGCAGGGCGCGGTTCTGCATTCAAATCGCGCAAGATGTCGGCCGAATCGACCCTGGACGGAAGCTTGAGCTGGGCCACACAGCTTCCCCCCGAAGCAACCTCGGCTGATCAGCTCTTCCTCTACTTCGAGGCGCTCGACCGGCAGGGTGAAGTCGTCAGTTCGGTGGGGAGCACGGACAGCCCCACCGTGGTCGGCATCCGCAGCAGCGGGACTGTGGCAGCAAGCTCAGGTGGCGGATCGGAGACCGACGTCGGCGGCGAAGGCGAGTCAACTCGTGAGGAGTCCGGCTTCTGGTGGCTCGGCCTCGGCTTGGGTTCGGGGTACGGCTATGCTGGAAAGTCCGGGCCCGAGGGCTGGGGCAAACACGTAATCGACTACGTTGCCGGCCGGGCGCCGGCGCCCCTGGGCCAGGTCACGCCCGAGGTCGGCTACTTTCTGACACCGAGCCTATCCCTGTCCCTGCAGGGACGACTGCAATATCTTCCCCGGACCAGTTCCCGCACTGCCGACGGGGCCATCGCGTTTTTGGCGCGGTTGCTGTATTTCACCAGTGGCGAAACCGTGCGTTTCTACGGCGGCGCGGTTCTGGGCGGCGGCAACGGCTTCCGCCTCCAGGTCTCGGGCCTCCACACAAACATCACCGGAAACAACACGGTCAGCGACACGGTCAGAGGCGGCCCGGTGGTATTCGGCGTCGGTGGCGGACTGTCGGTCAGCCTGAGCGATAGCTGGAGTTGGATCCTCGAAACCAACATCCTGGGAGGAGCTCCTGACTTTTCGATGGTCGTCGACTTGAACACGGGCGTGCGCTACCGACTGTAGCGATCCCGCAACTCGTCCCTTGGTCGGTCGATGTGCTCTACGCGTCGGCGGGTTTCGGTTCGGGCGGCGCTTTCTCGTGCCCGTCATTCATGCTGTGAACGAAGGGAGCGAACCACGCGGCCAACAGGCCCGGAATCGCACAGAAGAGCACGACGGTGAAGAAGGTCGGGTAGCCGAGCGCATCCGCGAGCTTGCCGCTGAAGAAGCCAGCGGAGAAATTGCAGAGGCCCATGGTCCCGGTGGCGAAGGCGTAGTGCGCGGTCTGGTACGGCCCGGGCGAGATCTGCTTCATCATGTAGTACATGTGCGCGACGGCGCCGAAGCCGTAGGTGAACATGGCCACGCACCAGACGACGGTGATGAGCAAAACTGCATCGGGCTGCGAGCGGCCGAGATACACGAAGGCCAGGTTCGGAATGACCAGGCTGCCCACGAAGAACATCAGGGTCTTGCGGGAGAGGCCGACCCTGGCCAGCACCAGGCCGCCCACCACGCTGGCCACCAGGAACGAGGCCGACCCCCAGACGCCGCTGATCTGGCCGGCGGTCTGATTGGTCAGGCCGAGGCCGCCTTCGGCTCGATCGGCGATGAGGAAGATGTTGTTGACCTTCTCGATCAGGTACCAGCTGAAGCGATAAAAGAAGGCCAGGGCCAGCATGCGCCAGATGAGCTTCTTCTGGAAAAAGGTCTTGTAGGCGTGGCCGAATCCGGCCATCGCTTCGCCCATGCTCTTGGGTGCATCCTTGGCCTTGGCGCCGGGGGGCATGAAGGCGCCATGCCACGCGGCCAGGCCGACGAGAATGACCGCGGCGGCGAGGAAGACGTACATCCAGGCGATCTGCCAGGTGTAGCCGTAGTCGTCGTGGAGCTTGCCAGCGACCCAGACCAAGGCGCCAAGCGCGATGAACTGGCCCCCGGTCCAGGCCATGCTTTGGATGCCGGCCCACTTGGCCTTTTGCTTGTCGTCGAGCGTGGTGACGTACACGCCGTCGGTGCCGATGTCGATGGTCGCGCCCACAAAGGCGCAGACCATCATGGCCCCAAAGGTGATGGCCAACCACACCGGCAGCTTCAACGCCAGGCCCGCCAGCGCCATCAAGACCGCGGCGCAGAGTTGCATCAGCACGACGAAGAACTTCTTGGTCTTGTAGAGCTCGAGCAGCGGTGCCCACAGAAACTTGAAGGTGTAGGGCAACATGAGAATCGCCGCGAGCATCGTGATCGTGCTCTTCTCGACCCCCAGGTTCTTGAAGACGAAGGTCGTGCTGAGCGTGAGCGCGCACAGCACGAATCCCATCGCCAGGTACGACGACGGAACCCACAAAACCGCCGGTGCGGCCTTCTTGGTCGTGTTTTCCATAGCCGGAGGCAATACCATGAATCAGAGGACGGGAATAGGGGCGCGAGCAGACGGGAGCGGTTCAGGTGTGGGTGGCGGTGACGGTGGCCGGGGCTGGTGCGGTGACAGAGGCTGTGGCGGGTTCGGGTCTTGCCGGCCTGGGCCGAGGCGGAGTCAGGGATGGGTCAGGCGCCGCCGGACAAGGTTCCCATACCCGGAATCGCTGCTGCCCTCAGGGGATTAGACAGCAAACCGAAACAGCGCATTTCGCGCAGGCAACTGGTCCGCAATGGGCAACACCTTGACATTGCTTGAGGTGACCGATGGGAAGTCGGCTCGGTGCCGTGACGTCTGCCGCCCGCCCGCGCTTGCGAAAAACGCCGTAGGGCGCCAAGCTGTGTCCGAATACAGAGTTAGGCGGGCTGAACCACCGATGAAGAAAAGAACCAAAACGAAGCGCGGACCGATCCCAATTTGGGCGGACAAGATCGGGTGGAAACGTCGAGTCAAGGCCGTCTGCAAGCCATGCTGGGAACTGAAGTACTGCCCTTACGGACCTCTGGTCGAGGAATTCCCACTTCAGGAGGAGCGCGACGACAAAAGTTGCCGCATCTTCGGCCATCAGTGTCCTGTCTTCTTCGTCGCCGAGCCGCTGACCGAGACTCGCGAACTGCGGAATATCAGTCGGCATATCCCACGACCCATGCAGTTTCGAGTACTCAAGCGCGACAATCAGATCTGCGCTGTCTGCCGCCATTCTGTTCTTGATCGCGATATTCATTTCGACCACATCATTCCATGGTCGAAGGGCGGCCCTACGGAGGAACACAACATTAGATTGCTCTGTGGCACCTGCAATCGAAAGCGTGGAAAGGAATACGAGGGCGAGTTTCTCGTCGGGGGGTTCGTGGAACACGCAGTGAAGCCGGCCGACGCGAAGTTTGTTGAAGTGCTTCTCGACATCGTGAGGGACGCGCACACGTGGGAAGCCCGACGAGGCAAGATTTCGGGTGTCAAGCACATGTGCAAGGTCCTTCGTGTCAGGCGGGCTACCCAACCCGTAGAGGTCGTGTTTCAGGCGTGGGAAAATCTTCGCGAGTTCTTCTCTGGAACTCCTCCAGCGGAAATGACCAAAGATCGCTTCGAGGCGCTTCGCGAGCGGTGGGGATTCTCTGACAGCACGGTTCGCAAGCTCAGCCGCGTAGTCAATGGCGACGAATCGATGGCGGCTCTCGTCGAGGCAGAAGCCGATCTTATTCGTCGTCTCGGTTGGCCTGTCCGACTCACCGATACGGATCTTCGAAGATGGATGCGCACTTAACGCCGCCATAAGCCGTTGAAGCTCGATCGGCCGCGGACGGCCGCTCGCAGCTTAACGGCAAGCCGTTATGCGGACCGGGACTCAATGAACTTCGGATGCACCAAGAAGGCGCAGGTCAGGCTCCGACTCACACCGTCGGGGCTGGCACCCGTACCGGACATGGTGTCCACGGTGGACTGGCACTGCAATGTGGTCACGTTGGGTAAGCGACCGTTCTTCCTATTCGCACACTCACAATCGCTGTACGCGTTCTTCGTCGCTGCAGCTGGGAATTCACCTCTGGATGCCTTCGGTCGCGCCTTCCGTGACCAACTCGCGTCGGCCCTGGTGCGCGAAGGCGTAGCCGCCGGTCTGGGCGCGAGGCTGATGGATGACGGGCCAGACACTATCTGTCGGGCGATAGACCGTCGGGTGCTGGGAACCATGAACGACCATGTCAACATGAGCCGCTTCTTCGTTGAGGACGCGGGCGGCCTCGATGACCGTGTACTTGCCAAGATCCACGACGCCATCAACGAGTCTCCGATGAGTATCTTGGGGATGGAGAGTCCCCGTCGAGTGCTTCTCGCCCTTCTCTCTCGACGGGGAGCCGCATAACGGCAGGACGTTGGGGCCACTGGCCCGGCCGCCACCGCCTCTGTTACCGCACCAGCCCCGGTCACCGTCACGGCCACCCACACCTATACCGCTCCCCGCTAGGCCCTAGGCATGCTAAAAACGCGCCAGCCATGCGTACCAAGATTCGCCGCGACGAGACTGCGTCCAATTTCGGCTTCTACGACGATGCGGCCCGCGAGTACGTCGTCACCGATCCCCGCACGCCCACCAAGTGGGTCAACTACATCGGCACGCTGGATTTCGGCGGGTTCGCCGACCAGACGGGCGGGCTGAACATCTGCAAGAAGGACCCGGCCAACAACCGCATCACGGGCTACAAAATCGACACCCCTCAGAACGCCATGCGGGGCAATACGCTGTATTGCCGGATCAAGAACGCCGACGGTACGTATGCGGTTTTTTCCCCGTTCTTCACGCCCACCCTGACCCCCTACGACAAGTTCGAGTGCCGGATGGGCCTGGGCTACAACAAGTGGCTCGTGCGGATGAACGGTCTGGAATTCGAGATCAAGATGTTCATCCCCGCGGGCGCCTCACAGGTGGTGACGGACGTCAAGGTGAGGAACATTTCCGCCCCCGCGGACGCGCAAGTGGACGTGATTCCGCTGGTGGAGTTCTCCCACCCGGACGCCCTCAAAAACCTGACCAACGCGGACTGGGTTCCGCAGACGATGAAGGGGAAAGCCGTCGGAAACGTCATCACGCAGTATCCGCACATGGCCGAGGGAAGACGGGCCAATTTTATGACCGCCAACCGTCCCATGGATTCCTTCACCACGGATCGGAACAAGTTCCTTGGAAGCCACGGGTACGGCACGTATGCCGAGCCCGGGGGGCTCGCGGAAGACCACTTGGACAACTACCAGGCTCTCCGCGCGGACAATGGCAACAGCATTGCCGCCATCCTCTACCGCCTCGGATCCATCGCCCAGGGGCAGGAATCTCGAATCATCATCCAGCTCGGCCAGAACACCAGCGTCGAGGCCGCCGCCGACTCCATCGCCCGCTTGCAAGACCCGCAAAACGCGGACGCGGCGTTTGTGGCTCTGCATGCTTTCTGGCGGGGATACCTCGACCATCTCAGGGACGTCGAAACGCCCGATTCGGCGCTGAACAAGATCGTCAACACGCTTGGCCCCCGTCAGAACCACGCGACCTTCTTCTGGTCCCGCTACCTGTCGCTGAACCAGCTGGGCTACGGCGGCGACCGCGGCATCGGCGTCCGCGACACCAACCAGGACTTGATGGGCGTCCTGCCGTACATGCCGGACAAGGCGCGCGAGATGATCGAAAAGCTCCTCTCCGTCCAGCGCTTCGACGGATCCTCCATGCACCAGTTCAATCCTCTCACCATGAAGGCGTCTATTGGCGAGGGCCAGGCCGGCTCGGAGCAGGACTTTTACAGCGATGACCACCTTTGGAATGTCTTGTCGGTCGTCGAATACGTGAAGGAAACCGGCGACACTGCCTTCCTGAACAAAGTCATCGGCTACTACGACGAGGGCACGGGCGAGAAAAAATCCGGCACCGTCCTGCAGCACTTGCACCGAGCCCTGGCCTTCACGCCGGGCAACCTGGGGCGGCACGGCCTGCCCAAGCTGGGCTGGGCCGATTGGAACGACGCCTTCAACATGGAGGGATCGGAATCCGTGTTCAGCGCCTGCCTGTACGGCAAGGCCCTGCTGGAAATGCAGGAACTGATGGACGTTCTAGGCGATGTGAAATCCGCCCAGGGCTACGCCGAAGAATACGACCGGATCAAGAAGAGCGTGAACAAGCACGCCTGGGACGGCGAGTGGTACGTCAGCTACATCGACAAAGACGGAAAGCTGGTTGGTTCGAAGAAGAACGAGGAAGGACAAATCTACCTGTACACCCAGGCGTGGGCCGTCATCGCGGGCTTCGCGTCGCCGGACCGGGCCGCCCGGGCCATGAAATCCGTCCAAGAAAAATTGGACACAAAACACGGCATCAAGGTCATGACGCCTGCGTATAAGAAAACGCAGCCGGGCATCAGCGCGTCGACCTACACGCCGGGCCTCAAGGAAAACGCGGGCATCTTCCTGCACCCCAACCCGTGGGCGGCCATCGCCGAAACCATGTTGGGCCACGGCGAACGGGCGGTGCAGATCATCGACCGAATCAATCCCCTCAAGCAAGATACGAACACCTACGAATGTCAGCCGGACGTGTTCGTGCAGAACATGGCCAGCGACGAGCACCCTCAATTCGGTTTGGCCCGGAACCCCTGGCTGTCCGGAACCGTTTCCTGGGTCAACCAGGCCACGACGAAGAACATCCTGGGTATCCGACCGACCTACAAAGGGTTGATGATCGACCCAGCCATCCCCGAGAGTTGGCCGGGCTACACGGCCACCCGGGTGTTCCGGGGCGTGGCATGCCACATTCGGGTCGAGCGCGGGGATGGAGCAAACAGGGTCATGCTCGTCGACGGCAAACCGGTGGCAGGAAATGTCGTGCCCACCACTTTTCTCTCAGGAAAGAACGAAGTTCAGATCGTCGTGAAACTCGACAACAAACCCGCCGTCCCGCTCATCGAGAAGATGGTGCAGGAGTGCGAGTCCCGCCGGGCCGCCGCCGTGGCGGCGCAGGACCCCGGTCCCCTCAAGAGGCACGAGCTGCACACCGTCGGCGGGGAGCTGGCCAAAGTGATCTATCTGTTCAGGAGAATGCTGGTCCACGCGCAAGGATTGTCGGCCACACTGGATTTCCCTCCGACCGGGGTGGTGACCGGAGCGCCCACGTTGGCGACTGGAATCTCTCCGTTCGGCCAAGTGAACCATCTCCTCGACGCCGGACGTTCCATCCGGTTCGGAAAACGGATGCGCTTTGCATCGACCCCCATGATTGGCATCACCCAGGCGGGCAAGACCCAAACCCGTCTGCTCACCAACCTCAAGCGTGAGGACGAGGACGAGAAAGGCGAGGAGCCCCAGTCCTATCCCGATTCCATCGCCGACGAGGACGTGTCGGTGACCTTGGCCCCGCCCAGCATGATTTCCCAGTACGAGCTCGAAGGCGTTCGCGTCGCGCGGACCACGATTTCCCCGGAATTATCGGGGACCGAGGCTGACGTGTCGGTTCCGGCCACAGTGGACGTATTTGAGTTCGACAACGCCACCGGTGAGGAGCGCACGGTGACGCTCGTGATCCCGCGGCCCTCTCTGGTGAATCTGACGGAAAAGAAACTTCGCGCCGAGCAGGACAACGCCTTCAGCGGGCAGGGCGCGACCGATGACCATGTCCACGAGGAGTACCAATCCGCCACCATGAGCGGCGTCGTCATGGGCAGCAGAAAGACTGGCGACCGCATGGTCATCGCCGTTTCCAAGATGGACGGCGTCGATATTGATGTTCAGCCCGCTTTCCGGACCGCGGCTTACAAGACCGACTTGCTCGCGGACCTGCAGGGCCGGTTCGCAGCCCATAAAGAGCCCGAGCCGACGTTCGAGTGCGGAGCGGCCATCGCCGTCACCGTGAAGCTTGCGGCCAACGGACGGGCGAAGATCCCCTTCGCCACGGTCATGGACTTTCCGAAGCAAGAGTATGTCGATGGAAAGTCGTTCGATCGAGCCTACACAAAGAGGTTCACGAACCAAAAGACGCGAGCCGTTGCCATGACCGAATGGGCCTTGGCGGAATACGCGAATTGGATCGATCGAACCGAGGCAATCCAGTCCCGGGTGTTCGACATCGTCCGCAGCGACCCCGGTTACGCCAACGACCGGCCGGCTGCCACACGCGTGGTCAATTTGCTGATGAACGAGATCTCCTATCTCTTGTCCAACGCAGCCGTGTGGATTGAGGGCGGATTGGCGGAATTTCTTGAGTGCTTCGACTATCCCTTCCTCAATTCGGCCGACGTGGACTGGTACTCCCAGTTGTTGTTGATGGTGTTCCCTGAGAAAGAGAAGGCTATTTGCCAGAAATTCATCGATTCGATTGGCGGCCAGGACGATACGGAAGTCTATTTCCACTGGCACGCTGCCAGCGCCCAAATGCGGGTGGAGCTTGAGGAGTGGAAGAAGCTGAAGGCGCTCGCCCTGTCGGGCAAACCTTTGGACGGCGATGCGGCCGCCCGCTTCGAGTACTTGGAATACGAGGCGGACGTAGGTGACGGCAAGAAGGGCTACAACGGCCGCTCTTTGACCCACATCAAGGGGCCGAAGAAGCTCAAGGGCAGCGTCAGCCACGACGTAGGGCGTTTGACCGCGGGCAATCCCATGCGCGGCAACGTCAGCGAGTACGACTGGTTCAACACCAACTACTGGGTGGACCTGTTCCCCAAGTTGGCCCAGCGGGTGGCCCGCAATGCCAAGTTCACCAACGATACCGAGTTCGTTGCCAAGAACTGGGCGACCTTGCAGACCGGATTCACATACTGGATTGGCCTCGACCGGGACGGCGACGGCATTCCCGAGGGCAACCCCGGTGAAGTCAAGAACACCTTCGACAACATCAAGCTGTTCGGCTACGACTCCTACAGCGCCAGCCTGGCCTTGGCCGGATACGAGTCCATCGTCCGGATGGCGGAGATGATGCTCACCAGGGCGGCGACTGAGGCGGAGCGCAGCTCCCTGCGCGCCACGATCGCGGACTGTCGGGTACGGTTCGAGAAGGCGAAGAAGACCATCGAGACGTTGTGGGTCAGCACCCGCAACGAGGACGGGACAGAAGGCGGCTACTTCGCCACTTGCTACGATCCCAAGGTGGAGCCAGGGGACTTCGCCGTCTATCCCCAGACCGCGACCTTGCGGGAGCAATTGATACGGGCCGGGTATCTGCGCGACGATGGCAGCGTCGACGCGGAAGAAGTGAATCCGATCGGCAATCCGTCCGCGCTGCAATTGTCCCCCGGCTTCGACAAAAAGGCGGTTCTCGGCCTGCTCAAGTTCTACGCGGGAGGAACCGACCCGAACCAGGTCGCGAATCTGACGGAAACCCTCGAGAAAGTCGGCTCGGTCTTTGACCAGCTAAAGAAGTACCGTTACACCGATGAGGACAATGGCGCCATCGACCGGGCGAAGTTTGAAGCCCTGCCGAACGCCGGCGCCATGAAGCTCGGCCCCTTTATCGACAAGGCGTACGTTTACGGGGAAATAGGGAAAGTCCTGGCAGAGACGGCCTCGGTCTATCCCGAGCTCGAGCGGAACGGCTACGTCGCGGGCGGGAAGATCCAGGACAAGTTCTGGGAAGTATCCTCCGCCGAACGCTTGCAGGGCCGCTATCCTGATCGCCTGGCCGCTTTCAACGCCCTGATGGTTCACAAGAGCTTCGACGTGTTCACCAACCAGTTGGACGGTTTGTGGGCGTGGATTGCCATGGGCGAAAACCCGGAGGAATTGGTGAAGCCCGCGCGAGTGCAGATGATCCTGAAGACCATCTATGAGAACAATCGCGTGACCAACGGCTGGGCCACCCAGAGAACCGCGGACGGAAAGGAAGTGAAGTCCGACCAGGGCAAGGATGTCTGGATCGCCTCCAACTACGTCCTGGCCCATATGCTGGACTATTGCGGCCTGACTGAGGAAAGTAAGGATGTCTACAAGGTGATGGACGAGATCCTGCTTCAGCACGACAACACCTCGACCTCTCCCGAAAGCGTTCGGCCGGACGAAAACAAGTTCATCGTAAAAGGATATCCCCGACCCGGAGCCGTGTGGACCCAGTTGCCCCTGCTCTTCTTCAAAGCCCAAAAACAGGCCGGCAAGAAGATCTCCACGCCGGAAGAGATGAAGGCGTTCATGCAAGGGATTTTCAATCCCGACGGCGCGACCCTGGCGACGTTTCGCTCAGGCCAAGGCAAGACGGAGTCCGCCCATTGGGGCCGGAAAGCAGGACGGATCCCCTACGGGTTGAGTCGGGTAAGGCCCGGCGCCGGCAGCGGGCCCGCCATGCCCGGCGGCGGCGGCACGGCTGGTTCCGTCTTGGCCTAGAACGGGGGGTGTGCCGAATGCGGTTCCCTCACGTCGTCGATAGGGTTGTGCTCGGACTGACCGGCAGACTCACCTCGAAACGACTGCCCATGGGCTGGCAGGCAACATACGCCACGTCGCCCGCGTGGTAGCGGGCCACCTGGCGGACCAGCGACAGACCCAGCCCAAGACCAGCGTCGCCCGGACTCCGTGGCCCGGGCGGGCGATAGAAGGGCGTGAAAATGCGCTCCTGCTCGCTCTCAGGTATGCCCGGGCCGTCGTCTTCCACGGCGATGACGGCCTGCGATTCCACCCGCCGCACCTCCGCGCGGATCGCGCCACTCCCGCCGTGCAGGCGCGCGTTGGCGAAGAGATTGCGCACCATGTGCCTCATCATCGCCGCTTCGCAGGCGAGCGCCAGCGGCTCGCCGGTGACCTGGGCACCGACCGCCTGGGCTTCCTCGCGCACCAGCGCCAGCAGATCGACCTCCTTGGACGGACGCCGAGGCACGCCGGGCTGTGCGCGAGCCGAAAGCAGCAACTCCTCCACCAGGGCATCGAGCTCGACAATGTCTTCGCTGGCGCGGCGGGCGAGATCGCCGCGCCGGCCCGGGTCGGCTTCCCCGGCGAGTAATTCCAGGGCCATCCGAATGCGTGCCAGGGGCGAACGCAACTCGTGCGAGGCGCCGGCCAACATCTGCCGCTCCTGCGCGAGCAAGCCTTGGATGGCTGCAGCCGTCTGGTTGAACCGTTCGGCCAGCGTCGCGATCTCGTCGTGACCGACCACGGGCACGCGGTGGTGAAGATCGCCAGCGCCCCAGCGACGTGCGCCCTCGGTCAGTTGTTCGAGGCGGCGGGTGATGCTTCGGGAGAGGGGAAGCATCCCTATCGCCATCATGGCAGCCAGGGCAATCAAGAGCGGGATGAACAGCGGTCGGTGCGGCCCGACATGGCTGCGTTCGCGCAAGCCGAGAGTGCGTCCGTCCCCGAGGGGGGTGAGCCAAACCGGGCCGTGCAGCGCGTGCTGCCAGCCATCGTCGCTGTGGGGAAAGGGCCCTGCCGGCGCGTGGCCGGCATGAAAGAGCAGCCGACCATCCTCGTCCCAGATCACGACATCCGCATCCAGCTCGCGCGCCTTGGCCTCAAGAAGCTGTGCCTCCGGGCCCCGACATGGGCCCGGCGCCTCGCAAACGAGGGAACGAGCGAGGGGCGCCAGGATGCGGCCAGCAGGAATGCGCGGCTGGTGGAAGGCACGTGCCAGCAGGGCTGTCACCAGCAAGGACAGCACGGTGATGGCCAGAAATGTCAGGTACAGCCTGTGATACAGGCGCCGTTTCATGGCTCGCCCGCCTTGGCTCCTCCGGGCGGCAACGCCAGCACGTAGCCCGCGCCGCGCACCGTCTGCACCAGGCGAGGATGTCGCGGATCCTCTTCGATCGCCTGACGAATGCGCGAAATGTGGACGTCAATGCTCCGATCCATGTTGTCCCATTCCTCGCCCTTGAGCGCTTCCATGAGCTGGTCGCGCGATTGCACCCGCCCGGCCCGCTCGGCCAGCAGCAGCAAAAGATCGAACTGCCGGCCAGTCAGCTCGCAGCGCTGGCCGCGCACTCGCACCTCGCGGGTCGCGCGATCGATCTCCAGCGGCCCCGCCTGCAACCGCTCGGCCGCCTGTTGCTCACGTGTGCGCGTGCGACGCAAGACTGCGGCCAGGCGCGCCAGCAGTTCACGCGGATTGAACGGCTTGGGCAAGTAGTCGTCCGCGCCGATCTCGATTCCCACGATGCGGTCCATGTCATCGCCGCGCGCCGTGAGCATCACGATGGGGACCTGGGAGACAGCGCGCATGCGACGACACACCTCGAGCCCGTCGATCCCGGGCAGCATCACGTCGAGAATCACCGCTTCGTATTCGTTGCGGCGTTGAGCCTGCAGCCCACTTTCCCCATCACCGCAGCAATCCACCACGTACCCATGCCCACGCAAGTACCCGCCCAGCATCTCGGCCAAGCGGGCATCGTCATCGATCAAGAGAACACGCGTTGACATGGTCGGGCAGAGGGCCGGACGGGCAACCGGGCGTTACCCCATATTGTAACCGGGCCCGGCCGCTTGGTGGTTAGAAACCGTGATGGCGGTGGCCGCCATGGCTGCGCATCTGCTGAACCAAGGTCTGACGCTGCTCTGCGGTCAGAATGTTGCCGGCCGCGACCAAAGCCGTGGTGATGGTCTTCGATGCCTGGTCCATCAGCGCGGAAGCCTGAGCCCGCAGATTCTCGATGGCAGCCGGATCCAGGGTGGCCGCCGCGAAAGCGTCGCCCATCGCCTTGTGCAACTGAGCGTGCTGCTGGTGGATGGGTTTCAGGTCAGCCGCCAGCTGCTGAATGATTGGTTTGATAGCGGCCCGCTGACTGTCGGTGGCCTTGACCAGGTCCAGCGCTTTCTCCAGGCGGCGCTGCATGAACGCCTGACGCTCTGCGGGCGAGCCCTCCCAGTTGTCCCCCCCTGGGCCGAAGCCCATGCCGCCCGTGCCACCGGCCCACGCCCGCGCGCCGTAGACTCCGGCAAGAGCCAAGGGAAGCGCCAGCAGCAGCCACCAGCGCTTCGTCCTCGATTGCTGCAGGTTCGTGGATTTTCCTTCAGTCATCGTGTCCTCCTTGCGTTGCAACGGACTGGCTTGCGTCCCGTCTGCACTCAAGATGGCGCGCTGGTTGTGCTGGCGTATTGCGCGAAAGTAAAGTTAGGTAAATCCGTCGGGCGGTTGTTGTGCGCCAGGCAGTTACGCCGTCCGTTTCCCGGTGCTGTGGACGAGGCGACGCCGTTCTTCTCACCCGAGGACGGGCCGGTCGGCGCCGGTTTGCCAAGAAGTTTCGGGGCTGTCACAGGGTCGTCACGCAGGACCCCTAACCTGCGCCCAAGGAGATTGAAACCCATGAAGACAAGGCAAGTCCAGTTCACTTTGTTGTCCTTTTCGTTGTTTGCAGCATCGGGGGTCCTTGCGCAAGAGACCGCCGGAGCCGGCAGCCAGGCCCCTGCGGCCAGCGAGGCGCCGGCCGCGCCAGCCTCGCCGGAAGCTCCGCCGCCTTTGGCCGGCGCCGGTCCGGTCCAGCCTGTCACCGCACCCACTGCGGTGGCGAGCGCGCCCGTCATGCCCCCACCCGCGCCGGCCACCTCCAGCGGTCGGGTGAGCACCAAGTTTGATGCGACCTTCTACGGGTTCATTGAACTCGATTCGATCTTCGATTCGACCCAGAGCTTTACCGACGTTGCCGGCGGCACAGCCATCCAACGGCCTGGCACGTACGGCAATGACCACGGCCGAACCACCTTCGGAGTCCGCAACTCTCGGCTTGGCTTCAAACTGACAGGGCCGGAAACCGAAAACCTCAAGACCTCGGGCATTTTCGAGATGGATTTCCTTGGCAACCAGCCGCAAAGCACGCCGCTGGTCGTGGCACCGCAGAGCGGCGGTGGATCGACGGGAATCAAAGCCGCGTCAACTGGCGCTCCCACGGTTTCGGAAGCCTCCTACTTTACCAGCCCGACGTTTCGCATCCGTCATGCCGCACTGAAGCTCGCCACTCCCATCGTTGACATTCTGGCCGGTCAATACTGGTCGCTTTTCGGCTGGCAATCGATGTTTCACCCCAACACCGTCGAGATTCAGGGCGTGCCCGGAGAAATCTACGCGCGAACACCGCAGATCCGCCTTTCCCACGTCTTCGATGCTGGCCCCGTGGGGGTTGAATTGGCGGTCGCCGCCGGCCGGCCGGCACAGCGCGATTCCGAAGTTCCGGACGGCATAGGCGGCCTGCGTTTCATGGTCAACGACTGGAAGGCGCTGCACACGGGAGGTGCCACCGGCACCGCCGTCGATCCACTTTCCATCGGAGTTTCCGGAATTGCTCGCCGATTCAAAGTGCCGGACTTTTCCGACACACCCACCATCAGCCGCAAGCTGAATGGCTGGGGCGTTTCCGTGGATGGCTTGCTCCCGGTTATCCCCGCCACGTCCAGCAAGGATGGCAACGCCTTGACCCTGACCGGCTCCTTCGTCTACGGCCGCGCCATTGCCGACCTGTACACTGGATTCACCGGTGGCGCCTTTACGCCCACTCTGCCTTCGGGAAACCCGTTTACCGCCCAGGATGTGGACAATGGCCTCGTAGTCTACGATTCCACTGGTGTCATGCACGCCATCTACTGGCGATCCGTCATCGTCGGGGCTCAATACTACCTGCCGACGTCGTTGCGGATGTGGGTCTCGGGAAACTATTCCCACATGAATTCAAACAACATCAACGCGCTCGCCGGTCCCGGGAGTTCTTCCTCGGCCCCTACCAAGATCTTCGACAAGGAGGACTGGGCGGACGGCAACCTGTTTGTCGCCGCCAACGAGGCGGTTCGCTTCGGTCTCGAATACGCCTGGTTCCGCCAGACCTATCTTGACGGCGTCAAGGCCACCGACCAGCGCGTTCAGTTCTCGGCCTTCTATGTCTTCTAGCCGCTGGCTGGCCTAGCCGCCAATCAGGACGCTCCGAAGTTTCGCGCCGCAACTGCGAAAGTTCTTCCAGTTGCGGCGCGAACCCGCGCTTCTCAGTTCTTGTCGCCCTCGGCGCGGCTGCCGGGATGGCGGATGTCGCTGCCCTTGACCATGAACACGACCAGCTCGGCCAGGTTGGTGGCGTGGTCGGCGATGCGCTCCAGGTACTTGGCGATCGATTGCAGGCGGGTGGCCCGGTACACGTTCTTCGACTCTTCCATCATGTAGGTCAGCAGTTCGCGGAATATCTGGGCGTAGAAGTCGTCGATGATCTGGTCCCGGGCGATGACCCGGCGGGCACGATCGGCGTCCTTGCCCACGAACGCGTCCAGGGCTTCACGCAACATCATCTGGGTTTCGTCTGCCATGCGGGGCAAATCGACGTAGGGCTTGAGCGGGGGCTCGCTGTTCAGCTCGATCACGCGCTCGGAGATGTTCACGCCCAGGTCACCCACGCGTTCCAGATCGGTGACCGCCTTGAGCACCATGGTGACGAAGCGTAGGTCGGAGGCGACCGGCTGGCGGCGCGCCAAGATTTGCAGGCACAGACCGTCGATTTCGACCTCCAGCCGATCGACGACGCGGTCGGCTTCGATGGTCCGCTGCGCGAGTTCGGAATCGCGTTCCACCAGGGCGCGCAGGCTGGAGCCAATGATCCCCTCCACGTGGCTTCCCATGAGCAGGAGCTGCTCGCGCAGATGCCGCAGTTCCTGTTCGAATTCCTGGTCGGTGTGCTCGCGTGCGCGCATGGCCCTCTCCTAACCGAAGCGACCGGTGACGTAGTCCTCGGTGCGAGGCTGGCTGGGGTGGGTGAAGATGGTGTCCGTGCTGGCGAATTCCACCAAATCGCCCATGTAGAAGAAAGCCGTGTAGTCGGACACGCGGGCGGCCTGCTGCATGTTGTGGGTCACGATGACCACGGTGTAGTCGCGCGCCAGTTCGTGGATCAGCTCCTCGATGTGAGCCGTGGCAATGGGGTCGAGCGCCGAGGCCGGCTCGTCCATCAGCAGGACCTCCGGCTCCACCGCCAAAGCGCGGGCGATGCACAGGCGCTGCTGCTGGCCGCCCGACAGTCCCAGTGCGCTTTCCCCCAGACGATCCTTGACCTCGTCCCACAGCGCCGCTTGCCCCAGCGCGCGTTCCACCCGGCCGGCGATCTCGGCGCGGTCCCGCAGGCCGCCTATGCGCAGGCCATAGGCCACATTGTCGAAGATGGTCTTGGGAAAGGGATTCGATTTCTGGAAGACCATGCCCACTCGCCGCCGCACCTCCACCGGGTCTACGCCCGGGCCGTAGATGGCCTGGCCGTCCAGCCGCACGTCGCCCTCCACGCGGCAACCCAGGACCAGATCATTCATCCGGTTGAGCGAGCGCAAGAACGTGGACTTGCCACAGCCCGAGGGGCCAATCAGCGCGGTGACGTGCTTCTCGGCGATCTCCATGGTGGCCGGTCCCAGGGCGCGCTTGTCGCCATAGTGTACGACCAGGTCGCGAACCGACAGACTGATTCGCGCGGCGCCCGCGCCGGCGTTGGCATCACCATTCATGAGGCAGCTCCTGCAAAACGACGGCGCATGTGCGAACGCACCACCACGGCCGTGGCGTTGAGCGCGAAGGTCAGCAGCAGCAAGACCAGCACCGTGGCGTAGAGGATGGGCCGCGTGGCATCCACATCCGGCGATTGCGTGGACAGGACGTAGACGTGATAGCCAAGCTGCATGAACTGGTCGTGCAAGCTTCCGGGCAGTTTTGGCAGGAAATAGGCCACCCCGGTGAAGAGAATGGGCGCGACCTCGCCGGCACCACGGCTGATGGCCAGAATGGCTCCAGTCAGGATGCCCGGCAAAGCCTGTGGCAGCACCACGCGCACGATGGTCTGCAGACGACTGGCGCCCAAGGCCGCGGAGGCCAGGCGCAGCTCACGCGGGACAGCGGCCAGGGCTTCCTCGGTCGCCACGATGACCACCGGCAGGGTCAGCACCGCCATGGTCAAGGCAGCCCAGACCAGCGCCGGCTGCCCGAACACACGCTGGCCGCCGTAAAAGGCGCGGTCGATCCCGGCGCCGACGAATTGAACGAAGAATCCCAAGCCGAACAGTCCGAACACAATCGACGGCACGCCGGCCAGGTTGTTGACTGCGACGCGCACCAGGCGAGTCACGCGCGATCCGGGGTTGGCGTACTCCGATAGATAGATGGCGGTGGCCACGCCGGCTGGCAAGACAGCGAGAGTCATGAGCACGACCAGAGCCACAGTGCCGAAGATGGCGGGGAAGATCCCGCCAGCCGTCATTCCTTCGCGTGGCGCCTGTGTCAGAAAAGTGAGCGTCATGTGCGGGGCGCCGTGGTAGGCAACATCGCCCAGGATTACGGCCACGATCAGCAGCACCAGCACCGCGGCCAGGCCAGTGCCCAGCGACAGGGCGACATCACCCACCCTCCGACTGCGCCGTTTCACGCCACGCCTCCCAGACGCCGGCGCATGCGGCCAATGGCAAATTCGCCAAGCAGGTTGGTGGCCAGGGTGAAAGCGAAAAGCAGCACACCGAGGAAGAAGAGCACCGTGTAGTGCGCGCCGCCGAACACCACCTCGGCCAGCTCGGCCGCGATGGTGGCAGACACCGTGCGCACCGAGTCCGCCGGGCTGGCCGATAAAATAGCTGCGTTGCCCGAAGCCATGAGCACGATCATGGTCTCCCCGACCGCGCGCCCGAGGCCCAGCGCGATGCCGGCCGCGACGCCAGGACCGGCTGCCGGAACGACTACACGAACGATGGTTTGCCAGCGAGCCGCGCCAAGCGCGGTGGAAGCCTCGACGTAGCTGCGCGGGACAGCGCCGAAAGCCTCCTCGCTCACGGTGAAGATTACTGGGATGATGGCGAAGGACAGGGCCACACCGGCCACCAGCGCATTGAGACGGGAATCGAGACCAAGTGCCTGCTGGAGCCAGGTGGCCATCACCATGAGGGCAAAGAAACCCAGCACCACCGAGGGAACGCCAGCCAGTAGCTCGACCGTCGGTTTGACGATCTCGCGCAGCCGACGGCCTGCATATTGCGACACGAAGAGAGCGGCGCCCACACCCAATGGCACCGCCACCAGCATGGCGACCAGTGTCACTTTCAGGGTCCCGACCACCAAAGGCCACGCCGCGTACTTGGGGATCTCGGAAACCGGCTGCCACACATGCTCGGCGGCGTCGTACCCGGGCCACTGTTGCGCGAACCACATCTTGGCCAGCGTGACCTCTTTCCAAATCGCCGAGTCGTGCAGCAGCGGCCATGCCTCCTTGCCGATGAAGACAAAGATGAGGATGATCGCGGTGATGGAGCTGAAGGCGAGAACGCGGATCGCCGCCTCGGCGAGCGCGTGAAACCTGGGACGGCGGCTGGCAAGCCGAGGCCGATCGGCTCGTCGATGGTTGCTAGGGCCACTGGCCTCGACCGGCTGCGATCCGGCAGATGGCGAGCTCGCCTGCGTCGGGGCTGCCAGCCCGACCGCCATGACACGGCCTGGGTGATGCGTCAACGGCTGCTCGCTGATGGTGCCCATCTCTCACCAAAGTCAACCAACCTCCGGCGACGCTGGGGTGACTGGACTGTGACAGTCGTGTGACAAGAGGCTACTTGATCGGGTAGTAGCCCACCTTGGTCACGATGGCCTGGCCTTGGGCCGAAAGCACCCAGTCCACGAACGCACCCACGTCCCCGGTCGGCTTGTCGCGCAGATAGAAGAACAGCGGCCGGCTCAACGGGTAGCTCCCGTCCTTCACATGCGCTTCGTCCGAGGCAACCGCCGGGCTGCCAGCGTCCTGCTTGACCTTGAGCACCTTGATGCCCTTGGCGTACGCCGCGCCACCGTATCCGATGCCGAACTTCTCCTTGGCCACCGCGTTCACCACCGCCGCGGTGCCAGGCATGCTCTGCGCGCGCACCGTGTAGTCGGCATTCTTGAGCACGTGCTCCTTGAAGAACACATAGGTGCCCGAGCTGTTTTCGCGAGAGTACACCACGATCTTGGCGTCCGGCCCACCCAGCTCCTTCCAGTTGGTGACCTTGCCGGTGAAGACCAGCTTGAGCTGATCCATGGTGATCTCGTTCAGCGGGTTGCTGGCGTTCACGTACACCGACAGGCCGTCGCGCGCCACCGGGATCTCGACGCCGACCGTGGCGTAGCGGTCCCGCAGCTTCTCCTTCTCCGCGGCGCTCATGGTTCGCGAAGCCTGGCAAATCTCCGTGGTGCCGTTGATGAGTGCGCTGATCCCTGTGCCCGAGCCGCCGCCCGTCACCTGGATGGTCGCGCTCGGGTGGACGCGCATGTACTCCTCGGCCCAGCGCTGGCCCAGGATCACCATGGTATCCGAGCCCTTGACCGTAATCTCCCCGGCCGCGGCGGCAAACGGCGCCAGCAGCGCGCCAACCATCGCCAGCCACCAGGTGACCGTCTTCAAAGTGGTTCTGTTGCCCGTCGGCTTCATCGCCCGTTCGATTTGTGGTTTCTGCATCGCAATCTCCTTGCCCGCACGATGCGCAACTCGTGTGACGACCTGGTGACAACGGAGAAACTTGTCGGTGAACCAGAGCCTGCGGACGGCGGCAACCGGTGTGACAGACGGAACGCCAGCCCCGACTACGCCCCAGGACCACGCACTTGTGCGCGCTTCACTCTTGCCGCACACGCTCCAATGGTGAGACTTGGCTCGGCCTCATTTGAAACAGCGATGAGTGATCTCCTCGGATGACCGGGCCGTTTCCAGGCACGCGCGCAGGTCGTTGCGCACCTCCAGCCCGCAGCAACGTTTCAGATCGGGCGCGAAATGGTGTTCGAGTTCCCGCTGCCAGCCCGTGCGTAGGACAGTGTCACGATAGCCCTGCTCGCGAAGTTCGAGTTCGACGATGCGATCCAGTACCTGCTGGCAGTCCACTTCGCTCGCGGGCGAACTGCCCACGCGACCATCGGTTGCCACCTTCCATGCCAGGTTTCCTTCCTTCTGCCAGGCATCCGGATTGTTTCGACCAGATGGCGCGCCCGCGACCCGACGGTTTCGTCGTGCCTGATATCGCCCAGATAGCGACTGAGCGGCGTCGGCCATTGCCGCCCACACTGTTACGGCAAATTGGCTGTGGTGAAATACGTTGTTAACTGACTGTGAGTATAGTTGTTCCGTAGCGATGTCTCATAATCCGCATCCAACTTGTGAAGCTGGTAATTCGTAATAGCGAAGGAGGAACGAACGATGGAGTCCAAATCGGCAACAACCAACGGCAGCGCCGGGAAAGGATCAGTCAGACCCACACTGGGCCTGACCGGCCTTACCGTAAATGCCATGGCGCTGATCGCGCCGGGCGCATTCTTGTGGCTCACCTATCAGATGCAGTCCTTGTATGGCGCCCCGCTGGCCGGCTCCGCCATGTGGTTCGGCATCGTGGCCGCCCTGCTCCTGTGCTTCGCCACGGCCCTCAGTTACGCCGAGCTGTCCAAGCTCTATCCCGGGGCTGGCTCCTCGTACTTCTTCGCCGAGCAGGCCTTTCTCAATCACACCAAGGCGTATCGTTTCGCCCGCATCGCCAAGTTCATAACCGGATGCGCGAGTCACCTCTACTACTGGGTGTATCCCGGTTGCATGGTCGGTGTGACGGCCATCCTCAGTGGCTATCTGTTGAATCAGTTCTTCCCCAATACCTTCAGCGGCTCAATCAACAGTCCCCTC
>Ga0181530_10000263_pt1 | contig 66965 bp, 59 predicted proteins | sample PEATcosm2014_Bin_42_FD_119769 | JGI IMG/M metagenome (GOLD analysis project Ga0181530, IMG submission 119769) | Peatland microbial communities from MTU Mesocosm Facility, Houghton, MI, USA - PEATcosm2014_Bin10_60_metaG | ecosystem: Environmental > Terrestrial > Soil > Wetlands > Peat | place...
AATGTGAACAAGGAACAGCCGCGACGAAGCAGCGTCCACACCAGACGCAGGACGGCCGCAAAGGGATGAGCACCCAGCAGCCCTGTGCGGCTCAAAGCGCGAAGGGCAGCTCGAATGACAGCAGTCGACACGGATTGCACCGGCGCCTCAATGGTCGCGTCGCTGCTCCAGGACCGTCAGGGTACGGTTGACCAGGGTTCCCAAGCAAAGCACGGCAATCTCGCACCACCACAACCACCAAGGGGCGATGCGGTCGACGGGCTTGACCGCAGCGCGGGCAATAACCTGGGCGGCCTCCAAGGGCGTGAGGGCGGGAATCCGGTCGTAGATTCCACTGGGGGCGATCATTCGGGTGCGGACCAATGGCATGTAGATCGACGAAACGAAAATCTTTCGCGGACGCAGTTCGCAGGCGATGCTTCGCAACCAGACATCGAATCCGGTCTTGCTGCTCTGGTACGCTGACCACCTGGGCGCACCTGGCTGTCGGGCCGATACGGTTGATACGTTGATGATCTGTCCGCCCCCTTGTTCGATCATGCGCGGCAGGAGCGCCATGATGAGCGCGGCTGGACTGGAGAAATTGACGGCCAAACAGCGCTCCAGATCGTTCCGCCCCCACGCATCGGCGATACGCCGCCGGATGGACTTGCCTGCGTTGGAAATCACCACGTCGATGCGGGGGTGCGCCGCCTGGATCCGGGCGGCCAAATCCGGCATCTGGTCCGCATGATAGAGGTCGCCGGGATAGGCAAAGGCTTGCCCACCCCGCCCACGGATTTTTTCGACCACTTCCCCAAGCTTGTCCTTGGTTCGTGCCACTAGAATCACCGTGGCCCCGGCATCGGCAAGCAGATGAGACGTGGCCTCTCCGATCCCGTAAGAGGCGCCGGTGATAACGACGGTCTTGCCCGCAACCGCCGAACGGAGACGTCTGGCGCTAGCACATCGAGGTGGCGCGAGCAGGATGCGGGAAAAGAGCGACACGGGTCGCTGGAAGGCTACTCTCGGGGCCCTGGAAAGTCACCGCGTCGGCCGGCGGCCTGTCTCACTTGCGCACCAGCGCCTCAGTGGTTCGGGTGCGCCGGTGCAGATGCCGCTTTGCTGGTGAAACCAGGAAGGAAGAGGAAGTTGGGGACCTTGGACCAGTCGCCGAGATAGATGTGGGTCTCGGTGCCGGCGAGCGCCTTCAGCGCCTCGTAGCCCTGGAGTTGAACCGCCAGCGGCGTCAGCGTCTGGTTGCGTGCCCTGGCCTTCTCGGCCAGCGCTTGCGCCTCGTACTTGGCGGCGTCGGCCTCGGCCTTGGCGCTAATGACCTTTTTGGCCCCCTCGGCCTCCTCGCGCAGCTTCTCGAGCTCTACCTGCTTCTTGGCGAGCTCGATCTCCTGCAGCTTCTCGCGCAGGGTGGCTTCGGCCTTCAGACGCGCCTGTTCCGCCTGGTTGGTGACTTCGAGCTTCTTGCGCATCGCCTCGTTTTCCAGCAACGTCTTCTGTCGGGCGGCGTCCTGCTCGGCAGCGAGCTTCTCGCGTACCGCAGTCACGATCGCGTCGGCGTACTTCAAGGACTCCAGTGTCACCGAGGCGATTTCCAGGTGCTTGCCGGCGATGCGCCGGCGCAGATCGCGCTCCACCTCATCCTCCACCTGCTCGTTGCGCTTCATCAGGTCAAGGTAGCTGTGGCGCGCGAAAACCCCACGCGCGGCACTGCGGAATTCCGGTCCGATCACCTCGTCATAGAAGTTGGTCCCGATCTCGGTGTCCAGCTCGTACAACTCGGCGCGCACCGGACGGTAGATGACGGCAATCCTCAGCTCGAGCTGCAAGCCCTCCGCAGAAGTCGTGTGGATCTCCTCGCTGCGCGTGGAGTAGGTGACGTCGAAGTCCTCCATGCGACCCAGGAATCCGACATAATGCAGGCCAGGCCCCACCGGCTCCCGTTGCAGGGTGCCGCGGAACCGGTCGAAGTATAGACCGAGGTGCCCAGGCTCGACGGTCGAGGCGCACGCCGAGAACATCAAACACATCACTGCCACGAGTAAACGCACGATGACCTCCTTTAAGGTTGAACGCTGTCGAGCCATCCGGAAAGATCCTGCGCCATGCGCTCCAGACACTGCGTGCCGACCTTGGCCGGGGAGTCTAGCGCGCCTTCGGTCTTGCAGTACCCGCGCGTCTGGCCCAGATGCATGCGTCCGGACTTGGTGCGCAGGGTGACGCGCGTCTCCAGCTCCACCGTCAGCAACCCGTCGTGCCGGTCAGCCTGCGAGCGGATGAGATCGACCTGCATCTGCCAGCCGCCTTTCCGGTCGTTGCGATGGCGCTCGGCCCAGTGGGCGCACGCTGCGCTGATGGAGTCGCCAACCGCGGGGACAACCTGGGAGAAAGCCAGGCGTGCGCCCGAAACCGGCAGAGGATCGGCAGCGCCAGCGTTGACGGGAACCACCTCGAGATCGCCTCCGCCCGGCGATGGCGCCCCGAGGGGACGAAGCTCGACCATCTGAACGCTGCACCCGACGAGCAGAAGCACGCTCGTCCAGGCAGGGCACGATACCGCACAGGGAAGGCGAAGCATGTCTCGCACAGTGTAGCAAGCCTTTGAACACAACGACGTTACCTTGTGCGTGGCCGGTTGTCTCGTATCGTCAATTTCACGCTGCCACGATCTTGACGGACGACTGCCCCGCCAGCGCCGCCGTCCCTGTAGATCGCGATCGGCTCTCCCTATTGCTGCTATCATGGTGACGATGCGTTTGTGGCTGTGCATGGGTTTCTTGGCGGGCTTCATGGCTGCCTCGCTGCCAGCGCGGGCGGAAGGTGAGGCCCTGCCGCAGATCCGCATCAAGGTCGGCGAGGCCTACCAGCTCCATCTCGGCTTCATCATCGTGGGACTGGTGTGTGACGACACCTCGCTGGTGCGTGTCGAGGACGGCGGCGATCACCTGCGCCTGGTGGGCCTGGCGCCGGGCCGGACCAATTGCGGCTTCTGGAGCAACCCTCAATCCCCCACGCCCTCGAGGGTCTACGAGGTCGTGGTCACGCGCGCCCCGCCCGCCAGACGCTGATCGCGGCTGCGCGACCAGCCCACCGACGCGATCCTCTTCGTGGGCCGGGTTCTCGATCCCAGCCAGAACTGACCAGCGACGACCGGATGAGCACGAACACCACCTCATCCCGGCCTTTCATCCCTCCCTACGGATGGCCGTCCCTCAGACCCCGCCCAGAATTAGCACACGGTAGCGTCCCGGTGACCATGGCTTGTGCAAAACAACAGACGGTTGCAGCATCTGCACATGGGGTGCGCTCGCATCTTGCTCCTATCTGCTCTCTTCGCCGACGCTGGTTCGTCGCCAGGCTTGCAGAGCGCGCCGCAGGGAGCGGGCACTGCGCCCCGCATCCAACCCGAACCGGTCCGCGATGCAGGGGCCAGCCTGTCATCTGATCAGGCACGCGACGTGTCCGCTCTGAGAAAGGCCGCTGACCAGGGACACGCCGAGGCGCAGTTTCAGCTCGGTTTCGCCTACGACTACGGCCGGGGCGTGCCGCAAGATTTCGCGGCAGCCGCGCGCTGGTACAGAAAGGCCGCCGACCAGGGACACGCTAGCGCGCAGGCCGGCCTCGCCAACGCCTACGGCCAGGGCGTGCCCAAGGACCACACTGAGGCCATCCGCCTCTACAAGAAGGCCGCCGATCGGGGAAGCGTTTGGGCGCAAAGCCACCTCGGCGACGCCTACTCCAAGGGAGAATGGGTGCCGCAAGACCTGGCAGAGGCCGCACGATGGTACAAGAAGGCGAGCGACCAAGGCGATGCCGCCGCGCAATCCAACCTCGGCCTGGTCTACGACAACGGCTGGGGAGTGCCCCAGGACCACGCCGAGGCCGTGCGCTGGTACACAAAGGCTGCTCACCAGGGAGACACCTTCGCGCAATTCTCGCTGGCCAACGCTTACCACCAAGGCCGGGGCGTGGCGCAAGACCAGGTGAAGGCGTATTTCTGGGCGAATCTTGCCGCCACCCTCACCGAAAACGCAGAGCAACACTCCTTCGTCAAGCTGCGCGACTCGATAAGCGCAAAACTCTCCCGCAGTCAGTTGACGGCCATCAACAAGAAGTGTCGCCAGTGGATGGATGCATTCGAGACGCGCAAAGGTGCAAAGTAGCTTGTGGCAGGCAAGGCTATTGGTATAGCTGCGCGCTGGCGAGATAGCCTGTCACGCCAGCGCCGCCGGCGATGAGCACCGTCCCGGCCGGCAGCAACGTCGCCGTGTGACTCCACCTGACCATGGTCATGCTGCCGGTGGCGGTGAAGGTTCCGGCCGCCGCGTCGTATAGCTCCGCGCGCGCGCTGCCACTGTTCCCGCCTGCCATGAGCACCTCCCCGTCGTCCAGCACCGTCGCCGTGTGCGCCAGTCTGGCAATGGTCATGTTGCCGGTGGCCGTGAAAGTTCCGCCTGCCGGGTCGTATAGCTCCGCGCTCGCGAGAGCGAGGTTGCCGTCGGTTCCGCCGGCGATGAGCACCGTCCCGTTGCCCAGCGACGCCGCCGTGTGGTTCTGCCTGACCACGATCATGCTGCCGGTGGCCGTGAAGGTTCCGCCCGCTGGGTCGTATAGCTCCGCACTGGTATCGCCACTTCCGCCGGCGACGAGCACCATCCCGTTCGGCAACGAGCTCGCCGTGTGATCAGCCCTTGCCACTGTCATGCTGCCGGTGGTCGTGAATGTCCCGGCGCCTGGGTCGTACAGCTCCGCGCTCGCAAGAGGCTCAGGAGATGTGTCTCCATCAGGTTCGTTCTCCCCGCCGGCGATGAGCACCGTCCCGTCGGGCAACAACGTCGCCGTGTGATTCCACCTTCCCGTGCTCAGGCTGCCGGTTGCGGTGAATGTCCCGGCCGCGGGGTCATACAACTCCGCGCTCGCGAGTGCGGTGCTGTCATCGGGAGTTCCACCGACGATGAGCAGCTTTCCGCTGGGCAACAACGTCGCCGTGTGCCCTGTCCTCGCCGCGATCATGCTGCCGGTGGCCGTGAAGCTACCGGCCGTTGGATCATATAGCTCCGCACTCGCGAGTGCCGCGAGGTTGTTGCCGTATCCTCCGGTAATGAGCACCATCCCCGTGCGAAGCAACGTCGCCGTGAAATCATCCCTTGCCACCGTCATGCTGCCGGTCGGGGCGAAAACTCCTTGCAGCGCCGTCGCCAGTGCGGCGTCGCCGCCATCTCCGCCGCCCGGTGCAACGGGCGCGTCGCTGCCAGCCGCATCGCCGGCATCGCCCACGGTCCCGGCGTCCAGCGATGGCGACGCGCACACGCACGCCGCGAAGGTGCCCGCCGAATTGCACGTCTGCGCGCCCTGCTGGCCGCTGGGGCAGGCGCAGGCGACGCTGTAGCCGGGCACGCACTTGCTGGCGTCGGCCCCGCCGCATCCGGCAAGTAAGGCGAGAAAGACACTCGAAAGCACGAAGCACGGTCTGGTGATCATGCGGATCATGGTCGCTCAGCCCGCGCCCTCACACAAGAGGACAAGGTGACGCTCTACTTTGCCAGCGGCTTGCCACCGCGCTGGTACTTGACCACGGCGGCCTCGTGCTCGGCCAGGGTGGCCGAAAACTGGTGCGTGCCGTCGTTCTTCGACACGAAATACAGATAGGGGCTGCCGTCGGGGCGCATGACCGCGGCCAGCGCGGCCCGACCCGGGTTGGCGATGGGGCCAGGCGGCAGGCCTTCGTGCGTGTACGTGTTGTACAGGTTGGCCTGGTCTTCGAGCTGGATGCGCCGGATGCGGCCGTCCCACTGCGCGCAGGCGGGCGAAGCCTTGCCCAGCAAGACCGGCGCGACCGTACAGCCGTAGATGATGGTGGGGTCGGTCTGCAGCAGCTTGGGCCGGTAGCTCGGCTTGGAAACACGGTTGATGAACACCTGGGCGATGCGCGGCCGTTCCTCGGGCTGCCCGGTTTCCTTTTCCACAATTGACGCCAGGGTCACGATGCGCGCGTCGTCGAAACCCAGCTTGTTCTTCAGCATGGCCATCCCGCTCGGATTGGCCACGCGCAGTTCCGCGAAGACCTGGCGGTGCCGCCTGACCAGCGCCACCAGGGCGCGCGCCGCCGGCATGTGCGGCCGCAGGTGGTAGGTGTCGGGGAAGAGGTAGCCTTCCAGCGTGGGGCTGGGCAGTTCCAGGCTGCGCGCGAAAGCCGGATCCATGGCCTGGGCCAGCAGTTCAGCCTTGGGCGCGATGCCGGCTGCGTCCAGGATGTCGATGACCTCGAGCACGTTTTTGCCCTCGGGCACGGTGACCGCCACCAGCTCGTCGGCCGCGCCGCGGATCATCAGCTCGACCAGCTTGCGCGGCGTGACCGGCGCCTCGATGCGATAGTGGCCGGCCTTGAAGCGCGCGGCGACCCCGCGCTGGCCGGCGTACAGACGGAAGTAGCTCGGGTTGTCCAGCAGCCCCGCAGCAGCCAGCAAGTCGGAAACCTGGCGCGCACCCGCGCCCTTGAGGATCTCCACCTCCACCGTCCCACGCGCGGAGCCAGTGGCCGTGTCCGGGTAGCGCACGATCTTGCCGGCCACCGCCAGCAAGACCCCGCCGCCCAGCGCGGTGGTGAGCAGGAAAACCAGAAGGGCCCGCCGCATCGGCTTTGTCATCGCGCCATCTCCTCTCGGTGTGAATCCAGCCAGCGCTGCAAGATCACCGCGGCGGCCAGCTTGTCCACCACCTGCTTGCGCCGCGCCCGCGAAACATCCGCGGCCAACAGCGGCACCTCGGCCTCCACCGTGCTGAAACTCTCGTCGATGAGGTCGACCGGCACGGCCAGCGCCGCGTGCAGCTTCTCGGCAAAGGCGCGCGCCCGCAGCGCGGCTGGTCCTTCCTGGCCCTCGGGATCAAGGGGCAGGCCCACCACGATGTGCCCCGCGCCCGCGGCTTGCACCGCGGCGGCGATGGCCGCGATGTCGCGGCTGCCACCGTGGCGGGCGATAGTGGCGTGCGGCTGGGCCGTCAGCCCCAGGCCGTCGGACAGAGCCACGCCGATGCGACGCGACCCGAGGTCGATGCCGATGACCCTTTTCATTGCAGGCGCGCAGTCTACATCGTCTTTCGCGAATCTTGGCGTCGCGGTACAACTGCACCCATGTCCGACCAAAGCAAACCGCCTGTACAGGGCCAGCAGATTCAGATCGACATCGATGAGGGGACCGCCCAGGGTACCTACACCAATCTCGTCTTCATCAATCACACCGACGCCGAGTTCGTCATGGACTTCGTGTTCGTCCAGCCGGGCGTGCCGCGCGCGCGGGTGCGCTCGCGCATCATCTCGTCGCCTCGCCACGCCAAGCGGATGCTGCGCGCGCTGGAAGCCAACATTGCCCGCTACGAGCAGGTCTTCGGCAAGATCGAAGAGGCGCAGCACACCGAGCCCAGCCTGATCAGTTGAGATGGAAAGTTAGATGACCGCGCCTTCCAGCGCTGCCAGCGTGCCCGCGTCGGCGTCCAGCTCGACGCGCGTTCCGTAGGGCAAGGCGCGGTTGCGGCGGCCATGGCCGATGGGCGCGCCCAGCACCACGGGGATGCGCAGGCGGCCCAGCCGCTCGCGCAATACCTGGCTGGCCGTGACGGACGCCAGCTTGCATGAGGCGGGCTCGTCGCAGTCGATGAAATCGCCGGTGAGCAGCCCGGCCGCTGATTGCAAGACCCCAGCCAGATCCAACTGGGTCAGCAGGCGATCGAGTCGATAGGGGCGCTCGCCCACGTCCTCGAAGAACAGGATCGCGCCCCGCAGGTCAGGCAGAAAAGGCGTTCCCAGCAGGCGCGAGAAGACCTCCAGGTTGCCTCCCAGAAGGGGCCCTTGCGCGTGACCCTTGACCAGCGCTTCCAGGCCCGAGCACAACAAGCGCGCGTCCGGTTGTTCCAGCGCCGCGAAAAGCGCGTCGTGATCCTCCGGGGCCAGGCGCCCAAGCTGCGCGATCACTGGCCCGTGGATCGAGGCCAGGCCCGCCCGTGCCGCCTGCGCCAGCAGCAAAGTTCCGTCGGAGAATCCCACGATGGGCTTGGCCGCAGTCCGCAGCAGTTCGGGCTCGACGCCAGCGAGTATGCGCAGAAGCCCGTAGCCACCACGGCCCATGATGATGGCGCGTGCGTCGGGATCGCGCAGCGCCGCCAGCAGTTCGGCCAGGCGAATGTGGTCCGGCCCGGCGCAAAAGCCGGTGGCGCGAAACAAGGAAGCCGGATCGTAGCGAAGCTGGTAGCGGGCCGACAGCACCGCCGCGCCGTGAGCGAAGTCGTCGGGAGGGATAGGCCCCGAGGGCGCCACCACCCGGACCACATCACCAGGCCGCAGATGCGGGGGCCGGAGCACGGGAAATTACCTAGCGGCGCCGCTTGGTGCGACGCCGTCCACCGGAGCCTTGTACCGGTCGCGCGGGTGGCAGATCGCCCGCGATGGGCGCCGCCACCTCCCCGGACCCGGACGACTCGTCCGATGCCTGGACGGCGTCGGAAGCTGCTTCGGGACCACTGGCGGCTGCCTCTTGTGGCGCGCCGTTGGCACCGGAGCCGCCAGCCGTGGAAACCGACTCGGGAACAGTAGCGCTCTCTGTCGCTCCCGCAGGTGCTGCAGCCTCGGCCGGGGCTGCCTCCGCCGCAACCGGCTGCTCCGCGACAGACGGCGCGGCCTGCTCCACAGATGAAACCGGCGGAGAAACCGATTCCGCGGGAGCCGCAGCCGGGCTTGCAGGCACCACTTCGACAGCCGCGGCCGGCGGTGCGACGGCAGCAGGCGCCTGCGTGGCTGCCGCGGCGCTGGCGGGCTTGGCCGCGGGCGGCGGCGGGATCCACATGGACGCACCGGCTTCGTCTGACCGGGCCGGCCGCACCTGCATTCCGCTGCCTGTTCCGTCGGCAGATTCCACCACGCGCAAGACCCGCACGGTAACCAGCTCGTCTGGCGAACGCAGGCCCAGCAGCGTGCCCACCGGAAGCGGATCCTTCATGACGACGAAGAACTCGCCTCCTTCGCTCTCACGAACTTCCTCGCTGCGAGCTATCACAACGCCTGCGTAGCAGATATCAAGCGGCGCTTGCATGGCGGCGTCAGTCTACAGGGGTGGGCGGCATGCGAGCAAGCGCCGTTCGCTCTACTTGCCTTTCTTGCCGGCTGCCGGGGCGCCACCCATCATCTGCGCCGGATCGAATGGCTTGGCCGGCCCGGTGATGCTGGGCTTGGCGCCGCTGCCGGTGGCGACCAGTTCCAGGGTGGCAGGCGGGACGGGCGGGTGGCTGGCCTTGCCGGTGCTCGGCTCGGGCGTGGTCACGAACTTGACCAGGCCGAGCGGCGGAACCTCTTCGCTGACCCACACATCGACGGTACCCACCGACGTGTGATCCCGGTAGTGGGTGGTCTTGAATGATCCGGCCGTCACCTTGATGGTTTCCTTGCCCACCAGGGTCTTGGGGTCGGGTTTCTGGAACTTCTGCGTGGGCGCATCCGGCGGCGCCTGCATCGGGTCGCCGTCGCCGATCTGCATGACGATCTCCTTGACCGGCTTGGCCGCGCCGATGGGATCGGGATCGAGAACCATCTTCAGGGTGATCTTGCCCCCCATCCGGGCGGCTGGCCCGCCCTGCATCGCCATCTCCACCGTGGTCGAACTGGCGTCACGAGCCACCAGCGCCCAGCGCGACTTCATCTTGACGTCCCCAAAACTCATACCGTAGTCCGCCCAGCTTCCGACCGCGGCCTTCTTCAGATCGACAACCAGGGGCAGGGACTGCGGTGCCCCGGCGGATTGGGCCACCGCAACCGCGGGCAGCAGGACCAGGGCAAGGGCGATGATGCGTTTCATGGAATCTCCTTCTGTGGGTGCCTCTCCCATGGCCTGCGACGCACGCAGGACCGCTGGGACAACCTCTTAGCCTTGTCTAGCGCGATTGCAGGATCAAGGCGACAAGGAAAGGCGCTCCCCACACTTCCGCTTGCGCTTTCCCGTTTCACGTCGATGATCGGGTGAAATCCGTGAAAAGGAGTGATCTCATGCGCAACATCCTCACCGCCGTTTTGGCGCTCAGCCTTGCGGGCTGCGCGCCGTCGATCAACCCCCAGATGAAGGCCGCCACCGACAGCCTGGCGGGCTCGTTCCAGGCACAAGGCCGCAACCAGGCGGCACCAGCGGTGTACGACCCCACGCCATGGGCCGTCGGGCAGTGGATCGTCCAGCGCACGGTGGACGACAAGGGCAACGTTGCCATCCAGCGAATCAGTGTCGTGGCTGCGGAGGGCGATGGCATGTGGTTGGAATTCGACCGGCAGGACTACTTCCACCACAACATCACCAAGATCCTCTACAGTCACATGCCGCGCACGGTTGACGAGGCCGCTGACGTCCTTTTGAAGGTGATCACCAAGACCGACGACAAGCCGGCCCAGACCATCGACTTCGCGACCATGCCTCTGGCCGCCCTGATGAAGAATCAGTTCAAGGCAGTGGCTCAGAACGCCGTGGTCTCGGCCGACGTGACCCAGGCGCCCAAGGAAACCGTGACCGTTCCCGCAGGCACCTTCCAGGCCTGCGCCAAGTTCGCGGTCCAGGTCTCGGTCATGGGCGTGACCCAGAAATCGACGTCGTGGTTCCACCCGGCGGTCCCCATCAACGGGTCCGTGAAGGGCGTCTCCGACGACGGCAAGTGGTCGGTCGAGTTGCTTGACTACGGCACCAGCGGGGCCACCAGCAAGCTCTAGCACTACGACATCTGGCTGCCGCCACACACCGGTAGATAAGTGCCGGTGATGAAGCGCGACCAGTCGGCGCAATAGAAAAGCACGGCGCCCGCCACGTCCTCGGCCTGGCCAAAACGCCGCAGTGGTGTGTGCGCGGCGACCCGCTCGCGCATCTCCTTGGACATGAATGCGATGGCGTCGGTATCGGTGGCGCCGGGCGCGACCACGTTCACGCGGATGCCACGCGGACCCAGTTCCAGGGCCAGCGACTTGGAAAATCCGTCGAGCGCGGACTTGGCCGTGGAATGGGCGACGAACCCAGGGCCCGGCACGCGCGACAGGCCGCTGCTGATGGTCACGATGCAGCCCGCCCCGCGCTGGACCATGCCCGGCACCACCGCCTGGCAGGGGTGGTAGAGTGCCTTCATCTCGCCCAGCACCTTCTTCTCGAAGTCCTCCCACTTGTACTGTACGAAGGGCGTGACCGGGAAGTGGATGCTGGCGTTGATGACCAGAATGTCCACCGGGCCCAGCGCGGCCTCGGTCTTCTCCAACATGGCCTCCACATCCTCGCGTTCGGTCACATCGGCGTGCGCCAGGATGGCCTTGCCGCCGGCGCGCACGATCTCCTCCACGACCTTCTCACCCTTTTCGCGGCTCTGCGCATAGTTGACCGCGACCTTGGCGCCGTGGGCGGCCAACAGCTTAGCCGTAGCTGCGCCGATGCCTCGACTGGAACCGGTGACGATGGCGACCTTGTCTCGCAGAATCATGGGCACGCTCCTGGGGAAAAGGGAAACGGTTGCTGCGCGTCGGAGCGTAGCACGACCGCGGCCTTCCGGCGGGGGCGCGTGGGCTGTCCCAGCCCAAAGCTTGCACGGCATGAAGTCTTGGTGGTAACACCGCAGGCATGCACCCGAGACACGCGGTCTTTCTCCTGGGGGTCGTCGCGGCGCTGGGCTGTGGCACGTCCGGGCCACCGGCGCTGGGTGGCTCGGGACCGCCGGTTCGCGGCTCGCTGGACAAGAAGGTCATCAAGGAAGTCATCCAGGAACACCACCGCGAGGTGCGGGCTTGCTACGAAGTGGAACTGGTAAAGCAACCCGACCTCGCCGGCCGCGTGCTCAGCCAGTTCACGATTTCCGGCACAGGCAACGTCGTCGCGTTTGTCGTGCGTGACTCGACCGTGGGCAACCCCGCAATCGAGGACTGTCTGCGCAGGCACCTTTTGACCTGGAAATTCCCCAAGCCTCGCGGCGGAGGCAACGTCGACGTCGTCTACGCGTTCAACTTCTTTCCCAGTCCGTAGCCCGCGCGCCATCGCGCGACACGCGCCTGAAGCGTGCTAGATACCAGGTCGCAGTTGGACTTCCAAGTGGCCCCAAGGAGACACCCATGGCACTTCCCCGCATGGCTTTCTTTCACGATCGCGTCCTGCCCTACGCCGAGGCGAAGCTGGGTCTTTTGACCCACGCCCTCAACTACGGCACCGGGGTGTTCGCCGGCATTCGCGGCTACTTCAACCAGGACGAGGGCAAGCTCTTCGTGTTTCGCTTGGCCGACCACGTGCGGCGCCTGCACGATTCGGCCCGCCTGCTGCGCATGAGCCTGGCTCTCTCGGAAGAAGCGACGGCGACGGCCCTGCTGGACCTGCTGCGCGCCGAGGGGTTGCGCCAGGATTGCTACATCCGTGCACTGGCCTTCTATTCAGACGAGGTGATCGGCGTCCGTCTGCACGGACTCAAACCGGTCCTCGCCGCAGTGGCCGTGCCCTTCGGCCTGTACATCGACAAGGCCGAGGGTGCGCACTGCACGGTCTCGTCGTGGCGCCGGCCCGACGACAACGTCATGCCCCCGCGCGGGAAGATCACGGGCAGCTACGTCAACAGCGCCTTGGCCAAGAGCGACGCCGAGCTGGCCGGGTTCGACGAGGCCATCCTGCTTAACCGCGACGGACGCGTGAGCGAAGGCTCGGGCGAGAACATCTTCCTCATCCGCCGCGGGATCGCGGTCACGCCTTCGCTCGATCAAAGCGTGCTGGAAGGCATCACCCGCCGGTCGCTCATCACCCTGCTGCGCGACGAGCTGGGAATGGCCGTGGAGGAGCGTCCGGTGGAGCGCGGAGAACTCTTTCTGGCCGACGAGATCTTCCTGACCGGCACAGCCGCGCAGATCACCGCGGTCACGCGCATCGACCACCGGCCCATCGGCACCGGCCAGATGGGCAGCGTCACCACACGCCTACGCTCGCTGTTTTTCGACGTCGTGCGCGGCCGCGCGCCCAAGTATCGGACATGGTGTACGCCGGTGGCGTGAGCCAGCAGGTGCGCCAGGGCTTGTGACCGGACCTTATCGTCGCGCCCAGTGGCCGGGGCGCCACTGCCACTGCGAGCCGACCGGCTGCCAGGACGGCGGCACCCACACCCAGCCGGCGCGCGGGGCTTCCCAGCGGCCCGGCGCCCAAATGTACTGGTGTCCGTTCCAGATCCAGTCACCCGGAACCCAGATGTACCCGTTCCCGGGCTGGCGGGACATCCTCTCGACCCGGCGAGGCGGGGGCGGCCCGATGGTGATGGTGACTGGCGCCGGCGCGGCCGGCTCGGCGTAGACGGGCGCCGGCGGCGGTGGCGCGGCGGCTGGCGCCCAGTGTCCCGGGTAGAGAACCCACTCGCCGTTTTCCATCACCCAGCGCGGCTCGACCCAGACCCGGCCCGGCCCAGGCGGCAGCATCCAGCGGCCCTCTATCCAAACGTGCCGGCCATCCTGCCAGCCCCAGTAGCCACGAACCCAAACGTGTCGCGGCGACGGCGGCTCGGTCCGCATCTCAGCCCTGGGTGGCGGGGGAGCCATGCGCGCCCGGAACACTGCCGCTGCCGCGTTTTCATTGAACTGCTGGTGTTCGCGCGCTTCCCGTTCACGCACTTCTCGGTCACGTTCGGCCGCAGCGGCGTGGTCCCGAGCTTCGCGCTGGCGCTCAAGATCCATGCGCTCGCGGTCCTGGACTGCGCGTTCCTGATCGCGCACCTCGCGTCCGCGCTCGCGATCCTGCCGTTCACGCTCCAGACGCTCACGGTCGGCGCGCTCGCGATCCATGCGCTCGCGATCCTGCTTTTCGCGGTCCAGACGCTCGCGGTTCTGGCGCTCGTGATCTTGGCGCTCGCGCTCCTGGCGTTGCTTGTCATCCTTCAGGCGCTTCTCGGCCTGCTCGCGCTCGCGCCGCCGAGTCTCCTCGTCGTCCGCCCGCGCGGGCAGCACTGTTGCAAGGCCGAAAAGGATAGCCGTCGCTGCGACCCAGTTTCTCATGACATTCTCCTTGGGTGCGTACTCTATGGACGAGCGTGGCCCTGATTCAATTCGATTTTTTCAGCATCGGCTGCCGCCCTCGGCGCTGCGCATCAGACAGCGCGCCCTGAGTCGGCGGCCCATGCCGAGGTCGTTCGGGTGGACTGACTTTTGTGTCAGCACGCCCATCGCAATTGGAATCTATCTTCTCGCTCGCGGCATCTATCAATTGTTGGAGTTCGTTGTTTGTGTGCGTTCGGGTGGCTTTTGAACCGTGGAGGGTAGAATCATGAAGCTGCGGCTTGTTAAGAACATGTCCGAGGAAAATCTGCTCGGGATGGTCGGACTGCAACGCAAGCACCCGCTGCGAACCTGGCTCAAAGGCAGCGGCCTTGTGGGACTGGGTCTGGCGGTGGGCGCAACCATTGCGCTGCTGCTGACGCCCAAGTCAGGCCCCGAGATCCGCGACTCGATGCTGGGCGGCTTGCGTGCCATGCACAAGCGCGCCGTGCGAGCCGGCGCAGATCTCACCCACTGAAGTTTGAGGCAGCGGCGCATTCACAAAGAACCCTGGCTACCGCCGGGGCAGTCGAGCACGGTGTGCAGGTTGCAGCTTTCGAGAAGCAGCTTGCGCAGGCTGACCGAGGCGTTGTCGGTGTTGGACAGGAAGGTGTTCTTGATGACCACTCCGCCGCGTCCGCCGGCCTTGAGCATCTTGATGAAGTGCTGCAGGAACAAAAACGCGGTCTCGCCGATATACTTTTGCCCGCCAGCGCGGCCTCATCGGCCTGGTCCTGCTCCAGCCCGTCGAGGTATTTCAGGAACAGCAGCCAGGAGGTCTGCTCGGTGTAGTCGAGTTCGGTGGTGCAGCCCGCCTCTTTCCAGAGAACGTCGTCGATGTTCTTGAAGGCTTGTTCAAACACAGGCACCTCGTCGGGGCCAATGTATCACCGAAACGGCGACGGATGAAGGCCGGATGGCCCGGTCTACAGTACGCAGCCGGCGACGGTGCCTGTGTCTATCGTCTGCGTCGTGCAGCCTGACAGGCCGACGGAATGGCAGTCGAACGTGGCAGGGAGCCCAAGGTTGCAGTAGCTAATCACGCCGTCCTGGCAGCTCTCCGAGGCTCCCACCATGCACTTCTGATCGATCGGCGTGCAGGCCGTGCTGCTGCTGGACTGGTCGCCCGTGCTGGTGACTTCCAGGGTGCAGGTCATGCCGAACCTGCTGCAATCGACCCGCGACTCAGTATCGCCGCCATCATTCTCGCAGCTCACCAGCAGGTCGCCATTGCAGCTCGCAGGCGTGCTCGCCGGATCGCAAGAGGCTATGCCTGCGAGCCGCGCCGCTGACGTCATTCGGTCACTTTCCACTGCGTTCCAGCTTGGCCCCAAGCACTTTGGTGAACTCGTGCGTGGACACAACCGTGGCTTGCCAGGGGAAGACCTTCTCGGTCAGAACGCGATGGACTTCATCGTCCATGTCGGCGCAGGCGTCGGAGACCACGACGAGCTGGTAATCCATGTCGGCGGCCCAGCGCACGGTCGAGAGGACAACGCCGCTGGTTGAAATGCCGAACATTGCCAGCGTGCTGATGTTGTTGGCGCGCAGGATCGATTCCAGGTCGGTGGTCGAGAACGCGCCCACGCGGCGCTTGGTGACCACGATGTCGCCCGGCTGGGGCGCCACCCGCGCATCGATCTCGGCCCCTGGCGTGCCCTCGCGCAGACGCCCCGACTCTTTCAGGCCGGCAAAGCGTTTGTTCTGGCGACTGACCTCGGGGTAGCCCTCGCGAAAACGCACCACCACGTAGATGACGGGCAAGTGGGCCTGCCGCGCCTGCTTGAGGATTGCGCTGGCATTGTCCAGAATCGCGACTTGCGTTTTCTCGGGTAGCATGCCCAGGATTTGGTTTTCGTAGTCCATGATCAAGACCGCGGTTCGGCCCCGATCGATCGAGAGTTCACTTTTTGCCGGGTTCTTGGCCGCATCCGGTTTGTCAGCGGCCATCGCCGGGGTTGCTTGCAAGCTGGGAATCGTGGCTAGGGCTGCAACGAACAACGCGTGGTTCACAATGGTTTGCATGAATCGTCTCATTTTCGTCTTCAGGATCACAAGCTACACGATCGTGGCGAAGGCTTCGAACGGCAGGCGCGCTGGACGCTCCGTTTCGGCGGCAATCTGCCAGGCCGCCAGCGCCGGCGAGATCTCCTGCGTGTGGCCGCCCACGACGATCAGGGTGATCACCTGAGCACCGTCGGGCAACGCCAGAGCCTGCCGGGCGGCCTCGGGGTCGAACCCGGCAATGGGATGGGCTGACAGGTTCCTCTCGGTCGCGGCCAGCATCAGCAAGGCGGCGGCCATGCCGGTGTCGAATTGGTAGTAGTCGCGGCCCTCTGGCGTGCGGCAGTCGAGATCGGCTTGCGACCACACCACGACGATCAGCGAGGCCGCCTTGGCCCAGGCCGCATTCCCTGGTTTCATGGTTGCGACCATGCGCTCCAGCACGGCCGGACTGCGCACGAACACGAAGCGCCATGGCTGCTTGTTGGAACAGGACGGGGCCAGCCCCGCCACGGCGGCGAGTTCCTTGATCAGTGCCTCGTTCACCTCCACGGGCGCGAACGAGCGCAGCGACCTACGTTGTTTCACGACTTCGGCGAATTCCATGGTGTCCTCCGGGCCGCAGTCTAGCGGAAGTCGGATGCGCTCGCCCTGCTGGCGCGACTGCGCTACGCTGGCGGCCGGTGAGATTGAGCAGTCTCCTCGACGCGGATTCCTTCCGGCGCCATCGCCTGGCCTACGCCTGCGCCGCCGGCATCGTCGTGCTTGCTCTGATCGAGACTGCCAACGCATGGCTGGCGCCCCTGCGCGCACCGACCGACCGCGATTGGCGTGCGCTGGCCGCCGAGGTTCGGGCCGGCTTTCAGCCTGGCGATCTCATCGTCGCCGCGCCTGCCTGGGCCGACCCACTGCTGCGCATGCACCTGGGCGATCTGATCCCAATTGCCGTGGCCGGCCGGCTCGATGCCGCCCGTTTCGGCCGCATCTGGGAAATTTCGCAGCGGGGGGCGCGGGCTGGGGAAACCGCAGGCGGCCACATCGTGCAATCGAGCCGCCACGGCGCGCTCACCCTGCGGCGCTATGAACGGCCAGCAGCCCGCGTGTCGTTCGACTTCGTCGCCGAGTGGAGGCGAGCCGCGGTTTCGCGTGTCGCCGCCGACGGCCAGGTCAGTGGCTGCTTTCGCGCGCCCGGCAGCTTCGAGTGCCCGGAATTGCCCGCTCGGTCGCTCAAGCCCGAACTGCTGGAGATCGACACCAGCCCGCACCTGGCCCTGACCATGCTGCCCACGGGACAGTCGACCACGGTGATCGAATTCGATCGCGTGCCTCTCGGGCGCGAACTGGCGGTGGGGGCCGGCCTGCACAACGTGTGGCTGCGCAAGGCGGGCAAGGGCACCGTCAGCCTGCGCGTGCTGGTGCAGAGCCGCGAGTTCGGCCGCATCGAGGCTGGCAGCATGACGGGCTGGACCCTGCGCAAGTTCGACACCTCGACGCTGGCTGGACAGTCGGCCAGCGTGCGCTTCGAGATCACCGTCGACGATCCCAACTCGCGCACCCTCGGTTTCGCGGCGGAGGCGCGCAGTTGATGGCCGAGCTGGGACAAGCGACCCGCCGTCGCTGGGGACGCCCGTGGATGGTGCCGCTGGTGCTGGCCCTGGCCACCAGCGGCTGGCTGTTGGCGGTCGAGGGTCGGCAAGGCTTGGCCCGCGACGAGGCGCAGTACTTCCGCGCCGGCGAGCGCTACTGGGGCTGGTTCGAGGCGCTCGGGGATGCCCTGCGTGCGGGCAAGCCGGGGCAGGCTTTCTCGCGCGCCGTGGTCGACAGTTTCTGGGGCGACAACCACGAACACCCGCCCTTGATGAAGACGCTGTACGGGCTGTCGTGGCGCCTGTTTCATCGCTGCGACTGCACCGGACCGAAGCGCGGCCTGCACCCGATCGCGGTACACAAGCACCGGACCCTGCCCCTGTTCGCGCGCGAGTCGACCGCCTTTCGTTTTCCCGCCATTTTGCTGGCCGGCCTGGGTGTGGCGCTGGTGTACGGATTCGCGCGCCGCTGGGTGGGGCCGTGGGCCGCGGCGGGCGCGGCCGTGCTCTCGGTCGCGCAACCGCACTACTTCTTCCACGCCCAGATCTCGTGCTTCGATGCGCCCATCGCGGTCATGGGCCTGCTGGTGGCGCTGGCCTACTGGAAATCGCTGCGCTCGCCCCGCTGGGGCGTTCTGTGCGGCGTCTTCTATGGCCTCGCCCTGGCCACCAAGCACAATGCCTGGCTGATTCCCTGTTTCCTGCTGGTGCACCACCTGTGGATGCGGCGATGGGATTTTCTCCGTCTGCGCCCGCCGCGCGTGCCGTTGGCTTTTGTATCAATGGCCACGCTGGGCCCCATCGTCCTGTTCGCGCTCTGGCCCTGGCTGTGGCACGCGCCGCTGGCGCGCACGCGCGAATGGGTGCAGCGACACGCGCAACACGAGCACTACAACTTCGAGTACCTGGGCCAGAACTGGAACCTGCCCCCACCGCCGGCGCAAACCGGTCGTTGGCTGCTGCGTGCGACTTTCCCCTTCGTGTCGACGGCGTTCACCGTGCCGGCCACTACTTTGGCCCTGGCCGCTGCAGGTGCGGTGGTGCTGGCCCGACGCCGCCGGAAGAACGCAGCCAGCGACGAGCCCCCTCTCGTCAATCCCGAGCCGCCCGAGCCGGGCGCGCGCGCCTCGTGGCTGCGGCCCGGCGCGGATGTGGACCTGGCGCCGGGCATTTTCCTCGCGGTGCAGATCCTGGGGCCGCTTGGAACCCTGGCGCTTCCCTCGACGCCGATCTTCGGCGGGGTGAAGCACTTCCTCACCGCGATGCCTTTCCTGGCCATGGTGGCCGGCATGGGGCTGGCCTGGGTCACGCGCCAGGCGGCGACGCTGGTGCGCGCCGCGCGCCTGCGCCGGGCCTTGCCCGCAGCCCTGGCATTTGTGCTGTGCCTGCCGGCGGTGACCGAGACCCAGCGCTCGCATCCCGACGGCGTGGGCCACTACAATCTTTTGGCCGGTGGGTTCGCCGGTGGCGCTTCCCTGGGCATGAACCGGCAGTTCTGGGGCTATTCCGTGCTGCCGCTGCTACCCTGGATGAACGCGCATCGGCCCGCATCCAACCGCATCTACTGGCATGACGTTCTTCACGACGCCGTGATGATGTATGTTCGCGATGACCGGGTGCCGGTGGGGATCGGCGATGTGGGTGTGGGCGAGCCCATGGTTGCGCAGTCGGATCTTGGCGTCGTCATCTTGGAAAAACATTTCGCGGTTTACGAATATCTGCACTGGGACGCCTATCAGACCACCCGGCCGGCCCAGGTATATGCCCACGAGGGCGTGCCGTTCGCCGTCGTCTATCAGCGCGCGGCGCCCCCGCCGCGCCAGGAGCCGTTGCCGCCATGAATCGGTTTGAACGCCTTTTCTCCAGCCGCTGGGGGCTGGTTCTCATCTACGTCGTCTTTCTCGGCGCCTACCTGGGCGCTTCCGACGGGCGGCTCCGGCAGCACTCCGCCTACAACCATTTTGTCTACCTGGCCGATGGCTGGCTGCACGGTCGCCTGGACCTGGCCGCCAACCCGCCCAACGAAAACGACTGGGCGCGGGTCGAGGTTCTGCACCTCAAGGATGGCCGCACCCTCAAGGGCCAGTTCCGCACCACGGGCCCCACCGATCGTTTCTATCCCCTGCGCGGCCCATCGCTGACCGTCGACAAGGATGACATCGTCTCGCGTTCCTGGATCCGCTACGTGTCTTTTCCACCGCTCCCGGCGGTGCTGATGGCGCCTTTCGTGGCCATCTGGCACCTGGCCTTCAACGACGTACTTTTCACCGTCATATGGGCAGCGTTCAATCCGGTTCTGCTTTTCCTGCTGCTGCGCAAGCTGCAACGCCGTGGCTACAGCAAACGCAGCGTGACTGACGATCTCTGGCTGACCGCGCTGTTGGGGGCCGGCTCGGTGTATTTCTACAGCTCGGTGCTGGGCCAGGTCTGGTACACCGCCCATGTCATCGGCGTGACCTGCGTGATCGCCTACGCCTGGACCGCCATCGAGGCGTCGCGGCCAGCCCTGGCCGGGCTGTTCGTGGGCTTGGGCTTTGCCACGCGCACGCCGCTCGGGTTCATGTTCCCGCTCTTTTTCTTTGAAGCCGTGCGCGTGACGGGCGGCTGGGATCGCCTGCGCCAGTGGCGGAAACAGGGCTGGCCCGCCGGCCTGCTGGGAAAGTTCCTGCGCTTCACCGGGGCCGCCGGCGCGATCTTGGCCGTGCTGCTCATCCACAACTACTTGCGCTTCGGCAAGTTCTACGTCTTCGGCCACGAGTACCTGAACATCGCGTGGCAGGACCGCATCCAGAAATGGGGCCTGTTCAACGTCCATTTCCTGGCGCGCAACCTGGCCTGCGCGCTGGTTCTGCTGCCGCGCTTTCTCGCGCAATATCCCTACGTGAAGGTCGGGGCGCACGGCATGTCCCTGCTGGTGACCTCGCCCAATCTGGCCTACACCGTCGCGCCCGCCGAGCGCAGCCCGCTGGCGCGCAGTCTGTGGATCACCATCCTGTGCACCGCCCTGCCCTCGCTGCTCTACCAAAATTCCGGCTACATCCAGTTCGGCTACCGCTTCAGCCTGGACTACATGGTGTTCTTCATCATGCTGCTCTCGGTGGGGAATCGCCGGCTGACCGCGCTGTGGAAGGTGCTTTTGATCTGGGCGGTGGCGGTCAACCTTTTCGGCGCCATTACCTTCGATCACATGACCCAGTTCAGCTACGACGATTCCTTCTTCCCGCACGGAAACAACTGAACGGCGGCCTGGAATTCCTGCGCGGGCGCACCCGACGCGGCTTCCCCACTCCGAATTCCAGGAGTATAGGCATCAAGGAGGGCCCCCATGGACAAATACATCGGAATCGACGTTCACAGTGCAAGTTGTACGATCGCGGTGGTCGATGCGCACGGCAAGCGAGCGGGTTTGCACGTCGTGGCTACCAACGGCCAGAAAATCGTGGAGTGTCTTGCTGTGATCCCAGGGCAGAGGCATGTGTGCTTCGAGGAAGGGACGCAAAGTGGCTGGCTATACGAGGTTCTGGAACCGCACGCTGTCGAAGTTGTGGTGGCGGGTGTAGCAGGGTCGCGGGGCGCGAAGGACGACAAGCGGGACGCTTTTGGACTGGCCGAAGATTTGCGGCTGGGAGCGATCAAAACCCGGGTGTTCAAGAGTGGCGGCCCGTTCAAACCATTGCGCGAACTGGCGCGTACGCACCGGATGGTGGTTGCGGATGTCGTGCGAACGAAGAATCGGATCAAGAGCGCGTATCGGTCTCGTGGTGTCCCGGTCGCAGGCAAGTCGGCGTACAGCTCTGCGGGTCGCGAACAATGGCAAGAGCAGTTGCCCGAGGCATACCGCGGGCCGCAGCATGCAAAGACACCGGCTGCCGAGCCAGTGGCGTGAATTGCGCGAAAGTCTTAACCTGTGCCCATGATGCCCACCTCCAGAGCACTCTGCCTCTCCCTTGGTTTTCTGAGCATCTCCTGCGCGACGGCGCCCCAGCCGCCGGCCAAGACCGAGGCACCGCCGCCTCCCGCTCCGCGCCTGGAAAAGATGCACGAGCCGCTCGAGGTGCGCCCGCTGGAGCTGTTCTTTTCGGGCGTGCGTGGCATCGCCAAGTCGAGCGAGTCGGTGACCATCGGGAACACCGGCGATCAGTCGGTCGCGGTGGACGACCTGGTTATCGTCGGGTCGCAGGCCGCCACCTTCAAGCTGGCCGACCTGCCGCCTTTGCCCGCCCTGCTGCGGCCCAATCAGTCCGTGACCGTAAGCGTGGGCTTTGCTCCGCCCGCTGCCTCCGAGCCGGGAGTGCACCACGCGCGCCTGCGCATCGTACGTTCAGGCGACGACGACGGCCCGCCCTGTGACATGTCGGCCTTGGTCACCAAGGGAACTGACCTGGCGAGCGAGCCTCCGCTGCATCAGATCCTCGAGACGCTGGGCTACGCGCCCGACGTGGGGCCGGCCGGTCCGCCGGCCTCCGATGCGAAAGCTGGAGGCGAGATGAAGACGGGGCTGTTCCAGCACGCCAAGACTGGCAGCGTGGGTCTCTACGTGGTGGCACGCTACTCACAGGACGAGACTTCGTCGTTTGGCGCGTACACCGTCGAGAACGGAAAGCCGGTCACCCGGCCGATGGGGAGCATCGCCAAGGGACACAACCAGACGCTCAACCCCGAATTGCAGGGCGAAGGGCAGACAAGCTTCGACCCGGGCGATGCGGGGTTCGGAATCTTCGTCAAGCTGCCCAAGCGGACGCTGTACTCGGAGGACCAGCGCAACCCCGATGGCGCCAAGCATGCGATGCGTGTCTACCCGCTACGCAGCCGAGGCGGCGCGCAGGTCCCCGACGCTTTGCTGGTCGTGGTGGACGAGGACGGTGATGGCGATTTCCAGGATTACGTGTTCACGCTGGTGAACGTGAAGCCCGCACCGTAGAGGATAGCTGTTTTCACCAACCCGCTCAGCGCCGATGACCGCCGCCGCGCGAGCCGCCGCCGCCGGATCGCGCGGCCGGCGCGGCCGGCGCCGCCGGGGCTGCAGGTCGATACGAGGCGGCTGGCGCAGCCGGAACAGCCGGGGCGACGAATCGATACTCGATGGCCGGCTCCACCGACCGATATGTGGCGGCTGGCTCTACCGACCGATACGGGCTGGCAACCGGAGCGTTCGACCGCGGCGCAGCCTGCGAGCCGCGCCAGCCATTGGCTGGCTGGACAGACTGCGAGCCGCGCCAGCCCGGCGAACCGGCCGAGGAGGATCCGACGACGTGCGAGGACGGCGGCACGCGGTGGATGGGCGGCGCCACAGCATAGCCGTCACGGTAGAAGCGGCCACCGACGTAGTACTGGGGGTAGTAGCTCCGGTAGTAGTACGAATAATAGGGCCAGTAGGCCCAGAAGAACGGGTCATAGGGCCCTTCCCAGTAGTACCAGGGCCCGACCAACGTGAAGTGCGGCGACCAGGGCCGCCACAGGTGCCGGTGAGGTCCGATCATGAAGCACCAGCCGCCGCCGTAGGCGTCCAGGATCGGGTGCGCCCCGTAGTAGCTGTAGGTTGGGCCGACGTAGCCAAAGTCCTGCGGATCCCCGACGAAGTAGTAGCAACCGTCTCTCAGTTCGAAGAGCCGCAAGTCGAGAGGCGGGTACGCGTGCATGTGCGCGCCCGGCGTGTCGTCCCAAGACTCGCCGACTGAAACCCGCGTGTCTACCGGATGCGGCCCGTAGTAGCAGTATCCGCCGCCCGGAACGGATACTGCCGGTCCCTCGACGTTGGGTGGAATCGGCGGAGGCGAAGGATCTGAATCGGCGGCGGTGGGAGGCGGTGGGCCATACTCCGGCGGCACCTGCTGCCCTTGGTTGGCAGGCCCAGCTCCAACATATTCATCGATCTCTTCCTGCGCGACCGCTGCCCGGCCCAGTCCCACGACGAACCAGGGGACAAGCACCATGGCAAGCGAGCCTGCATGACGTGGCATGGGCGACCTCAGAAACAATTGTATTCCTCACAGATGGCTCCAGCAATCGGCAGGCCAAGGCGCAGGGCGGCTGGGCCATGCGCAGCCGCGAGTGCTGCCGGCAAATGCTAGCCGTTTCGAGCCAGCCTCGGCACCCGCTGCCTGGTTTGGATGGGCCCATTTCTGCCGTTATGCACCAGAGCGTGACAAGAATGCGCGCCGGTGGTGTGAATCTGCTTCACGGCCGAGGGGATGGGAGGCAGACTCGGGCCGCCCGTCAAGGGCGAGAAGGACACGACCATGGCCATAGAAACCGAACTTCAGGATCTGCTCAAGGCCGCCATGCGCGCCAAGGACAGCCGCACCGCCGACTGCATTCGCATGATCAAGACCAAGCACATGGAGCGACGAACCGCAGCCGGATTCAAGGGTCCGCTCGACGATGCCCTGTGGTTGGACGTGATCACCGCGTACCAGAAGCAGATGCGCAAGGCCCGCGAAGAATACGCGGGGCTAGGCGAACGGGGAGCGGAGCACTTGCCCCAGATCGACTTCGAGATCGAGTTCTGTGCGCGGTTTCTGCCCAAGGCGGCCAGTGACGACGAAGTGCGCGCCGTGGTCAAGGAAACCATCGCGCGCCTTGCGGTCAAGGATCCCAAGCAGGCCGGCAAAGTCATGGGCGAGATCATGAAGGCGCACAAGGGTCACTTCGAGCCGCCGACCGTCAAGCGCATCGTCGAGGAAGAACTGAAGTAGGCCTCCTGCGATCACGGCCGGGCCGCGCCATATTCTCGCTTCAACGACGAAGCGTCGGGCTCTCGCGGCATTTCGACGAGGCACAAATCGCGATGTCCCTTTGCATCCGGCCGACAAGCCGGGCTGCTGGCAAGGAGGGCCGAGAACCGGACCGGAATGTACTGATGTACTTGCGGACCGGAAGCGCAGACCCGACGCAGCCAGCGGCCCGGATCGTCGGCCGTCGTCTCCTCGGTGAGATCACAGCCGCGCTTTCAGCACGGTCAGGATCATGCGCGTCGCGGGCGACTGGTTCAGCGTGTAGAAGTGTACCCCGGGCGCGCCGCCCAGGAGCAAATCCACGCACTGAGCGGTTGCCTGGGCCACACCGAGTTGGGCCACGGCTGCCTTGTCAGCGCGGCGTCTTTCCAGCTCGGCCCGCAAGACAGCCGGGATGCTAGCGCCGCACATCTGGGTCATGCGCTGAATCTGCGCCACGTCGGTGATGGGCATGATGCCAGGGATGATGGGCACGGTGATGCCGGCCGCGCGGGCGCGCGCCACAAAGTCGAAATAGAAGCGGTTGTCGAAGAAGAGTTGGGTGATGATGAAATCCACGCCGGCGCGCACCTTGGTCACAAGGTGCTGCATGTCGAGCGCCAGGTCGCGACACTGGGGGTGGCCCTCGGGATAGCCCGCGCCGGCCAGGCACAAGCGCTGACCGTAGCGCTGCCGGATGAAGGCCACCAGATCCGAGGCGTGCGCGAAGCTGCCGGGCGGCGCCGCGAAGTTGTTCGCACCGGCGGGTGGATCGCCGCGCAGGGGGATCAGGTTCTCGATTCCGCCGTCGACAAGACGATCGATCAGCGCCGCGACCTCGGCCTGGCCGGACGCGATCCCGGTCAGGTGGGCCATGGCGAGAAGGCCGTGCTCGTGCTGGACGCGGGTCACCAGATCGACTGTGCGATCGATGGTCGAACCGCCGGCGCCGTAGGTGACCGAGACGAAAGCCGGGGCGAGGTCGGTCAGCTCGGCCAGGGTGTGTTGCAGGGTCGCGACGCCCGCCTCGGTCTTGGGAGGATAGACCTCGAACGAAAAAAGCGGGTGGCCTTTGCCGAAGAGTTCACGAATCTTCATAAGTATTTCTAGTCGCGCGCACCGGCGCCCTCGCCCAGCCGTTCCAGCCTGGCAACCGCCGTCTCGGCGTCAATCACGATGGTCTCGCCCCGTCGTTCCGGTGCTTCGAACATCACCTCGTGACAGATCTCCTCGACCAGGGCGCGCAGCGTGCGAGCGCCGGTCTTGCGCCGCAAGCAGAACTGCACCACTTCGCGCAGCGCCTGCTCCTCGAAGCGCAGGTCCACGCCGTCCATCTTGAGCAAGGCCTGATACTCGCGCACCACGGAGTCCGGCGGCACGGTCAGGATCTGGAAGAGATCGTCTTGTGACAGGGGGTCCAGCTCGACCCGCACGGGAATCCGGCCGAGAAACTCGGCCAGCAGGCCGTAGTCGAGCAACTCCTTCTCGGTGATGGGGGACTGGCGCCGGCCATCCACGCCCGCCTGGCCGAACCCGACCGCGCGGCTTTCCTGGTACAGGCGCAAGTCGGTGAAGGTCCCCGCGGCGATGAACAGGATGTCCTGGGTGTCGACCACGGTGAAGTCGTGCTTGTTCCAGTGCTGGGTCAGGTTCTGTGGAACGAAGACCTCGCGGCCCTCCAGCAGCTTGAGCAGGCCCTGCTGGACTCCTTCGCCACCGATGTCGCGCGCCCCCGCGCCGGTGCGCGCGCTGTGCGTGCGGCGGGCGATCTTGTCGACCTCGTCGATGAACACGATTCCCCGCTGCGCCTCCTGCACGTCCTGGCCACACTTGTGCAGCAGCTCGGCGATCATCACCTCGACGTCCTTGCCGTAGTAGCCGGCCTCGGTGTACTCGGTCGCGTCTGCCACGGCAAAGGGCACGTCGAGGAATTCGGCCAGGGTGCGCGCGATGTGGGTCTTGCCACAGCCGGTGGGGCCGATGAGCAGCAGGTTCGACTTCTTGATGAGACGCTTGCCGGCCGTGCTCTTGTGCTCGCAGCGTTTGAGGTGATTGTAGGCCGCGATGGCCACCATCCGCTTGGCGCGGTTCTGGCCGATCACATGGCGGTCCAGATATGCGACAATCTCTCGCGGGGTGGGCAGCAGGTTCTCGGCAGCTCGGGGCGACGTCTTCATCGCGGCGGAGCATCGCACGCCTGCGCGGACTCCGCCAAAGTGCGGGTCTAAGTGGGCGGATTCACTGGTAGTACTCTAATTGCCCGGCGTCGTTGACCCGGATGTTGCGGTGCCGGTGAGCCCCGGTGAAGCGCTCGATCTCGCGAACCCAGTCGGAATCGGGGTAGTGGTTCACCATCTGCTCTGCCTCGCCGCGCGCCTCGGACGAGGCGCCCTGGCTGGCCAGCGCGTGGATCAGGATGGACGTGCGTTCCGGGGCATCGGATGTGTCCGGAAAGCGCTTGTTGCCATCGCGGGCAAGCTCGATGGCAGCGGCGGGATTGCCGTCCTTGATGCTGCGAAGCCGCGCCATGAGCTGAGTCTCGCCGAGTGCACCCGAGGGCGCAGACGACGAAACCACGGGCACCAGTGCCGGCGGGCGAGGCCTGGGAACCGCGGCCGCCGGATTGACCGGCGCGGAGGATTCAGGCGCGTTCTCCTGCGCCGACTCGCCGGGCTTGGGCTGGTCACACCGGCGAGCGGCCGTCACCAAGGCAACGGCCGCAACGCCGCCAACGATCAAGGCTCGAACCGCCAATTTCTTCTTGGACCTCTCATTCATCAGGGACAGCTATTGATTGTCGCGGTCTGCGCCGTGTAGAGGTTCTGCATCGGCGTCTGCATGTCCGGCCAAGGCCAGTCTGAATCGTAGGACCATGCCCACGCGCCATCGTAGCCATTGGAAAAGATCTTTGTGTACAAGTCGTTCAGCGCGGTGCCATCGGTGGCGGCGGCCGCGAACTCACCCATGACGAGTTTCTTGTCCAAGGCCCAGTGGGAAGCTGGGTACGTGAAACACGAATCGGAGGCGCCGTTCGATGTGTAGTAGTGGACCTCGTAGAAGTCGAGGGTTCCGTTCGTCTTCCCGCCCGCCGCGACCAACTGCGAATCCGAGTAGTAGTTGGTCTTGCCACTCGCATTCGAGCAGTAGTCGAAGGTCTGGGAGCCATTGGTGACGAGCACGTTCGGATCAGCCGCGTGAATCGCCGCTGCAAACCAGTTCACGGTCTTTTGAATGTACGCTTCCGTGGTCCTGGTTCCCGAGGTTGTCCAACCGTTCTGACCCATGCCCTCTGGCTCGTTGAAGATTTCGTAGGAGTACAAGCCGGGAGTGCCCTTGAGCGCGGTGACCAGCGGAGTGAGGTAGTTGGTGATGTAGGCTTGGCGGTTGGTGTCGTTCGACAGCAGGGCGGCGTTGTTTGCCAAGGTCGTTGCCGAAATACTCTCGCCGCCCTGGAGCATGTCGAACGACCACAGGCTGATGTTGACGGCCACCTTGTTGGTAGCCGCGGCATTGAGGATGGCCTTGACGCCGGCGGTGTGGGACGCGGGAAGCTGCACAGCCAGGCCACTCGAGTCGTAGCCAGGGGTCACGGTTCCGTTGGTGTGGAACCACCAACGGATCACGCGCCCGCCGGCAGCGTAGGTGTTGCTGAAAATAGTATTGAACGTGGTGAGGTTCGGGTTGGGGACGTCATTGGCGAAGTTGACCCAGGCCACGTTCAAGCCGCTGGCGAAGGTGCAGACGCCAGGACTGCTGGTCGATCCTCCTGCGCTGGTGGAACCGCCCGCGACCGTGGTGCCTCCGCTGCTCGTCGAGCCGCCAGCCCTGCCCCCGCTTGCCGTAGTTCCCCCGGCGCTGGTGGTGCCGCCTGCGCCACCCCTGCCCCCGGCTGCCGTGGTTCCTCCGGCGCTCGTGGTGCCGCCTGCGCCACCCCTGCCTCCGCTGCTCGTGGAACCACCAGGGCTTGTCGCGCCAGCCGTGGCAGTCGCACCGGCCGAGCCACTGGTTCCGCCTTCCGCGGTCGACCCGCCCGCGGCTGTCGCGCCTCCACCGGGAGATCCACCCTCCGCGCCTGTGGTCCCTCCCGATCGGGTGGTTCCGCCCGAGCTGGTGCTGCCACCAGAACTGGTCGAGGCCGTCGTGCTGCCACCAGAACTGGTCGAGGCCGCCGTGCTGCCGCCAGCGCTGGTCGAGGCCGCCGTGCTGCCGCCCGAAACGGTCGAGCCGCCTGCGCCTGTCGCGCTCGTCGAGCCGGTGGTTCCCGCGGTGCTGTGGCTGGTGGCCGCGGTAGTCCCGCCGGTGTTCCCGGTACTGCCGCCAGCGGCGTCGGCCTTGCCGGTCTCATTCTCACTGCTGGAACAAGCGCCAATGCTCAGGCTCAGGATCGCGACGAACAAAAGTTGCTTCTTCATGGCTCCTCCGAAAAGACAGAAGTCGACAAGACTTGAAAAGGGAATGAAAGCACAAAACCCGGCCAAAAAGCCCGCACTATCGAAAAAAATCCACATCCGAACAGGGGGTAGCCTGGCGGCAGCGCCGCATCAGGATGTCAGTACGCAACAATCTCGTCGACCGCCAGCCCGGCGGTCGGCGACTGGTCCTCGATCAGCAACACGACCGACCGGCCGACAAGATCGCTTGTGTCCCAGTCGACCACAGCGGCAGCGCCCGTCGGTGATGCCGTGCACACGAGCTTGCTCTGGTCGAGCAGAGCCACGCGCAGCGCCGGATCAACAGGACCGGACAGCGCGAAACGCAGGTGCGCCCGGTCAACCGTGAAGGGCGCGGAACGCAACGCCCCTTGCGCAGCCGGGCCCAGCCGGCTGGAATCCGCAGCGAAACGGCCGTACATCCCAGGAGGCGCGGGTGCGGGTCCGTTCCCGAAGGCTTCACCCTCGGCGACGAAGATCTGCCATGTGCCGGTTTCAAAGTCGGCCAGACGGCGTGCTTCGTCCGGCAAGGGTGGCGGTGCCAAAGTGGGAACCAGCAGCGCGCTGGGAGAAGTCTCGGCGCCGGCGAACATGCGCACCGAATCCACGCCCTCGCGCAGCGGCTGCCAGACATGGTAGCGCGAATCGACAAAGGGAAACTCACCCGGCAAGGTCTTCCAGTCCAGCACGATGGCCGAGAAAAACTGGTCCCGCAGCGCCTGATCCAGTCCTTGGGGCCGTCCCAGGCCCGCGCTCACGTCGCGCACGCCCATGCGGTGGACGAAGGTCCGCTTGCCCACCAGCGCGCCATAGTAGGTGTGAAAGGGAATGAAGAGATCGCCCGGCACGCTAGCCAGGCGATCGAGCAGGCGCCCGGCGGCCAGATAGTCGGACGGCCGGGGAAGATACGTCGCAAGTTTCGGGCGCGGGATGTGCTGATTCTGCCAGGCCAAGCCTAGCAGGACCGCGCAGGTCGGCACCACGAAAAGCCATCGCCGGCTGTCGAGACCGTGCAGCAGCATCCGTCCCGACAGCACGGATGCGGCCAGCACGGGAAAGAAGACCGCCGGAATGTAGGCGTTGCTGAACGCCCATTGCGTCGAGAATCCAACCGCGGCAGCCACCTCGCCAGCCAGCGCCGCCACCCACAGGATGATGTCGTCCCGGCGCAGCCTGCGGCCGCAAGCCAAAGCCACGGTGGCGACGATCAGCACCGCAAAAACCGGCCAGAGGTGCTTGAGCGTGTCCGGCACCACCTTGGCAAAGACCACGCCCCAACGGTAGCCGTGGCTCTGATGCAGCTTGAAGATGTACGTCCAGAACCAACCGCCCGAGGTCTTCACCAGAAGACCGATCCCCGCTGCCAGGGCCGCCGCCGCCGCGGCGCCATAGACTAGAGCGCGCCGCCAGTTGACCATGAGCAAGCCCACGCCCAGACCCACGCCGATGATGCTCGCGGTCTGCTTGCTGAAGAATGCCGCCGCCATCACCAGGCCCGCGGCCGCCGCGCTTTTCCAACCCTCACCGCGCAAGACCAGCCACAAGACCAGCGCTTCCAATGCCAGCAACAAGCTGTCCGAGCGCACCAGATCGAAGAAGCCGCCGGTAAAGGCGAAAGCCGCCATCGCCGCTGCGGCGCCGGCCACGCCGACCAGCCCGGCCAAAAGGCGCCGGGCCCGCGCCAGAGCGCGCGCCTCGCCCGCCACCAGCGCAACCAGCAGCACCAGCGCACTGAAGAAGGCCAGCAGCGAAACCACCCGCCCGAGCAAATACCCGAGAGGAAACACGAACGACAGCAGGGCCAGCAGCGCCGGATACAGCGGCGTGTAGAGATAGGGAATGAAATCCAGCGATGGCTTGACGTAGATGCCCTGCCCTGCCGCGATCCGCTGCGCGTGTACCAGCATGCCGCCTTCCATCCACTCGAGGTCCAGGGGGAAGCCGGCGCGGCCCGCGAACAGGCGCAAGTGCCAGCCCAGTTGCACCAGCGCCGGCACGGTCGCGACGACCAGCGCGACCACCAGCAAGGCGCCGATCAGTCTGTCCCTGGTCCTTGCAGTCATCGGCTACCCTCGCAGCGACACGACGCTGACCCCGTCGCCGCCCTCGCCCTTGCCGCCCGGCCGGAAGCGCTCGACATAGGGCGAGGTTGCCAGGTACTCGCGCACGACCTTGCGAAGCGCGCCGGTGCCGTGGCCGTGGATGACGAACACGGTGTCGGCGCCCTCCAGGGCGGTGCGGTCGAGAAACGTCTCCAGCTCGCCCAGGGCTTCGTCAGCGCGCTGGCCGCGCAAGTCCAGCGTGTTGGCGCGGCTCTGCATGGACTCGGGCTCGTCTGGCTGCTCGCCGGCCTTGCCGAACGACGTGCTGGCCTTCTTGCTGGTCGCGGACACGCCCAGCGCCCGACTGGCCAGGGCCTGGCGTAGCCTGTCCACGTCGAGCGGCGGCGCCTCGGGCAGCGATGCGGTGGTCTCCTTGGCCTTGCGTTCGAGCGCGACCCGCGCCGCCTCCACCGCCTGTGCCGTCCGCGTGCGCTTGGCCTCGCGCACGATCTCGGCGATGGCATCGCGCGCCTCCCGCACCGCCGCGTCGATGGCCTCGCGCGAGCGCACGGCCAATTCGCGCTCGCGCCGACTGAGGGCGGCGGCCGCCGCCTGCGACGCATCGGCCTGCGCGTAGAGATCCTGCTTGGCTTGCTCCAGCTCGCTCCGCGCCGTCTCCAGCGCCTGGTTCGATCGCTCGAGGGTTTGCTCGCGCTCCTGCAGGTTACGCAGCGTCTCTTCCAAACCCAGGTTGCCCGCGTCCATGAGCACGCGCGCCCGGTCGAGCACGGCTTTCGGCAGCCCGATGCGCGCAGCAATGTCGAAGGCATACGAGCGGCCTGGCACGCCATCCTTGAGCCGGAAAGTGGGCCGCAGCTTCTGCAGGTCGTATTCCATGCCTGCGTTGCGGAAGCGCGTGTCGGTCTCGGCCATCGCCTTCAGGCTGTCGAAGTGGGTAGTCACCATCGCCAGGCCGGGCGCATCGGCCAGCACCTCCAGCATGGCCCGCGCCAGCGCCGCACCCTGTTCCGGGTGGGTGCCCACCATCAGCTCGTCGCAGAGAATCAACAGGTTCTCGTCGCTGGCGGCCTGTGAAAGATCGAGAATGCCCGACAGGTTGGCCAGGTGGGCCGAGAAGGTCGACAGATCGCCCATCACCGACTGCTGATCGCCGATGTCGGCCAGCACCTGGTGAAAGAAACCCACCCGGCTTCCCGGCGCGGCCGGCACAGGCAAGCCTGCGCGCGCCAGCAGCACGGCCAGACCCACTGACTTGAGCAGCACGGTCTTGCCGCCGGCATTGGGTCCGCTGACCACCAGCACCTTGGCCTCGCTGCGGCCCGCGACCTGGCCCAGCACCACGTCGTTGGGCGTGACCTTCGACCGCGATTCGACCGCGCGCAAGGCAAGCAGCGGGTGGCGCAGCGACTGCAAGTCAACCATGGGCTGGTCGACGATCTCCACCGACGCGCCGTCGTAGGCCACCGACAGGCGAGCCGCGGCGGCCAAGACGTCGAGCCGCGAGAGAATGTCGCGGTCCTGGCGCAGCCCCTCCGCAGACTGCGAAACCACCGCGGCGAGTTCTTCCAGGATGCGGCGGCTCTCGCGCCGGATCTCGATCTCGGCCACCTTGAGCCGGTTGTTCAGCTCGACCAGCGCGGTGGGCTCGACGAACACGGTTTCGCCCGTGCGTGAAGTGTCGTGCACGATGCCGAGGCCCATGGACTTGAACGAGGCGCGCAAAGGCAGCACGAAGCGATCCTCGCGCAGGGTCACGAACTGATCTTGCAAAAAGGGCGCGTACTCCTCGGACTGCAGCAGCCGGTCCGCCTCGCTGCGCACCCGGGACGCCGCCATGTCGCGCTCGCGGCGAAGACGACCCAGATCAGGCGAGGCCCCGTCGCGCAGCTCGCCGGCCGCATCGAAGGTCTCGCGCGCCATGCGGGTGAGCTCGTCGTGGTAGCCCAGGCCCGCGGCCAGCTTGGACATGCGCGGCGCTTGCACGCGCGGATCCTGGCCGGCGATGCGGCCATAGAAACGGCGTGCATTGGCCGCGGTCTCGCAGAAGTCCGCCACCTGGCGCAGCTCCTCGGGCCCGAGCGGCACTCCCTGCGCCACTGCCTGCAGGTGTGCCTCGATCTCGGGAAAGCCCAGCGCGGGCAACGACTCGCCCAACCGCAACAAGCTCTGCAGCTCACTCACCTCCGCCATGCGCTCGCGTGCCTCGGCCGCTGATTCACACAGGGGCAAGGCCTGGCACGCCGCCGCTCCGTGGGACGACTGCGCCTGGCTGGCCAGCCGCGCGCACAGCTCGGGCCAGTCGAGAAACTCGCGGTACTGGCGGGCAAGTGAATCTTGGGCGGGGTGGTTCATTTCAAATCATTCGGCTCTGCCAGGGCCTTCCACTCGATCCCATCTATCTCTCCCAGCGTCTTGCCCGCGATGCCTTGCAGATCCCCATACATGCCCACCGTGGCGTTCATGACCTGCTCGATCTGCTGCTCACGCTTGGCCCAATGCTTGCCAATCGCCTTCTTCTCGCGGTCAAGATCCTCTCGCATCGAGGAAAATGCCTCCACGATGGCCTGCACTCGCTGCCGAAAAGCGGGGCCGGTCAGGTAGCGGTAGACCATCTCCATCTTGCCCTGCTGGCCCTCGGTGGCTTTGCGCGCGGCCGCCACCTCGATGAGCGAATAGCGCAGGGCGATCGCGACGGGAAGCACGGCGCGCGGATGGGTCACCCAGACTCCGTCGACGAAGTCGAAGGTGTCGACGCCCTTGGGAATCACCTGACTGACCAAGACCGAGAACTCGGCTTTGGCGGTGCGCTGGTCAGCGCGCAGCTTGGCCAGCCAGCCGTCGCTCCAGTTCTTGGTGCGCTTGGATTCCCACAAAATGGTTCCGCAAGCTTGACCCATGGGCCCCACGACCTGTTGGACCACATCGCCACCGTGCTCGCCCTTGGGCACGGGCTGGATGGTGTCGCAGGGAAACTTCGTTTTCAGCAACGCCTCGATTTCCAGTTCCTGCACCTCGCCCTGAAGTTGCTGCGATCCTTGCTCGGCCCTGCGCTTCAGCTCCTGGATGTGCCGCTGCAGGGAGGCGATGGTCTCTTCCTTCTCCATGACCTTGAGGCCGAGTTTCTCCTCGGCATCCTTGCGCGCCTGCGCGCGCGTGGCCTCCAGCCCTTCCTGTACGCGCTTCTCGACGGTCAACTCGAATTCACGCCGGGCATCGTCCAGCGCACGCTGCTTGCGCAGCAGATTGGCCTGCGCCTTCTGCGCCTCGGCCAGTTTGTCCTCTCGCTGCTTCAGCACCTCCTGCAGGTCCGCAATCTCCTTTGCCTTCTGCTCGATGTCGCCCGCCAATGCCAGTTTGGCCCGTTTGGTTGCGTCAGCCTCGATCTGGGGACGCGCGCAACGAAGCTTGTCCGCAACCTGCGCGTCGATGGCCTCGCGCGCTTTGGCCAGTTCCTCTTCACGCGCGCGCATCGCGGTTTCCCGCTGGGCCATCTCGGCCTGCACGCTGCTCAGCCGCTGCTCGAAGTTCCGCCGCGTGGCCTCGATGAGCGGCGCGGCCAGCGACTCGGTCAGCTTGATCTCGGTCTGGCAGTTGGGGCAAATGATGGTGGGCTCAGCCATGGCGATGCCTTCCGGCTTTGGTTTTCTCCTCACTGCACGCGAATCGTCGTCACGCGCAGGCGATCCTTGCCGTCGTTGGCCTCGGGCGGCGTGACCGGCAGGCGGGCTGCCCCCTTGAACAGACCCACCAAGACCGCGTACACGCCGGGCGGTCCGGCAAAGACGATGCGCTGGCGGTCGCGAATGTGCTGCCCGGGCCGCCAGCGTTCGACAGGATAGGCGCCGTCGACCGGGACATGGTCCAGGTTGCGGAAGCTGCCGCCGGGGCCGTCGAGGTGGAAGAACGGCCGCCAGCCATGCGGCACAGGTGCGAGCGATTCGAAGTACACGGTCAGCTCGACATCACCGCCGCGCGCAACCTCCGGCGACGAGAGGTCATAGCCGGTCACGCGCAAGGCATCGCCGATGCGTCCGTCCAGCGCATGGGTTGGCGCCGGCGCCGGCGCTCCGGGCGCCGACACGCTGGCCGCGATCTTCTCGCCGTAGCCCGCTGGCAGCGAAAGCAGGGCCACGCGCGTCCGCAGATCAGCCTTGAGGCGCGAGCACTCAGGCTCGCCCGCCGACGTCCCCCACAGATCGCGCGCTTCAGCCGGATCGTGGGCCAGGTCGTAGCACTCGGTGGTGTTGTCCGGGGTCCAGTTCCAGATCAGATGATGGCTGGCCGTCACCCAGGCCCGTCGCTTGACATTGCCCTCGTAGCTGACCTCCTGGAACACCGGCTGCGGCGCCGCACCGTCGAGACTTCCCGCCAGCAAATCCACCATGGATCGGCCGAGAAACCCCGGCTGGTGTGGGCCGCGCGCCAGATTGACCAACGTCGGCGCCAGGTCCACGTGGCCCACGGGAGTGCTGGAGCGCCGGGGCGGAAGCCCGGGCACGCGCACGATGAACGGGACCTTGGTGTGGGGCGCGTACAGGTGATAGCCGTGGGCGCTGATGCCGTGCTCGCCCAGTGACTCGCCGTGATCGCCGGTGACGACAATCGCCGTCTTGTCCCACAGCCCCAGGGTCTTCAACTCGTCGAGTACGCGGCCGAAGTGATGGTCGGTGAACCAGATCTCGCCGTCGTACAGGTCGGCCTGGCCGTCGCCGAAGGCGGGCGCCTCGGGGTGGCGTTCGTAGTTGAGGTGCGGGTCGTAGAAGTGCAACCACAGGAAAAACTTCTCCTGTCCGTGCTCGCGCAGGAACGCGATGCCCTTGTCGGCCATCTGGCGCGCAGAGGATCCCACCGACTCGGCGGGACCACCGACGTTGGTGTGCAAGGCTGCGCACTCGTCGTCGTAGAAGTCGATGCCGCGTTCGAAGCCGCGCCGGTCGGCGCGATTGAAGTAGAGATAGGCATAGAAGGCCGCGGTGGTGTAGCCGAGATCGTGCAACGCCTCGCCGATGGTGCGCATGCTGGGATCGATGCGCGGCCACCAAATGGACTCGTCCCACTTGATGGCTGACGGCCAGCGCGAGGTGGCGATGGCCGGCATCGAGTAGCGGGTCGAGGGCGCGTGCGCCCAGCCGTTCTCGAAGAGCACGCTTTCGCCGGCCAGCCGATCGAGCGCCGGCGAGGTCGGCCGCCGGTAGCCGTAGCAGCCGAGGCGATCGGCGCGCAGGGTGTCGATGGTCACGAAGAGGAACTTGAGGTCCGCCGGCACCGAGGCTGGCACAGGATGAAACGCCGGCGAGCGCAGCGACTCGGTGCTGGCGTCCTTGCCGTCGCAGTCCTGATCGATGCCGTCGTCGGGCCAGTCCTGGGCGCCCGGGTTGCGCCCGGGATCGCTGTCATCGCAGTCGCCGCCGCCGAAGAAACGCGAGTACCCGTCGTGGTCGAAATCAAAGGTGCGCTGGCCCAGGGCCACCAGATCGCCGGTGAACCCCGCGTGCGCCGAGCCTGCCTTGCGGGCCGGCTCGGATTCGCTGACCACGAACACGGTCACGAGCGCAAACAGCGGCAAGCCAGCGAGCAGGGCAGCCTGCCGCCATCTGCTGCCAGCCACAGGACGGCGTGAAAACAACAATGCCAGGAACAGCGTGGCCAGCGCGAGTTCCACCACCACGCGCACCTCGTTCCACTGCACGAACTGGAAATCCTGCGCCCAGCGCGCACGGATGAGCAGCCCGGCGGGAACGCCGAAGAGCAGCAGCGCTACGCCCGCGGCCTTGGGCCAGGACAGGCGCGGCCAGGCGAGGCTGGCGCGACCCATGATCCAGGGCAGGAATGCAGTGAGAGCCCCGCCGAGGATCGAGCGCGCGACCCTCACGTCGCGAGGCAGAGGCGCGCGCGTGCGCCACACGACGAAGAACAGCGCGACCTCGACGAGGAGGACCGCAAGCGGCGCGAGGAGCAGGAGCCCAGCCGCGGTCACGGACCTACCCGTCGGCGCGGGGCCGGCCTGCCCAGACGGCGGCGAGGAGAATGGCAGCACGCGCGCCAGGGCTGGCCCAAGCATCGCGGCGACCGCCGCCGCCAATAGCGATGCCAGAGCCACGATGCCTGCGGCCAAGAAGCGGTTGTTGCGATTCGCGGTCTCATGAAGGGCCACGACCGGCACAACCGCTGCCAGTCCTCCGACCAAGAGCCAAGCGATCCCAGAGGCCCACCACCGACTCGCGCGCCGCCGCCCCCAGGCGCCGAAGCCCAGCAGCATTGCCAGGACCGCGCCGCCCGTCGCGCCCACCAACAGATCGAACCCGGCCACCAGCGCCACGCACGCAAGCAGCGGGACTCCACCCAGATGGCCGAGCCACGCAGCCCGGACGCCGTCGACGATTCCCACCACCGCCCCGCTCACAAGGGCGGCGCGGTAGAGGGCTATCGAAAGGGTGCGGGGGCTAGGCACGTTAACCTATGGCTACCAGGGAAACCAGCAGGTTCAAAGCCAAGACACAGAAAGCCTCACAGCCGCAACCCAAGGGGCATTAGGTGATTCATCTCGTCAGCCACCCGCCGCCGAGAACGCAGAGGTGAGAGAAAAAGCCGCAGAGTCGGGGAAAACGCAGGGACGGCGATCCTCCGACCACGTCTACGGCCACGACCTCCTCTCGCTATCGTGGAATTGCAGTTGGCCTTTCCCCTGGCAGCCGCGCCACCTGAAGATCCGGATCGCCCCCACGGTGGTGAGCAGCTGGTAGTGCGCGTCGAGAAACCCGACCATGCGCGGGTAGTTTTCGATGGGAAAGGCTTTCCAGTTTCGGAACGCCCGGGCGCCGTCGAGAATGTAGGTGGCGCGATTGCGATCGAGATCGCCCATCAGTTGATCCCAGTGCTCGGGTCGGATGATGTCAGTGGCCTTGACCCGGCCGGAGCGGATGGCCCAGTTGCCCGGAACGTAGCCACAGATGGTCGAGTACGGGAGCGCGAAGCGACTGGCCAGGGGGAGGTCGGCGGGATAGGCGAACATCGGCCCCGGGCCCCAGGTGAACATCGACGCGCCCTCGAAACAGGCGTCCGCGCGCAAGACATCCGCCACTTTCCTGTACTCGGGGTTGTGTTCCTCCCAGGGGAACTGGTGCCCGCTGAGATAGAGAATGCCGTTGGCCACGCTGAAGCAGACCAGGCTGGCCAGGCCGTAGGCGAGCACCAGCTTGGCCCATCGGCCGAGCGGGAACACGCACACACCGGCCACAAGCGGCGCCGCGCCGAGCGCCAGCGGCGTGTAGAGCGGGACGAAGTAGTGGGGATACATACGGAAGCCGACGAACACGATGGGAAAGGTGCAGACCAGGGTGCTCCACACCAGGACGCTCTGATGGCGCGACAGCAGAGACCGCCCGCGCACGATCATTATCCACAAGCCGATGGTCGCAGCGACGAAGGGCAAAAAATACTTCGCGATGCGCGCCAGGGCCTCGCCGCCCTCCATCGGCTGCTGCGCGTACCCGAAATTGTAGAACACCGTCCAGTAGAGGAACGCCTGGCTTTCCCCGTACGCCGCGAAAACCGCCCACGCCGCCAGCAGCGGAATGGCCAGGCCCGCGACAAAGGCAGGCAGCAACCACAGCAACGAGCGACGCTGGCCCCGGCTGGCGAGGAGAGCTGCGAGCACCAGGGCAGGCGACCACGCCAGCGCCTGTTGTTTGAACAACATCGCGATCCCCAGCAGGCCACCCGCACAGAACAACCAGCCCGCACACCGGCTGCGTTCTTCATCCCGCATCGCCGCGACCGCCCATGTCGCTGGCAGCAGCATCAGGATCTCGCAGTTGGCCGCGTGCATGTCGTGCGCCAAGTAGGCCGCACCGAAGATCAGGAAGGTCATGCCCGCCGCGACGCCGCGGCGATCGTGGGCAAAGAAGGTCGACACGCCCAGGGCCGTGAGCGGCACGGTGACCAGCACCGTCAGCAGGTGAATGGCCAGCATGCCGCGCCCGAAAAGCAACTGGGCCACAGCGTAGTACACATAGAGAAGCGGCGGCTTGTTGTCGACGAAACCGACATAGAGATGCCGACCCCGCAACAGTTCCCACGAGCCCACGATGTGCATGGCCTCGTCGACGTCCAGGATGTCCACACCCATGAGGAAGCCCCGGGTGACGAGGCTGGTCGCCAGGAACAGCAGGAACAGCGCGAGCCCCGGCCAGCGACGGTACAACCCTGCCGCCTGATCGTGAACCCAGGTCATGGGGGTCCGGGCTCCCGCGCCTCGGGCGCCCCGACCGAACTGCCGGCAGCCGTCTTCCAGTCGAGAAACGCCAGTGGCGTGATCACGCCGTTGGCGGCGATGGTACGCACGCGCAAGATTACGGTCATGATGACCCCCAGCACGGGGTCGAGGCCGAGAAACTTGAAGAGGAAAAACGAACTGCCCTCTGACACGCCCACGCGCGCCGGGAGCACCGCGACCACATATTCAGCCACGTTCAGCGTCGCGTAGGCGAGCGCCACCTGGCCAAAGCTGTAGTGCGCGCCCAGCGCCCGCAGCGCCACAGCGTAGCTCGCCCATCCTGTCGTGCGCGCCACGATCTGCAGGAAAAAAACCTTCAGATAGGCAACAGGCCTCTCTCGCCAAAACAGCCTGACCTCGCGGTCGATCTGGCGCGCCACCTCGACCCAGTGGCCCGGATGTCGGCGCAAGACGGGAACGAACGCCAAGATGCGCAGGAAACCCGCGGCTGCGCCGTAGCGGACCAGCAAGCGCAGGCCGAGGTAGGGAACGAAGGCCAGCGCGTTGGCCGCGAGGATCACTCCCAGATGAAACCCATCGGTTTCGTGGCACAGGGCGCAGGCGCACAAGGCCGCCGCCATCGAGAGCGTGGGACGCGAGATCTTGAACACGTAGTTCCAGATGATGGTGCCCGACACGGCCGGCTGGGTTCCGAACTGCCCGTGCAGCAGCGTCCCTTTCAACACCTCGCCTGATTCCCAGGGCAGGATCAGGTTGAGCATGGAGCCGGCGGCGTTGACCGTGACCGCGAAGCCCAGACGCAGACGCTGGCCCATGACGACCCACAGGGCCGCGCCGTCTGTCACCGTCTCGATCCAGCCAAGCAGCATGAGCATCGCGAGCGCCGGCCAGCCCACCCGCTGGAGCGCGCTGCCGACGGTGACCCAGCCGATACGGCCCAGCAGCCAGGCCAGTCCGGCCAGCGACCCGGTCACGCACACGAGCTGGATCAGGGTCTTGCGTCGCACGACCGCCCCTCGATCAGCCGCTGATAGAGATCCCCGTGCAGCTTGCCCACGTTCTCCCAACTCGTCAGCTCGGCGAAGCGTCGAATCTTCTCCTTCATCTGGCGCGCCCATTCCTCGTCGCACAGCAGACGCACCATGGTCTCGGTCCATGCCTCGCGGTCGTTAGGATCCGCGGTCAAGGCGCGGTCGATGCTCAGCTCGACTTCGTCGAACTTGGCGATACGCGAACAGAGCATCAACTTGCCCATGCCGGCGGTCTCGTGCATCACGCCGCTGACCGAGCTGTAGTCTTGCCGGTAGGGCATGGCCACCACGTCGGCCGTCGCGTACACTGTGGAAACCAGGTCCTGGGGGATGAAGCCGCCCCAGAAGCGACAGCGACGCGAGACACCGAGCAGAGCCCCGCGCGCGCGCAGGGCGCTGACGTAGAAGGACCAGCGCCGGTGGCGCGTGTGACCACCGATCAGGAGAAAAGCCTCGGGCACCTGTCGCAGCACGCCTCGGAACACGTCGAGCAGGAACTCGATGCCCTTGCCCAGCCAGAGGAAACCGAAGAACAGAATCACCTTGGCGCCCTGTGGAATCTGCAGTCGGGCGCGACTTGCCGCCACGTCGCCCTCTGGCAGGATGCGGCTGCCGTGCGGAACCACGGCGATGAGATCAGGCGCCACCCCGCGCGTGATGAGATCGTGCTTCATGCGCGGGCTGTGCACGGTGATGAGCGACGCGTGCTCGGCCATGGCCCGGTCGAAAGCGGCCGCGCTGCGCCCAGGCCGGTAGCCCGAACGCCAGGCTTCCGGGTACACGGAGTGCACGTTGACCACCGGACGCACGCCCATCTCGCGCAGCCGGGCCAGCAGGCGCGGGAGGCGGTTGTCATGGCCGAAGAGGTCCGGGGCGTACTGGACGATCAGCACGTCGGGCCGTGCGACCGCGGCCGCAGCGGCGATGGGCTCTACGTAGTCTTCATCGCGGCGGTAGCACGGGATGCATTCATACGCGTCGGTCTGGGCCGGGGCCGATCCGATCTCCGCCAGGATGGTGTGGCGTAGGGGGCGATGGGCACGCATGCCCTGGATGAGCAGGTCCGTATAGAGCGACAGCCCGTAGCCGATGGGCCAGAAGGTGCTCAGGTGGGCGATCTTCATGGCGGCGGGGGACTCGCGCGAAACTTCGCCTTGTGCTTGATGAACGGCCGATAGCGCAAGAGATAGTATGCGTAGGCGAGGCCGAACTGCACACGACGCGGCCAGGAAAGCCCGTCGAAGCTCGGCCAGAACAGGTTGCACGTGCCGCAAGGTGGGATCTGCTTGCGCCGTCCCGTGCGATGCATCTCGCGGTATGTACGCGCACGCGGGCCATTGTAGATGTCGAGAATCGATTCCTTGCGCGCGTCACCCCAGCCGAACTTCCCTTCCGTGTCCATGCAACACAAAGTCACCAGCCCGTTCGACAGAATATCGACGCGCGTGATGTGCTCGCAGGGGAACGACGGCACCGGCAGCGAGCTGTTGACGTCGCCCAGGTAGTTGAACAGGCCGACGATCATGCAGTTGACCCTGCGCTGCTCGCAGTAGGCAACGAAGCGCGCCTGGTCGGCGGCGGTGGTGTCGTTGGTGCGAGTCATGCGCACGGTGATCTCGCGCGCCAGCCGGCCTCGGCGCGAGGGATCGACGAGATACTCGATGTTGTTCAGCGTGCGATCGAGCCGCAGCCCCATGACCGCCTCGTACTTGGCCGGATCCAGGGTATTGAGGCTGATGAAGAGATGGTCGATGCCCACGCCCTGCAACTCGTCGACCCGCTTGGGCACCAGAGCAAAGCCGTTGGTGTAGAGCCGTAGCTTGGTGGCCGGCAGCCGTTCGCGCAGGTACTTCAGGCGCGGGACGATCTGGGGATCCATGAACGGCTCGCCGTTGAGAAACGGCTCGATGGCCTGCACCTGGAAGGTGGCACAGTCGTCGATGATCTTGCGGTAGAGATCGTCCGCCATCACCTCCCGGTCGCGATTCATGGCGCTATTGGGACAGAACGCGCACTTGGCGTTGCACGCGTTGGTGGTTTCGATGGCGACCAGGCGCGGGATCTCGATCTTGTCGCGCATGTGAGTCAGTTTGTTCGACCCCATGGTCGGAAAGTGGCGGTTGTTCATCACGAAGAGCGAAGAGATTGGCCCGGCGCGCGGCCGTCGGTCTAGCCTACGTTCGGCCGGGTCGGAGGCCAAGTGCAACCTAGGGCAGTCCTGGTTTCCGCCGGAAGTGGTTTCCCCACACGCGATCTCGTGCTAGCAATCCCCGAAACATGAAGCGACCACTGCGCGGTGCAATAGTCGGCTACGGATTCATCGCTGGTCAAGGCCACGCGCCGACCTATGCCAAGCACATGGGCAACGGCCGAGCAGTTGAGATCACGGCCCTTGCCGACATCTGCGAAGCCCGCCGGCAGGCAGCGCACGAGATGTTTCCCTCGGCCCACATCTACCCGGACCACGCCTCGCTGCTCGCCGCCGAGGCCGGGGAGCTGGATTTCCTCGATGTTGCCACGCCCCCGGCCCACCATGCCGAAATCGCCCGTGCTGCGCTCAGCCGAGGGCTGCACGTGTTGTGCGAGAAGCCCATGGCGACCACCGCCGAAGACGCCCGGGCCATGCTTCGACACGCGCGCGAAGCACGCCGGGTGATCTTCCCCTGTCACAACTACAAACATGCGCCGGTGGTCAAGGTCGTGCGCGGCATTCTGAATGAGGGAGTCATCGGCCCGGTGCACCTGGTGACCATGCAGACGTTCCGCAACACACACGCCAAGGGCGTGGAGGAATGGCGTCCTGACTGGCGCCGCGAGCGCGCCCTATCGGGTGGCGGCATCGCCATGGATCACGGCAGCCACACCTTCTACCTGGCCTTTGACTGGATGGCGGCCTACCCCACCGCCCTGACCGCCCATTCTTCGACCACCGACGGCCACGACACCGAGGATGTCTTCGGCTGCACCCTGACCTTCCCGACCGGCGTCGTGTCAGCCCACCTTTCGTGGACCGCGGGCGTGCGCAAGGTCATGTACACGCTGCACGGCAAGAATGGCGCAATCCGGGTTGAGGACGAGGATGTCGAGTTGGCCGTGCTGGAAGCGGGGCCCGGCGTGGTCGCGCCTGGATCACCGGGACAGTGGCGTTTCGAGCGCCGGGTAGCGCCGTCCGACTGGATGGACGCCAGTCACGTGGGCTGGTTCAGCTCGCTGTTTGACGAGTTCCGCGGCGCGATCGCGCGCGGCGAGTACGTGGGCAAGGACGCCATGGAGGCCTGCCTGTGCGTCGATCTCATCGAACGCGCCTACCGGTCTGCTGCCGAGGGCAGCCGCCTCGTCGACCTGCCCGATGGCGCCGTCGACCGGACGACACGGCCGCGCGCCCCGTGGCCTGCTCCGGCGCAGGCGTAGGCGGCCCCCCCCGCGGCCGCGAGCCCACTCTGTGTCCTCCCCTCTCGCCTCTGTGTTCTCCACCGCGCGCGGCCGAAGACGCGGAGCCGCAAGCTAAGGAATGGTGGAACTGAAAAGTAGATCCATCAACTCCCGACCCTTGAGATTAAGGTATCGGCCGGCCGCGCAGGTGGCTTCGTTGTAGCTTCGCAAGGTCGGATCGCCGGATACGCCTTCGCCGGAAACCATGAACGGCACGGGATCGCGGGTGTGCTTGCGCAGCTTGACCGGCACCGGATGGTCGGGCAGCACCATGACGCGCAACTTGTCGGTGTGGACCCTGCGGTACTCGTCGAGGAAGACCTTGATCAGCCGACCGTCGCAGTCCTCGATGCCCTTGATCTTGTTCGGCAGATCGCCCAGGTGGCCGCATTCGTCCACCGCCTCGACGTGGACATAGACGAAGTCGTTGCGGCGCAAAAGGTCCACGGCCGCAGCCGCCTTGTTCTCGTAGTTGGTGTCGAGAAACCCCGTGGCTCCCTCGGGCCGCAGCGACTCCATGCTGCCCAGCAGGCCGAGACCCAGAATCACGTCGACCGCAGAAATGATGCCGCCCTTCTTGCCATGTAGTCTTTCAAACGATGGCATTTGTGGCTTGCGGCCGCCGGACCAGGGCCAAATCAGGTTCGCCGGGTTCTTGCCCTCTGCCCGCCGTTTCACATTGACGGCGTGGTCTCCCAGGATCTCGCGCGAGCGGAAGACGAGCTGGCGCAGAAGCTCGGCCGTGGGCTCGGCCTCGGGCTTGGCCGCCCGCGGGAGAATCTCCCGCCACTTCAGGCCGTGTGACGAATCCGGCTTGTCGTAGGACACATCAGCAGAGAATTTCTTGCCCACAAGATAAAGAATGTGGCGATAGGACACTCCCCGCTTCAAGCGAATCTCCCGCGTGCCGAGCTTCTCGGACAGAGTCCCGATGAGCGCGTCCGCCTCCGACTCGGAGATATGACCTGCTGAGTAGTCTTCGAGGATCTCGCCCTTGACCGTGATCAGGTTCATGCGGAAGGCCACGGTCTGTTCGTCGAGCGGCACCCCGAGTCCATAGCTCTCGATGGCGCCGCGGCCGGTGTACGCGCTGGCCAGATCCCATCCAAGCACGGACATGTTGGCCACGTCCGACGACGTCGGAAACGCCTCGGGAAGAGTCACGAAGGTTCCGAACTGCGCCGCCTGCGCCAGCCGGTCAAGGGTCGGCGTGTGCGCGATCTCGACTGGCGTCTTGCCGCCCAGCTCAGGCAGCGGGTAGTCGGCCATGCCGTCGATGAGAAAGACCACGTATTTCATGGCATCGGTCTCGCTTTCCGGGCTTGGCATAGCACGGCGCTGGCCCTGGCGCGTCGCCGAGGTGAACGAGGTCGCTCATCTTGCGGAAACCTGCACGAGTCGCTTCCTGCCACCACGTGTGGCGTCACCATAGAACTTGACGGACACGGTCACTCGGATATCCTGGCCGAACTCGGACACTAACCTGACGTGTCATTCTGCCATGGAGGGAAATCCAACGATGCGAAAGAACATTGCGATCCTGTCGATTCTTGCCACGAGCCTGATGTCCTACGCCGCTGTTGCGCAGGACGAGGCTGCCGCCCCGGCTCCCGAGGCCGCGCCTGCCGCTGCGCCTGCGCCTGCACCTGAAATGGCGCCAGCTCCCGTAGCAGCGGTGGCACCTGCTGACAAGAAAATCCAGGTCGGCATCGCCTTTTTGCCCATGGTTATGGGCAGGCAAAAGACGTCGGGTCTCGGCCCCAGCAGTACCACCGACCTCAAGCTTGCCTACGGCGTTGGTATCACGGCGGGCTACGCCGTGATTCCTGGTCTCACGGTCGGCATCGCGCCGCAGGTCATTTTCCATCTCATTGGGGACAACGGTTCTGGTGACTCGGCCACGGAATACGATCTTATGGTGCGGATAGCCTATGCGTACACCGTGATTCCGAAACTTTCGGTCGGCGTCGAAGTCCTGCCCGGCTATTCCATCATCGCCATCCCGAGCAGCCTGAAGGAGGGCACTAGCTTCGACAACCCCAAAGGCTTTGTTATGGCTTTCGGTGCAGGTGCGGCGTACGACGTCACCGACATGTTCTTCGCAAACGTGGGGATCGGCTACCAGATCGGCTTCCAGAGCACCTCGATTATGGGTACCAGTGAGGACATCAAGACGAGCTTCCTGCGCATCCTCGTCGGCGGCGGCGTGAAGTTCTAGAACAACAGCAAGGCTTACGTTGCAAGGCCCGGCGCCCCGAAAGGGTCACCGGGCTTTTTCTTTGTCTGGTGATCCACCTTCGAGAGCCGGCCGACAAGCCGGAGTCGATGGCGAAGCCGCGCCGAGAACCGCACCGGAGCATACTTGGGGTATGTGAGGAGCGGAAGCGCAGACGCGGCGAGCCAGCGGCCCGGATCGTCGGCCGTCGGTCAATCGAAGATTTGAAGGAGCGTTGCTAGGTGGCGAACCAGCGCTCGCGGTCGACAAGATCGAAAACCTCGCGCAGCACGGCCAGGCCGTTCTTCGCCGTGGCCTCGTCCATGGTCAGCGCGGGCTGGATACGGAAGTTGGCAGCATAGGCCATGGTTAGCAGGCCCCGCCGCACGCACTCGTGGAAGATGCGCTCGGTCACCGGCCGCGGCAGCAGCTCCTTGCCGGCCTTGTCCTTGACCAGCTCAATCCGCATGAACATGCCCGCGCCTTGCACGCAACCCACGAAGGGATAGCGATCCACAAAGCCCTCCAGCTCGCGCAGCATCACGGTTCCGACCTGGGCCGAGTTCTCTACCAGGCGCTCGTCCGCAATGATCTTCAGCGCGGTGGCCCCGGCCACAGCGCCCAGCGGATTTCCCCCGTAGCTCGACGACGAGCCCGAGGGATGGCTCCACGGCTTCGCCACAGAGATCTCGTCGGTAGTCACGATTCCCGAAAGCGGGAACCCGCCGCCGAACGCCTTGCCCACGGTCATGATGTCAGGCACGACGTCGCTATGGTCCACGCCGAAGTTGCGGCCGGTGCGGCCCAGCCCGGTGATCATCTCGTCGGCGATGAGCAGCGCGCCCAGGTCGTGGGCCATCTCGCGCACGGCCGGCAGGAACTCCTTGGGCGGGATGACGTTGCCCGAGGTGCCCTGCATGGGCTCGACAATCACGGCCGCGATGGAGCCCGCGCTGGACATGCGAATCTGCTTGCGGGCAAACTCCACGCACGCCAGCGAGCAGGCGGGATAGGCCAGCTTGAGCGGACAGCGGTAGCAGTCCGCGTAGGGGACCGAGTGCGAGCCCGGCAGCATGGGCCCCAGCTTCTCTTTGAAACGCGAGCCCATGAGCGACAGGACGCCCATGGTCTTGCCGTGAAAGCCGCCCCAGAAGCTGACGAACTCGTGCTTGCCGGTGTGGCACTTGGCCAGACGCAGGGCGCTCTCCACCGCCTCGGCGCCGCTGGAGTAGAGCTGCAACCTGTGCAGCTTGGGCGAGGGTGTAAGCCTGGCCAGGCGCTCGCACAGCTCGACGCGTGCCTCGCTGGTGAGTGCGCCCACCGACGCGCGTGCCACCTGATCCTGCAACGCCTTGACGTAGGTGGGATGCGAGTGCCCGAGGGCATTGACCGCAATCCCGCCTATCAAGTCGACGTAGGTGTTGCCGTCGACGTCGGTGATGGCGCTGCCGCGTGCGTCGGCCACGGCGATCCCGGCCATCAGCGCATAGCCCTGCAGGCCGGGCGCGATGTGCGCGTCCTCGCGCTGGCGCAGCGCCTGGCTGCGTGGGCCAGGAACTGCGGTGACGATGTTGGGCTTCTGGTTCTTGGGCTGCGACGGGTTCATGCGGAACGGGCCCGCAGGGAAGTAGCAATTCGGAAGAATCGCCGGACTGCGGACACGTTGGTCACTGTTGCTACCACCAAAACGGCAACCTCGATGGGGATTTCTCGACTTAGATGCAGGATGGAAATTCCTGTCACGGAGGGCCACACAAGGCCAGCCACCGGAACAAAGGCACATCCGTGGATCAGATACACCGCACGCTCGGCCCGACGCATCGCCCCCCTGGGCGGGGGAACGCCCAAGGATTCAGCCTTGGCCGTGGCGTAGCTGACCATGAATGACCCATGAATCGCGGCCAGGGTCAGGATCTGGATGACCGGCGTGTCGCGGAAGTAGAAGACCAGGCCTGCCAGCAGGAAGAACTCCACGTAGCGATCCACCGCTGCATCGAACAGCTCGCCCACGTCAGAGGTCAGTTTCAGATGGCGCGCCAATATGCCATCGAGCATGTCGGAAAACGCGGACATGGTGGCCAACATGGCGCCCACACCGAAGTGCCCGTATGCGAGGGCCACCGCGGAGAGCAGGGCCGGAACCAGTGAGAACGTGGTGATCATGTTGGGCGTCACGCGCAGGGCGAGCAGCACCCTCACCACGGGACGAAACAGCACGTAGGTGGTCTCCATCACCCCACGGCCCAGCATCACGCCGCCGTGACCCTCCAGCCGGGCGTTGCGCGCTCGCCGGCCGATCAGGAACAGAACAAAGGTGATGATCGCGACGCTCGAGACGAACGCGATCAGCAGCCAGGAGCAAACCAGATCAAGCATGATGGCCGGATAGTGAAGGAAACGACCGAGCGGTTCAAGGCTGCGCTGTCCTTGATCCCGCTTGACGTAGGGCGGGAAGGCTTGCTCTAGTCCTTGCGCTATGGGGCATGACCGCGATCGGCTTGTCGAGGAGAACCTCGATCTGGTGCGGTCGATTGCCGGGAAACTCAGGCGAAGCCTGGGCCGCACCCTGGATCTCGACGAGTTGGTGGCCTACGGGTCCAAGGGGCTGGTCGAGGCGGCCACCCGCTTCGATTCCCGCCAGGGCGTGGCCTTTTCCACCTTCGCCTACTACCGCATCCGCGGCGCCATGCTGGATGGTCTGCGCAGCATGGGATGGTACTCGCGCGGCGATCTGGCCCGTTATCGCGCTGAAGAGCGTGCCAACGAGTATCTGCGCAATCGGGCCGAGCGGGAAGGCGCCCCGGCGCCTCCCGGCCGGTCGGACGACGCCGCTGCGACCCTGGCCGAGATCGCGGAAGTCCTGAGCGGTGTGGCCACGATACACATCACCTCGTTGGAAGCAGCGGCCGGTGTGACTGACGAACGCCTTCCACCGCCCGACCAACAGTTGGAACGTCTGCACCTGCAGGCGCGGGCACACCGAGCGCTAGCCAAGCTGCCGGAAAAGGAAAGGCGCCTCCTGCAACTGCACTACTTCGAGGACATGAACCTGGAAGTCGCCAGCGCGAAGATGGGGCTGTCCAAGTCCTGGGGTTCTCGCCTGCACGCGCGCGCCGTGGATCAACTGCGCCAGGTACTGGAAGAAGAAGAGAACGGCATCGAAGCGGAGTAGATGCACTTACGCACCCGATCGGGACGATCGATAGTGGTCGTGGTCGCTTGATCGTTCCGGCCACGTCCACGTCTACGACCTTCCACGGCTGGCGTGGGATTGCGGCAGTTGCAGCCACAACGCTACGTGACCCAATTTCTGCTAATGTCGGCCGCCATGCGCGTTCCGTTGACAGCCGTGGTGGCTTTGGCGATCGGGTGCTCGACTCCTATCCAGCATGGTCTCGACGAAACAACGGCCAATGAGGTGTTGACCGCGCTGGAGCGAGGCGGAATCGAGGCCAGCAAGACCCGCGACGACTCGAATGGCGAGGCCTTCGTCATCAGCGTGCCCAGAGCGGATGCGCTGCGCGCGCTCCAGGTTCTGCAGTCACTGGGCCTGCCGCGCGGCCGGCGCGCAGGCTTCGGCGAGGTCTACAAGCAGGCCAGTCTGGTGCCCACGCCCACCGAGGAGCGTGCCCGCTACCTTGAAGCGCTGGCAGGAGAGATCGAGCGCACGCTGGAGACTGTCGATGGCGTGGTCACGGCCCGCGTTCACCTGGTGCTGCCCGAGCCTGATCCGCTGGCAGTGGACGGCAAACCGCGGGTGGCCGCACAGGCGGCCGTGCTGCTCAAGGTGCGGGGGGCAGCGACAGCCCTGCGCGAGGTCGACGTGCAGAAGCTGGTGGCGGGCAGTGTGGCGGGGCTGCTGCCCGAGGCTGTGGCCGTGGTTGTGACACCCGCGACAGAATCGCCGTCGCCGCGCACGCCGGCCCTGGCCAGCGTCGGGCCGGTGCAGGTGGATCCGGGCAGCCGCAAACTCCTGGCGGGCCTGCTCTTGGGCGGTCTGGCCGTCATTGCCACGCTGGCAGTCCTGCTGTTTCTCGCTGCTCGCCGGCTCGGTTTGGAGCGTCGGGACCGGGAGAAGAGCTAACTATCCGCGCAGCTTCTTCTTCAAGTCGGCCAACGCATCGTCGACCGATTTCTGCTCGCTCATCTCGCGCAGCTTGCGTTCGGCTTCGACCGAGGCTGCCGTCTGGCCCTGCAACTCGTCGCCGAGACCCACCTCGGCTTCCAGAGCGTCGATCTTTCCTGACATGCGATCGAAGTCCTCGAAGGCCGCGGTCTGGCCGGAAACCGGGCTCTCGCCTCGCTTGGCAGCGCGCGCCTTCTCGCGCAGCGTTCCCCGGCGCAGCTTCACGTCCTGCACCCGCGCCTCCAGCGCCTTCAATCCAGCGCCCAGTTGCACTGAATAGGCCCGCTGATCGGACAGCGCCTTTTCCGCCTCGATGCGGTCGGCCTGCTTCTCGGCCTTGCGGCGCAGCGCCTCCTTGGCCAGAGCGTCGTCGCCCGCCTGCACGGCCTGCGTCGCGTGCTCCTCCCAGGACTTGACCTCATCGGCCAAATCCTCCACGCGCTTGCCCATGCGTTTCTCGTCGGCCAGGCACTGCACGACCTCGCCGCGCGCCTCGCGCACCGAGTCCTCCATGTCCCGGATGAGCTGATCGATCTGCTTGGCCGGGTCCTGCATGGAGTCGATGAGGTCGTTGACGTTGGATTTCACCAGCGTGGAGAGTCGTCCCAGGATTCCCATATGGTGGAGTCTACTGGCACCGCGCGCGCATGTCGATTCAGCCGGGACTTTCTGCTAGCGTTGTTCCCGATGCGCCTAAGCGACATCGCGGGCCAGGATCAGGCGACCGCGCTGCTCTTGCGCGCGGTTGCGTCGGGGCGTCTCGCCCACGCCATACTCTTCGACGGGCCCGACGGCGTGGGCAAGCGAAGCGCGGCCCTGGGCATGGCCCTGGCCCTATGTTGTCCCGAGCAGCCGAACCTGGGCTGCGGCGCCTGCGATGTGTGCCGCCGCGTTCTGGCCGGCCAGCACCCCGACGTTCACGTGCTCGCGCCCGACACCAACCAAATCGTGGTCGAACAGGCCAAGGACATCGTGGCGCTGGCATCGAGCACACCGCACGAGGCACCCGCGCGCGTGCTGGTCATCGACCAGGCCGACTGTCTCAACCCCAGCGCGGCCAACTGCCTGCTCAAGACCCTGGAAGAACCCCTGCCCGGCAATTTCATCGTGCTGGTCACGGCTGCGCCGGCTCGCCTGCTGCCCACCATTCGTTCGCGCTGCCAACGCGTGCGTTTCCAGGCCTTGCACCCAGCCATCCTGATCGAGCTGGCCACCCGTCGGGGAATTGACCACGAGCGCGCCGAGACCGCTGCGGCCACGGCTGGCGGGTCAGCGGCGCGCCTCTTCGAGCTGTGCGCGTCGGAGATGGAATCAAATCTGTGGACGGTGGCCAGCCGCTTTCGCCAGGCGATTGCGGCCCGCGAGATGGGACCGATCTTCGACGCAGCCTCGGCATTCTCGGACAAGGAAGAGCGGCAAGACCTGTCCGAAGCGCTGGTACTGCTGGCCCGCTTCTACCGCGACGCCCTGGCCCTGGCTGCCGGTGCGGAGGATCTCATCTTGTTGCGCAGCCACAGTGCCGAAATGGCCGGCCCCGCCGGCGCGTGCCAGCGACGGCGCACTCTCACGCCCTTGCGCCGGGCGGTGACCGCAGTGCTCGATGCTTGCTTGAGCCTGACCGCCAATGTGAATGCGGTCACGGCGCTGGAGAAGATGATGATGGACATCCGCTCCTCTGCGGTGGAGGCGTCATGAACGATCTGTCGGGCCCACCCTCGCCGCGGCCTGCCGAGCGGGACCAGTCCGTCGCGCGCCCTGAAGATCGCCAGGTAGTGGGCGTGAAGTACGCGTCCACCGGCCCGACCATCGACTGCGACTCGGGCACCCTGGTGTTCCGGCGGGGCGAGGCGGTGGTGGTGGATGACCGGCGCGGCGGCACCGTGGCCACGGTCAGCGTGCCGACCCACACGCGCAGGTCTGGCGGCACACTGGGCCGCGTCCTGCGCCGGGCTGAGCCTCGCGATCTTGCGCGCGCCCAGGAGGAACAGCAGCGCCAGGCCGACGCGCTCGCGTACGCCCGCTCGCGAGTGCACGGCTTGCGCCTACCCATTAAGGTGTTTCGGGTCGACCTCGGCCATGGCGGGGAGCGGGCCCTGTTTTGCTTCTGGTCCGACAAACGCGTCGACTTCCGCGATCTGGTCCGCGACCTGTCCGCCCGCCTGCACCTGCGCATCGAAATGCGGCAAGTGGGCGTGCGCGACGAGGCCAAGCAGATCGGCGGCATCGGGTCCTGCGGTCGCGAATTGTGCTGTTCCACCTTTCTCCCGCACTTCGCACCGGTGTCGATCAAGATGGCCAAAAATCAGCGCCTGGTGCTCAACCCCACCAAGGTGGCGGGCCAGTGCGGGCGGCTCAAGTGCTGCCTGATGTACGAGGACGCGCAGTACGTGGAGGCAAGCAAGGGTCTGCCCAGGGAAGGCAAGCAGGTGCACACGCCTGACGGCGTGGGGCGGGTCGACGACCTCGACGTGCTGGACCGCAAGGTGCGGGTCTCGTTCCCGGATCGGCCGCCCGCGATCTACGACGCCAGCGTCGTGCGTCCGCTCGATGTGAATGCCACGCCGACGCCAGCGCCGGTGTCCGTCTCCCTAGGAGAGGGCCCTGCGGATTCAGCCAAGAGTGGAGATTCGTCTGCTCCCCCGCCCGTTGCCGAGAACGCAGAGGGGAGCGGGGAGGACCCAGAGCCTGAATCAAGGTAGTCGAGCGGGCTGTAATCCCAAGCAGGGGGCGGCACCGGAGACGGGGCGGTGGCTTCAAGCGGTTACTGCGCTGCCACCGTCATCGTCGGCAGTGGCCAGCAAACCGCTGTCCCACCTGGAACGGTGGCGGCCACGCTGGCTGAGCCAGTCGTGCCGGTCGCACTGGTATTGATGACGTAATCGGTCACGCCGACGCGGCCACCTGAGCCGGTCTTGTTGATGTAGCTGGTAATCGGGTTGGTTCCTGGCGACTGGGCCACGGTATTGAGCGAGAGCAGCGCAGAACTCGTGTTGGTCAAGGTCAAGGTGACGTTCGCTCCGATGTCTCCCCAGTTCTGCAGCAGGAAATTCCGCGAGGTGAAAGTGTTGCCCATCCGTGGGTCGGTGGCGGTGAGCGATGGCGGCAGTTGCAGGAACAGGCCCGAGGCGAGTTCCGAGACCGGGATGGTGAAGGTGCTGGCCCCGACCGTCACCGTGAGCGTGTTCGAGTACTCCGGGCCGCTGCTCGGGGCGATGACACTCAGGTCGGTGGGAATTGGAGCCGCGGAGATCGTGAACGTGGCGGTGGAGTTCTTCGCGACCGTGCCCGAACTGGCGCTCAGCGTGAAGGTGGTGCCGTTGATGGCGTTCCCCGGGATAGACGCGGTCCAGCTCGCATCCTGGTTGGTGACATTCTTGATCGTCACCGTGCTGCTCCCCCCGGCCGGCGCACTCGCGCCACACGGGATGGCAGTGAACACGATCGAGGCCGGCGTGACAGTGATCGGCTGAGCGGTGGTTGCTGTGCCAGCCATGGTCGCACTGGCAACGGGCAGGGTTGTCGCGCACAAGGGTGTGTTGGTCAAAGTGAAGGTGGCCAGACCTCCAGAATAGGCGGTGTTCGACGCCACCACGGGCGCGTTGAAGTAAGCCGAAAAAGCGGTGGTACCGTCGGGCAAGGAGCTGAACCCCGGTAGCGTCGCGGTGTCGAATGACCAGGTCCCGGAAGGCGCGTTGCCGCTGGAAGTCACCGCGAAGGTGACGGTGGCCGGGGCGTTACCGGCGTTGGTGAGGCCCATGGGGATCGATGCCTGGCCTCCGCCAGCGGTGTTGGCGAAGCTGAAAGCCGCGATCGAGTTGGTCGGCGGCGGCGCGAAGTTCTTCAGGACCGCGCCGTAGGGCGATTGCACAATGGAGAAGGAGTGCGGCAAGTCACCGACGGCGTTGGTGGTCACCGTGAGGGTGTCGTTGAAGGTCGTCGTTGCGGTCTGGAAATTCCAGTTCGACAGCACCGGAGTCGAGCTGAGCGTCAACGATACGCTCTTGCCCGGATTCACCAACCCGACCCCGTCACCGTTGTTGCCGATGGTGACGGTGTAGGGCGAGCTTACGCCTTGGCCGAGAGCGGCGGCGGTGATGGTGTAGCTAGCCGTCCCGGTATTTCCAAAGCTGATGGTTTGCGGCCCAGCAGTGGTACCGCAGTAGGTGAATCCCTGCGGCGGCGCACCGAAGACTGTCCCGTTCTGGGTCATTCCCGGACCGGTGAAGAAGACCTGCGAGGATGGATTGGTGGTGACCAAGGCGACTGTGCCGGTGCCGCTCAACTGCAGTGCCCCTGGCAGGGCCGAGCACAGCACCGTGCCGGCGACGACCGACATGGTGACCGCGCCGGTCGCGGCCTGTGCATCGGCGGCCACGCCGCCCGGTGCAAACCCGATGTTGACCGTCTGGGGGGTGCCGGCCACCACCCCATTCAACTGGGCGGTCGCACCTGAGTTGACGGTGAAGCTGGCGTCGGCTTGGCCGGTCAGCTTGGCGGCGGTCAGCGTGACGTTGACCGAGGCGTTGCCAGAGTTGGCCACCTTGATTGCCGTCGACGAGGACGTGCCAACCCGGACATTGCCGAAGGAATACGGAGCCGACGGCTGGAACGCAAGAATGGCACCCTGTGCGGTCTGGTTCAGCTTGATCACGTGGACGACGTCGGAGGGGATCGTGGTGGTGATGTTCAGCACGTCTCCATAGGCATTCGCAGTCGTGTCGGCGGGGAACGGGATCGCGGCGGGCGTGATGGTGACCGTCACGCTCGCGCCAGAGGTGCCGCTCGCGGCGAGACTGCCGGACGCCGGCGTGAAGCTGAATGGGCTGGGCGACCGCCCAAGCGCGGCGCTCCAGTTGAATGGCCCATCGCCGGTGTTGGACAGCGTCAGGGTTAGTGCCGCCGCCGCAACGGGAGTGGCGCTGCAGCCTACGAAGCCGCTATTGCCGAAGTTGAGGGCGCTCGGGTTGACGGTGAGTTCGCCTATCTCGACCGAGACGGTGTCGGGGCCAGCATCAGGGCCTGCGTCCGGGCCGGCATCGGGGCCTGCATCCGGATTTGTTGCCGTGTCTGTCCCGGTGCCGGTCAGTGCTGTGGTCGTGGTTCCTGTTCCGACAGGCGTAGTGGTTGTTGTACCCGTTCCAGTCCGTGTTGCGGTTCCAGTTCCCGTCACCGCACTGGTTCCAGTTCCCGTCACCGCACTGGTTCCAGTTCCCGTCACTGCGCTGGTTCCAGTTCCCGTCACTGCGCTGGTTCCAGTTCCCGTCACCGCGCTGGTTCCAGTTCCTGTCACTGCGCTGGTTCCAGTTCCCGTCACTGCGCTGGTTCCCGTCTGTGCCGTGGTCGTTGTCGTGGTCCCCGTGGTGGTCATGGTCACCGATCCCGTACCCTGCGTGCTTTGGGGCAAATCGGGCGAGGCATCGGCAGAGCGAGTGACAGCGTCACCCCTGCTGGCATCCGGCGGAGCCGTAACGCCGCCGCAACCAACCCCGAGCGCAACGGCCGCTGCGCAACCCAACCACAGACGCGGAGCCGACGCGAAGGAAGTCAGTCGAAACGTATTCATGAGCTACCTCCATGGGCCAGGGAACTTGCCGCGAGCATCTCAGTCAAAGCGCACAGACGCTCTCCCGTTTCCATCGGCAGCCGCGGGCGGAATATTGAGGAAACTCACTCGTGCGGCCGCAGCGCACCGCGCCGAATTGCCGCACGTGTCAGACCTGATCGGTGAAATGCGACAGTAGTGGTAGCCTAGCGGCATGGCCGACCACTTCTACGTAACCACGCCTATCTACTACGTGAATGCCGTGCCCCACCTGGGCACGTTCTACACCACCATCGTGGCCGACGCGCTGGCGCGCTACCATCGGGCGCGCCGCCACGATACCTACTTCCTCACTGGCACCGACGAGCACGGCCAGAAGATCGAACGCCTGGCACAGGATACGGGCATCAGTCCCAAGGCGTACTGCGATGGGATAGTGGCCAAGTTCAAGGAGACCTGGGAGCGTATGGGGGTCAGCTACGACCGCTTCATCCGCACCACCGACGCCGACCACCACGCAGCCGTGGAAGCCATGTGGCAGCGCATTTCCGCCAACGGCGACATTTACCTGGCCGACTACGACGCCATGTACTGTGTGGGCTGCGAAGGCTGGAAGACCGAGGAAGAGGTGATGCTTGAGGATGGCAACAAGGTGTGCCCTCTGCACCACAAACCTGTGGAGCGTGTGCGCGAGCAGAATTACTTCTTCCGTCTGTCCAAATACGCGGACAAACTACTCGCACTCTATGGGCAGCCCGGATTCATCCGGCCCGAGTCGCGCAAGAACGAAGTCACCGAGTTCGTGAAGAGCGGGCTGCGCGACCTTTCCATCTCGCGCACTTCGGTGAAATGGGGCATTCCCGTGCCCAACGACCCGAAACACGTGGTGTACGTGTGGCTCGACGCCCTGACCAATTACGTGTCGGCCCTGGGTGGGCCGGATCGGGTACTCACCGACCCGCGTAGCCAGGCGCTGTGGGGCGCATGCACCCATCTCATCGCCAAGGACATCCTGCGCTTCCACGCGGTGTACTGGCCAGCCTTCCTGATGTCGGCCGGGCTGCCGCCGCCCAGGGGCGTGTTCTGCCACGGCTACATCACGGTCAAGGGGCAGAAGATCTCGAAGTCCATTCCGGCGACGCGGGTGGACCCCAATCTGATCGCGGGCGAGCTGGGCGCCGATACGCTTCGCTATTTCGTGCTACGCGAGTATTCATTGGGGGGCGACGGCGACTTCACCTACGAGGCGCTGTTCCAGCGCCACGAATCCGATCTGGGCAACGACCTGGGCAACCTGGTCAATCGCACGGTGTCCCTGGCCCGTGCGCTTACCGACGGGCTCGATGCGTCCCACCGCTGCGGGTACTCGGCGGGCGACCCGTTGTCCGAGGAGGAACTGGTGCTGCGCACCGGCGCGCGCGAGGCGATCCTGGCTGCCACCAGGGCGTGGGACGAGTTCCAGCCGTCGCGCGCCCTGGAAGCGACCTGGTCCATGATCCGCGCCGGCAACGTCTACCTGGATCGCACCGCGCCCTGGAAATTGAAGAAAGCCGGCCAGACCGCCGAGCTGCGCGATGTCCTGGCCAATACCTGCGAGGTGATTCGCCGGGCGGCCATGATGATCGCGCCGGCCATGCCGGCCTCGGCCCGCGAGATCCTGCGCCAGATCGGGCGCGAGCCGGACCTGGGCCTGTGGCCCGTCGAGGACTGGGGCGGCTGGCCCGGCGGCAAGCTGTGCGAGCCCAAGCCCATCTTTCCCCGCGTAGATCCCGACCGACAGAAGGAGCTGATCGCGACCTGGCTCGACCAGACCCCGCCCGTCGCAGTTGCCGCTGTCGCCAGCGCATCCAGCCAGCCCACGCCCGAGATCAGCATCGAGGAGTTCCAGAAGCTGGATCTGCGCGCCGCCAAGGTTCTGCAGGCCGAGCCGGTGCCCAAGACCGACAAGCTGCTCAAGCTGACGCTCGATCTGGGCGGCGAGCAACGCACGGTGATCTCGGGCATCGCCGGCGCCTATGCGCCCGCCGACCTCGTCGGCCGCACGGTGCTGTACTTTTCCAATCTGAAACCAGCCAAGATCCGGGGCGTCCTGTCCCAGGGCATGATCCTGGCAGCCGGCGGCGACAAGGTCCTTGCCTTGTGCAGCTTCGATCGCGACGTGCCACCGGGCGCGAAAGTGAAGTAGGGGATTGGGCCGATAGCCGGCCCGCGCGTCTCTTCTGGCGGTTGCGGGCGTGAATCCGGACTTCCCCGGTCGACTATTGGCACTGGCCGTGATAGTTGAGAGGCATGGCATCAGCGAAACCAGTCATTCCTGCGGGTGGCGAGCCCATCACCATGTCATCGAGTGGCACGCTCACGGTGCCGGACCGCCCCATCATCCCGTTCATCGAGGGCGACGGCACCGGTCCTGACATCTGGCGCGCCTCGGTGCGGGTGCTCGACGCCGCGGTGGAAAAGCAATTCGGCGGCAAGAAGAAGATCGCCTGGGCCGAGGTCCACGCAGGTGAGAAGGCCCACACCCTGTTCGGCACCTGGCTGCCCGACGAAACCATCGAGGCGTTCAAGAAGTACCTGGTGGGCATCAAGGGTCCGCTCACCACGCCGGTGGGCGGCGGCATCCGCTCGCTCAATGTGGCCATCCGACAGATCCTGGATCTCTACGTGTGCCTGCGGCCGGTGCGCTACTTCGCGGGCGTGCCCTCGCCGGTCAAGTGCCCGGAAAAGGTGAACATGGTGATCTTCCGCGAGAACACGGAAGACATCTACGCCGGCATCGAATGGGCGGCGGAATCGTCCGAGGCCAAGAAGCTGATTGCGTTCCTGCAGACCGAGATGGGCGTGAGCAAGATTCGTTTTCCTGGCAGCTCGGCCATCGGCATCAAGCCGGTGTCGCGCGAGGGATCCGAGCGCCTGCTGCGCGCGGCCTTTGACTACGCCATCCGCCACCAGCGCAAGAGCGTGAACATGGTCCACAAGGGCAACATCATGAAGTTCACCGAGGGCGCGTTCCGCGACTGGGGCTATGCCCTGGCCAGGCGTGAGTACGCTGGCCGGGTCATCGGCTGGGACGACTGCGGGGGCAAGCCGCCCGCGGGTCAGGTTCTGCTCAAAGACTCCATTGCGGACATCACCCTGCAACAGGTGCTCACCCGTCCTGACGAATTCGACGTGATTGCGACCCTGAATCTGAACGGCGACTACCTCTCCGACGCGCTGGCGGCGCAAGTCGGCGGCATCGGCATCGCTCCTGGCGGCAACATCAACTATCTAACCGGCCACGCCATCTTCGAGGCGACCCACGGCACCGCGCCGAAATACGCCAACCTCGACAAGGTGAACCCGGGCTCCGTGATCCTCTCCGGCATCATGATGCTGGAGCATTTGGGCTGGACCGCGGCCGGCGAGCGCATCGTGCGCGCCATGGAGAAGACCATCGCGCAGAAGACCGTGACCTACGACTTCGCGCGCCTCACCGACGGAGCGAAAGAGGTCTCCTGCTCCGAATTCGGCACGCGCATCATCGCGAACATGTGAGGGCTGCCCTGGCCAGCACTTCTCTGTGCTCTCCTCTCTCCCCTCTGTGTTCTCAGCAGGCTGTCGATTGAATGCCTGAGCCTCTCACCAAGCTGCTGGCCTCACTGCGCCGTTCCTGCAAGGCCGGCCTGTGGTCCAGCGGCGTGAACCTGGCGCGCGCCGGGGCCGTGGCGGTGGAATCTCGCAGCGACGAGGAGATCGTGCTGCGCGTGCGCAGTCCGGGCCGGGCCGTGGCGCCCACAGTGGTGTTGTATCCAGGCGAGAACGAATGGGACTGCGACTGCCCGGGTCGGGTGCGCCCCTGCGAACACCTCGCCGCCGCGGCCATTGCGCTCGGCCAAGGCGAGCCTGCAAGCGCCGGCGACGCCGAGGCCAAGCCTTTGCCCAAGGCCGAGGAGACATGGGCGCGCGTCGTGTACCGCTTCTCGCAAGTTCCAGGTGGACTGCAACTGCGACGTTTCGTTGTTCGCGGCGACGGCACTGAAACGCCCCTCGCAGGCACTCTGTCCGCTTTGCTTTCCCGGCCGGACGAGGCCCGCAGCCTGCACGTCGAGCAATACGATCTGCAAGCGGATCGCATCCTGGAATCGGGCAGCCGCGGCACACTGCCGCCACCCAAGCTCGATGCTCTGGTGCGCGTGCTGGTGGGCGCCCGCCTGGTTCTTCTCGACGGCCGCGAAATCGCGATGTCCGAGGAGGAGATCCTGCCCGGCGCTCTGGTGGAAGATCGCGGCGGCGAGGTGGTGGTCACCATCCATCGCGATCCGCGCATCACCTCGGTCCCAAGCGCTGGGTTGGTGCTGGCCGGCGAGGCGCTGGCCCGCCACGGCGAGCTCGAACTGTGCGGCGCCTGGCTGCAGCATCTGCCCGTCGTCCAGCGCTACGCCCCCGGCCAACTCGCCGAACTGGCGACGCGCGTGCTGCCCGAACTCTCGCGCCGCATGACCGTCGAGGTACGCAGCAAACGCCTGCCCAAGATCGTGCGCGGCCTGGTCCCGCGCCTGGTGCTCGACATGAGCCAGCTGGGATCGTCGCTGGCGGTTCTGCCCAAGCTGGTTTACGGCAACCCGCCCTGCGTGCGTATCGACGACGGTCGCATGGTCCACCTGTCCGGCCCGGTGCCGGTGCGCGATGAGCCAGCCGAACGTCGCCTGGTGGAGAAACTGCGCTCCGATCTCGATCTCATGCCGGGCCGGCGCTCGACCTTCGAAGGCGCGGACACCGCGCGCTTCGTGGACAAGGTCAAGCGCTGGCACGGCGATCTGGCCGGCGACGGAGCGCGCCTGCTGGGTGCGCGCGTGCGGCTGGAACCCAACATGCGCGCGCGCGATCTACCTGCGTCGGGCAATGGCGTCCCACAGGCGGCCTTCGATTTCACTTTCACCGTCGTGGGCGAAACCGAGGCAGAGCAGCGCGCGCTCGGGCCTGGGCCGCATTCCGTTGACGCAGCCACGGTTGTTCGCGCCTGGGAAGACGGTCTGGGCCTGGTTCCGCTCCAGGGCGGCGGATTCGCGCCTCTGCCGCAGGCATGGCTCGACCAGCACGGCGGGGTCCTGGCGCGCCTGCTCGCGGCCCGCGCCAGCGACGGCCGCCTCGCCAACCACGCCCTGCTCGCGCTCGGCAGCCTGTGCGACGATCTCGACCAGCCACCGCCCGCCGGGCTGGATCGCCTGGCGCCCTTGGCCGAAAGCTTCGAACGCCTGCCCGAGGCGACGCTGCCGGCGGATCTGCGCGCCACCCTGCGGCCCTATCAGAAAGTTGCGGTCAACTGGCTGGCCTTTCTGCGCAGCGTGGGCCTGGGCGGCATCCTGGCCGACGACATGGGCCTCGGGAAAACCGTCGAAGCCATGTGTCTCTTCGAGAAGAAATGCCTGGTCGTTGCGCCGACGAGCGTGTTGCCCAACTGGCAAGCCGAGCTGGCGCGCTTTCGTCCTTCGTTGCGAGTCAGCGTGTACCACGGCCCGACCCGCAAGCTCGACGACGCTGACGTCACGCTCACCACCTACGCGATCTTGCGTCTCGACAGTGCTGAGTTATCCGCAAAGCATTTCGCCCTGACAGTGCTCGACGAGGCTCAGGCCATCAAGAATCCCGACAGTCAGGTGGCCCGCGCCGCCTACGCGCTTTCCGCCGAGTTCCGCATCGCCATGACCGGCACGCCAGTGGAGAACCGCCTCGATGAGCTGTGGAGCCTCATGCACTTTGCCAACCGCGGCCTGCTGGGCGGCCGGCGCGAATTCGACGCCGAGTTTGCCCGCCCGGTGGCCGACGGCATGGCCGGCGCGGCCGCGAACCTGCGCCAGCGCATCCGTCCCTTTGTCATGCGCCGATGCAAAGCCGAGGTCGCGCCCGAGCTGCCCCCGCGTACCGAGGCCACGCTCAAGGTCGTGCTCGACGAGCGCGAACGCGCGGTCTATGACGCCGTTCGCGCCGCCACCCAGGCCGAGCTGGTCGCCTCGATGAGCGGCGCTGACGAAAAGGGATTCAGTGTAATGAAGGCCCTGGAAGCATTGTTGCGCTTGCGCCAGGCCGCGTGCCACCGCGGGCTTTTACCCGGACAGAAGGCTGACACTTCCGGCAAAGTCGAGGCGCTGCTCGAATCCCTGGAAACCGCAGCCGCCGATGGCCACAAGGCCCTGGTTTTCTCACAGTGGACGTCATTGCTCGACCTGATTGAGCCCGCACTGAACAATGCCGGCATTCCTTACACTCGATTGGACGGCTCCACTCGCGACCGCGGCGAAGTTGTTTCGAAGTTCCAGTCCGAGGACGGCCCGCCAGTCATGCTCGTTTCACTGAAGGCCGGCGGCACCGGCCTCAATTTGACCGCCGCCGACCACGTATTCCTGTGCGACCCCTGGTGGAATCCCGCAGTGGAAGACCAGGCAGCCGACCGCGCCCATAGAATTGGGCAGGATCGTCCAGTCACCATCTACCGGCTGATCGCCGTGGACACTGTCGAGGAACGCATTCTCGATTTGCAAGAAAAGAAGCGCGCGCTGGGCGAAGCAGCCCTAGGCGACGGCGGCGCGGCGGCTTCGCTGACCAGAGAAGACTTGATGGCGTTGTTGGCGTAGGGGCTGACATGATGCAGCTCCAAAGGAGGCACTACGTCCGCAGGAGATCCCGAAACTCGGTGTAGCCTTTTCGAACCAGACGACTGATTGTCCTCTCCGCCACCCTCTTCACCCCGTTGTCGTTTGATGTCAGTGCGGCAGCGAGGATGATCCTTGCAGAACCTCGAAGGCTGAGAATGGCCCACCCGCTTTCGTTGGCCTTTACGATAAGGTCCAAGCACGAGACGACCTTCGCTAGGTGCCTTGGCGCGAGTTCGGCCAGCCGCTCACCAACCTTCGGTGCGAAGCGCGGTTGGAAGCCAGCGTTGGCGGCATCAAGGGTCTGGAGAGCGGCTAGGTAGTTGTCGATGGACCAAATCTCCTCGAAACACCCCGACGAGAACCACCAACTGAATGCCGACAATTCCTCTGGTCGCCCGACAGCGAAGCGCTTGGCCCAAAGGGCCTTCAGGCGAGCAAGAACTTCGTGGGTCGGCTGGCCGTCGGTGTGCAGCCAACGACCGATATCTTCAATAAACTTTCCGGTCACGGAGGCGGGGGCATTGGAGAGAAACTTGTCGAGCAGTTTGTCGCGGTCACCGAAAGCTATCTCTCCGTGCCAATAGAGACGCGCAAGATGGTTCCCGATGGCCTCTGCTAATTCCTGGCTGCGCTTGTCGAGGACCACATCGCTCTGCAATTTCTCGATCGCGCCCCCGTATCGCCATCGCAGCATGCGAAAGACATCCAGAGTAAGGAGCCTTTCGTATTTCAAATAAGTCTCCCACGCGATGTCGCGGCCTTGCTCGTCGGACTTGAAGAGCAACCGGATATGCGATTCACACCAGCCATCATCCAGGTTGGCAAGTGCGTGCAGCCGATCCACTAAGGTTCCACGAACCGCAAGGGAGGAATCGCTGCAATTCCTCTCCAAGACCAAGCGCACTTCCTCGGGCATCCCCTTGCCGGCGGTCGTCCTCGCAAGCCAGAGGGCGTAGTCGATCGCCGCGCGCACAGCGATCCCGCGCACGCGATTCATGGACTGGAACATTGGATCAGCCTGTTCTCCCTCGCTTGCCTGTGTACCGTCCGGATCGTCGAGCGCGGGTGCGATGGCCGCCCAGACTCCGTCGCGAGCCTCGATGGGAATGGGTACGGCGTTCGAGCTCATGGCGTCCGACAAGAGCCAAAGGACCGCGAGCCGGGCGTTTCCCCAGTGGATATTGTCATCGAAAGGAGGTGTTTTTCGGCTGGAGATTTTTCGTGGGTGGGATGTGACCCAAGCGCACAGATCAACCACCGGCTTCCAATCGAAAGTACGCCCGCCTCGGACCGCCACCGCAAAGCCGCGGAGAGCGCCGGGGATATAGATTGGCTCAAGACGCTTGAGATCCCCGGCAGCCGCCGCGTAGCTCTCGGGCTTCTGCCCGACCACCCTCTCGAGGGTATGTGATAGCTCCTCCGGATCCAGACTGCCCAGTTCGGAAGATGGCTTCCACGACACGATGGTGTCGACCACCTGGGTTGGCGTCATCTGGGCGAGCTCTTCGTCTCGGAATGGAGAAGTTGGTCTGACAACTCGTTGGTCCGACGGAGGCTCGGCGTCCGCGGCGGGCACATCGCCGTATTTCTCCCTGAGTGCTTCGAACTTCTTCCGCCGGTCTTCAGGCAAAGACTCTGCAATGACGGCGAGCCGGCGCATTCTCCATTGATCGGTATAGGCTTCTGGAAGGTTTGGAAGCTCGGGCCCGTCGTCGATCCACGAAAGAATCGTCTCTTGGTGCCCTTTGCTGAGTGTCTTGAAGCAAGTCCGCAGTAGCCGTGCGTACTCGGGGCCCGTCAGATTGAGACATGATCGGTCGAGGGTCCACGCGACTGCAAGATCCGGAGCAGCAGCATAGAACCGTTGCAACAGGGTAAGTGCAAGACGACGGAAGAAGACCCATCGTTGCTGTTCGCACAAGGCAATGACTTCAGATAGGCGCGACGGGTTCGATTCGATGCTACGGATCGCGGAGTCTCGGGTCACGGACACGAGATGATCGCGGAGGGTGTAGTGGCGATCTTCATAGTCCTCCCATTTGTCAGTGCCGTTCCGGTGATCCATGGCGAGCGCCTGAGCCAGCAATTTGACCAGCTCGCCGAGTGCCGGTTCACCCAAACCCTGGATGGTCGGCAAGAGCCTTGCCATCGTACGACCCAGATCCCAGTTGGGTATGCGAGCCTCCGAATCCCGACGGAAGTCCTCCTGTTCCGGTGGTGAAATGGGGCGCAACAGGGCGGCAAGCACGCGAAGTGCGGCCTGTTGGTAGCCTTCAGCCGCGAACTTCTCGAAAAGCCCGATGACATTGTCGACCAGGGGGTAGGCAATGGGGTGCTCTCCCTCGATCAGCCAATCGTCGATTCGATCCGCGAATGGCTGTGCCAGCTTGGCGGGCAACGCCTTGGCAATTCCGACCAGGGCCGCGCGCACGTGGATGTTTTCAGTTGGTGGAACAGCCAGCGCGATGCGAGCCACGTCGACGGGTCTTGCCGCGGCCATTCGGGAAAGATAGTGGAGCGCGGGCCAGCCGGGATATTCCACGCTGCCGGGCCCCCGGATGGGCTCGGGAGGCATGGCGAAAAAATCGACCTTCTCAAGCGGCTTGATCCAAGCAGGTTCGCTCAGTTTACCAAAGAAGTACCCGAGGGCGATGGGGTCCTGGGGAATGCTTCCGCGTAGTTTCTGGGCATCCTTCTTGCTCGGAAATCGATTTGCGAGCATCTCGTCCAATCGCTGAAAGACGATGAGGAACTTTTCGTCCAAGGTATTCAAAACGGGATCGAGAAACTCGAATTCAAAAGTTTCCCAGACCTGAAGGAAGTCCGTCTCAACAGGCCGCGGTGGAGCCAGCTCGTTGCGATGGGCCCAGGCGTGAAGAGGGCGCTGATTCTTCCCTTTCCTGATGAGTCCAAACCAAGTTTGCGCAATCGGACCGTCCATCGGGATGCCGAACGCGGACAGCGCCGAGCGGATTGATTCACGGTGTTTCTCGCTCTGCGAAGAATTGTCGTCCTTCTTCCTACTGCTCGACTCCGTTCCAGGCATTCCGTTAAGTATCTGGCGGAGCGAACTCTCAATCTCGCGGGCAAGGTGGGCCACTAGGTGACTTGTTGCTGGAAGGGGTGGCTCCATGGAGAGAATATCGAGAGCAGTACGGTAGTAGGCTTCAGGGCCGCCAATCTTAGCCAGCCCCTGCTGAATCTGTCGTCGACGAGGATCCTCCAGCGAGAACCGCTTCGATGGTGCGCGCATCAGTTTTCGAAGGTGTTCCTCCGCGAGCGCGCGGTCACGCGGTCGTCCGCCGCGAAGGGCATCGATGAGGCAAAGCGCTTGATAGAGCTTGGGATCTTTCTTGGCCGCTCTTGGAACGGAACGGTAGAGGGGCTCGAACGACTCGCCCCGCACGGTGCCGTCGGGATCTGGCCATACCGGCGGGGGCTCGGCTCCAAGGCCCACGAGCTGGTCAAGTGGGGCCGCGCCGTGCGCCGTGGGCATGCCTCGTGTAAGCGGACCGCGCTTGGGAACAAAGGCGCTCTTCAGGCCTTGAACCAGGAAGTCGAGAAGAGCGACGCGATTCGCCCGCCGGTTGCTGTCGACGAGCCCGGCCGCGGTGGCACGCTCCACGGCACCGTGGGCTTCCGATAGGCTCAGCTCGAGCGCAGCAGCCAGCTCTTTGTAGGTTGGCCGAGTCTGCGGCGAAGCAAGCGCGAGCTTGACCGCGACGACGATGTCCTGCGGACGTATCGACATGTAATTATTATAGTTTCGCGTTTCGCGAAACGCAAAACTATCTATCAAACTGGGGGAATCGTGTGAGAGATCCTGTAGAGTCGCTCCTTCAGCCCTGGAAGACGGGCCTGACCCGCGCTGTCACCTTGCAGGTGGCCAGGGAGTGCCTCAACGAACGCCTCGTTGGTCAGGAGTCGCGCGAACTCCCTCGCGAGGAAGGCCCGGATCTCGGGCGAAGCCGACTCGACCTCCTTCTCGATAGCGGGGCGACCATCGATGACGGCAATGACGTCCTCAAGGTCGTGGTGACCGGAGAAGTCGCCTCGACCGCGATTGGCGAAGGCCTCGAGCTTGGTTGCCAAAAAGCAGGCTGGGGATATGAGGCGAATATTCGGTCCGCCGGAAAACTGGTAGCGCTGTGCCTGAGCAACCGCTGCCGGATACCAACGATTGCTGGGACCGCGAGCATCGGGCGTGGTGGGCATGATGTCCACTCTCGTCCCTTCGATCTCCCAACCGCAGGCCAGTCCTCCGTCGATAGCTTCCCGAAAGCCTCGATTCAACAACTGGGAGCGAAAGCTGTTGTCGAGGTATTCCCGCATCGTGACTTCCACGATGAGATCGACGTCCCTGGTCGGTCTGGGAGCAGCAGCGCCAGGCTCGGTTACCAATAGCCCAAGGGTCGCTCCTCCAAGAAAAACCATCCGTTCGGTGAGCGCGTCCAGCCGCTCGGCCACGAAACGAATCGCCTGCACACTGTCCAGCAACATGTGAGACAAGGATCCGTCCTTTCCCGCTTTCGCGAAACAGAAAAGTCAGAACGGCAGGCACTGGCGCCCCTACGCTCCGTGGCGATTCCAGAACTCGGCGGGGCTAACGATGGCGTACTGGTCTTTGAGAGCGAGCAGATCTTTGTCACCGGTGATGAGGTAGTCGGCTTGCGCGGCCAGAAAGGTGCCGAGCACCGGCAGATCCTTTGCGTCGCGCGCGCTGCCGCCCGACACCGCCGCGGGGTCCACTATGTCGGCCTCAATGGCCAGAATGTCGATTAACCCCAGGGATCGCCTGAGTTGTTCATGGATAGCCGGCATGGGTGAACCAATTGCGACAGTGGCGGGAGCTGACGCGATAGCGTGCGCGTCGGGCGATGCGTCTGAGCGCGTGGGCATTGC
>Ga0181530_10000264_pt1 | contig 66924 bp, 53 predicted proteins | sample PEATcosm2014_Bin_42_FD_119769 | JGI IMG/M metagenome (GOLD analysis project Ga0181530, IMG submission 119769) | Peatland microbial communities from MTU Mesocosm Facility, Houghton, MI, USA - PEATcosm2014_Bin10_60_metaG | ecosystem: Environmental > Terrestrial > Soil > Wetlands > Peat | place...
CTGGCGTTCTTCCGGCCAAAGCCGGTCGGTCTCTTCCACGCAAATCACAAAGGTCTGTTCCTTTTGCTCAAATTCCGTTCGGACCACTTTCCAACTCTGGCCCAAACCCAACAATTGATGAAATGTTTCTTCTGGTGTCATGCCCCCATGCTGGCCAATTCCAACCTATCCATCCACCGAAAACGTCGAGGAACCAGTAGAATTCAACCTGATGCTGGAAGCTCGCGTTCTTGACCGCATTCGCAAAGTCGTCTAGCCCGATTTCGATCGGGAATGCCGCCAATGACGCAATGGAAAAAACGGAGTCGAGGCCAACGTCGGCCAAGGCCGCATTGAACGCAGTGGATACTCCAAAGTTGCCAGCCAATCTCGTTGCGGTGCGGTAATCCTTGTTTTCGATCGCTGAGTAGATGTCAGGCGCTTCCACCAGGAACGAAATCCAATCCTTGTAAGGGATGCCACTATAACTGCCGCCGTTCGGCGTATAGTCGAGGGCCGCTTTGATGGCGTCATCGGAAACACTGGTGATGTTCCAAACCGTCTTGACATAGTTCACCTGATCGTCGGTGGTAACCTGCGCTCTGGCTCCCCATGGATGGAAAAGGCAGACGAACGCAACCAAAATGCCCGTCTGCCGGATAAGTGACTGAGGAAGATGCAGAAACGCTTTCAGACTTCTTGAAACATTTAAGGCGATTGGTGTTTTGAAACTATGCGGCGCGCAGCGACAAAAAGAGGATATCGGTGTTGTGTTCATAAAAGTGGAAAAATGGGGAACTGATGTGCCAAAATTGCCCTCCCGAGGACAACAAGAGACGGGCGTCTTGGCGCGTCCGTATGGTTTCTTCCTGTCCCGGGTTTCATAGGCTGGCGGCCATTATCAAACACATCGCCGCCAATGCAATAAGAAAATCATCCGCCTCAAGTCTGTTATCGATAATTTCCAGAGATGGGCGATTCGCCAAACCTCAAAGATGACAAAATTGTAATGAATCGGCCCTTGAAGGCGCAACGGGCCGCCTTCATTTTTGGCGTTTAACCGAGGTCAAAATTAATTTTATTTATGAAAAGAAATCAATTTGTCAGTTTGTTGGCTCTGGGTTTGGCGCTCACGGCGCGCGCGTCGTTTGGCGCGGCGGACGGGCCTTACCATTTGTTGAAGGAAATTCCCGTCGGCGACCCGAGCAGTTGGGATTACCTGTCGGTGGACGAGGCGGGCCGCCGCCTTTACGTCAGCCACGGCACGGAAGTGGCGGTCATTGATATTGACAAGGACACCGTGGTGGGGAAGATTCCCAACACCCCCCGCGTGCATGGCTTCGCGGTCGCGTCGGACCTGGGGCGCGGCGTCGCCAGCAACGGCGGCGAGAACAAGGCCAGCGTGGTGGATTTGAAAACGCTGGAAACCATCGTCAAGCTGGACACCGGGACGAACCCCGACGGCTTCGTCTATGAACCGGGCCGGCATGAAGTATATTTGTTCAACGGCGGCAGCTCCTCGGCCAGCGTGATTGACCCGAAGGCCGCCAAAGTCGTCGCCACCATTGCGCTGGGCGGCAAGCCCGAATTCCCGACCGCGGATCCGGCGGCGGGGCGTGTTTATGACAACTTGGAAGACAAAAGCGCGGTGGTGGTGATTGACACCACGGCCCATTCCGTCGTGGCCACCTGGCCGATCACCGGCGGCACCAGTCCCTCCGGCATGGCGATTGACACCGCGCACCACCGGCTCTTTATCGGCTGCGACAACAAGGTGATGGCGGTGATGGACAGCACCACCGGCAAAGTCGTCACCACCGTGCCCATTGGCGACGGGGTGGATGCCAATGCCTTTGATCCCGGCACGCAACTGGCCTTCGCCTCCTGCGGCGGCTCGGGCACCGTCACCATCGCCCATGAAGATTCGCCCGACAAGCTGACCGTGGTGCAAACCCTCAAGACCGCCGCCGGGGCGCGCACGATGACGCTTGACCCCAAGACGCACAAGATTTACCTCTCCGTCGGCCAGAGAAACGGACCGGCCAACAATTTCAAAGTGCTGGTCTTCGAAATGCAAAAGCCATAACTCTGCGGTAGGGCGGCGCTGCCGCGCCGCCCCAAAATCCGAAAGAAGAATTATTTTAGCCGCAAAAAAGCACAAAAGGCGCAACGCGGCAAGCCGCAACCAAAGGAATTGAACCACGGATTTCCCGGATGAAACGGATAGAGCATTCGCAGGTAGGGACGCCTCGCCGAGGCGTCCGGCCCCTGGACGCCTCGGCGAGGCGTCCCTACCTTCATTTTTGCCTGGCTCTGCTATTGTGCGGACTGGCCGCCGGCTGCGCCCATTACGAGGCGCGGCCGGTTTCGCCGGAGCAGACTGCCTCCGCCCTGGAAAGCCGCACTCTGGAGGATCCCGGCCTGATAAGTTTTCTGGAGGCCAATCTCCACCGCGAGGCCGCCGCCGGATCGCCGCGCGTCTGGGATTTTGAAATGCTCACTCTCGCCGCCCTCTATTATCATCCTGACTTGGAGGTCGCCCGCGCGGAGTGGGAAGTGGCCCGCGCCGGCATCATAACCGCCGGCGGGCGGCTCAATCCAACCGTGGACCTGACGCCCGCTCTAAACTTCAGCCACGTCAATGCTCCCTATGGACTGTCCCCCTGGCTTCCGGCGGTCACTTTCGACGTGCCCGTGGAAACCGCCGGCAAACGGGCCAAGCGCATCGCGCAGGCGGAGCACCTTTCCGAATCCGCGCGCCTGAACGTCTTCGTTGCGGCCTGGCATGTGCGGGCCGGCGTCCGCTCCAGCCTGCTCGATTTTTCCGCGGCGCGTCAGCGCGAGGCGCTCCTGCAAAACGAGATGCCCATCCAGCGCCAAATCATCGCGCTCCTGGACCAGCAAATCCAGGCCGGCGCGATGGCGGGGTCGGAAGCGGTGCCCTTCCGCATCGCCCTGCAAAAGACCCAGCTTGACCTCGCGGACGCCCAGCGAGAGAGCGCCGAGTCCCGCGCGCGCCTGGCGGAATCCATCGGCGTGCCGGTCCGCGCGCTGGACGGCGTGGAGTTGTCAACTGTTTTTCCAGACGCCGCCGCCGCGGCGGGCCTGACGGCCGCCGATGTGCGGCGCGAAGCAATGCTGGGCCGCGCGGACATTATGTCCGCCCTGTCCGATTACGCGGCGGCCGAGTCGGGTTTGCAACTGGAAATCGCCCGCCAATATCCGGACGTTCATTTCAGCCCGGGCTATCAGTTTGACCAGGGCGACAACATCTGGAGCCTGGGCCTTACCGTCGAACTGCCCGTGCTCAACCAAAACCAGGGGCCGATTGCCGAAGCCGCCGCGCAACGCCTCGCCGCCGCCGCCCGCTTCAACGCCCTTCAGGCCAAAGTTCTTTCTGACATTGACGCCGCGGTGGAAAGTTTTCGCGCCACGGAAAAAGGGCTGGCCGCGCTCCAGGACCTGGCCGGCGTCCAGGCGGCGTCCCGCGACGCCGTTGCCGCGCAGGTCAATGCCGGTGCCGCCACCCCGCTCGATTTGTTGGAGGCCCAGCTTGAACTCGCCGTGGCCGAGGAGGAGCAGTTGGATGCGCGGGTCAAAAGGCAGCAGTCCGTGGCGGCCCTGGAAGACGCCGTCCAACGCCCCATTGAAATGATAACGCCGGCCCTGATCGAGCGGAATCCGGCGACCGCAAAGGAGAATCAACCGTGAAGCGAGCCATTGTTCTGTTCATTGTCATTGCCGGCGCGGCTGGCGGCGGCATCTGGTGGTATAAGCACCACAACGCCGCCGCCCCTGAGACGCCCGCCGCCGCGGACCAAGGCCCCCAAGTCACCCACGACGCACAAGGCAACACGGTGGTCAGCATGAGTGACGACGACCAGGGGGATGCGGGGATAGTCTTTGGCAATCCGGCGGCCGGGCAGTGGCCCCAGGAGGGCACAGGCGCCGGACCGGCGGGCGATTCGACTCCGCTGTCAGGCGTCCTCATCCCGCGCGACGCCGTGGTGCTGGTGGAAGGCGCAAGCTGGGTTTATGTGATGAACAAGGAGAATGGCGGCGAAGCCTTCACCCGCATAAAATCCCCGATGGACCGGCTGACCGGCGCGGGATGGTTCGTGACGGGAACCATCAACACGAACGATTACATCGTCGTGACGGGCGCGCAGAAGCTCCTTGCAACAGAACTCAAACCGGCGGGGGGCGACGAAGATGCCGTACCCACGGTGGTCAGCGTCCAGACCAACGCGCTCAAACCAGCCACGCTGCATCGTTACGTGCAAGGTTATGGAACGATTGAACCCGCCCCCGCCACGGCCAACGCCCCGGCCGCGAGCGCCTCGCTGGCTGCGCCGTTGGCGGGCGTCGTCACCAAGGTCGCCGTGGTGGAAGGCCAGCACGTCGAGAAGGGCGATTTGGTGGTGGAATTGAATTCAGGCACGTTGACCGTCGAAAACGCGGCACAGGAGGTGGCGCGGCAGAGGCAATTATACGCGCAACAGAACACGTCGCAGAGGAGTTTGCAGAGCGCCGAGGCCCAACTGGCCCTGTTGCGGGTCATCTCCCCATTGTCCGGCACCGTCGTACGGGTCAATGTCAAGCCGGGTCAGTCGGTGGATTTGCCGACGGTGGTGGCGGAAGTGATGGATTTGAAACGGCTCGTGGTGGCGGCGGCAATTCCGGCCGCGCAAGCCGGCGAATTGAAAGCCGGGAATCCGGCGGAACTGCTGACCGAGCCTGCCGTGACGTCGGAACTGGCGTATATCAGCCCGACGGTGGACACGAACAGCGACACGGTTCTGGTGCGGGTGTTGCTGCCTGCGGACGCCGGTTTGCGGCCTGGACAATTTGTTCCTTTGCGCATCGTGACGGCGGTTCACACGAACTGTCTGGTCGCGCCGGCTGAAGGGGTGTTGACGGATGAAAGCGGCCAAAGCGTCATCGTGCTGGTCAAAGGCAACGAGGCGACGCAAACGGCAGTGCAGGCCGGTTTGCGGGAGAACGGATGGGTTGAAGTCGCCGCTCCGGGACTCAGAGCGGGCGATCCGGTCGTGAGCGTCGGCGCTTACGGCCTGCCGGGAACGACAAAAATCCGCGTTCCAAATGCGGCGGCGGGCGAAACGTCCACCAATTCGTCCACCAATTCGTCCAGCGCCAAATGAAGGCCGACGTCATTTCGCCTTTGGGCCGGTTCGCTACAAGACACGCGCTGTCCATCACGTTTGTCGCGGCGGCCTTGTGTCTGGCCGGAGTTTTCTCCGCCCTCCGAATGCCGTCGTCGGTTTTTCCCCAGACCAATTTCCCGCGCGTCGTCATTCTCGTTGACAACGGCATCATGCCCGCCGACGAAATGATGGCGACGGTGACGCGCCCCATCGAAGAGGCGATGAAGGACATTCCGGGCGCGCTCACGGTGCGTTCGGCGACCAAGCGCGGTTCGGCGCAGATCAATGTCTTCTTTAACTGGCATGTGGACATGTCGCAGTCGGAACTGTATGTGCTGGGGCGGCTCTCGCAAATCCGCAGCGACCTGCCGGCGACCGCCGACACGGAAATTGAGCGCGTGACCTTCTCGGCCTTTCCCATCATTGGCATCAGCCTGACCAGTTCCAGCCGGGACATCATGTCGCTTTGGGAGACGGCCAATTATGAGTTGAAGCCGCGTTTTCTCCAGATACCCGGCGTGGCGCGCGTGGAAATCATGGGCGGTCGGGAGCCGGAATTTCATGTGGTGGTTGACCCGCTGAAATTGCAGGCCGCCGGCCTCGGTTTGCAGGACGTGTGCGACGCGCTGACGAAAAACAATCTTATCGCGCCGGCTGGCATGATGGAGGAAAATTACCATCTTTACCTGACGACAGTGGACGGGCGCGCGCATTCGGTGGCGGGCATAGAAAATTTGGTGATAGCGGTGCATGGCAGCCACCCGGTGCAACTCAAAGACGTGGCGCGTGTGGAACGCGGGCCAAAGCCGGTCTTTCAATCCATCACCGCGCAAGGGCGTGACTCGGTGCTCTTGAACATCATGAGCCAGGCGGACGGCAGCACGCTCGACATTGCGGCGGCGTTGAAAACGAAATTGGAGCAACTCCGGCAGGAATTGCCGCCGGACATGCATCTGGCGTTTTATTACGACCAGTCGCTCTTCGTGCGCGATTCGGTGGGGAGCGTTTGGGACGCGATTATTTTCGGGCTGATACTGTCGGTGCTGATTCTTTATTTCTTCCTGAAGAATTGGGGCAGCGTGTGGACCGCCATCGTCACCATTCCGATCACGGTTTTGATCACGATCGTCGCCATGAAACTGGCCAACATGAGCTTCAACATGATGACGCTGGGCGGCATCGCCGCGTCCATCGGGCTGGTGATTGACAACGCCATCGTCGTGGTCGAGGCGATGTGCGTGAAGATCGCGGCGGGACGGCCGCGGCTGGAGGGAATTCAGGAAGCCATCCACGAGATCCTTTATCCGCTGATTGGCTCGACTCTGACGCCGGTGGTGGTGTTCCTGCCGCTGGCGTTTTTGTCGGGTATTGCGGGGGTGTTTTTCCGGGCGCTGGCGCTGACCATGGTGGTGTCGCTGTTGACGTCGCTGGTTCTGGCCCTCACGCTAACGCCGTCGCTGGCTGCGTGGTTCATCCGGGAGCGCAAGAATAAGGAGGGCGGCCACACGTCCGGCGGTGCGGAGGGCGGCTTTTTGCTGAGGCGCGTCCTGCGCGTTTACGAGTGGGCGTTGCGCAAGGCGCTGGCGCATCGCTGGCTCACCCTGCTGGCCTGCGGGGTGGTGGTCGTTGGCTCGGTGTTCATTTACCGGCATTTGCAATCCGATTTTCTGCCCGATTTTGATGAAGGCGGTTTTATCATTGATTTCAATGCGCCCCCGGGCACGAGCCTCACCGAGACCTCGCGCCAGCTTTCGGCGGCGGAGCGGATATTGTCCGCCAATCCGGACGTGGAAAGTTATTCGCGCCGGCTGGGCGCGGAAATGGGGATGTTCATCACCGAGGCGTATCGGGGCGACTTTGCGGTCAAGCTCAAACGCGACCGCGAGCACTCGACCGATGAGGTCATCGCCGCTTTGCGCCACACTTACAACGAGCAATTCCCGGCCTTCCACTGGGAGTTTCCCGGCATCCTGACCGATGTGATCGGCGATTTGCAGTTGACGCCCGATCCGGTGGAAATCAAATTGTTCTCCACCGATTTGAAATGGCTGCAACAGGTTGCGCCCCGGGTGGAAGACCAAATCAAAACGATGTCCGGCGTGGTGGACACGTTCGACGGACTGACGGAAACCGGCCCCTCCATCAATTACCGGGTGCGCGGCGCCGACGCGGCGCGCTTTGGCTTGAGCGTCCAGGACATCGCCGGCGCGGTGAACACGGCGATGCTGGGCCAGACGGTGTCGTCCGTGTTGGAAGGCGACCGGGTGGTCAACATCCGCGTCCTGGCCAATCCGGCGAGTGTCAATCGGCTGGCCGTGTTGAGCGAACTGCCGTTGCGGGCGGCCAACGGCACGGTGGTGCGGCTGGCGCAAGTCGCGGACGTGGCCCAAGAGCCGAGCGAAGTGGAATTGGTCCGCGACGATTTGCGGCAGGACATCATCGTCTCGGCGCGGCTGGAAGGCCGCGATCTGGGCAGCGCGATGAAGGAAATCCAGAACAAGTTGAGCCAGGACAAATGGCTGCCGCCCGGCACGGTTGAATACGGCGGCCTTTACCAGCAGCAGCAGGAATCTTTCCGCAATCTCGTCATGGTGCTGCTCGCCGCCATCCTGCTCGTGTTCACCGTGCTGCTGATGGAATTCCACTCTTTCTACGAGCCGATCTCCATTGTGTTTGGCGCGGTTCTGGCGCTGTTTGGAACGGTGGCGGCGCTCGAGATCACGGGGACATCTTTGAACATCGTCTCCTTCCTGGGCGCGATCATCGGGGTGGGCATTGTGGCCAAGAACGGCATCCTTATGCTTGACTTTGTGGATCATCTCCGCACGCAAGGCGTGCCGCTGGTGGAAGCCCTCGTGCGCTCCGGCCACCGCCGCCTGCGCCCGGTCTTGATGACATCAATGGCGGCAGCTCTCGGAATGCTGCCCCTGGCTTGGGGCATCGGCAGTGGCGCCGAGATGCTGCGTCCGCTGGCCGTCGCCGTGATTGGCGCTCTCTGTATTTCCGTGCTGCTGTCGCTCATTGCCACGCCGGTGGTGTATTACATCATGTTGCGCGTGCGCGAGAAATCGGCTTTTCGAGAACCGGCGCCGCAGGAGTAACAATGACAGCGTCGGGTGTGATTGAGCGGAATCCGGCGGCCAGAAAGGAGAATCAACCGTAAAGCGAGCCATTGTTCTAATCATCGTCATTGCCGTCGCGGCGGGTGGCGGCATCTGGTGGTATCATCCGCATAACGCCGCCGCCCCGCCCGGCACTGAGAAGCCGGCCGCGGACGAGAAGCCAGCCGCCGACGAGGGCACACATGTTACCCACGACGATCAAGGCAACACCGTCGTCAGCATGAGCGACGACGACCAGGGGGACGCGGAGATCGTCTTTGGCAATCCGCCCTCCACGACCAACTCGCCTTTCAGTCCGTGCGTGACCGCCTGGCGGTGGTCATCCTGGGCGGCCGGATCACCTCCACCAGCCTGAACCTCCTCATCCTTCCGACCCTCACCCTGCGCTACGGCAAATTCGGCGTGAAAAAGGTCAGTGAGGATTGATCGTTCCCCTTTGTTTTTTCAAACTGGCCCTTTTCGCAGGTTGATTCTTTTCGCGACGTTCGTAAGACGTTGCCTTCGTTTCTCGAACAGTTCCTCGACGGCATATTGCATGAGATTGAAACCCGTCACGACCTGCTCGGGCTTTAAGCCTGTCAGGTGACTTCCTGAGTTACCAAGCCACTTCACCGCAAGAAGTTTATCGCCAATATCCTGATTTGTTCTGGCAAATTCCGTGATTTTTTCGTGTAGCCGGAACGACCTTAACGATTTGTCTCTATCCCTTTTCCTGACACATTGATTATCCATCAGAGCCTCGACGGCAATGCGAAGAGAGTTTCCTGAGGCTCCTGGATTTGACCAATAAAGAGAAAATGCCTCCAAAAGCGGTTTCTTAATTTTCTTTGGCAACGACGTGGGCAGCTTGAAAATGTGTATGGTTGGAGTGAAAAACAACGGAGTAAGCAGCCGAGCCAAGAATGGGGTTCCGTCGGCTTGCTCATCCCGCTCATTATTGAAATTGCCGGTACAGATAACGGATTCTCTGCAAAGGGAGTTGGAGCAGACCAAACGAAGCGAAAAAACCCCATACCTTAATTCATCAGTGAAGTTCGGATCGAATTCTTGGCGGGATGCGTTACTTTCGTCAGCAGTAATCTCATTCCCGCGCCTGACTAATGAGGCACCACAGACCGGACAGGGAAACGGTGGAGGCGCATAACCTTTGAAGGGTTCCAATAGATGGGTTTCCTCTATCATAAGAATGTTAACCGGGAGTCATACGCTATAAGAACAAATTGCTCATTAATAAAGGTGAGTAGTGAGGGCATGCACCTCCGAGTTTAATAAAGACGCCGCTGCGGTAAGGAGTCTTTGAGAAAATCGTTGAAGGAATCGGCCAGTAGCTCGCGACGGGCGGCCCAAAAGCCCTCAGCATGATCAATAGCCCAAAGTTTTTTATCCTCTGGAATGCACTGGCTATCGAGAACCTCTGGTTCTATATCTTTGAGATACACCTCTGGCCCGGTTTGCCCAATGGACTTGTTCACGTCACCAACGATGAAGGCGATATTGGCAACATTATCCGCGGTTGCCCTCGATTGATCCGGGAACTGGCCTCGCGGGAGGATATGGTGCCGATTTACGTCATTTTGCAGGAGCACTTTCTCGCCAGTGTAAAAATTCAGCATTCCGCGGTTCAAGCATGCAATATAGAGGGCGAGCAGCCCGCTCCTGTCGGCAAGCGCTCCCGAGAAGTCGTTGGATTCGGCCAAAAGAACAGGGCGACGTTGCCGAAGATTCTTTAGAAGCGCACCAATTGGATCGGCATCCCGGCAAGCCTTAAGATCCTCATCGAGTTTCGTCTCACTTGAGCCGCTATAGCGATGAAGCAGCGCGGCGAGGGCCAACCACGCCATTAGTCCCTTGGAATCGCGGTTCCGTGGGCCTGTTGCAGCGCACAAGGCGATGATTGGAACGAGAAGCGCGCCAGACCAAAGAATATCCATGTTCACGAGCCCAAGCTCGGCCCTGATAAGGCCAATGGCCTGTTCTGTGGCTCTCTTTGTTTCTTTCCATGCTCTCAGCACCTCGTTTTTTTCTAGGTCGTGCAATGGTGTTCGATTTCGACCGTCTGGTTTGGCGACGAACGCACAGGCGCGGAAGAGGTGCATGATGTTGAGCCGATTGAATCCCTGCTGTTTCAACCGGGCAAGGAAAGGTGAAACCTCGTCCGCAATGAATCCAGAATGTCGATAAGCGACCCGAGCGCTTTGGATGTCCTCTTTCTTCAGTCTCACACCAAGGGTGTTGATGCGCTCAAAAACCAGAACAGCGTCCTTGGAACTATATTCTACCATTCGGACGAGAGGCACCTCATAATCCAATGTCCGTCGAACTTTTTCGAAACGAGCGTCGCGCTTGTCAGCAGCGCTGCCGCCGTCGAGGTTCCTCCGCCTAAGCTGGTTGTAAAGCTCATCATCCCAAAGTTCCGCAATTCGGATCCAATTCGGATCGTGTCTTGTGGCCGCATTCGCGAGACGAAACTTATCCTCTTTGGGATTGAAGACAACCTCGATGTCGCCATTCATGACCTTTTCTAACATGATGATTCGTTGCTGACCGTCGATGAGCCAACTCATCAAGGATGCGTGTACGGCTCGTGGGTGCCGACGACGTGGACGGGTCTCCTCGTCACTTTGCCAGAGCAGTAGAGAGGAGATAGGAAAACCGCGATAGAGAGAGTCAATCAGGAGGGGGGCTTTGCTTTTTTTCCAAACCTCGTCCCGTTGGAACTCTGGAATCACGATTCGGCCTGACCGGTAAGCGTCGATTAGATGCTTCACCTTTTCGTTTTGGTGTTCAAGACGTGGTTCGCTCATGGGCCGAAATTGCCAGTGCCAAGCGGGATGTGTCAAGGGAAGAAAATTCTCGAATCGCTTCAAGCGCTCCTTTGCGCTCATCAACATCCCTCACATGACCGACCCCTGTTTATCTGCGTGCGTTGCCCCGCAAGCCGCCTACGGCTCTTACAAAGGAACAGACCAGGTTCACATCTTAACAATTAAGGGACGACGTACCCCTTTAAGCTGCCTGCAACTCGCGCACATGAGCGACATCCCTGCGGGAGGCTGGCCGGAGCTGGCTGCTCTCAACTGTGGCCACTGTCAAAGTGCGTCCGTCGAGTGTGGTAAACTCCACTTCGTAAGCCAGCCCGGCTTTGTGGATGTGGACCACCGTGCCGACATCGCCCGTCTTGAGCTTCTCGCCGGGCAAGTCTGCCATCGACACCACGCAATCATGTTCGTTGATCTTCATCAGTCATCCAGACGATACGCCGTAATCAAGGGCGGCGCAACTTCTCCGTGATCCGCCCAAATCCGCGCCTGGCATCCCCTCTGGGTGTGAATGGTTCGAGAGGAAACGTAGATGATTCGAAGAAGCAGTCGGCGAGGGCGCCGACCGCGGCACGCGAGGGCGCGCGCGCTCCCCGGTCCATAAAGTTTGTCGCTTGGGCGAGGATTTCGGACTCGGGACTGCCGCTTGCCAAACTCAGGCTGACATGGTTGATTTGAGGCATGACAGCGCAAACCTTCATTAAGCAATTCAAAGCGTTGCCACCCAAGCAACCGGCGGACGTCGCCAAGTTCGTCGTCGAGTCGGAGGATTCGTGGATTCCCGAATCGTTCAAGCGCGGCATGGCCGACGCGGAAGCGGGGCGATTTGCCGACATGGACGCCATTCTGAATGATGCGCCGCCAGCCTCTCGCCGTCGCTCGAAATGAAAATCGAATCATGGAAGTTCCTCCGCCCACAGCGCCGCCCCGCAAGAAACCCGTCCTGGTGCTCGGCCTGGGCAACGACATCCTCAGCGACGATGCGGCGGGATTGAATGTCGCGCGCGAAATCCAGCGGCGCCTCTCCGATTCCGACGGCATCGAGGTTCAGGAAACTTCCGAAATGGGGCTGGCCCTTCTGGATTTCATCGTCGGCTTCGAGGACTTGGTTCTGGTGGACGCCGTGCAGACCGGACAGGCGCCCCCCGGCTTCCTCCATGAATTTGACGGTCGGAAGCTGAAAGTCCTGCCGGTGGTGTCCCCGCATTTTCTTGGGGTTGGGGAAATGGTGGCGCTGGGCAGGCAATTGGGCTTGCGGGTCCCGCGCCGGGTCAAGATTTTCGCCATCGAAGTCCAGGACCCGTGTACCGTCGGAGTTTCCATGACCCCGCCGTTGCGGGAAGCGCTCCCCTCCATCGCCGGGCGCGTCCTGGCCGCCGCGCGCCGCCTGAACCGCGTCCGCCGCCTGAACCGCGCCCGGCGCAGCCCGCGCCGCGAGTGAGCCGACTTTCCGTTCATTTCGCAAGTTATTGAGGCTCAGGCCTTTGCAAAATTTCGCATTGCGCTGCGTTTTTCCATTGACAAAGGGGGCCTTAAAGTCTAATCTCACCTAAGTGAGGATGGCAGGTCATTTGGACTGCGGGAGGCGGCTCCCGCTTTGGGGCCGGGAACGGTTTGCGAAGAGCAAAGCGGCGGCGGGCTCCTTTGCGCCAATGCGCAGGCGGTTCGGGGCCGGGCGGATGATCGCCCCCGGCTGTTGCCCGGAAGCCCGCGTTGGCTATGTGGCGGCGCCCGGCGGAGCGCCGCACTATTCGCGTTCCGCTCGCGCTGCCCGGCAGTGGAAGGGTCAATGGCGGCTTTCTTCCGAAAGCCGCCACGGGTTCATCAATCGCCCGACACCATCTGTTGGCAGGGCGACGCTCAAGCGGAGCCGCTCCGGCTCAAGACGGCTCCGCGGGTGCGTCGCCCTACCCTTGCCGCCAATCAAGGCTAATCAAGGCTAATCGTGTTATTTTCTTGTGATTCGACACCAAACAAGGGCAGAAAGGGGCAAAATTTGCCGCCTCTTGGCGGGACGGGAGAGTTGGCAAATCTCCTGGGATGGCGCCGGGATGCGCCCGTCTCAGGTTTTTCGGGAGCGGATAATCTCTTGCCGGGCGGGACGGGAAAGGTCATACTGGACGCAGCCGTGCCGGAGCGGAATGGCCGCGACGGCCCCGGACGGGTATCCGGCCGTATCGGCAATGGCCGGGTCAGATGCGCGCGTAGCTCAATTGGATAGAGTGGCGGCCTCCGAAGCCGTAGGTTGTGGGTTCAACTCCCGCCGCGCGCACCAGCTTTTATTGTGAATGCGAAACCGACAGAGGCGCAGAATGCCGCCGGCCCGCCGGGCAAGACCGGCCCGCCGAAAGATATTCTGATGCTGGAGGATGAAACCACCTTGACGGCGGAGCTGAAGCCCTACTTCGCCCACAACGGGTTCAATCTCGTCGCGGTCACCAACGGCGTGGACGGCTTGCGGCAAATTATCGCCAGGGATTTCTCCGCCGTCATTTGCGACATGCTCATGCCCAATCTGCCGGGCGACATGTTCTATCGCGCCGTGGAACGGACGCGGCCGCAACTTTGCAAGCGGTTCATTTTTATCACCGGCTACAAAGGCAACCGGGACATTGAGGATTTTATCCGCAAAATCCACGGCGTCATGATCTGGAAGCCCTTTGAAGCCCAGCAATTGATGGACGCCATCCAACTGATCCTCCAAACAACCGGCGGCTGACCCGCGCGCCTTTGGCCTTTGGCGTTCTCGCGCGCGCCGGCCCCACCCAAACAAAATATGTCCGAAGACAAGTCCATTGTGCAAAAGCTGGCAGCGCCCGCGCTGGCGCCGCTCAAGCTCAAATCCAAACTCGCTCCCACCCCGTCCTCCCCGCCCCGCTATTCCGTCCGCGTCACCAACGCCGTCGGCGCGGAGGTGGTGCTGGGCGATCCGCGCGCCACCCGCGCCCTGGTCGCCCTGATGGACGTTCACGCCGTCAACGGCGGCGCCGCCTGCCATTGGGGCGGCCCCGCGGCCTTTGCCGAAATCATGTCCGCCATTCACGGCATCCTGTTCGCCGTCAGAGGCCGCCCCTGGCATGCGACCTACAATTTCGTCAACGACGCCGGCCATACCGAGAACGGCGTTTATGCCTTGCGCGCCAATTATGGATTTGACGGCATGACCTTCGAGGACTTGAAGGGCTTTCGCAGCATTCAGAGCAAACTGACCGGCCACGGCGAATCGCATCTCAACCCGCAAGGGGTTTTCCTGAGCAACGGCCCGCTCGGCTCCGCGCTTCCGCAGGCCCAGGGCCTGGCCCTCGCGGATCATCTGCTGAAGAATGACCGCGTGACGATCTGCACCGTGTCCGACGGCGCTTCGATGGAGGGCGAAGCCAAGGAGGCCTTTGCCGCCATTCCCGGTTTGGCCGCCAAGGGCCTGATCAATCCTTTCCTTATGGTCATTTCCGACAACGACACCAAGCTCTCCGGCCGCATCACTGCGGACTCGTTCAGCATGCAGCCGACCTTCGCGGCGATGAGCGTCTTGGGCTGGAATGTCATCCAGGTGCCCGACGGCAACGAACTCCAGGCGGTCTATCGGGCGGTCGAACGCGGCCTGGAACTGGCGCGGGCCAATCCGCGCGCCCCGGTTTGCCTCTGGGTCAAAACCATCAAGGGCTACGGAGTCAAATCTACGATGGAGAGCGCCTCCGGCGGGCACGGTTTCCCGCTGGCCGGCGGCGAGAAAATCGTGGAATTTGTCAACGAGATTTATTTCGGCGGGGAAGTCCCTTCCGAACTGGCCGCCTGGTCCCGCGAGCTGCGCGCCGGCTGGGAGAAAAAGGAAGCCGCGAAAAAAGCGAAGGCCGCCGCCGCCCCGCCCGCCGCGCCGGCTGTCAAGACGGAAAAGATCCAGGCCGGCCTGGCCAAGGGCGCGGCGCGCGCGGCGCAGGAGGGCCTGCCCGTCTGGTCGCTTTCGGCCGATCTGGCCGGGTCCACCGGCATGGCGTTTTTCCAGAAGAGTTTTCCGGGACGGTTCCTGGACGTGGGGGTTGCGGAGGCGAACATGGTGAGCGCCGGGGCGGGGCTTGCGAAGGCGGGGCTGATTCCGATAGTTGACACCTTCGGGCAGTTCGGAGTGACCAAGGGCAACCTGCCTTTGACCATGTCCGCCCTCTCCCAGGCCCCCGTCATCGCCGTCTTCTCCCATGTCGGCTTTCAGGACGCGGCGGACGGGGCGTCGCATCAGGCCACGACTTATTTCGCCGCCACGTCGGCGATTCCCCACACCGTCGTCATCGCCTGTTCCTGCTCGGACGAAGCGGAGGCGCTGATGTACCACGCCATCAAACACATCGCCCATGTCCGCGAACAGGGCGGCGACGGCGAGTCGGTCATCTTCTTTGTCGGGCGCGAGAATTATCCGGCGCAGATCCCCGGCCACACCCATTATGAATGGGGCAAGGCCCAGACGCTGGCCGGCGGCGGGGACGTGGCGATCATCGCGTGCGGGCCACTGCTGGGGCGCGCGTTGGAGGCCGGGCGCAAACTGGCGGAAGAGAAGATCGCCGCGACGGTCATCAACAATCCGTTCGTCAACCGGGTGGATGTGGAGACCATCGGAGCGGCGGTGCGCAAATGCGGCGGGCGCGTGATTACAATTGAGGACCATCAGGCGATTTGCGGGATGGGCGCGCAGGTGGCGCACGCGCTGGCGCAGGCGGGCATCCCCACCCGGATGAAGACGCTGGCGATGAGCGGCGAATTCGGGCAGTCGGCCTACGTGGCGGAGGAGCTTTACAGGAAGCACGGCCTGACGAGCGCCAGGATCATCGAGGCCGCGCGGGAACTGATGCGTTAGACACTATGGCCGGGCAAACTCATTTCTTGCAAGGGCAACTGCTTCTGGACGGCGGGAAATTGCACGGCTCGTTTTTCCATCGCTCGGTGGTGCTGGTGTGCCAGCACGATGCCAACGGCGCGCTGGGCCTGATCCTCAACCGGCCGGCCGGCGCCAAGGTGGGGGACGCGGTGGTGGCCAATTTGCCGCAAAGCGTCAAAGACCAGCCGCTCTACATTGGCGGCCCGGTGCAGCCGGGGGTCCTGAGCTTTCTGCATACGGACGTTTTCGTTCCCCATGCCAACGTGATGCCCCAGGTCAATCTCGGCCACTCCATCGAGGCGCTGATGGACTTGGGAGAATCCTATTCCACCACGCAGAAGCTGCGTCTGTTTGCCGGCTATGCCGGCTGGTCGGCGGGCCAGTTGGAGCAGGAAATGGCGCGCCACGACTGGCTGACCCATCCGGCGACGGTGGATTTGGTATTCGGGTCCGATCCGGCGCAGCTCTGGAAGGAAATTCTGCGCACGAAGGACCCCGCCCACCGCTGGCTGGCCGATTCCCCCGAAAACCTCTCGTGGAACTGAAGAATGATGAATAGTCAGTAATCAACAGAAGGAAACGAAGGAAACGAAGAATCCCAATTCGGAATCGGGACTTCGTTTTCTTCGTTTCCTTCTGTTCAAATTCGCAATCGGCAGTGAGAAGCATCAACAGGGGCAAACAGAGAAAACAGAGGGGAATTCTCTCCGTTATCTCCGTTCTCTCCTGTTTTCAAATCCGCAATCCGCAATTGGGAACGTCCTTCACTGCAGCGCGGCCTGTTGCAGCGCGAGCAGTTGCTTGATCCCGGCTTTCCCCAAGGCCAGCATGGCGGCCAATTGTTCGTCGGTGTAGGCGGCTTCCTCGCCGCTGCCTTGCAGTTCAATGAATTGACCGGCCCCGTTCATCACCAGATTCATGTCCACGGCGGCGGCCTGGTCTTCGTCGTAGGCCAAGTCCAGCAGAGGTTGGGCGCCGACGATGCCGACACTGACCGCGGCAACCGGGTTGAGAACCGTGGCCGCGTCCAGCTTGCCGGCGGCGGCGAGTTTGCGCATCGCCAGCGACAGCGCGACGAAACTGCCGGTGATCGCGGCGGTGCGCGTGCCGCCGTCGGCTTGCAACACATCGCAATCCAGCCAGACCGTGCGCGGGCCGATGCGTTCCAGGTCAATGGCCGCGCGCAGGGAGCGACCGATGAGGCGCTGAATTTCCTGCGAGCGCCCGTCGATTTTGCCCTTGGAAATATCGCGCTGCTTGCGGGTCAGCGTGGAGTAAGGGAGCATGGAATACTCGGCGGAAATCCAGCCGCCTGTGACGCCCTGGTCCTTCATCCAGCGCGGCACCGTTTCCTCGACCGTCACGCCGCAAATCACGCGGGTATGGCCCCATTCGATGAGTGTCGAACCGGTGGCATAAGGAGCGATGCCATTTTGGAAGCGCACCGGGCGGAGTTGATCGGCCAAACGTCCGTCCGCGCGGACGGGAACAGAAACTGCGGAATCACTCATTGCCAAAAGCGTAGCGGGCGCAGGCGGGCAGAGCAATGCGAATCCGCGTCTCAGTCGAGCGCGCAGAATTCCGGGGAGCATACGCGCCCTCGCATGTTGTGGCCGGCGCCCCCGCCGGCCGCGCCTTTGTGTATCAGGGGAAATTGAGATGAATTGACAACTCCCGAATCGTCGTGAACAATGAATATATGCAAGTGACCTTGAGCAAAGAACTCGAAGCGTTCATCGCTGAAAAGGTGCAAAACGGCGGCTACGCCGACGCCGGCGAAGTGGTGCGCGAAGCCTTGCGTAATTTGAAGGCAAAGGATGATCCCGCCGAGGCGGACAGCCGGGAACTGGCGGAATTGCTGCTCGCCGCGGTGCGCGGGCCTCATCGCGCTCTGACTTCCGAACATTTTGCCCGCCTTCGTTCCCGTGCCCGAAGGCGGGTGCAGATATTTTAGGGAGCGCGGTCGTCCCGACCGCCTCGTTCGGCGTCCCGCCGAACGCTCTTCCGGCACGTCATCGTTGCACAGAAGAACTCGTTGCGCCACCCGTCTTGGCATCTTCTTCCTCGAACTCAGGAGTTGTCATTCTCATTTCCATTGCATCCTCGACCGTTTGCCAGAATCCCATCTGCCATTCTTTCCCCAGTATGGCATTGCGTTCGGCCAGATAAAGGCGCAGTTCTTCGTTGGTTCTGAAGGCATCCGTGATGGCATCCGCTTTTGGTCCCCATACAACTACATCATGGGAAGTGCTAGCGAATTGGCCCTGTATTCTGGCTGACCAGCGTATTCTGCCTTTGGTGGCGTATCTCTCAATCAGGTCGCCGGATTCACCAAGCGGGCCATTTTGCGGCCCACTATTTGTGTCCACATAGTGTCCAGCAACATATCCTTCAGAATCTGGTATAAGCAACGTGGGAAGTGGGCGTGCGATGAATTCTCTTGCCCGCATTTGCAATACTCTTCGTTCATGTCGAATGTGAAGGTCCAGAGTGACGAGGGGAATGAGAAGAGTGCCCATCGAGACAGCCATCAAAACCCTGGTTCTCATTGAACGCAGCTCGCGCCGCCTTACGATCAGAAACAGACCGATTGCAGCAAAACCCAAGGAAAAAACACCACCGAGAAGCACAAGCCATAAACCACCGCCCCATTCACGGAACCACAAAGCGAGGATTCCCAAGAAAAACGCCTCAAACAAGCAAACCAGTCCCGCTATGACTTTCAGTGTTCTCATTTGTCGTGACACAGGCAAACTCTACTAACGAATCCGGCTTTGCTCAAGAGCGTTGTGCCACGATCATTGTCCGTCGTTTGCGGATTCGGCCGGCGAGTCGCCGACCGTCACAGGCGGGTCGCCTGTGCTACCCAGCGGTGGGAACTACAATGGCGGCTTTCTGACGAAAGCCGCTACGAGATTCATGGAGAGGTTGGAGCGAAGCGGGACCAGATGAGGTAGGCGGCGAGCAGGAGGCCCACGGCAAAGGCGGAAAGGGTGACGTACAGAGGGGCGATGGAGGGTTGGAACCGGAATTCGACGGTGTGCTCGCCAATGGGAAGATAGACGCCGCGCATGATGTAGTTGCAGCGCAGGAGCGGGGAGAGTTTTCCATCCACCCAGACCCGCCAGTTGTCGGCGGTGCGGTCGTTGTAAAGAAGAACGGCGGGGGTTTTGGCGCCGGCTTGGAGCCGGATGTCTTTGGGTTTGTAGGAGGTGATGCTGACGACGCCCGGGTCGGATCCAAGAGGGGCCGATGGCTCCGGAACGGGTGTGTTGCTGGATACCAATACGGATTGGGCCGGGTCCCATAGCGGGGCGGTCAAGGCTTGCAATGCGGCTTGGTCGCTGGGGGGTGTCTGCCAGAAGGAGTAGAGTTTGGCGCGCGGGAGGACGTTGGTGTATTCGATGAGGGCGAAGTTGCCGTTGGTGCTGGCTTGAGGGGTGAGATCGCCGGCGTCGGCGACATTGGTGAGGCCGGGTGTTGGGTACAAGGTGAAGCCGGGTTTTGGAACCAGGTTGAATCGTTCCACAGTGCGGAAAGAGTAAGGCTGCGGGTCGCCGAGGTCGTTCAAGGCCGGCAACGCGTTCGTGCTGGCGAGGATGTAACGGGTGTTGGTCAGCTTCCATAAGCGCGGGGCCTGCCCAAGGGTCCTGGCTAATTCCAGCGGGTAAGCGTCTTCAAGCAGGAAGCGGTTGAGGTAAGCCACGAGCGGGCCGGTCGGATTATCCTTCATGACGGCGGCCGTTTTCGGGCGCAACGGGACCCCGTTGAATTGCCCGGCTTCGTAAATGCACGACGGTTCCGCGATGGCCCTGTTGAGAGCCTGCACAACATTCGTCCGGGCTTGGGCTTGCACTGAGCTTGGCGAGGAGGGCTGATAGCTCATCAGAACCGATTGTTCCGACGGCGCCAACCGTTGCCACAGAAAAGCGGACACGGGATCGTTCTGGCGTCTCAGGCGCTCCACGATTCTTGACAGGTCCCGGATTTCCTCCACGGAGAAGGCGGAGGAGCCGCCGATGTTGTAGTAGAGGTCCCCGCCCCGGTAAGGGAATGCGTTCAAGTAATTGCCGTCCATGACGGGTGTGCGCGGCATTTGATCTATTTCCAGGGATTGAATGTCGCGATAGGGAAAGTCATTTTCAATCCACCAATGGATGATGGCGCCGAAATTCGGGTCGCCCGGAAGATCGTAGCCGCCGCGCGGGTTGAGGCGGGAATTGACGCGGTGCTCGTAGGGTTTGTCCATGAGAACTTTGGTGACATCGTTCATGGAATACTTCTGGTCGTAATTGAAATAGCGGACCCAGGGCAAATCGGCCCGGCTCAAGTCGAAGACCATGATGCCGCAGAGCAAGGTCCAGGGTGCCCAGGTCCAACGCTGCTCCCAAACCAGCGCCACGACGCTGATGACGACGGCGGCGGAGAGGGTGAACAGAAGGACAAACCAACGGGCTTCGTCAATGGAGAAGGAGGCGATTTTCGAGGCTTGTTCGGTGGTGAAAGGCTGGCTGAACTGGTGCGTGAGGTATTCGGCCAGGTTTGCCTGGGAGCCGGCGTAAAGGCCGAAACCGACGAAAATCCCAATCGCCACCGCAATCAATCCAATGAGGAAGCCGATGTCGAAGGGGGAGAGCGTCCTGCGGCTGGTTGCCTGGGCCGCCTGCCGGGCTGCGGCTGCTTTGGCCTCGGCGGAGCGAAGCTCCCGCTGAGGCGCCGGCTGGCCCAACGTCTTGCCTGCGGCTGGTTTGGCCGCGCTTCGCAAGTAACAGCGATGGAAGGCTTCCAGGCCGAATCCGGCCAGAACCACCCAGGTGACTACAAACGGGTGCATGAACTTGATCGGATTGCGAATGCTGGAGACTCCGGGCAATTGGTAAAGCAAGCCATAGACAAACGAGAACCGCCCCCAGGCCGCCATCAGGGAGAAGAGCGTGGCGAGTCCCCAGAACCAGACCATGCGGCGCTCCAAGAGGGAGTAAGGGCAGGATTTTCCCCGGCATGAATTGAGGAGCGCAAAAATGGCGAAGAGAGCGGTGACGACCCCGGCATATTCGCCGTTGCCGGAATGGCGGCGCTGGGATTGTGACTTGACGGAGTCCACCAGCATGGTGCGGTGTACGAGGTCATTGCTGCGCATGAGATCCATGTATTGCGCACCGCCGACAGCCTGGACGGCCTCGGCGCGCACTTCGGGATCGCTGCTTTCCAGCCGGGCAATCAGCGGGTCTTCACCGACCTTGCCCCAGTAGGCGGACGATTTGTCCTCCAACCCCTGCATGAATCTGCCCGGCCAGCCGCCCATTTTGCCGCCCAGGGAGGCGAAGAAAGGATCGGGCGGGGTGCTGAATTCATCCATGCGGTAGCCGAAGATGCCGGGAATAATGACGCGCAAGGTCTCTGCCTTGGGAAGGCTCCATTGGGTGGCAAAATTCCAGTAGGCCTTCTTCGCTTCCGCCGATTCGCCGCCGCCATTGACGCCGAGGACTTGGGTTCCCACCAGGGTGTACAGAGTGCTCGCGGCAATCAGCCCGGCAAAGAATACGACCAACGCGCCAACCTGCACGCTCTTGAGAATTTTCCCCGGCAGGGTGGACGCCGTGATCCAGCAGAAGAACGCCGTGAAAACGCCGGCATAGACGCTCAAGATGGCCCCGCTGTCAAATCCTTCCATCACCGCCATGCCGACCGCCAGCCCCGCGAGGATGGCTTTGATCCAGGATTGGCGGATGGCATCGGTGACCAGGGCGGCCAGAGCGAGGAAGATCATGGCGATGGCGACGTTCCAGGTGCCCAAGCCCCAGGAGCCGTTAGAGAAGCAGTGCATGTTCAAGCCCGCCGCCAACCCTCCCAGCACACACACCATCGGGGCGAACTTCAATTGCCGGAACAGAACCCAGGCGCTGAACCCCAGCAGCAACATGGTGAACGGCGTGAATATCTTCAGGTACAGCGCCGGAGAAACAACCGTCGCCAGCATCATGCTCACGCTGGGCGAGGCGGCGGGAATATCCATGCCGATCCACCAAAAGTCCAGCCATTCTCCCTTGTACACATCCGGCAGCCGGGATGAGGCGGCGTTCATCGCGCCGAATTGGGTGTCATTGGCCCACATCAGCGTGTGCGGCTGGTAGGCCTGCCAACACAAGAGCGAGAGGGCCGCAAATAGAATGGCCAGCAGGAGAACAAAACTGCCGCCCCTGCTTTTTTCCCGGCTGTCAGTTTGAGTGTCTTTCATCTCGTGACGGACAAGTATATGCCAAAACGGGCGGAAGCCAACAAGGAACTCCCGGACAACTCACTCTGGAAATTCCGCGTTGGAATGGACGTCTTTCACGTCATCATGTTCTTCCAAAATGTCCAGCAACCGGGTCACTTCCTCCGCCGCCTTGCCGGGGGACACTGGAACGGTCATCGTGGCAATCCACGTCACTTCCGCCGCGGCGGGCTTGATGCCTTTGGCCTCAATGGCCTTGTGAACGGCTTCGAACCGGCCGGGATCGGTCAGGACTTCGTAGCCTTGCGGGTCGGTCTTGAAATCCTCAGCCCCGGCTTCCAGCGCGGCCTCCATCAGCGCGTCCTCCCCGGCCGCCTCGCGTGCGACAATGATCTGGCCTTTTCTTTGAAAAAGCCGGGCGACCGAGCCTGAAGTTGCAATGGAACCGCCGTTCTTGGTGAGGAGACTGCGGATTTCCGCCGCGGCGCGGTTGCGGTTGTCGGTGCTCATTTCCACCAGGATGGCCACGCCGTGCGGGCCATAGACTTCGTAGGTGAGGTCCTCGTAGTTGATCGCGGCCCCGTCGCCCGCGCCTCTCTTGATGGCGCGTTCGATGTTGTCATTGGGCATGTTGGCGGCGCGGGATTTGAGCAGCACCATGCGCAGGCGCGGATTCATCTCCGGATCGCTGCCGGCCAGTTTGACGGCGATGGTGATTTCCTTGCCCAGCTTGGAAAAGATCTTGCCGCGCTTGGCGTCAATCGCGCCCTTGAAATGCTTCACTTTGGCCCATCGGCTGTGTCCTGACATATTAGAATTATGAAGGATGAAGGATGAATTTTTCGGGAAACTCAAGTGTGAACCGGCTCGACCTGCACGGCGGTTCCGTAGCAGAGCACCTCGGTGATGCCCTGCATGATTTCGGTGGCGTCGTAACGGACGCCAATGACCGCATTGGCGCCCTGGGCGTTGGCGTGCTCGATCATCTCGCGAAAGGCCTGGTCGCGGGCCTGCTCGCACAGTTCGGTGTAAATGGTGATGTTGCCGCCGAACAGACTCTGGATGCCCGCCCCGATGTTGCCCACCACCGAGCGGGACCGGACCACTATCCCCCGCACGACCCCGAAGTTCTTGACCACGCGATAGCCGGCCACGTCAAAGGCCGTCGTTGTGAAAGGATGTGTTGCGCTCATAGTGCGGACAATTGAACACCAAAGGGGCGGGGATTACAACCTCTCAATTTCGGATTGCGGATTGCGGATTGCGGATTGGGTAGCGCGGGCGTCCCGCCCGCCTGGCACTCTGCCCGATTGCGGATTGCGGATTGCGGATTGCGGATTTGTGAATTCTCAGGCGTTGTTCGCGGGTCACGGATTCTTGGCTGGAATCTTCACCCTGGGCAGCTTCAGCGTTCCCTGCCAGACATGGTAATTGAGCGCGCTGGGGTGGTCCTTCGGCGGTGTGAGTGTGGCAGACAAGAAAAAGTCGTTGGTGGCGTTTGGCGGTATGTCCCAGCAGCCGCCGGGGACCAGTATTTCCAATCCGGCGGGTTTTGATTCAGGCCCCAAGAGCGTGTCGGCACGCACCCGCACTGTTGACTCATAAGGCAAACTCACCCAATAAGGATCCGGCACCGGGCCCCATTCGACGACTCCAACACGAGGGATGGACTTGTCGAGCTTGTCGTGCATTTCAAAGTTCAGGTCGTTGCGCGCGCCGAATTCGAAGTAGACCTCCGTCGGCGAGTCCCAGGCTGATTCCGAGACATGGACATGCTGCAGCTCAAGATACACCCTGGCGTGGTTGAGGGCGTTGGAGGCGAAGTCATCATAGACCAGCAACCGTCCGCGAAGTGCGTCCCCGCCATTATCGCGAACCGTTTCCGACCAGTCGCCTGTGGCGAGGAGATTGGTATCCGTCTGCCCAAAGCAACATGGCAGGCAGGCAAACAGCAGGAACAAGGCGGTGGTCTTGATAATGGGAGACCCGGCAGCAACCGCCCAAGTGGAGGGGGAGGGTTTTGTTGTCATCATAATTTTCACATGTTTCATTTTCTTCGCGCGCGGCGGAACCAGTCCGCCAAATCGCCGGCGGCGCAGCGTTCACTTTATATGACACCGGGCACGTCGCTTTATTAGACGGAAAGCAAGATTTTTTGCCCTGGCTTTCCCGGCCCATCTCGAATGTGGCGAATCAAAGAGATGGATTGGATGCAATCGTGGAAACCAGTCGGCGAGGGCGCCGACTGGAACATCCCGATTCAGAATCGGGACGTGTGCTCCCCGGTATGTCTTGCGGTTGGCTGCATTGAGTAAAATTACTCAATGTATTGAGTAATTTGTATGGTAGGCCAAACCCTTCATGACAATTCCCGTCACCCCCACTGTTTCAGGTTCCATTCCTCCAGCAATTCGCGCGGGATTTCACCGAGGAAACGCGACGGCCTTTGCGACAGCTCGTCGCTGCCGGAGGTCGCGCGCAGCAGGGGATACGTCAAATATAAATGACTCCGCGCCCGCGTCACCGCCACGTAAAAAAGCCGCCGCTCCTCCTCCTCGCCGTCCAGCGCTTCGATGGCGCGGGACGACGGGAACGCGCCTTCGCAAAGCATGATGACGAACACCGCCTCGAATTCCAGCCCCTTGGCCTGGTGTATGGTGGAAAGGCGCATCGGCTCCTCCTCGTCGCGCGCGGGCGGCCCTTCTTCGGCTTCCGCGTCAACGCCGGTTTGCAGGGCCAGTTGGGTGAGGAATTCCTCCACGGTCGCAAATTGCAGGCTGGTGGCGGCCATCGCTTCCAGGTCGCTCAGGCGCGACGTGTAATTGGTGTACTCCGCTTTCATATAATCTTCGTACCCCGCTTCCAGCACCAGATGGATCATGCGCGAGGCGCTCCGGCGGGTTTCCGGCTCTTCCAATTGCGCGACGGTCGCGGTGAACTGCGCCCAGGGCACGGCGGATTTCTTGGGCACGGCGGCCGCGATTTTTTGCAGGGCCGACGCCAGCGGCGGCTTGCCGGCGGGCGGCGCGGCGCGAAAGGCGCTCCATATTTTGTCCGCGCTCCGGGCGCCGACGCCGGGCAGGAGGCGGATGATGCGTTTGAAGGCCGGTTCGTCGCGCGGATTGGTGATGAATTTCAGCCAGGCGGCGACGTCCTTGATGTGGGCCAGCTCGCCAAAACGGAGGCCGCTGGTGATGGTGAAAGGAATGTTGCGGCGGGTCAGCTCAAACTGCAATTCCAGCGCGTGAAAATGCGCCCGGTAGAGCACGGCCATCTTGCTCAACTCGATCCCCTCCTCGCGCAATTGCAGCGCCCGCTGCGCGATGAACGCCGCCTGCTGGTTGCCGTCGCCGCAGGCGGCCAGCACCGGCTTGACGCCGCCGGGGCGCGCGGCGGCCAGTTCCTTGGGGAATTGGCGGATGTTGGCCCTGATGGCGGCGTTGGCCACCCGCAGAATTTCCGGCGTGCTCCGGTAGTTGGTTTCGATCCGGTAAATGGCGGCGTCCGGGTAGCGGTCGGGAAACTTCAAGATGTTCTGGAAATGCGCGCCGCGCCAGGAATAGATGCTCTGGCAGTCGTCGCCGACGGCCATGACGTTGTGGTGTTTGGCGGCCAGGAGATCCACCAGCGCGCCTTGCAGCTTGTTGGTGTCCTGATATTCGTCCACCAGGATGAATTGGAACCGGCGCTGCTGCTCTTCCCGCACTTGGGGATGTTGCTCGAGGAGCTTCAGCCAGAGCGCCAGCAAATCGTCAAAGTCCATCGAGTTGGCCGCGATTTTGCGCGCGGTGTAATGGCGCTGCAACGCGCCGATCTCGTCCGCCAGCGCCGCGAAGTAGGGAAATTGCGCCGCCAGCAATTCGTCCACCGGCTGCTGCTTGTTGACCGCGAGGGAAAAAATATCGGACAGCACGCTCGCTTTGGGGAAGCGGGTCGCCACAAGGTCAATTTTCAACTCGCCGCGGCAGGATTGCACCAGGTCTTCCGAGTCGTCGCGGTCCAGTATGGAGAAGCCGGGCTGGTAGCCGAGAAGCGCGGCGTGGCGGCGCAAGACGCGGTTGCCGATGGCATGGAAAGTCCCCCCCCAAAGGGCGGAGAGTTCACCGCCGAGCAGGCCGCTGACGCGCAGCATCATTTCTTTGGCGGCTTTGTTGGTGAAGGTCAGAAGCAGGATGCGCTCCGGGGGGATGCCTTGTTCGAGCAGAAAAGCGGCGCGATAGGTCAGCGTGCGCGTTTTGCCCGAGCCGGCGCCCGCGATGACCAGCGCCGGGCCGGGCGGGGCCGTCACCGCCGCGAGTTGCTGCCCGTTCAACTCCCCCTCGTAGTTGATGCGGAGTTGAACCGGAGCATGAAAGGGTTCTATGACGTAATCGCGCGACATGGCGGACAGCGGAACTTATTTTGGCAGACTCACCTCCAAGGGCAAGGTGATTCGCCGCGACAGTTGGTTCGCCGCGCGGTGCTCCTCTCTCTCCCCGCCTGGGGGAGAGAGCCGGAGAGAGGGGTTCCCGAAATTTGTCCTGCGCCCAAGTCACTTGAGACGAACATAGGGGTCTTGTTTTAAGAGAAGCAATGGCGTAGGATGTCCCAATGACAACGGTCGTGACCGAAAGCAATCAGGTGAGCATCCCGCCGGAAATCGCGCGCGATTTCGACATTCGTCCAGGAACACAGTTGGACTGGGCGAAGGCGGGCGAGGGCACTATCCTGGTCAAACCCTTGCCCAGCCGGGGCGAACTGGCCCGACAGCTCATGGGCGCGGGCAAACGATGGCTAAAGCCTGGCGCCGACCCCGTCGGCGACTTAATTCGAGAGCGGGAGCGGGACGACAAACTCGACCAAGCCGACGAACGGCAATGACCCGCCTCATGGAGCGGCCGGCTTGGCCTCTGCGGCCAGTTGGCGGCGCAGCCGCGCGATGTTGATATCAATCTGTTCGATGTAATTATTCCGGCCGTCCGGATACGGGACACTGAGAAAGCGAAAGAGGCCGAGAAACTCGCGGCTGATCTTTTGCTGGACGTACTTCTCCCAGAAAATGGGGGTCTTTTGCATCATGTCTTCCGCGCTGGAGAAGAAGCCGCCCGCCTTCATTTTCCCTTCGTTGTAGCTGGCCGCCTCGGCAAATTCCGAGTAGAGAACCGGCAGCTTCTCCACGTAATCGGGCGCGGCCATCTGGCCCAGCAAATCGCCCGTGCCCAGTGCAAACCCCACGATGCGCTCCAGTTCATCCTGGAATGGGATGGTGTCCAGTTTCACGTTCACGCCGGTGCAGCGGATCATGTTCTGCACGGCCAGGATGTCCTCAATCGGGCAATCGTGTCCGAACATCAGTTCCCCGGCGAATTGAATGCTGCGATCCACATGCGTCAGCGTATATTTGGCGCCGGTGCCCTCCGCGTCCCCCTTCTTCTTGAGGTAGCCGGTGTCGTGCATAAGGATCGCCAGCAGCCCCAACTCAAACATCCGCCGCGTCAGGCGCGGTTCCACGTTGGTGTCATGCCGGTTCCGCAGCAGCCGCGTCATGCACAGCGCCCCCTGCAACGTATGTTCCAGGTCGTGATACAGCGCGTCAATCGGCTGGTAATCCTTGAAGCGTCCCTCGAAACAGGCGATGCCCCATTCAAACATCCTCCGCACAAAATCCCTGTCCGCGTCCGGGAACATGGCCAGATAAGCCGCGCGAATCTCGGCTTCGACCAAACGAGGCTGTCTGGTGTCAATGGCTGCCTGCATTTTTGTCACATTAACCCGCCTCATGGCGGATTGCACGATTTATTTGGATCATGAACTCTGGCTCAACCGCTTTTTGGGCGTGTCGTAAAGCATCGCGTGCGCCTCCCGCAGCATCGCCGGAATCTTCTCCGCGAACGGACTCCCGCGCAGCAGGGGCCGCAGTTTTTCATCGTCCACCGCCGCCGCGTTCTCGCCTGGAAACCAATGGTCCGCCTGGCCGAGCAGATTGTACCGCATCTTCCCCCAACTCACCAAGTCCAGCGATTTGGCGTAAGTCCACAACCGCGCGATTTCGCTGACATTGATCCGCCCCGGCACGTTCAAGTAATCCGGCAGCCCTTCCGGCCAGCGTTCGCACCAGTCGCGTCCCAGCACGCGCTCCATCTCCGCGCGCAGGCGCTGCTCGACGGGCGCGATGGTCTCCGCCGCCGTGTCATAAAAATCCAGCGCCCGCAGATGCTCGTCAAAATCACCGGGCCGGGCCGCCCCGCAACTGAGCGTATGCGCCTCCGGCCGGGCCAGACAATACAGGTCGTTGAACTGCATCGGCGTCAGCGGCGCGCACAGCGCCGTCAATTTGGGCGGCGGTTCATAGAGCTTTCCCCCCTTGTCATTGGGGCTGATGATGAAAACCCCCATGTCCAACTGCCGCGCCGCCGCAATCGCCGGCCAGTTCAGGTCGTTGACAAAATACCAATGGACGTTGAAGTAATCGAATTCCCCGCTCCGCACCGCTTCTAGGATTACATCTGTAGTCGCATGCGTGGAAAAGCCGATGAACCGCGCGCGCCCCTCCTTCTGCAACTGCCGCGCCGCCGCCAGACAGCCGTTCTTCCGCAACGACCATCCCAAAAGCTGGCGGTTGTTGATGCCGTGCAACGAGAGCAGGTCCACGTAATCGAGCTTCAGCAGCCTCATGGACTCCTCGAATGTCTTCAGAAACTCCGCCGGCGTCGCGCGGGGCGTCACCTTCGTTTGGACGATCATTCTTTCCCGCGGCAACCGCGGCAGGACGTTTCCCAGTTGCATTTCCGAAGTGCCGTAACCGCGCGCCGTTTCGATATGGTTGATTCCCAACTCCAGCGCGCGGTGGATAATGGCTTCGACATTGGCCTGGCAATCCGCCGGGATTTCCGACGGCGGCACATCCTGCCATTTCCATTGGTAGCGCATGCCGCCGCTCGAAATGACCGGCATGGACAGCCCCGTTTTGCCAAATCGCCTGTATTGCATGCTTCCTCTTATCGCACTGTTCACGGTTGGACGCAACATGGGATTGCAGGGCGGCAGTGTCGGCTGGTAATGGTAAGGTGAGACTCCGTCGAGCCGTGACTTGATCTCAATCCGCAATCCGCAATCTGCAATCCGCAATCGAGCCACGGCTCGACCGAGTCGCCCTACCGGCCAGGATTGGCGCCTTGCCGGCCGGTCCCCGGTTCGAGAGGTGCCGAAAACGGGCCGTTTTGGCGCAAGGAACTGCATCGCCCACGCGCGCCATTCAGTCGCCGACGTGTTTCGGCAACCGCGCCAACCAGGCAAATTTTGCCGTTTCATCTCAAAAAACTCCTTTTTTAGCCTTAATTAGCCTTAATTAGCCTTAATTAGCCTTAATTAGCCTTAATTAACCTTAATTAACCTTAATTAGCCTTAATTAACCTTAATTAGCCTTAATTAACCTTAATTAGCCTTAATTAACCTTAATTAGCCTTAATTAACCTTAATTAGAATTAGGCTTAATTAGCCTTAATTGACCTTAATCTGTTGGGCCGGGTTAACCTCCATTGATTGAAGCCAGCGGTTGGGTGAAAAGCTTTGGATTGTAGCGGCGGTCTATGACCGCCGCTGATCCGCCATTGAGTGAAGTGCGCGGCTGGCTGAAAAGCACAAGGCAGAAAACCGGCAAGCAACAGTGCGTGAAAATCACGCAGCCGTCCCGCCGTCTTCCGCCCAATTTGAGCATTTCGCATTTCAGTTTCCAGCTTTCAGCCTTCAGCCTTTCAGTTTTCGCCTTCCCCGCCTCCCGCCGCCTTCCGGCCATCTATGCTCTACCATAGGCTGTAAAGATTAGCATACAATCCATATTTGTCAAATTCCAAATGCAAGAAAATGAGATTGTTTGCAAAGTGCTGAACCTTAACACCTTGCGCTGATTCCCCGCACCATAGCGCAATAGCGTCACAACCCAAGGCAGTGCCGCACCACGTTTTCGACTTTGGCGAGAATTGCACCGGAGATCTTGCCTGCGGGAGGGCCGGCAAATCGTGCCGGATCAAGGGAACGCAGTTGAAAACACAGAAACACTGTCTCCATCGGCAAGCCGCTCTCCGCCGCTGAGACGCGCACATTGCCGGGATAATCGCGCGTCATGTTCTCGCCTTTCGTGCCCACCACCACCGACACCACCAACGGAAGGCGGTTGATCGAGTCCGCCGAGAGCACCAAAACAGGCCGGAATCCGGCCTGTTCGCGCCCCTGAACGGGATTGAGGTTGACCAGGTAGATTTCACCGCGCCTAATTGCCATGAGGCTCCCCCAGGCCGTCTGCTTCCGTGGCACTGAACTCCGAGTTGATGCGCCGGAGTTCCCTTTGCATTGCCGGATCGGCGGCCATTGCGGACAGTCCGGCTTCCCAGTCGTCCTGGCCGGGACCCAAACTCTCGCGCATCTGGTGAACAAGGCGTTCGAGCACGCCCAATTGAACCGCAGGGGGCAACTGGGCAAACTGGCTTTCAATTTCGTTGACGGCTGACCCGCTCATATCGTTGGAATAATTGTGCCTCCTTTGGGCGATTGGTCAAGGCCATAAGCACGGACACGGATGGTGTGGCCGGATGTGCTCGCTACCCGCGTTCGCCCGGGGGCCGGAGCGGCAACCCGGCTTCTCCAACCCGTTGCGTGGGCACGACCCCATTTCCTTTCGATTTGTGATTGCGCGGGCAATCGTCTATATTTGAAATATGACAGCCGCCGAAAATAAATTCCTGAAAAAAGCCGTCAAACAGGGACTTCGGATGCACCACCTTTTCCTCGCCGAACCGCTTTTGGCGCGGACAGGCAAAGGCCGCTTGAAAAGCGAGGGCGTGACGACTTTGCAACGGATAAAGGCCAGCCTGAAAAAATCAAAATCCAAAGCAGCCATGGCCGGGCCGGTACTTGAAAGGACTGACACCGGCTCGGCGGTGATGGTGGCGATCGCGGCAGAAGCGAATGGCAAGATATGAAAACGGCCGCAAAAAAAGCATTGGGCTGGTTCTTCGTGCTTTCAGGTGCAATCGCAGGCACCCGTAGCACAAGGAGTGTGCTTCGCGTCGGAGGGCTGACTCTGGCAGGGCTGGTCGCAATGCTATTGCAGGGATGTTATCCTGCGTGGGAGACGTTTGACCGGTCTGCCGCCTACCACGGGCGATTACTTGATGCCGAGACGAGCTTACCAGTGGAGAAGGCCACCGTGAAGATCCAGATGCTGTCTTTGAAGGCTTCGACGAAGTCCGGTGCCGATGGCTCGTTTCGTATTGGTCCTCTTCGTGATTTTCGCGTGGGCATCATGACGCTGGAAGGATTGAGACCGGACAGCAGTGCTGGTTGGCCAGAAAGCCTTGAGATAAGTATATCGCGCCTCAGTTATCAGCCCTTACAATTAAATGTTCCAAGCGACACGAGCACTTGGAATTCCCCCGTGAAGACTAGCGGAACTTGGAATGGAGACCTGGAATTGGGGAATATTAGGCTTCAGCCGGAACATAAGAATTAGATTAGTCAAAGGGGTCACCCATTTGGGCAGTTGGAGGCCGGTGTCAGTCCTCAGTGAGGATTGACACCGGCTTGGCAAGAATCTCTACCTCATAGGCAGGGCGCGGCTGGTGCGCTGCCCGGAATTCTTGGGCGGCGCAGCAGCGCCGCCCTGCCGAAGGCATGGAGATTTTTGTCCCGCACCCCTTGATTGGAGAAAAGCAGAATTGGATTGCCAGAGGGGCGGGTTTGGCCGAGGTTGCGGCGTGCGTATTGTTTCCAAAATCAGCGCCATGCAGCGGCTGGCGCGGCAGTGGCAGCGGGACGGAAAAACGGTGGTGCTCGTGCCGACGATGGGGTTTTTGCATCGCGGCCATGCCAGCTTGATGGCGCGGGCGCGAGAATTGGCGGGGCGCAAGGGGCGCGTGGTGGTGAGCGTGTATGTCAACCCGGCGCAGTTCGGGCCGAACGAGGATTTTGCCAAATATCCGCGCGATGTGAAGGGCGATCAGCGCCTCTGCCGCGCGGCCGGGGTGGATGTCTTTTTCGCGCCGGACGACGCGGAGATGTACCCGGCGGATTTCAGCACGGCGGTGCAGGAGGAGAAGCTGGCCCGCGGCATGGAGGGGGCGGCGCGGCCGGGGCATTTTCGCGGGGTGACTACGGTTGTGGCAAAACTGTTCAACGCGGTTTTGCCGACGGCGGCGGTCTTCGGGGCGAAGGATTTTCAGCAGGCGGCGGTGGTCCGGCGGATGACGCGCGACTTGAATTTCCCGGTGAAGATTGTGGTTGCGCCGACGCAACGGGAGGAGGACGGCCTGGCGCTGAGTTCGCGCAACAAATATCTTTCGCCCGCGCAACGGGAGCAGGCGGCGGTGTTGCGCCGGGCAATCGAGCGCGCGCAGGCGGCGGTGGCGCGGCGGCCGGCGGCGGCGGCGGAACTGCGGCGGCAAACGGCCCTGCTGATCGCGGCGCAGCCCGAGGCGCGCCTGGATTACGTGGAATTTTTCGACCCGGAAACGCTGGAGCCCGTGAAGACGGTCACGCGCGGGACCCAAATGGCGCTGGCTGTTCTTGTGGGGAAGACACGTTTGATTGACAATGATGCCTTGTGAGTCACATGCCCATAATCTGGTAGCCGCAATCCACGTAGAGGACCTGGCCGGTGATGGCGGCGGCGCCGTCGCTGGCCAGGAAAAGGCCGGCGGCGCCCAGTTCGTCGGGGAGGACATTGCGCTTCAACGGGGCATGGATTTCGTAGTGCTTGAGCATGTCGGAGAAGCCGGCGATGCCGCGGGCGGCCAACGTATTGACAGGGCCGGCGCTGATGCAGTTGACACGGATTTTTTGCGGGCCGAGATCGTAGGCCAGGTATCGGGCGCAGGATTCCAGGGCGGCCTTGGCCACACCCATGACGTTGTAGTTGGGAACGACTTTGTTGGACCCGTAATAGGTCATGGCGACAATGCTGCCGCCGCCGGTCATCAGCGGGGCCGCGCCGCGGGCCAGGGCGACGAGGGAATAGGCGCTGACATCGTGGGCGATGCGAAAGGCGTCGCGGCTGGTGTTGAGGAAGCGGCCTTCGAGCGCCTCGCGGGGAGCGAAGGCGACGGAGTGGAGGAGGAGGTCGAGGCGTCCGAATTTTTGCGCCACCTGGGAAAAGACGGCGGTGATTTCAAGGTCTTTGGTGACATCGCAGGGCAGGATCAAGGTGTCGGGGCCGAAGGCGGCGGCGAGTTCCTCGACGTTGGCCTTGAGGCGTTCGCCCTGGTAGGTGAAGGCGAGGTTGGCGCCGGCGGAGTGCCAGGCCTGGGCGATGGCCCAGGCGATGGAACGCTGGTTGGCCACGCCAAACACCAGCCCGATTTTTCCAGCAAGTAATGACATACGCAGTGAAATTGAGTTGCGCAACCCCGGGTTGTCAAGCCCGCGCGCTCTTCGCCTGGGATGCGTCAGGCGTGGAGGGCAGGGTGACGCTTCCACGGACCCGGGATGGGAGGAATGGGAAGAATGGGAAGAATGGAAGGAAGTGTGAAATACTCGCGAGTCCTACTGCGCCATCAGGCTCTCGATGATCGGGCTGTTGTCGTCGGTGAGGATGAGGGTGTTGGTGGCGGCGAAGCGCGGGCGGCCCAGGAAGTTATTCATCCGGTCGGCAAACGTGGGCAGCTTCACAAAGCCGGAATTGATGAGCGCGTCGCCGTCGGCCATGACCTGGGTGGGAGTGTAGATTTCTTTGTTCTTGGTGGCGATGAAGACGATGTTCTCGCTTTCATCGGCCGGGAAGAGATAGACCTGCGGAAATACCGTCTTCATGGTCTGATACAAGTCCGCGACGAGCCTTTCGCGCGTGCCGGAGAGCTGGCCGATGACGTTGTAGCCGAGAACGCCGTTGGTGGTCAGGTGGCTGTTGGCTATGGTGAAGAATTCCTTCGTGGTGAGCAGAGGCGGGAGTGAGGAGCCGTAGCGGGTCGTGGAATAGGCGTCCATGAGGATCACGTCCCATTTGTTGGTGGAGTTGCGCATGAAGACGCGGGCGTCGTTGGTGTGCATCCGCAAGGTGGCGTTGTTGGTGACATGGAAGTATTTTTCGGCGACCTCGACCACCGCCGGGTCAATTTCCACCGTGTCCACCATCACATTGGTGTAGTAATGCTGGTAGGCGCGCTGGGTGCTGCCGCCGCCCAGGCCCGCCATGAGGACGGACTTGATGTTGGGATTCCAGATGAAGGGCATCTGAAAATACTCGGTGTATTCGAAATGCCCGGTCAACGGGTTGGTCAGCGACATTTTGGTTTCCCAGGACCCATTGAAGCTGAGGGTGCGGATGCCATCCTCATCATAGACCTGGATGTGATGATAAGCGGAGATGCGCTCAAAAATGACGTTTCTGCCGGCTTGCACCGGGTTGTTGTTGGTTTGGGCCTGGCTGCTCCAGGCGCAAAGCCACACGGCCAGACCCAGGAGCCATTTGGAGGGGATGGGGAACGCGGATGCGGTACGATTCGTGCGATTCATATTGACAAAGTTCATTGTGAAGAAAGACGGCGCTGGCAGGTTGAAAGTTACGGCGAAGCGGCTCCGGTTTGTGGTTCTGATTTGCCCGGGCCGGATGGATCAGGCATTTTGTCCTGGGGGAGTCCCGACGGACGCCTCGGCGAGGCGTCCGCACCTTCAGGCGGCTTGAGCATTATGTCCATCGCGAGGCTTAACGCGGCAAGAAACAGCACCACAAACCCCGTCGCCTGGAAGATCGTGGTGACGGTGAGGTAATCAATGAAAATGTAGCCGGAAACAAAAACGCCGCCGATGCTGCCGACGGTGCTGGCGGCGTAGATCAAGCCGCTGATCGTTCCCACGCTTTCCAGGCGGCGCGCCGTCACGCGGACCATGTAGGGGGAAATGAGGGCCAGCACAAAGCAGGGTAAAAAGAAAACCACCGCGCTGCCCAAAGCCGGGTCCAGCTTGACCCAGATTTCCGGGATGTCCACTCCCTTCGGATGACGGTTGACGATGGCATCCAGCATCGGCTGGGTCCACTTGGGAATAAAGTAAATGAAAACTCCCGCCACGGCCATTGGGATGGCCAGGAATCCGGTGCGGCGAAAGCGGTCAGCCAGCGTGCCGCCGATGGCGTAGCCCAGCGCCAGCGCGATCAGAATCACGCCAATCTGGCTGGTCCACACGTAGAACGCGCCGCCGAAATCCTTGGCCAGAAACAGCGTGCCGATGATCTCCAGAACCATGACGGCGAACCCGCCGAGGAACACGAACAGCGCGGTGGCAATTTTGAACATGGCGCAGGCTAAAGGCTGGGCGGGAGTCTGTCGAGTGGAATGCGGTGAGGCGTCTCAGGCTCTTGGATGGCAGGGCGACGCTCCTGCGGAGCCGGGAAGGGACGAAAGGGACGAAAGGGACGAATGGGAAGCATGGGAAGAATGGGAGCAATGGGAGGAATGGCGCAAGTGGATTGCGGAGGCTCCGCGGGAGCGCCGCCCTACCAGAGAAAACTCACACCAACTTCAGTTTGGGCAAGTCTTGCAGGTCAATCAAACCGACCGGTTCGTGGCGGGCGTTGACGACGACCAGGTCGTCAATGTTGCGCTGGTTGAAGATTTTCAGGGCCTCGACGGCCAGCGCCTCGGCGCGAATGCAAACCGGATTGCGCGTCATCACACCGGCCAGCGATTTGGCCAGGGCCGCGCCCTCGTCTTTTTCCAGGGCCATCTGACGCCGCAAATCGCCGTCGGTGAAGACGCCGGTGAGCCTGCCGCGCGTGTTGACCACGGCCACGCTGCCGGACTTGGCGGCGATCATCACCAGGAGAGCCTCCTTGACGCTCAAGTGTTCGGCGGCCACCGCGTTGCGCTCCCCCGTGCGCATGATGTCGCGGATGGTCAGGAGGAGGGCGCGGCCGATGGCGCCGGAGGGATGGTGCTTGGCGAAGTCTTTTTTCGCAAAGCCGCGCGCCTGCAGGACGGCCATCGCCAGGGCGTCGCCGAGGACGAGCATGGCGGTGGTGCTGGAGGTGGGAGCGAGATTGAAGGGGCAGGCTTCGCGGGGGACTTTGACGCTGAGGGCGACGTCGCTGTATTTGGCGAGCGGGGATTTGAGGGCGCCGGTGAAGGCAATTATCTTGACAGAAAATCGTTTCAGGGCGGGGAACAAATTGAGCAGCTCTTCGGAGGCGCCCGAATAACTCAGGGCCAGGACCACATCGCCGTCATTGACCAACCCCAGGTCGCCGTGCAGGGCGTCCACGCTGTTGAGGACGACGCTGGTGGAGCCGGTGCTGGTGAGAGTGGCGGCGATTTTCTGGCCGACGTTGCCGGATTTGCCGATGCCCACGACGATGATCTTGCCGCGCTTTTGGAGCGATTCGACCACGATTTCCACGGCGGCGGCGAAGGCACCGTCCAATTGCGCCCGGACGGCTTTGAGGGCCTGCAATTCGATGTCGAAGACTTCACGGGCGCGCGCCAGATGATTCATGGGAAGAGGCTGCCACTGGGCGGCGGGATTTTCAATCCCCGGCTTTTGGGGGGCGCGGGGCCTACTGGGCCTTTTGTCCTTTTTGTCCTTTTTGTCCCTTCCGGCAATTGCGGCGGATGAGACCAAAGGGACTAAAAGGACGCAAAGGATCAAAAGGACCTGCACCCTCCAGAAAACGCGCCGGCTCGCGCAAGGTTTTGCTCGACTTCATGCGCCTTTGGCGCGATGTTGCGGGAAGAAATTCAAACCCTAAAATCGCATGAGAACAATAATTCCCGCTCTGCTTGGCTGTTGGATGGCCTCTCAAATTGCCTTCGCCCAACCGGCGGCAAATCCGGCGCTGGAGAGGACGGCGCGCGCGGACAACGCTTTCGGATTCAAGTTGCTGGCGGAAACCCGAAAGGCGGCGCCCGGCGGCAATGTCTTCCAAAGCCCGGTGGGAATGGCGCTGGCGCTGGCGATGGCCGGCAACGGCGCGCGCGGCCAGACGTTGCAGCAGATGGCCGCAACACTGCAATTGCCCGGAGTCGCGCCGGAGGAATGGAACGCGGGGAATAAATTGCTGCTGGATCATCTGCTGGGGCTGGACCCAAAGATCAAACTGGAAATCGCCAACAGTCTTTGGACGCAAACGGGGGCCGACATCAAGCCGGAATTTATCGCCAGCGGGCAGAAGTCGTATCGGGCGGAAGTGGCGGCGGTGGATTTTGCAAGTCCGGCTACGGCGAAAAGGATTGACGATTGGGTAAGCCAAAACACGCACGGCAAGATCACGACCATGTTCGATCCGCCGCTGCCGCGCGATTTGCGGCTCGTGGTGCTGGACGCGATTTATTTCAAGGGCGCCTGGGAAACGCCGTTCGACAAGAAGCTGACGCGCGACCAGCCTTTCAACCTCCGGGGCGGGCAAACGGCGCAGCATCCGAGAATGTCGCGCAAGGAGCGGATGAACTATTTGGAGAACACCGGTTTCCAGGCGGTGGCGCTGCCTTATGGGAGCCGGCAGGCGAGCCTGTATGTCTTTTTGCCCCGGGAAAACCTGGACCGGTTTGTCCAGGACTTGACGCCGGAGAATTGGGGGACCTGGATGGCGCAGTTCCGTTTGCGGGAGGGAACGCTGGAACTGCCGCGGTTCAAACTGGAAAACAAGTATGTGCTCAACGGTGAATTGAAGGCGCTGGGGATGCCGCGCGCCTTTGGCGCCGAGGCGGAGTTCAGCGGCATTTCGACGGACACGCGGCTTTACATCAGCGAGGTGCTGCAAAAGACGTTTGTGGAGGTGAACGAGGAGGGAACGGAAGCCGCGGCGGCCAGCGGCATCGCGGTCAGGCCCTCGCTGGCCCAGCGCGCCCCGGCGCCGCCGTTCACGATGATTGTGGACCGTCCCTTTTACGTGGCCATCGTGGAAAACCAGAGCGGGACGATTCTTTTCCATGGGGCCATAGAGGATCCGAGATAGCCGCGCTCATGAGCAGCCAGACTTTATCGAGCGACGCGCCGAGCGACGCGCCGGGGTGGTTTCCGCATACCCGGTGGTCGCTGGTGCTGGCGGCCACGCAACGGCCTTCGCCCGAATCGGCGGCGGCGCTGGAAGTTCTCTGCCGCGCTTACTGGCATCCGCTCTACGCCTTTGCGCGCCGGTGCGGCCATTCGCCCCACGACGCGCAGGACTTGACGCAGGAGTTCTTCGCCCGGCTCCTGGAGAAACGCTGGCTGGAAACCGCGGACCGCGAGAAGGGCCGGTTGCGGACTTTCCTAGTCGTGGCGCTGAGGAATTTCATGAGCAAGGAATGGCGGCGGGAATCGGCGCGGAAACGGGGCGGCGGCCAGCCGCATGTGCCGGTGGATACCGCGTTTGCCGAAAGCGGTTGCGCCGCCGATGCGCCGGCCGGCCTGGCGCCGGACGAGGTGTTTGACCGCCAATGGGCGCTGACGCTGCTGGACCTGACGCTGAAGCGGTTGCGGGCCGAGTTCGCCGCCGCCGGAAAGGCGGCCGACTACGAAACGCTCAAGGTGTGTCTCATGGCCGGGCACGGGACGCTGGATTACGCCGCGCTGGCGCGGGCACTGGGCTGCAACGCCGGCGCGGCGCGCGTGGCCGTTCACCGGCTGCGGAAACGGTTCCGCGAATTGTCGCGCGAAGAGGTTTCGCGAACCTTGGCGGAGGGGGAGGATTTGGAGGGGGAATTGCGTTATCTGGCGTCCACGCTGGCGCGGGACGCCGTTTAGCGAGGGTGGAGGGTTCATCTGCGTTGCACCGCGGGAAGCGCCATCGGCGCGACATATTTGTAGAACCAAACCGAAATAGATTTTCAAGCTCCGTCAGGAGCGGCATCTTCGTTTGAAGAAGATGTCGCCCCTACGGGGCTTTGGGGTTTTGATTCCGGGGGTTCTACAAATATATCGCGCCTACGGCGCTTGGCAGGAGACGAGAACAAGTTGGTTTGAAATTCGGGATTAAGATTAGGAGCAGAACCCTTGTGTAACAAACAACCGCCGATGGGTAACTATATGGCATGAGCATCAATGCCCCGACAACTTGCCCGCAATGCGGCGCGCCGCTCCGTGAAGACGCGGCCGGCGGCCTCTGCCCGCGCTGCGTGATGGCGCTGAATCTCAAGCCGGAAACGGTGTTCACGGGCGAACTGGCGGCGGCGTCCGCCCCGCGCACCCCGGCGGAACTGGCGCCGCATTTTCCCCAACTGGAAATCCTGGAATGTCTCGGCCGCGGCGGCATGGGCGTGGTCTATAAGGCGCGCCAACCGCAACTGGATCGCGTGGTGGCGCTGAAGATCCTCGCGCCGGAACGGGTGACGGAGGCGCGGTTCGCGGACCGTTTTCTGCGGGAGGCGCGCGCGCTGGCCAAGTTGAACCATCCCAACATCGTCGCCGTCCACGACTTCGGCCAGACGGGCGGCTATTTTTATCTGGTGATGGAATTTGTGGACGGGGTGAACCTGCGGGAGTTGCTGCGGGGCGGACGTCTGCCGCCGGCGGAAGCGCTGGCGATTGTGCCGGCGATTTGCGACGCGCTGCAATACGCGCACGACCGGGGGATCGTCCACCGGGACATCAAGCCGGAGAACATTTTGATTGACAAAGAGGGGAAGGTGAAGATCGCCGACTTCGGGATTGCGAAGATGATCGAACCCGGCGCGGGCGGGACGGAAGTGACGGAAGGGACGGAAGGGACGGCAATTGGGGCCGCGCGGCGGCACGGCCCTACCGGCGTGGTGGGCACGCCCAAATACATGGCGCCGGAGCAGGCGGAAAAGCCGGGAGAGGTGGATCATCGCGCGGACATTTATTCGCTGGGCGTGGTCTTTTATGAAATGCTGACCGGCGAACTTCCCGGCAAGCTGCTGGAAGCGCCGTCGAAGAAAGTCCAGATTGACGTGCGGCTGGACGAAGTGGTGTTGCGCGCGCTGGAAAGGAAACCGGAACTGCGTTTCCAGCAGGCCAGCGTGCTCAAGACACAATTGGAAACCATTGCGCAGACGGGCGAAACCGGCGGCGGCATGACTGACGCGCAGAGGGAGGAATATGGGGAAAAGGCGCCTACAGCACCAAAACCAATAAGTGAGAAGACTCGATCCAAACGGGAGCGATACCTCGCGCTGTCCCCCTTATTATCCCCGGAGTCGAAGGAGATTGCCCTGCACATGACGGAGGCGGAATGGAAGACGATGATGAGATGGGGGTGGTTCTTCGCATTTTGGAACGCGGCGATCTGTTTTTTACCAGTGTTCATACTCTTCTTTGCGCCTTCGCCGTGGGGCGATTGGAGGCTGGCGCTGGCGGTCGTTTTGGTGGGACTGGCGGCTTATCCGGCTTGGTACAAGATGTTGTGGCATTTACGGTGCGACACCGAATGGGCCAGAGCGCACGGCATCAAGCCAATTCCCATCCTGAAGTATTTTAGCAAGGCGAGCTTTGCGCGCTTTCCAAAGCGACGGCCGATTCCACAGCGGATTCCCCTATTGATCTTATTGGCCTCTCTGGTGGTAGTGCCTCTGATGTGCTTTGTGACAGCTCAGATGTTGATTTGGCATGTTACGAACAAGTATTCCAAGCCCAACAAAGCCGCCGCTTCAACCGGCGCGCCGTTCGTGGGCCATTTCTCCAATGGCACGGTGGAACTGCTGCTCGTGGGGGCGGATCCTGCCTTGAGCACCCTTTGCTGGCAGCCGGATGGCACACTGTCTTATGAACCCTTTCCCAACACCAACGGCCACGTTTGGTCGCAAGGCATGGAGATGAGAACCATTGCTTTTCGCGTTCATGGGACAACCGCGCAGCCGGTCCTGAAATTCAACCCGGAACTCAAGTTCCAGGGAAGTTACACAACCTCGATGGGATGGCCTGATCCAAAATCGCCCGACGCGATCTTCACGGAACAGTTCACCTGTCCGAGTAACTCGCTGAAGATGAATGTCCACGTCGGGGTGGCGAATGGGCCGTGGGAGGAGAAGATCACGTTGCTATCCCCGGGTGGGAACAGCGAGTGGGTTGAACCGGACGGGACAAGTTGGAGAGCGTCGGTGCAAACCAACGGAAGCGCCGGCAGCGAGGTGGTCATCGCCTATCTACAGTCACTCTGCGAAGGTTGGGAGACCCGATTCGTGGCCGTGGATACCAACGGCGAACCGATAATGCTGCCGCCCGGAACTCAGACTAGCATCGGCACCAATTTGACGAGCGTGCTGACTTCACTGCGCCGGGAAAAATTCGATCAGATCAAGCAATACCAGCTTCAGGGGAGAAAGCGGCAATGGGTGGAATTCCGCAGCGTCTCCCTGGAGCCGGGCTATCACACCAAGGTCGAGATTTTCGATGCGCCTCCGCAGAAGAATGATGAATTCTGAACAGAAGGAAACGAAGGAAACGAAGATGGGAAGTGCTTCTTCTTCGTTGCCTTCGTTCCCTTCTGTTCAAATCCACAATCCGCAATGGAGAAAACGGACCACGGATGGACACGGATGGGAAGCATTTCTTGTTATCCGCGTTCATCCGTGTTCATCCGCGGTTCAAATCCGAAATCCGCAATCCGCAATCCGCAATCGAGTCACTCCACCACTCCACCACTCCATCACTTTCGGCTGGATTGCCGGAGGGGCGGATGGCAGGCTTCGGGAAACCGATGATAACCTGGTTGAAACTTGAGAGCTTCCGACTTTTCACGGGCCTGGAAATTGCCCCGCTCAAGCGCATCAACTTGTTCGCCGGCGCCAACAACACGGGAAAAACCGGCATCCTCGAAGCGCTCTGTTTGCTGTTCGGCGGCCATGAGCAATTATCGCTGCTTCCGTCCGCGTTCCGCTCCGCCCTGTCAAATACTCCCCGGCAAAATGGCGGCGATGATTTCGCGGCGTTTTGGCAGGCCTTGTTCTATGACCGGCAAACTCAGACGCCGGCTCTTATTTACGCGAAGACGGGACCGGACCGGATGCCGCACTGCCGGGTGCAAAGCCTGCCGGATGGCCGGTTGTGGCTTTTTTACGAGGAACTCGACGGCAGCGGCCGAATTGCCGATCCGGCCCGGAGAATCAGAAATCTCCGCCCGCCGCCGTCCTTCACGATCAGTGCCAATGGCGTTGCGGCGCATGGCCCGAACTCGTTCGCGGCGGCCTTCATCGCTCTTTCAACGCGGCTGGAATCTCCCGCTCGGGACGCCGAGCTTTACAACCAAGTCACATTGTTGGAGGGCGGCGAAGAGAAATTGCTGCAACTGCTCCGGGAAATTGACCCGCGCCTGCGCAAACTTCGCTACGCCAAAGCGCCCGGAACAGATCAGCCGCTGGTCTATGCCTGCTTCGGTTTGAAGAACGCGTTGAGCCTGGCGCAAACCGGACAGGGTTTCAACAGGCTCTTTTCGCTCTATTGCCAGATGCTTGTTTCCAAGTCGGAGGTGCTGCTCATTGACGAAATTGAGAACGGCCTCCATTACGAAACTCTGCCGCAAGTATGGAAAGGCATCGCCACGCTGGCGGCCTCGGAGAACATCCAGGTCTTCGCCACCACGCACAGCCGGGAGTGCGTGGCCGCCGCGCATGAAACGATGAAGGCGCTGCCCGGTTATGATTTTGCGCTCCACCGGTTGCAGCGCGTCAACGGCCAACTCCAGGCGGTGACACTCGATCAGGCCATGCTGGAAGCCGCCCTCCACTCCGGCACGGAGGCCCGGTGATGGAGTGATTACTGTGAGTGACGCAACCGCCCCAACAACGCCTTCGCCGCAAACGCCGCATCAGCGGCGCCCGCGTTATCCCGGCAAGTACCCGCGGCGTTTCCACCAGAAATACAAGGAACTTCAGCCCGTGCGCTACGCGGAGACGGTCGCCAAAGTCCTCGCCTCCGGCAAGACACCGGCGGGGACGCATCGTCCGGTCATGGTGGCGGAGATTCTCCAGGCGCTGGGCCCGCAACCGGGGGAAACCGCGGTGGACTGCACGCTCGGTTTCGGCGGACACGCCCGGGAATTGCTGGCCCGCATCCAGCCCGGCGGACGCCTCCTGGGACTGGACGCCGATCCCGTCGAGCTTCCCAAAGCCGAGGCCCGGTTGCGCGCCCTGGGGTTTGCGGAAAATGTGTTCGCGGCGCGGCGTCTGAATTTCGCCGGTCTGCCGCGCGCGCTGGCCGAGGCGGGAATCAGCGGGGCGGACATGATCCTCGCGGACCTGGGCGTCTCCTCCATGCAATTGGATGATCCGGGCCGCGGATTTTCCGCCAAGAATGAAGGGCCGCTCGACCTGCGGATGAATCCGCAACGCGGACAGCCGGCCTCGGTTTACCTGGAAAAGATTCGGCCGGAAGCCCTGCAAACGCTGTTGCTTGAAAACGCGGACGAACCGCGCGCCGCCGCCCTGGCGCCCGCCCTGGCCGGGCGGCTTTTCCCCACCACCACCGCGCTGGCAAGGGCCGTGGCCGCCACCCTGCCGCGCCTGGCCGGGGACGATTGCGACCTTGCCGTCCGCCGCGTTTTCCAGGCGCTGCGCATTGCGGTCAACGACGAATTTTCCGCGCTGGAAACCCTGTTGCGCCATCTCCCGGCCTGCCTGAATCCGGGCGGGCGCGCCGCCGTGCTGACGTTTCATTCCGGCGAAGACCGCCGTGTCAAGAAGTCCTTCGAGGCGGGACGGCGCGACGGCGTGTATGCGGAAATCTCCGGCGAAGTCGTGCGTCCGGGGCCGGAAGAGCGCCGGGCCAATCCCCGTTCGACACCCGCCAAACTGCGCTGGGCGTGCAAGGCGTGAGCGCGCGGAATTCTACCCGCGCCCGACCCCGGTGGGTAGCATCCCGATTCCATCGGGATGCTATCCAGGAATTATGAAATAGGCGCGTGAGTGACTCACTGCGTCACGGCCTCTTTCCCGTTGGTCCCATTCTTGCGGGCGTCCAGACTTTCCCGCACTGCCTGGGCCAGTTGGGCGGGGTGATACGGTTTGGAGAAGAACTTGATCCTCTCATCCAGCGCCGTGTCCCGCTCAATCATATCCTGGCTGTAACCGCTGGTGAGAATGACCGGCAGACGCGGGTCCGCCTCCTGGAGTTTCCCGGCCAATTCCCGGCCGGACATCCCTTCCGGCATGATGATGTCGCTGAGGAGGAGGTCCACCTTCCTGCCCTGCGCCTCCCAGACGCGGAGCGCCTCCACGCCGGAGGCGGCTTCCAGAACATGATAGCCCTGGCCTTCCAGAACTTCCCGCAGCAGTTCGCGCAGGGCCTCTTCATCTTCGACCACGAGAATGATCTCCTTGCCGCCTTGCACTTCGGAAAGGGGCGCGCGCTCCACCGGCTTTTCCGCTGGCTTCCCGGTCAAGGGCAGCAGGATGTGGAAACAGGCGCCTTTGCCGGGCTGGCTTTCCACTTCGATCCAGCCCTGGTGCTGTTTGACCATACCATAGACGGTCGCCAGGCCCAGGCCCACGCCTTTGCCCACCTCCTTGGTCGTGAAAAACGGTTCAAACAGATGCCCTATCACCGCCGCTTCCATGCCGCATCCGGTGTCCGCCACGCTCAGGCGGGCGAACTTCCCGGCGTGCCGTTCCGCCTTGGCCTGCACATCCGCCTCCGTCACCTCCGCCTCGCGGGTGGTGATCATCAACTCGCCCCCGCGCGGCATGGCGTCGCGGGCATTGACCGCCAGATTGACGACAATCTGCTCGATCATCGTCGCGTCGCCCAGGACATGGAGAGGGTTCTGCGCCAGACTGCGCCGCACCACAATGCTTTCCCCCAGCAGCGGGCCGAGCATGTCGGTCACATTGTCGGCGACCAGGTTCAAGTCCAGCACCTCGCGCTGCATGACTTGCTTGCGGCTGAAGGCCAGCATTTGCTTGATCAGCTTCGCCGTCCGCTCCACGCCGGAAACGATCTGATGCAGCGATTTGACCGACTCGGCATCCAGCGACGGATTGTCCAGCAGCAGCGCGGCATGGCCCTGAATGACGGTAAGGATGTTGTTGAACTCGTGCGCGACGCCGGCGGCCAACTGCCCCACCGCCGCCAGGCGCTCCTGGCGCATGACGATTTCCTGGCTTTCCATCAGCGCCTTTTGCGCCTGTTTGCGCTCCGCCACCTCCTGCTGCAAATTCTTGGTCCATTCATCTATCAACTTGAACACCTCCTGGTCCCGCTCCTTCCGAAGACGCTGCCGCCGGCGGACCGTCCAGCGATACACCCCGAACCCCGCCAGCAGGACCGCCGCCGCGCACACTGTATAGACATAAAAAATCATACTCGCATACAAGCCCGGCACGGCCGCACATGACGCCGGAACGCACCTCGATTGCCCTTGTAATACCACACCCGCGCGGCGGCCGACACAACTATATCGGCGGAATTGAGAGCCGGATTAAACAACGATTACAGCCGTTGTAAAGGCAATTCCGCCTGCTTGACCCGGATATTTCTCCGGTTCGGAGCGCCGATTTTGAATCGGCTTTCAGCGTCATTGCGCGCCCAAAGCCGACTGCAAGCCGGCGCTCCGGATTGCAGGCATTTCGTGCGGGGTATGAAAATGCGGGTCACGGCCCAAAACCCTGAGGGCCGCCCCGCCCGCGAGCCAGATCAAAAACGGCGCACGCCATCAGCGCCGCCAACGGCACGAAGCCGGCAATCACCGACTGGACCAGGCAGCCGCGCCCCAACTCCCTGACGACCGCCTCGTGGAAATACTCGTCCGCAACCTTGAACGCCGGGACACAGCCGTTCGTTTCGCACGGTCCTGCCGGGCCGCCGGATTGGCTGCCGAAAAGCTCCCAAATATAGACCGGCCCGCATGGGCCAAAAACACAGCCGTTCAGTCCCGCAAGGGAACAGCAAGTGAGCACGGCGAGTGCGATTCGGACCTTCAATTGTCGGTTCACGGTGCTCATACGATGATGCCTAATTGACCTTATCCCCTTTCCCCAAGCCCGGCAAGCCCTCTCCAGCGCTCTGGAACCGGCCCCTTTTACTCATCGGTTCGGATATGAAATAAAAAGGGGGGGGCGACGTTTTCAGCGGATCTATTGACGTCGTTTGTCAAGGTATTGCAAAGGCCTTTTCTTCAATCCCTTTGGGATTGCCGGCACCAAAAACCTCTCGCAGTATTTCTGCCGGCATTCCACTGAAAACGTCGAGGACCCCGTTTTTGGGTATCCACTCTTAATCTTAATCTCAATCTTCATCGGGAAGAGAATAAGAGATTAAGATTACGATTAAGATTAGGATTAAGAGGCCAACCCAAGAAGGTGAACTGCACCCCATTCCGCGCCCGGGCCGCTTCCCCGGTTCATTTCAACAGCGCGGCGGCTTCTTCCACCGTGTTGGCAAACTTCCAGCCTTGGGATTCCTCATGCACCCGGCAGTTGGCGCGCACGCTTTCCGATCCCGCCATGGCGAACTTGATGGAAAGGTCCCCGGCGGCCCGTATGACGGAGAGAACCAGCTTGATGACCGGATGGGTCAGTTCTTCCAGCGCGCTCAGGTCCACGATGAATTTGTCCCCGCCGGCGTCCACCATGGCTGTCAACTGGTCTTTGAGGCCGGAAGCCACCGCCTCCGCGATTTCGGGATTGCATCCCTTGGGCAGGCGGAACACCAGCGCCCCGTTGCGTTGCTGAAGGTATTGATAGGAAGTTTCCAGCTTGAGCACGCGGGCAATTTTGGCTTTCAGATCCTCGCAGTCAATCGGTTTGGTGACGATGCCGCCAAAGCCGGCCTCCGAAAAGCCGCCCTGGTCGGTGGCGGCGGTTTTGACACACAGCCCCAGGACCGGAATGGAGGCGGTCCTGGCGTAGCTGCGCAGGTTTTGGAGCAACTGTTGTGCGCCGTCTCTGGGAAAGCTCAGGCTGGCCAGAACGAGGTCAATGCCCTGTCCCAGGCACACGTCCAGGGCCTCCGCGGGGTGGACGGCGGCGGTCACTTTCCAGGGTGTGCCGGCCAATCCGGCGCGGATTTGTTCCGCGATGGCCGGCTTGTCGTCCACCACCAACAGATGGATTGGGTCGTCCACCCGCTTGGCTTTGACCCCGTTTTCGGATTTGGTTTGGAGGGCCACCACCCGGCTCACCCGCTCGATCAGGGTGTCCTGCTTGAAGGGCTTGATGACGTAATCGCGCACCCCCAGCCGGGCAATTCGCACCACGGTGTCCCGATCCGACATGGCGGTGAGCATGATGACGGGGGTTGTTTTGAGGGCCGCGTCGGCCCGGAGCCTTCTCAGCGCCTCCAACCCGTCCATGGGCCGCATGCCAAAGTCCATCAAAATGACATCGGGTTTCTCGCGGCTGGCGATGGCCAGGCCGTCATTCCCGTTGTCGGCTTCCATGACGGCGCAATCAAAAGACTCGAATGCCTTCGCCACAATCAGGCGAATAATTCTGCTGTCATCAATGGTCAGTATCTTGATGCTCATCGAGAGCTATAGGTCGAGCATTTCCTTGACATTTTCCATCTCGCTTCGCGACCTGGCAAGGAGGCGGGGGAGATCGTCGGGACTCATTTGGAGGATTTGCCAGGGGACGTCCGAGGTTTTCAAAAGACCGGTGTTGGCCGAGCCGGTGAAAAGTTGATGCGCGATCACATCTCCGATCTGCACGGCGGCGGCCAGTTCTTTGTCAACCGGGGCCGCCTCAAGTTCGTGGTGGTAACGAACGGCGGTGACGATCTCCGGCGGCAACTTCCAGCGATCCAGCAGTTCACCGCCCAACTCGGCATGGTCAATCCCAAAAGCCGTTCGTTCCAATCCGCTCAACGGAACGCTTTCGAATCTGGCCCGCTCGATGACTCTGGCGTAAGCCTCGCGTTCCCCCGATGCCAGCACGAGTTTGCCAATGTCGTGCAGCAATCCCGCCGTGAAACCCATCGCCTTTATCTGCCCGGCTTCCTCCGCCACCAGGGAAGCCGACACCGCGGCGGCCACGGCGTGGCGCCACAGCGCGTCCACGTCCACGCCCTTGGCTGTTCCCGGCATGGTTGTGGTCTTGGCGCCAAAATAAGAGACCACCAGACAATAAACTTGATAGAACCCAATTCTGGAAACAGCCTCAAAGATGTCGCTGGGAGGTTGTTCGCCGGCGTAATAAGCGCTGTTGCAGGTCCGATGAATCTGCGCCGTCAAGGCAGGCTCGTAACTGATCATCCCCACAACTTTGTCAATATCCTGGTCGAGATTCTTGAAAAGGACCAGCAATTCGCTCAGGAGCGTCGGGGCGGGCGGCAGACTATTAACGCCACCCAAATAGCGTTCCGCTGGATTAAAAGTGCGCTTGCGCTCCGGATGTTTATTTTCCTTGGCAGCCGGTGGAGAGTCTGTTGGCGGGCTCATGACAATCTGGGTTCAACTTAATGGGGCATGGGCCAAACCCGCCTTTTCGGTCTCTCTTCGCACGCCACTGGCAAATGTTCCATAATGCTCATGTTGTTCTGTTATCGGCCGGAGACGCCATTGACTTTAGCCTCCGTGCAACAACAACTTCCGATTGTGCCGGCGCCCTTTGGAATCAACTCGAATCGGAACGCATGAAAATTCGGAAGCCTTGATTGAGAATTGGCCATTGAGAATTGGTCATTGGCAAATGAGGATGCCAACGGATCAATTGCAATTTACAAATTCTCAATGATCAATTCTCAATTGCCTTCAACAATGCGCTTTCCGGGCGCCCGGCTGATTATAGCTCAATCTTTGCTCTCGACCGCCTGCCGCCCCGCCGCCCTGACTCTCCCCGGTTTGCTTCGATGGGCGGTCGGGCCTAAGCTGTGGGGGAAGATGACGCTGCTGGAAAAAATCGAGGCGAACGCGAATGCGCGGCTGACCCTGCCGCCGGGCGCGCTGCCCCGCCAGGAATTGGGGCGGTACAAGAATTTTCTCAAGGTCGAAACACACCGGCTCAAAATTCTGCATCGCGCCGGCGCCTCGGGGCGGGAAATTTGCCGGGCGCGCTCGGCCATCATTGATTTGCTGCTGCGCCACATTTTGGCCGGGATTCGCAATGGCTCGCCGGAAGTGGCGCGCGTGCCGCCGCCGATCTGCGCGCTGGTGGCCATCGGCGGCTACGGGCGGGCGGAGTTGAATCCCCACAGCGATATTGACATTATGTTTCTGCACGACGGCGAAAGGATGGCGCGGGGCAAGCCGCGGCCGGCGCTGGTGGCGCTGGTGGACGGCCTGCTTTACATGCTGTGGGATTTGGGCTTCAAGGTCGGCCATTCGGTGCGCTCGATTGAGGATTGCGTCAGCGTGGCCAACGGCGACATGCAGTCGAAAACCTCCCTCATCGAAGCGCGCCTCATCGCGGGCGACGCGCCGCTGTTCGAGCGGTTTGCCGGCGCGCTGCTGGCCAAGTGCGTGCGCGGCCATGAGACTGAATACATCCAGGCGCGCCTTCTGGACCAGGCCGCGCGGCGGAACAAATACGGCAATTCGGCCTGCATGCAGGAACCCAACATCAAGAACGGCTGCGGCGGCCTGCGCGATTACCAGAACCTCCTCTGGATGGCTTATTTCAAGGACCGCACCCGGACGCCCGAGGAGCTGGAGAAGAAGGAAGTCATCAGCGCCGCCGAGCGCAAACAACTGGAAAGCGCCTACGACTTCCTGCTCCGCGCGCGCAATGAACTTCAGTATCTCCTGGACCGCGCCTCCGATGTCCTCACCAAGAGCGTGCAGCCGGCGGTGGCCAACAACCTCGGCTGGCACGACCGTTCGCCCAGCGAGCGGCTGGAAAAGTTCATGAAGGTCTATTACACCCACGGGCGGAACATTGACCTGATCACCCGCACGGTGGAGCAGCGGCTGGCCCTGGTGCCCGCGCCCCAGGGGCGGCTGCTCCGGCTGCGCGGCCTTTTCCGACTCGCCGAAGCCCCCGAACAGACGGCGGACGGCTTGAAGTTTGTCAACGGCGAGATGCGCCCGCTTTCCTCCGGCATCTTTCGGGACAGTCCCCGCCGGCTGATGCGGGTTTTTTTGCACGCGCAGCAGCGCGGCCTGAAATTGCACCCCGATCTGGCCCAACTCATCCGCCAGAACCTGCGCCTGGCGGACAACGCCTTTTTGCGCGACGAACATGTGCGGGAAACCTTCCTGGAAATCCTCGACCAGCGCGGCAACGTCGCCCCCACCGTGCGCCTCATGCACGAAGTGGGGCTGCTGGGCAAGTTCATTCCCGAATTCGGCCGCCTGACCTGCCTGGTCCAACACGAGTTCTATCACCAATACACCGCCGACGAACACACCCTGGTCTGCCTGGAAAAACTCGATCAGGTCTGGGAGTCCAAGAAACCGCCGTTCGGCGAATACGCGGAAATTTTTCGCGGGGTGGAACTGCCCTTCCTCCTCTACCTGGCCCTCTTGCTGCACGATTCCGGCAAGGCCTTCCGCTCCGGCAACCACACCGTCATCGGCGCGCGCCAGGCCCTGCGCGCCGCCCACCGCCTGGGATTGGACGGCGCCAAAACCCACACCCTGAGCCTCCTCATTGAAAACCATCTCGCCATGGCCCAGATTTCCCAGCGGCGCGACCTGGACGACGAGTCGGTCATCCGCAATTTCGCGCGGCAGATTCAAACCGCGGAGAATCTGGCGATGTTGACGCTGCACACATTCGCCGATTCGATGGCCACCAGCGACCAACTGTGGAACGGTTTCAAAGACACGGGATTGTGGCGGCTCTACCGCAAGACCCTGGAACTGCTGTCCGGCGGGACGGAGTTCCAGGTGACGGAGGAGCGCCAGCGGGAATTGCTGGCCGAGCAGGTGCAGCGGCTGGCGCCGCCCACCTTCGATCCGGCGGAAGTCCAGGCCCATTTCCGCAACCTGCCCTCCCGCTACTGCCAGGTCAACGACGCGCGGGAAATCCTGCGCGACGTGGCGGTGGTGCATCGTTTCATCCACCTCCAACTGGGCGCGGGCGAGGAGAACGCGCTGGCGCCGGTCTTCACCTGGCACCACGAGCCGGACCGCGGCTACAGCACGGTCACGACTTGCACCTGGGACCGCGACCGCCTCTTCAGCAACATCACCGGCTGCCTGACCGCCGCCGGACTCAACATCCTGGGCGCGGAAATCCTCACGCGCGCCGATGGCATTATTATTGACACATTCTTCGTCACCGACGCCAAAAACGGCCTGCTGCCCGGCCGCGAGGAGCGCGAGAACTTTGAGAGCCTGGCTCACAAAGTCCTGACCGGCGGCGCGGTGGACCTGCCGGCCCTCATCGCCCACACCAAGGCCGCCCCGACGATTTACAAGTCCATCGAGGGCGACCGCATCCCGACGGTCATCGAAGTGGACAACGACACTTCCGAAAGCCGCAGCATCATTGACGTGCAGGCCGAAGACCGGGTCGGGCTGCTGTATGACATCTCGCGCGCGCTGGCGGAACTGGACCTCGATCTCTCGCTGGCGAAAATCGTCACCGAAAAAGGGGCGGCCGTGGACAGCTTCTACGCCACCGAACAGGACGGCGGAAAGATTCTCGACACCGAACGCATCAAAGCCGTCAAAACCAAACTGCGCCTTGCCGTGGCCCACACCGCCCCGCCCGCCCCGCATGGCCGTTGAGTCCTGTTTGCTGGGTAGCATCCCGATTCCATCGGGACCTGTCCCGGTCGGCGACTCGCCGAGCGGAATCGGGAACTGTAGCGGCGGTCTGTGACCGCCGCACATGCGAGGGTTGCGAGTGCGAGGGGTCATGCGAGGCGTCAGACCATGTTTGTGCGCGTTTTGGCAATTGCCGCAAAGGGGTTATCAAGCGCGGAAATCCCACGAAAAACTCTTTAACCACAAAGAACACAGCGCGGCCAGCCGCAACCCAAGGAATGGAACCACGGATTACCCAGAGCGGCAAAGCCGCAACCAAAACCGGAAGGCAGAAAGCAGGAATTTCTTATCCGAGCAATCTCCCGATTCGGAATCGGGATGGTAAAAGCTGTGCGGAAATGAAGGGCTTTTTCCTATCGTGGTACAAAGAGAAACTCCTTCTCTGGGTGGAGGTCCCTTCTTTTTGGCGGTTGACACGGGGGCGGGGTACAAGCATCGTTTGGGGCATTAAGAGCGCGGGCCATGCCGGCCCTTGCGCCAAAGCGGAGAGGAAGTGAGATTATTTGACCGAAATTAGACTTAAGAAGGGCGAGCCGGTGGACAAGGCCCTGCGCCGGCTGAAGAAGAAGATTGACCGCGAAGGCACACTCAAGGAAGTGCGCAATCACCGGCATTTTGAAAAGCCCAGCGAACGGAAACGGCGCAAGACCAAAGCCGCCCGCTTTTCCGCGATGCTGACCGCCCGATACGCCGATATGTGACCTGTTTTGCATTCTCACCGCCGGGCGCCGCCTTCAAGAGAGCGCGCCCGGTTTTTTGGCATGTATTCATTTTCCACTTGCTGGAATTCTCAGCGCCATACGGATGGACGCGCCATGTTGCGCGAAATCCAGTCCCTGGGCTTTGACCATGCGGAACTGAGCCACGGCATCCGCATCAGTTTGCTCCCGGGGATCATCGAAGCGGTGGACGCCGGCGAGATGAAAATCTCGTCGCTCCACAATTTTTGTCCCCTCCCGATGGGCGTGGCTCATGCCGCGCCGAATCTTTACCAGTTTTCCTCCGCCAACGCCCGCGAGCGCGAGAACGCCTGGAAGCACACGCTCAAAACCATCGAGACTGCCGTCCGCGTCAAGGCCGGGGCGGTCGTCCTGCACCTGGGGCGGATCGAAATGAAGGACTACACCGAGAGGCTTTTGGCGCTGGTCAACGACGGCCAAAAGGGAACGCCCAAGTACGAAAAGCTGTGCGCCGAGTTGATCGAGAAGCGCGAGGTGAAGAAGATCGAGCCGTGGGATTACGTCGAGGAGGTGCTGGGCCATCTGGCCGACGAAGCCGAGAAGCGCGGCATCCGGTTGGGCATCGAAAACCGCGCCGATCTGGAAGAACTCCCGCTGGAAGATGATTTCGGTTTTCTCCTGCGCGAATTCAACCGCCCCGGCGTCGGCTACTGGCACGACACCGGCCACGCGCAGATCAAGGAGAACCTGGGCTTCATTTCCCACGCGATGCACCTGCAATTTCTGGCCGACCGCCTCATCGGCTTTCACCTCCATGATGTCGAGTTTCCCGGCCACGACCACCGGCCGCCGGGCAAGGGCATGGTGGATTTTGCGGCGCTCAAACCGATGGTCAAACCGGAGCACATCAAAGTCTTCGAACTCAGCCCGCGGCTGACGGAGGAGGAGGTTCGCGGCGGGGTGGCCCACATCCGGCAGGTTTGGGGTGGCGAATGAAGGGGCTGAAAACCGCCTGGCGAGTCGGCTGGCGCGTGGCGCTGTGCGCCGCCCTGCTGGCGTGGATTTTTCAGTCCATTTTCCTCAGCGCGGGCAAGGCGGCGGCGGGGCCGGAGTGGGACCAGCTTGGGCGCCTGGAGCAATGGCAGAGAGCGTGGACGGTCGGGCCGCGCGAGCTGTGGGAGAAGATCATCCAGGTGGCGCCGCCGGCGCTGGCGGCCTCGCTGGTATGCGTATTATTGACAATCATCCTCAACGTGGCCCGCTGGCGGCTGGTGCTGGAAGTGCAGGGGCTGCATTTGTCCTGGGGCCGCGCCACAGGGATCACGTTTGTGGCCCAATTCTTCAACGCCTTCCTCCTCGGTTCCACGGGCGGGGACGTCATCAAGGCCTTTTACGCCGCGCGCGAAACGCACCACAAAAAAACCGAGGCGGTGATGACGGTATTTGTGGACCGGCTGCTGGGTCTGTGGGCGATGCTGCTGTTTGCGGCGCTGATGATGATCCCCAATGCCGGCCTGCTCCGGCGCCACCGGGAATTGGGTTTGCCGGCCCTGTTCATCCTGGCGATGCTCGGCGGGGCCAGCGTGGTGCTGGGCGTGGCATTCTGGAGCGGCCTCTCCAGGCGTTTTCCCCGCGCGCGGCACTGGTTGCGGAGGTTTCCCAAGGGCGAATTGCTGGAACGCTCCCTGGATTCGTGCCGTCACTTTGGCAAGAGCAAAGGCTTTTTGGCGAAGGCCATCGCCCTATCTTTGGTGGTCAACGCCGCCTGTGTGCTGCAAATGACGCTGCTGTCGGCCGGGATGAACGCGCCGGTTTCATCCTCGGCCTGGCTTGTCATCGTGCCGATGATCTTCTGCATCGCCGCGCTGCCGATCACCCCCAGCGGCCTGGGGGTGCGCGAGAACCTGTTTGTGTTGATGCTGGCCGTCCCCGAAATTGGCGTTCCCAAGACGACCGCCCTTTCCCTATCCCTTCTCGCCTACGCCGGGAGCCTTTTTTGGAGTCTGGCCGGCGGCATCGTCTATCTCGGCCTGAAAAAGAAAGAGCACCTCGAGGAAGTGACCCACGCCGAAAATGTGGCGGCGGAAGAATAAGGGACAACGCGGCGCGCGCTCCCCCCAAGGGTGAATTTCACTTTTTGGGGCGCCCCCTCTTAATCTTGATAATTAAGGCTGATTACGACGAAATTTCGTTCTTCATTTTGCATTGCCACCGGTTATGATGCGGAGGCGTGAATATGGACAAGCTGCTTTTAATTGATGACGAGGCGGACGTGCAATACTCGTTCCGCCGGATTTTTGACCAGCCGGACATCGAGTTGACGACGGCGGACAGCGGGGAGGAGGGGTTGCGGCTCATCGCCCGGATCAAACCGGACCTGGTGATCATGGATGTGCGGATGGGCGGGATCAGCGGCCTGGAAACGCTCCGCCGCCTGCGCCAGATGGACGCCAAGCAAATGGTGATCATGATGACGGCCTACGGCACGACGCAGACGGCCATCGAGGCGATGAAGCTGGGGGCTTATGATTATTTGCTCAAACCCTTCGACGTGCCGCGGCTCAAGCAGGTCGTCCTCAACGCCCTCAAGGCCGCCCGGGACATGCGGCGGGTGGTCTCCTACCAGCCGTTGCTGGAATCGGAGGATTATGATCTGGGGATCATCGGGCGCAGCGAAGGGATGCAGAGCGTGTTCAAGATCATCGGGCAACTGGCCGGGAGCGATGCCACCGCGCTGATCACCGGGGAAAGCGGGACGGGCAAGGAATTGGTGGCGCGGGCCATATATCATCACAGCCAGCGCAACGCGCAGACTTTCCTGGCGATCAACTGCGCCGCCATTCCGGAGAATTTGTTGGAGAGCGAATTGTTCGGGCACGAAAAAGGGGCCTTTACCGGCGCGAGCGCGCAGCGGATCGGGAAGTTCGAGCAGTGCAACCGCGGGACGGTGTTTTTGGACGAGATCGGGGACATGACGACCTCGACGCAGGCGAAGATTTTGCGCGTGCTCCAGTCCGGCGAGTTTGAGCGCGTGGGCGGCAACCAGTCCATCAAGGTGGATGTGCGGGTGATCGCGGCGACGCACAAGGCGCTGGAACAGGCGGTGGCGGCGCGGGAATTCCGGGAGGACTTGTTTTACCGGCTCAATGTCGTGCGCGTTCAGATCCCGCCGTTGCGGGAGCGGCGCGGGGACATCCCGCTGCTTGTCAACTATTTTTTAAAGAAGTTCGCCCAGGCCCAGGGGCGCGCCCCAAAATCCATCCTGCCGGCGGCAGCCGAATTGCTGGAGCGGTTCCACTGGCCGGGCAACGTGCGGGAACTGGAGAATGCGGTCGAGCGGGCCACGGTCATGGCCAAGGGCGACGTGATTTTGCCGGGCGACCTGCCGGCGGAAATCTCCAGCCTCCCGGCGGGCGGGCCGGACCCGGCCGTCCCGGCCCCGGCCGCGGCGGCGGCGGCACCGGCGGGCGTGGGCGGCGGCCGGATGGATTGGGCGTCGGTGGGGCGGACGTTGTTTCAATGGGCGCGCCAGGAGGGCGGAGTGAAAGTTCTGCCCGCGGTCGAACGGGAGTTGATCATTCAGGCGCTGTTGGAAGCCAAGGGCAATCAGGTGCAGGCGGCCAAGCTGCTGGGGATCACGCGGGCTACGCTGCGAAAGCGCGTGCTGAAATACAAAATCACGCAGGAGCTGGCGATTCAATAATGCCAATGAAGAACGCCGCGGCCCGGAGGCGGGCCGCGGCGCGCGAAGGGAGGCTGTTATCCGCGGTTATGGCTGGAGGCGGATGCGATACAAGCGGGCGGAGCCGGCAGGGTTGGAGTTGGTGATGGAGATCTGGAATTGGTTGCCGTCGCCGGAATTGGTATTGACAGGTGTCCAGTTGAGTCTGGCCAGCGCGGGGCTGGATTCCAGGACGTAGTTCTTTCCGGGGGCCGTCAGCCAGCCCAAGGAGACGTTTTTCGAGCTGCCGGCGGCCAGGGCCGCGCCGTTGAACAGCAGACAGGAGGCGGGGTTGGTCGGGTCGGTTCCGGCCAGGTACTCCTGCCAGTTGGGAGAGCCGTCGCCGTCGGGGTCGGCGTTGTCCTGCGCCTCGGCGTTGGTGAGGCTGCCGAAGAAGCGCATGCGCCACTCATCGGAGGTGATTTGCGGCGGAGCGAGCGCGGGACCCACCCAGGCCGTCCCCGGCACGCCTTCCAATTGATACTGCGTAGTGATGTTTGGCGCTCCGTCATCGCCCACAAAATGCAAGGTGTAGGATTGGCCGGAAACGGCTGTTGCCGGCACGGTGAAGGAGATTGAGCCGATCAAGTTGCTGGCCTGGAGGGAGAGCGAACCGTTTTGCGCGCTCAGTGGAAGCGGCCAAACGCAGACGATCTCGCTCGGCGACAAGCCGCCAAAAAGGGTGGGATTGGGAATGCCCAAGGCGGGGGCAAATTGAATCTGAGCCGGCGCCGGCGCGCCGCCGCCGGCGGCGAGAATGGCGCGGAACTGCATTCCCGCCAGGGTGGAACCCGGCTGAATGGTGACGGAGATGGGGATGGTGGCGGTGGCGCCAGGGGTCAACCCGGAAACGGAGCCGGCGCTAAAAGTGGCGTTGGGCACCCAAACCTGGCCGGGCGGCGTGGCGGCTTTGGCCACTAACACGCGTGGAGAGCCAATGGGAACGGGAACGCCGTTGGTGACTCCGACCTGGGCGTTAGTGAGAAAGTCGCCGGAGCTGGAATTGGTCCAGAAACGAACCCAGTTGTTGGTAATCAGGCCGAGCGAGCGCCACAAAATAGTCTCCCAATCCAACATCTGGATGAAGCCATCGCCGCCGACGGAGGTGGTCGTATCGAGCGGGTAGGCATCCATGGCGTTAAAGGCATCGGTGCCGGGGTAGGGGACCGCGATGCCAACGGAGGCGAACAAGGCGTTATTGACGTCGTTGTTTTCGAGAAGGCCGTCGCCAAATTCACCGGCGGAATAACCGCTGTTGGGGGCGGTATCGCCGACAAGGTACTGCACATTGGAGACGCTCAGGGTCTGGGCAGGATACAACTCGAGCGGCACCGCGGAGTCAACTCCGTCCGAGGTGCCGGAAGCGTCAAGAACATTGACCGTGTAGGTTTGTCCCGGCAGCGAGTTGGCCGGGATGGCAACTTCCAGCAGAGCCAGAGTCGCGCTGCCGGTCACACCAAACACCGGGTTTCCCGCACCCAGGGTGGTTGTGGGTTTCGCCCACAACAGGTACAGCCCATTGGTGGGACCATTTGAATAAGGGTCAACGGTCTGGTAAGTGGGCGACAAATTCCCGGCCACCGGACCCGTAATCGGCACAAAGTCGTTGGTGCCGATGGGCATCGGCGTTATCGTCGTAATCGGCGGCGCGCTGCCATTGGGCACAACCTCGACGCGGAACTGAAGCGATTCCAGTGTCACGCCGGTTTTCAAACTTGCCGCGACTTGAATAATGGCGGTGGAACCGGAGCCGACCAGTTTGCCGAAGGGCACACCAATGAGGTTGGTGTTGGGGGGTTGGCCAGTGGTAATGGTGCTGAAGTTGGTGCCGTTGATGGCGATCATTTGAATGACGCTCAAATCCTGCTCGGAGTTGCAAAATTGGATGGACCCCTCAAAGCCGCCGAGCGGATTGTTGCTCATGTTCAGCACCTGCAAGCTGTTGACGGTGGGCTGGGTTCCGTTGATGGTGTAATAAACATCGGGAACTCCGGCGCTGACGACGACGGTGACACAATTGGTAAAGTAGCCGGAATTGGGACTGAAGGTGGGCGGGGCAACGGGTTCTGTCTCGGGAGGAATCAAACTCAGGGTAACGGGCGTGAGCACCATGCTGCGCAAGGCGTTATTCCCGCGGTCAATCACGTAATAGCCGCCATCATGCGTATCAAAAGCCAGGCCCACCGGATTCCAAAACAGGGCATTTGCCGGCACGCCGTCCTGATCGCCATGCAGCGCGGGGGGCGGGCTTCCTGCCACGGTTTGCACGGTAAAACCGGCGGCCAGGCTCCCCGTCAGTTCCCGGATCGTGTTGTTCGCCGTGTCACTGATCAGTAATCCCAGGCCATTGGTGTCCCAAAGCAGCCCGCACGGCAGGTCGAACAAGGCGCCGGACGCGCCTTGGGTGTCGGCGGAGCCGGAGACACCCGGGGTGCCGGCCACGAGGAAGAGCGTGTTGTTGCCGGTGACGGTGTTGATGTTGGTGATCAAGCAGATGGTCTGATGCAGCGTGTCGGCCACCCAAAGGTTGCTTGTGGCGGAATCGAAGGCTACGGCGGCCGGGTGATCCAGGACGTAGTTGGCCAGAGGGACGCCGTTGGAGAGCACACTGGTGATATGCACCGTCGAAAGGACGTTGGCGGAATTGAGAATGCGGATGGCGCTGTTGCCTTGATCGGCGATGAAAAGATTGCCGTTATTGTCGGTCGCGATGCCCGCCGGGTAACTGAATTGGTTGAGCCCAAGCGGGCCGTCAACGAAACCGCCGCTGGAATTGACCGGTGAGGCAGGAGTGATGCCCGCCAGATTTGTCACCACCCCGTTGAGGGTCACGAAGCGCAACGTCTGGTTGGCCTGATCCACCACCACCAGTCCACTGCGGGCCGAATCATACACAATTCCCTGCGGCGAGTAAAAACGAGCCGCCGTGCCGGTGCCGTTATTGGTGCCAGGGGAAGTGGAGGACCCCGCCAGGACGGTGACATTGGTCTCCGCCACATTGAATTTCATAATTCGATAGTGGGCGGAATCGGTGAAGTAGACGATATTGCCCTGATCGGTCGTGATGTAGTTCGGTTCGTACAGGTTCGTCGAGATGACGGTTGCAACCTGTTGGGCCTGAATTCCGGCCGCGAACAGACATGCCAGTAACACTGCCAGGCCCCGGGGCGCAGCCTGGGGCTTCATCATTATTTTCGTGCTCATAGTTGTTTGTATTGGATGTGAGGTTATGGTTGTTGACGTGCCTGGAAAGCGATGGACGCCCGGACCGGCCGCGGAGGCGGCACATACTGCCGATGTGCTTGCCGATGTGATCAGGGGCGTCATTTGGTCTTCGGTTCTACTTTAATAGGTTGAAAAGGGTTATGTCAATGTTTATCGGCTGCTATCGGCATTTGTGCCGCCGGGCTTGAATGGCCGGCCTTAAATGCGCTCCGGGTTGGCCGGTGGAAATGCCGTTTCATGTTCATGGTTGCAACTGGATGCGGAAGAAGCGCGCGCCGCCAGTGTGGTTGGTGATGGAAACCTGGAAGATGTTGCCGTCGCCCAGGTTGGTGTTGACAGCCGTCCAGACCGGTCCGCCCAGCGCGGGGCTGGATTGCAAGACGTACATCCTGCCCGGAGCGGTCAGCCAGCTCAAACTGACGTTCCGCCCGCCGCCGGAGGTGGAGACGGGATTGAGGAATCGCAGCGCGGAAAGGGCGTTGGTGGGATTTGTCCCGGCCAGATATTCCTGCCAGTTCAGCATGCCGTCGCCGTCCGGGTCCGCGTCATCCTGCGCCAGGGCGTTGGTGAGGCTGCCGAAGAAGTTCGTCCTCCATTCGTCCGAAGCGATTTGCGGCGGCGCGAGCGCGGCGGTGCCTACCCAGGCCGTCCCCGGCACGCTTTCCAGTTGATAGATCGTATTCAAGTCGGGCGAGCCGTCCTCGCTCAAGAAGCGCAAGGCATAGGATTGGCCAGACTGGGCGGCGGGGGGGACATGGAAAGAGATGGAGCCGAGCGCGTTGCTGCCCTGGAGCGGGGGATTAAAAGGCTCAAAGAGCGACCAGGCGCAGATGATGTCGTTGGGGGAGAGTCCCTGGGAGGAGGCAAAAAGAGCGGGCAGTCCAGGGGCCGGGGAGAATTGAATCTGTCCCGGGGCGGGCGCATTGCCGTTGGGCAGGAGGGTGGCGCGGAATTGGAGGCCGGATAAGCTGTATCCCGGCAGGACATTGATATAGATGGGGATGGAGTAATCGTTGCCCGGAACCAGCCCGGCGATGGTTCCGGCATGGATGGAGGCCTGCCGCAACCAAACTACGGACGGTTGCAGCGCGGCGACGGCTTTGCCCGGCGAGGTCACCGGGGAGAGCGGATCGGGGGGAACGCCCAGGGGAATGTCCGGCCCTCCGGGAATCCAGGTGATTTGCATGTGCGAGAGTGTGCCGCCATTGGTCGTCCAGAACCGGACCCAGTTGTTGGTCTCCAAACCGAGGGACCGGAACAGAATATGTTGCCAGTCCATAAACGTAATAAAGCCATCGCCCATTTCGGTGGAAGTTTCCGGATAGACATCCATCGCGCTGTAAGCATCGGAGAAGGGGAAAGGAACATGGAGGCCGAGGGAGGCTTTGAGAGCGTTGTTGACATCGCTGTTGTTGAGTTCGCCGTCGCCAAATTCCCCCGAGTTGTACCCGCTGGACGGCGCGGAATCCCCCTCAAGATACTGGTAGTTGGAAATGGTCAGCGTCTGCGGGGGCATCGCCGTCAGCGGCACGTTGCCTTCGAGTCCGTTGGAGGTGCCGGATGGGACATAGCGGAAATCGAGGGTGTAACTTTGCCCTTCCTGAGCGTTGGTGGGAATCGGCACTTCCAGCAATGCCACCACCGCGAAATTCTGCACATTCAGTAAAGTACTCCCGCCCGCCGGCTCCAATATGGACAATTCCAGCGTTCCGTTAGTGTTGGTGAAAATGACGCTCTCGTAAGACAGAGTTCCTTGTGTCGGCGCGACCAGCAGATGGTAATCGTTGGTGGTGATGTTCAGAAGGGTGATCCCGCCGGGCAAAATGGGCGGCGCGCCGTTATTGGTGGAGATTACGATGTCGAATTGCACCGAGGCGAGGGTGATGTTGGTTTGCAGATCAACCACCACGGGAATGACGGCGGTGGAACCGCTGCCGGCGACCTGGCTCGCCGGGAAGCCAATGTAGTTGGCGGGACTGTGCGAGCCGTTGGTGACGACGCTGAAGTTGGTTCCGTTTCCCGCCATAAGCTGCAAGGAACTCAAATCCAGGAGGGAATTGCACCACGGCAACGAGCCTTCAAAAACGGCCTCGCCGTTGGTGAGGACGATTGTCAAACTCACCATCGGGCTGTTGGTAGTGGGCGTCGTTCCATCGGTTGTGTAATAAACCGACGGGACGGAACTGATCACGGAAATGTTCGTGCATTCCGGGAAGTACCCGTAGTTGGGGCTGAAAGACGGCGGCGGGATGACCGCGTTGGTGGAGCTGGAGGAGTTGGTGCCGCTGCTGGAATTGGTGCCGCTCGCGAAGGCCACTCCCTGCACCTCGCGCAACAAGTTGTAATAGAGTTCGGTGACATAAATCGTGCCGGAAGGGGCGATCAGCACACTGGCGGGGTCGCGTCCGGTGGCATTGGTGCTATTGGCGCCGAAACCGCCGTCCACCCAGCCGGCGAAAATTCCCTCCGAGCAATCGGAGCTTCCCCAGCGGTTGGAGCTGACCCCGTAAATGGTGCTGGTGATTCCACTGGCGTTAATCCGCCGCACCGCATTGTTCATGCGGTCTGCGACCACCAACTGGAAGTCGGACGACCAGGCCAACCCGGCCGGCTGATTGAACTCGGCATAGGGCACAACGCCATCCACCCAGCCCGGCGTCGAACCATTCGCGCCGCCTCCGGCGTAGAGGACGTTGGTGGAGTAGTTGGTGCCGGCGAGCAGGTAAATGGCGTTGGAGGCCTGGGAGCTTATCGCCAGAACGCCGTCGCTGCGCCAGGCGATCCCGCCGATCTTCAGGTTGTTGGCGGAGAGGATGGTGTTGGTACTAACCAAGGCGCGGCCGGACTGCCCATATTTGAGAACCACGCCATTGGTGAAAGCGACAAATATGTTGGTGGACGAGTCCACGGAGAGCGCCAGCGCGCTGGGCGGATAAGGCAGGGAGTTGCTGAAAAGCAAGTTGAGGGAATAGTTGTATTTCCTCAGAAAATTCCCGCCTTTCACACTGTTGCTCTGGGTCAGGACATACAGGTTGTCGGCCGCGTCCACGGCCACGCCCACCACGCTGTTCAGGTTGGTCAGATACGGGGAGGTGACGGTGACGCTGGCGCCGATGTTGCCGGGAGAGGTGACTTCGCGGACGGCGTTATTGGTCTTGTCGGCGATGAAGAGATCTCCCTGTGAATTCAGGGCCAGGGCCACCGGGCCGTCGAATTGGGAATCCTGAAGGGTGTTGCCATCCACGAAGCCGGCGGTGCCGGCGCAGAAATTGGCGGCCGGCGGGCCGCCGCCGATGGTGGCGAGGGTGACGTTGGTCTCGGAGTAAGTGATTTGCGCGCGGAGAGCCGGAGCGCAAGCGAGCACGCCGATGCACGCGAGCAGGGCCGCCCAACCGGCCGGGTTCTCTTTCCCGCTTGCGTATTGTCTTGTGACCTGTCGCATAGTTTGTCGGTGTTCAGGGCTCGGAGGGCGACGCGATGAACGGTTCCGGCTTCGTCCAATCGTAGGGCGATCCCCTGTCCCAAGCAGGGTCTGTGCCAGTCGGCATGGCTTCGTTGGCGCTGCGCAGGAAATCGGTCGAGGTCGGCTGGAAATCGGAGGTTTGGATGATGGTTGGGGTGACAAAGATCAGGATCGTATCCCGCGTATGGTTCTTGGTATTGCTGCGGAACAAGGCCCCCAATCCTCCCGGTATGTCGCCCAACCCCGGCACTTTGGTATAGGTCTTGGCCATCACGTCGTCGTCCAAGCCGCCCAGGACCAGGGTGTAACCGCTGGGGACGGAGGCTTCGGTGATAATGCTGCGGCGGTCGAAGATGGGGGAGGTGTTGACCTGGCCGTTCAAGGTGTCGGTCGCTATTTTGGTGTCCACGCTCGAGATTTCCGGCTGGACGCTCAGGAGGACGTTGGAGGCGCCGGCAATGCGCGGGACGACGGTGAGTTTAACGCCGACTTCGTTGAGGATGGTATTGCCAACCAATATCTGATAATTGGGCAGCACTGTGGCCAGCCCCTGGGAAGCGCCGGCCGCCGGGGCGCTTTGCTGTTGTTGGAAAACGGGGACATTTTGCACGACGTTCAACTCGGTTCTCCTGCCATCAAGCGAGACGGTGCGCGGAAAGGCGATGGACTTGGTGTCGGCGTCGGAATTAAGAAAGGAGAGGACCGCGGAAACACCGTCGGCATTGAGGAAGGCGGTGTGCGGGGTGAAACCGCCGGCGGTGCTGGCCGAAACACCCCCGGCCTGGGCGGTGCTTCCCAAGGTGGTGGTGACAAAACTGCTGCTGTTGTTGACGATGGTGGCAAGGGGATTGCCGCTGGTGGCGGTGGAGGTCCGCCCGCCGGGGGCAGTCGCGGAGGCGGCGGCGGTGGTGGCGTTGGCGAGGTTGTTGCCGGTTTGGCTGGCGATGGTGGTGGTCCCCGCGGTCAGGCCGTTTCCGAAACTGATATGCTGGGCGGAGAGGGTTCCAGTCCAATCAATTCCCTTGGCCGTGCTGATGTCCTTGGTGGTTTCGATGATCTTGGCTTCGATCAATACCTGGCCGGTCGCGCTGTCGAGTTGGGAGATGAGATGTTCGACGGAGGGCATTTCCTTTTCCGTGGTTCGGACGATGATCTGGTGGGTGCGATTGTCCGGCGTGAGGACAACGCGATCCCCCAAGGCCAGTTTGATCTCTTGCACGATGTTGGTAGGCTCGCTGTAGGCGAGGAGGATGACCTTAAAAACCTGGGGTTCGACCGCGTTGGGTTCCTTGGCGCTGATGATGACGACCGGAGTGTTGGTGTTCCGTTTCATCTGCCAGTCATACTTGTCCAACACGGCTTGCATCGCTTGCATAGCGGTGAGGTTTTTCCATTTTTCCTTGACCGTCGGCGGCGCAATGGGAGCGTGGGTCACAGGATCGGTCATGGGGTCCAATTTGTGGTCGAATTGAATGTTCAGACCGGCCAAAAGGGCCAACTGACGGATGGCGTCCGGCAAGGGTTCATCGTCAAAGGCAAAATCCATCAATTCCTCGCTGGACGGCGCGTTGGAGGCCGGCGGATTGGGGTTGGAGGGGTAGGGCAACACCGGAAGGGACGGTTCCGGGGCGGTGTTGGTGGACGCCGCGGCCGTGTTGGTTGCCATGTCTGGATTCGGCGCGGTTCCAGGCAATACGGGACCGACGAACTGCGGCGTGGCGGTTGGCGCAACGGCCGGGTTGGTTGGCATGTCTGGAAGAGGCGCGGTGGCCGGCATTGAGGGACCTGTTAACTGCGACTGCGGCGGGGCGGTGGGCGCCGTGGCCGCGTTGGTTGGCATGTTTGGAAGAGGGGCGGTGGCCGGCAGGATCATCTGCGCCAGACTTGTCAGCGCCGGCGCCGCCACCAGGGAAAGGAGAAACAAGAGAAGTTTGGTCTTCATAAGCATCGTGCGGTCTGGATTGGGTGGGGTGGGGAGTTTCATGGCGCGCGGGGCTGTTACCTTCCCTGGCTTAGGGTTAATGTCTTTGTCAGGCCGCTTTCCTCGATCAAAACCTCGGCATAATTGGATCCAATATCGAGGACACGCAGCTTGACTTTGCCGCCGGGAACGCTGACGGTGGCCTCTTCCTTGACCTCGAAAGTGTAGTTGTTGATGGTGGCCAGCCACCGTTTCGGCGATCCGGCCACTCCAAAGAGCCTTAACTGGGGATCCGCCGGTCCCGCCAGAGTGCCAGTCTCTCCTCGCAAGGGCGGAGGAAGAGTCGGAACCCGGTACTGCGAGTTGGGGTTGAATGGGTCCCTGCCCTTGTTGCCCGGCGGCGGACTGCCGTCAAATACAGAGACAAATTCCGTGGCGAGGCGGACGCTCGACCCGGCCGCGGTGTTGGTGCCGCCGCCCGCCGCGCCGGCGGCGGACTTGGAGGAAGGACGAGCGGCCGGCTTGGCCCCTTTGCCGCAACCCGGCAGGATGGCCAGAGCCGTCAGCGCCGCCGCCACCGCGGCCAGCGCGGCTTTCTTGGGGAATGTAGGCGGCAATTTCATTTTGTTTCCGTGGCGGGCGCTTGGGGCGCGATGACGTCAAAGCTGTAAGCCAGTGTGAACGGGTCCGTCCGGATGCCGGAGAGGGAAGTGGAGACTTCAAGGTCCTGAATGCGAAAATAAGGATAGGCGTTCTCGAAGTCCGCTATGAACTTTCCGAAATCATGGTAGCGGCCCTCGCCGGTGATGTGGAACTTGGCCCACTTGTAGGGAAACGCGGCGATAACGCCCTTCTCGGTGATTTCCGGCTGTTTGAAGTCTATGTTGGCAACGGTTCCGTAAGGGCGGCCGCGATTGGGCGGCAGATAGAAGCGGTCCATGACGCCCCGCATCCAGGAGTACGGCTCGTGTTCGGGGGCGAAGCCGGCTTCGCGCAGATGGAGTTTTTCCAGGCAATTGGTCAGCTCCAGGGCGATCTGTTCGGCTTGATACACCATCTCGTGTTCATCCTTCAGCTTCGCCCTCATCGTGTCGCATTTCTTGTTTGTGTCCGCCAGTTCCTTGTATGCGGCGCGGTCGACGAAGTACCATAGGGCGAAGATCGCCGCCACCGTCCCGACGCCCACGGCGATCAACTGCTGTCGTTGCTTCTTGGTGATCTTGATCATTTGTCGTTGCGCCGGATTTCGGGAAGCTGGTTGGTCAGGGTGAAAGCCCGGTATTCCCTGGACGAACCGGGCGCGTCCTGGTACTTCGGGCCGGGCGCGCCTTCGATGGTAAAGCCTTCGCGTCCGCCCATCATTTGGGCGAAGAAAGGATAATGGTTCAGGGCATCCTCGTAATTCTTGTATCCCTCCCCGGACGGACTGTAGTCCCTTCCCGAAATGGACAGCCTGACTTTTTCAAAAGTTGCCGACCCAAAAATGGTTTTCTGGCTGGCGCCGGCGCCGATGGTTTTGTTGGCCTCGTGCTCGTAGGTTTGGACGCCCCAGATGCGAGTGACCGTCACCTGGGTCACCACGGTGTATTGCAGCGCGTTGAGGACGGGTCCCCAAAGGAACCGGTTGGTTTGAAGATGGTCCAACGCGGCAATTTTTGCCTCGATGGTGGAAATGAGGACCTGTTGGTTGGTGGCTTTGTTGTAATTTGTTTCATTGACGTTCCATGTCGTATTGAGCGTGTCGAGTCTGTTCTTGGCGAAGATAATGTCTATTTCCACCTTGGCGATCAACAGCCCCATCACGGCGACGAAGAACCCGGCAATCCAGATGCCCAACTTGACCGGATTGTGGAGACGCGCCTCTTCCAGGGCTTGCGCTTCGGCCATGAGGTTGATTCGTATGGGCATATTTCTCTATTTGACTCTACAGATGCTCCCCATCTCCCTGTTGCCAAACCGGGGTGGAGCAACTTATGTCCGCGCAAAAAATAAGCATTCGATCACGCGCAACCATGCGCCCTTGTCATATTGGCCATCATAATAATTGGTTGCAGGAAACGCAAGCATCAATCGCGCGTCACAGCCCCGTGAAATACCCCGCCCGGATAGCCCCATTGGCAGAGTCCGGCGAGTTGCGTGCGGCGGAGAGGCAAATTGGGACACAGGGATGCGACTCTCGATCCGTTTTGGATCGAGCGGGCGC
>Ga0181530_10000265_pt1 | contig 66904 bp, 53 predicted proteins | sample PEATcosm2014_Bin_42_FD_119769 | JGI IMG/M metagenome (GOLD analysis project Ga0181530, IMG submission 119769) | Peatland microbial communities from MTU Mesocosm Facility, Houghton, MI, USA - PEATcosm2014_Bin10_60_metaG | ecosystem: Environmental > Terrestrial > Soil > Wetlands > Peat | place...
CGGGTGACCTCGACGCCGCAGCGCTCGCAGATGATGCCCTTGAAGCGCACCCGCTTGTACTTGCCGCAGTAGCACTCCCAGTCCTTGGTCGGGCCGAAGATCTTCTCGCAGAAGAGCCCGTCCTTCTCCGGGCGCAGCGTGCGGTAGTTGATCGTCTCGGGCTTCTTGACCTCGCCGTTGGACCAGCCCCGGATGGAGTCCCCGGTCGCGAGGCCGATGCGCAGCTGGTCGAATGTGTTGACGTCCAGAGCCATTAGGAGAAGCTCCTCTCTGCGGCGCGCCGCTCGTCTTCCTCGTCGGAGCCGCGCTCGTTGCGGCTGATGTCGATGCCCAGCTCCTCGGCGGTGCGGAACACATCCTCGTCCAGCTCGTGCATCTCGATCTCACGGCCGTCGACGGCCAGGACCTCGACGTCGAGGCAAAGCGACTGCATCTCCTTGATGAGCACCTTGAAGCTCTCGGGGATGCCCGGCTCGGGGATGTTCTCCCCCTTGACGATGGCCTCGTAGACCTTCACCCGGCCGAGGACGTCGTCGGACTTGATGGTCAGGAGCTCCTGCAGGGCGTAGGCGGCGCCGAAGGCCTCGAGGGCCCACACCTCCATTTCGCCGAAGCGCTGGCCACCGAACTGGGCCTTCCCGCCCAGCGGCTGCTGGGTGATCATGGAGTACGGGCCGGTCGAGCGGGCGTGGATCTTGTCGTCGACCAGGTGGGCCAGCTTCAGGATGTAGACGTAGCCGACCGAGATCGGGTTGTCGTAGGCCTCGCCGGTGCGGCCGTTGTAGAGCATGGCCTTGCCGTCGGTGTGGATCTGCACGTCACCGTTGGCCGAGTCCGCGTTCAACGTTCCGAAGACCTGCTGGATCGTCGGGTGGGCCCCGGCGTCCTCGGCCTCGTCCCAGTGGGCGCCGTCGAACACGGGCGTGGAGACCCAGGCCGCCGGCTCGGTCCGCGGCCGCGTCTTGCGCGCCGCGCCGTCGCCCTTGGCGCTCGTCCCCACCTCCTCGTTGACGTCGATGCCCTGCCAGCCGTGGCGGGCGGCGTAGCCCAGGTGCGACTCGAGCACCTGGCCCACGTTCATCCGGCTCGGCACGCCGAGCGGGTTCAGGATGATGTCGACCGGGGTGCCATCGGACAGGTACGGCATGTCCTCGACCGGGAGGATCTTGGAGATGACGCCCTTGTTGCCGTGGCGGCCGGCCAGCTTGTCGCCCTCGGAGATCTTGCGCTTCTGGGCCACGTAGACGCGGACCAGCTGGTTGACCCCCGGTGGCAGCTCGTGCGACTCCTCGCGGGAGAAGACCCGGACGTCGATCACCTTGCCGTACTCGCCGTGGGGCACCTTGAGCGAGGTGTCGCGCACCTCGCGGGCCTTCTCGCCGAAGATGGCGCGCAGGAGGCGCTCCTCGGGCGTCTGCTCGGTCTCGCCCTTGGGGGTCACCTTGCCCACCAGGACGTCACCCGGCTCGACCTCGGCGCCGACGCGGATGATGCCGCGGTCGTCGAGGTCGGCGAGGATCTCCTCGGAGAGGTTCGGGATGTCCCGCGTGATCTCCTCGGCTCCAAGCTTCGTGTCGCGGGCGTCGACCTCGTGCTCCTCGATGTGGATGGAGGTCAGCACGTCGTCGCGCACGAGGCGCTCGGAGAGGATGATGGCGTCCTCGTAGTTGTAGCCCTCCCATGGCATGAAGGCGACGAGCAGGTTCTTGCCCAGCGCGAGCTCGCCGTTGTGGGTCGACGGGCCATCGGCCAGCAGGTCGCCGGTCACGACGCTCTGCCCCTCGGTCACCAGCGTGCGGTGGTTGATGCACGTGTTCTGGTTGGAACGGCGGAACTTGGACAGGCGGTAGACCTTCCGGCCGAGCGCCGTGCCGAGCCGGTCCTTCTGGCCAGACGCGTACTCGACCGTGACGGAGTCGCCGCTGATCTCGGTGACGGTCCCGTTGCCCTCGGCCAGCAGCACGTCGCCGGCGTCACGGGCGGCACGGCCCTCGACCCCGGTGCCGATGTAGGGCGCCTCGGGGACGACGAGCGGCACGGCCTGCTTCTGCATGTTGGCGCCCATGAGGGCGCGGTTGGCGTCGTCGTGCTCGACGAACGGGATGAGCGCCGTGGAGACCGAGACGATCTGCTTCGGCGACACGTCCATGAGGTCGACCTCCGACGGCGGCACGAAGTCGATCTCCGACGTCGTCCCGTAGGAGGTGTTGACCGCGCCCATGCGCACGCCGGTGCCCTGCGGCCCGCGGCGCACGAGGACGCGCTCCTCGGTCAGGCGGCCGTCGGCGTCGACCGACGCGTTGGCCTGGGCGATGACGTGCTCCTCCTCCTCGTCGGCGGCCAGGTAGCTCACCTCGTCGGTGACCTTGCCGTCGACGACGGTGCGATAGGGGGTCTCGATGAACCCGTACTCGTTCACCCGGGCGTAGGTGGCCAGCGCCCCGATGAGGCCGATGTTCGGGCCCTCGGGTGTCTCGATCGGGCACATGCGGCCGTAGTGCGACGTGTGGACGTCACGGACCTCGAAGCCGGCGCGCTCACGCGACAGGCCTCCTGGCCCGAGCGCGGGCAGACGGCGCTTGTGGGCCAGGCCCGAAAGCGGGTTGTTCTGGTCCATGAACTGCGAGAGCTGCGAGGTGCCGAAGAACTCCTTCACCGCGGCCACGACCGGACGGATGTTGATCAGCGTCTGCGGCGTGATGGCCTCGACGTCCTGGGTGGTCATGCGCTCGCGCACGACCCGCTCCATCCGGCTCAGCCCGACGCGCACCTGGTTCTGGATCAGCTCGCCCACCGAGCGGATGCGGCGGTTGGCGAAGTGGTCCTGGTCGTCGATGCGGTAGGTCGACTCGCCGTCGGCCATGTGCAAGGCCAGGTGCAGCATGTACGTCGCCGAAGCGAGGATCTCCGAGGGGCTCAGCACCGACTGGTTCGGCGCCGGCTTCTCTATCTCGATCCCGAACAGGTCGCTGAGCCGGTCGATCTCGGGGCCGAGCTTGCGGTTCAGCTTGTAGCGCCCGACCCGGGTCAGGTCGTAGCGCTTCGGGTTGAAGAAGGCGTTCTCGAAGTAGACGCGGGCGGCCTCGGCCGACAGCGGCTCGCCGGGACGGGCGCGCTTGTAGATCTCGAGCAGCGCCTCCTCACGCGACGGCGCCAGGTTGCGCTCCTTCTCCCACTGCCCTTCGAGGAAGTCGAAGTGGCGGACGAAGCGGTCCAGGAAGGCCTCGTCGCCGTAGCCCAGCGCGCGCAGGAGGACGAAGAGCGACAGGCGGCGCTTGCGGGCGACGCGGCAGCCGGCGGTGACGTCCTTGCCCGGCTTGGCCTCGATGTCGAGCTCGATCCACTCACCCCGGTACGGGTGGATGGTCCCGGTGAACACCGTCTTGGCGTCACGGCCGGGCTGGAAGATGACACCCGGCGAACGGACCAGCTGGCTCACGACGACACGCTCGGTGCCGTTGACGATGAAGGTGCCGCGGTCGGTCATCATCGGGAAGTCCCCCATGAAGACCGTCTGCTCCTTGATCTCACCCGTGGTGGCGTTGAGGAACCGGGCCCGCACGAAGACGGGCGCCGCGTACGTCATGTCCTTCTCCTTGCACTCCTCCACCGAGAACTTCGGCGGCGGGCGCAGGTCGGCATCGGTCGGGTCGAACTCGAGCTCCAGGCTCAACTGGCCGGTGAAGTCCTCGATCGGGCTGATGTCGTGGTAGGCCTCGGCGAGGCCCTTGTCGAGGAACCACTGGAACGAATCGCGCTGGATGGCGATCAGGTCAGGAAGCGGCAGAGCCTCGTTGATGTTGGCGAACGAAACACGTTCGGGACTGCGGGACCGTGAGGACAACGGTCAACTCCTCCCAGGTGAAAAGCGGCGGGTGAGGGCGGTACTGCGGGGGTCAGGAACGGACGGGGGCGGGGACGGCGGGTCGGGGGGTCAGGGCTGCCAGGGCGCGCGCCGACCCCGCAGAATTACGGAATCAAGCACACAGAGACGCACGGCAACCCTGCATCCTATCGCGGGGCGTGCCTGGATACAACCCCTCGGCCGCGCAGGCCTGGCGGGCAGTGCCCGGGGTCCGCGACAGGCTACGAAAGCCCTCCCCCGTCGTCAAGGATCCTGGTCGGGGGCCGGGTTGGTCGAGCCCGATCCCGGCCCCTACCAGGGCTACTTGACCTCGACAGTGGCGCCGGCGCCCTCGAGGGCGGCCTTCGCCTTGTCGGCGTCCTCCTTGTTCGCCCTCTCGAGCACCGGCTTCGGGGCGGCCTCGACCAGGTCCTTGGCCTCCTTGAGGCCCAGGCTGGTGAGGGCCCGCACCTCCTTGATGACCTGGATCTTCTTGTCGCCGGCGTCGGTGAGGATGACGTCGAATTCCGACTTCTCCTCCTCGCCCCCGGCCTCGCCGCCGCCGGCAGCCGGGGCGGCCGCGGCAGCCACGGCCACGGGGGCCGCCGCCGTCACGCCGAAGCGCTCCTCGAAGTCCTTCAGCAGCTCGCTCAGCTGAATCACCGAGAGCTCGGCGATCCCGTCGAGGATCTCTTCCTTGGTGAGAGTTGCCATCTGGGTGGCCTTCCTTTCTTTCCTACGGTCGTGTCTGGTTCGGTCCGGGAATTCGGTCGTGTGCTACTCGGTGGCCTCTTCGGCGCTGCCCGCCGCCTCGGCGGTGGCCTCGCCGTCCGCGGCGGCCTCCACCGGCTGCTCCCCGGCCGGGGCCTCCTCGGCAGGGGCAGGGGCCTCGGCGGCGGTCTCCGCGGGTGCGTCGCTCTCGGCAGCGGCTGGGGCCTCCGATGGGGGGGCCTCGGCTGCCTCGGGGGCGGGCGGCGTCTCCCCGCCGGCCTCGCGCTGCTCGATCAGCGCCGAGATCCCGTAGGCCAGGTTGCGGGGCAGCGCCTCGAGCAGTCCGGCCATCTGTTGCATCGGCGCCGCCAGGGCACCGGCCAGACGGGCCAGAAGGACCTCACGGGGCGGCAGCTCCGCCAGGGCAGCCAGGTCCGAGGACGTGAGGAGCGACCCGTCGGCCAGCCCGCCTTTGATCACGAGGTGCGGGTTGGTCCGGGAGAAGTCCCGCAGCGCCTTGGCCACGGCGCTGATGTCGCCCTGGACGAAGGTCAGTGCGCTCGGCCCGTTCAGGTACTCCGACAGCGGCTGGTACTCGCCGCCGTCGATCGCCCGGCGGACCAGCGTGTTCTTGAAGATCCTGTAGTCGCCGCCCGCGGCCGTCAGTGCGTTGCGGAGCTCCGCCATCTCGGCCACGCTCAAGCCCCGGTACTCGCTCACGATGGAGGCCGACGCCGCCTCGATGCGCGTCTTGACCTCGGCGACCACCTCGACCTTGTGGGCCATCTGTGCGTTCTGCGTTGCCATCGTCGTCCTCCACCGGGTTCGACCGGCCGGATGTGGCCAGGATCTCCGCTGTGCGACGGCCCACGCCGGACGGGCCGGCGTGCACGGTGTCGCCTCGTCGGGCCGGCCCTTGTGGGCCGCTTCGGCACCCTAAGGTGCACCGGAGGTCTCTGGCGTTCGGATTCAGTGCCCGCGCGCCCGGGGGCGGCGAACTGTTCGGGAAAGCGTAGTACGTCTGCGGGGCGGGCTCAGGCCGGGACGGCCAGCTCCTCCTCGCTGAAGCGGGCCTTGACGGGGTCGATGTGCGCCCCGGGGCCCATCGTCGTCGACACGGTGATGGAGTGGAAGTAGCGCCCCTTGGCGGAGGCGGGCTTGGCCCGCTGGAGTTCGTCGATGACCGCACGGATGTTGGTGACGAGCTGGTCGCGGGTGAACGAGGCCTTGCCGACGCGGATGTGGACATTGCCCACCTTGTCGGTCCGGTACTCGACCCGGCCTCCCTTGAACTCGCCCACCGCCTTGGCCACGTCGGTGGTGACGGTGCCCGTCTTCGGGTTCGGCATCAGGCCACGTGGCCCGAGGACCCGGCCCAGCGTGCCCACCTGCCCCATCAGGTCCGGCGTGGCAATGGCGACGTCGAAGTCGAGGAAGCCGCCGTTGATCTTCGCCACCAGGTCGTCCGCACCCACCACGTCCGCTCCGGCGGCGCGGGCATCGGCGGCCGCCTCGCCGGCGGCGAACACCGCCACCCGGACGGTGCGTCCGGTGCCCGACGGGAGCGAGATCGTGCCGCGCACGATCTGGTCCGCCTTGCGGGGGTCCACCCCCAGACGAACCGCCAGCTCGACCGTCTCGTCGAACTTGGCGCTCGCCAGAGACTTCACAAGGTCGACCGCCTCGGCCACCCCGTAGAGCTCCTCCCGGTCCACCTTGCTCAGGCTCTCCTTGTACTTCTTCCCGTGCTTGGTCATTTCCTTCTCCTCTACGCGTCCGTCGGGCCTAGCCGGCGACCTTGATCCCCATGGACCGTGCCGTGCCGGCGACCTGCTTCTTGGCCGCCTCGAGGTCGTTGGTGTTCAGGTCCTTGAGCTTGGTGGTGGCTATCTCGGCCAGTTGGGCATCGGTGATGGTGCCGATCTGCTCGCGACCGGTGGTCGCGGCGCCCTTCTCGAGCCCAGCCGCCTGGCGCAGCAGCACCGGGGTGGGCGACGTCTTCAGGACGAAGCTGAACGAGCGGTCCTCGTAGATCGTGATGTCCACGGGCACCACCGTGCCCCGCATGCTCTCCGTGGCCGCGTTGTACTGCTTGCAGAACTCCATCGTCTGGACGCCGTGCGGCCCCAGCGCTGTGCCCACCGGGGGCGCGGGGGTGGCCGATCCCGCCTCGAGCTGGATCTTGACCACGGCCAGCACCTTCTTCTTCGGCGCCATTATCTGTGTTCTCCTTCTTCCGTATCTGTGTCCGGGCGCCTAGAGCTTGGCGACCTGGCTGAACTCGAGTTCGACCGGCGTTTCCCGGCCGAAGATGTTGACCAGCACCTTGAGCTTGAGCTGGTCCTCGTTGATCTCGGCGATCTGGCCGGAGAAGTCCGCGAAGGGACCCTCCTTGACCCGGACCGTCTCGTCCACCTCGTACTCGAGCCGGGGACGGCTGCGCTTGGTGGCGGTCTCGGTACCTTCGACCTTCACCTGCAAGATGTTCTCGACCTCGCGGCGGGACAGCGGTGTCGGCTTGGTCCCAGGTCCCACGAAGCCGGTCACGCCCGGGGTGTTGCGGATCGCCCCCCACGTGTCGTCATCGAGATCGCAGCGGACGAGCAAGTACCCCGGGAAGACCTTCTTCTGGACGGTGACCTTCTTGCCGCCCTTGAATTCGACGACGTCCTCCATCGGGATGACGACCTCGAAGACGCGGTCCTCGATGCCGCGGGAGGCCACGACGTTGCCCATGTTCGAGCGCACCTTGTTCTCGTAACCCGAGTAGGTGTGCACCACGTACCAACGGCCCGGGCGGTCGTACGGGCTCTCGACGGGGACGATCTCCTCTTCCTCGCCGTCCTCGCCCCACCCCCCGAGCTCGACCTCGCCGTCCGCCTCTTGTCCGGCGGTGGCGTCGAGCACCAGGTCCGGCACGCCCGCCTGGGCAGCCGTCTCCTCGGCGATCTCCTCGACCACAGCCTCGGCGATCTCCTCGACGACAGCCTCCTCGATCGCCTCGAGCACGGCTTCCTCGACGATCTCTTCCACGATCTCCTCTGCGATCTCTTCCACGATCTCCTCTGCGGCCTCTTCGGCCGCCACCTCGGACACGGCTTCCGCGACCTCCTCGACGACTTCCTCTTCTGAAACGGCCTCGAGGATCGCCTCGTCCTCGGCCGCGACCTCCTCGATCACGTCCTGGGTCGAGCTCATTGCGGCCTCCTCGGGGGGGCCCTCGGTCTCTTCTCGCTCGGCGGCCAGCGCCTCCGCGACGTCTTCCTCGTCGCCGGTCACCAGTGCCTCCTCCGCCTCTGAATGCGTCATGTCGCTCATCAGGGCCTACTTCGTGAAGAGAAGCGTGATCAGCTTCCCGAAGGCGAGGTTCAGCACGAAGATCAGGCTGATCATGATGATCAGCGTGGTCAGGACGACCGACGTGTAGTTGATGAGCTCCGAGCGAGACGGCCAGGCGACCTGGCGCATCTCGTCCCGCACCTCGCGGACGAATTGAACCGGCGTGGTCCGCTTGCGTCCCGACGGGCCCTTCTTCGCCCGCGGGTCCCTCGTCTGTGTGCCCGCGGGCGCGCGCCGGGTGGCGGGAGACCCATCGGCCTCCATCTGCCCTTGGCGCTGCATCATGCGCTTGGTCTCGCGGTTCACGGGTCTCGCCTCACATACTTCGTCGTCGGCTGAATACGTCCGGGGCAGGGCAGGAGGGACTCGAACCCCCAACCGCCGGTTTTGGAGACCGGTGCTCTACCAGTTGAGCTACTGCCCTCGGTGGGTGCCTTCGGTTGCCCTCAAGCAGGTGGTTCTTCCCCCTGACCTGGGGATCGACCTGCCAGAGTAGCACCGGCAGGCTGGGCATCGCTCAGCGGGTCTCCTTGTGCAGCGTGTGCTGGCGGTCCCAGCGACAGAACTTCTTCATTTCGATCCGCTCGCGGTCGTTGAGCTTGTTCTTGGTCGTGATGTAGTTGCGCCGCTTGCACACCTCACAGGCCAGCGTGACCTGGACCCTCTTCTCGTTCTTCGGCATGTCCAATCCTTCCTGGTCGCTGCCCGGGGCTCTGGTCCCGGGCCTGGTAGCGGCGGCGGGACTCGAACCCGCGACAACACGATTATGAGCCGTGTGCTCTGACCAACTGAGCTACGCCGCCATGGGCGAGCCCCCGGTGGGGATTGAACCCACGACCCCCTCCTTACCATGGAGGTGCTCTGCCACTGAGCTACAGGGGCGCCGCGGGAACCTTCCGCGAGCGTTCAATGATAGCCAGGGCTCGGCACAGGTTGCCTCCGCTCGCCCGGTTTCGGCACGTCAACAGTACCATCGACGGATGCGGATCCGACTGGCGGAGCTGGCCGACGCCGAAGCCATCCGGGCCATCTACAACGTCGAGGTCCTCGGGAGCACGAACACCTTCGACATGGTGCCCCGGACCCGGGCGGAGCAGGAAGCCTGGATCCTCGAGCACAGCGGGGTGCACCCGGCGCTCGTGGCCACCGAGCCCCGCGGGACGGCCGAGTCCGGCCGGGTCGGGGCGAACGGTGAGATCGTCCTCGGGTTCGGCTCCCTGTCCCCGTTCCGCGAGCGCTCGGGCTACTCGGCCACGGCGGAGAACTCCGTCTACGTCGACCGGTCCCAGCGAGGCAAGGGGGTGGGGCGGGACCTTCTGGCCGAGCTCCTGGTCCTGGCCTCCGCCCACGGCTTCCATTCGGTGATCGCCCGGATCGCGGGGCACAACGAGACGTCCATCGGGCTGCACCAGGCGGCCGGCTTCGAGCTGGTCGGCGTGGAGCGCGAGGTCGGGCGCAAGCACCGCCAGTGGCTCGACGTGGTGGAGCTGCAGCGCCTGCTGTGACCAGGGTCCCGGGGTCGGGCCCCCGGCCTCAGGACTCGAGCACGGCCCCCTGGCCGTGCGCCACGAGCGCCGGCAGCCGGGACCGGTCGAGCCGCCACGAGGTCGTCCAGTTGCCGAGCGGGACGATCGCCACGGCCCACAGGACCATGACCGCCAGGACCATGCTCGCCGGGTCGGTGTGGATCAACTGGTTCAGGAGGTCGGCGCCCCCGGTCAGCCCGATGAAGGGCGTCACGATCGAGAGGCCGAGCACCACGTAGAGCATCCGGCCCGTGACGACCGGCGCCAGGATGATGATGCCCCATGTGAGGTACCAGGGCTGCACGACGGGGCCCAGCAGAACGAAGGCCAGCATGGTGATGCCGAGCGCGCTCAGCACGCCGAGCCGCTCCCGGTTGACCAGGCAGTACAGCGCGACGACGGCCGCGGCCAGCAGCCCGATGGCCCTGGTCAGCGTCAACACGCCCCCCAGGCCGACACCGATGCCGACGACGTGCGCCGACCCGCTGATGAGGAGCCCGACGGCGGTGGCCGGGGCCATCCAGGAGCGCACGGTGCCGGGCGTGCCCAGGTTGGCGATCCATCCCCAGCCCAGACCGGACACCAGGGAGAGCGCTCCCATGACCGCCACGGTGATGAGGCCGGAGCGGATGACCGTGCGGGCACGGCGCCGCCAGTCGGCCAACGGACCCGCCCAGTCCCACGCGACGTAGACGATGCCCATGGCGGCAGGCACCTTGATGGAGGCGGCCAGCGCGCACAGCACGACGCCCCAGACCGGGTGGCGGCATCGCGCCGCGGTGATGCCGGCGAGCAGCAGGCCCACCATGATCGCGTCGTTGTGCGCCCCGCCCACGAGGGCGAGCAGGGTCAACGGGTTGAGCACGGCCAGCACGAACGCGGGTCCGGCGTCGTGGCCGAACGAGCGGGCCAGCTTGGGAATGCAGTAGGCGATCAGTGCGATGCCGGCGACCGACTGCAACCGCAGCAGCGCGACGGTGACCAACGCGTGGTGCAGGCTCAGGGAGGCCGACCATCCGGCCAGCATCAAGAAGAGCGGGCCGTAGGGGGCCGCGGTGTTTGCCCAGAGGGGATCCACCCCCGACGTGTACGGACCGTAACCGAGCGTGCCCGGCCCGTAGTGGTACGGGTTGATGTGGTGGCTCATCATCTCGCCCTGGGCGGCGTAGGAGAAGACGTCCCGGCTGAAGAGCGGCGCCACCGCCAGCAGCGGGAGAATCCAGAGGGCGAGCATGTACACCAGCGGGCGGATGGGCACGCCGGGCCTGGCCCGGAGCGTCTGGTACAGGCCGAACCACACGCGCACGAAGAGGACCATCCCGCCGTAGACGGCCACGACGCCGGGCAGCAGCAACGCGGTCGACGGCCAGTCGGCCTCACCGAAGAACCAGGTGCCACCCATCTCGAGCTTGAAGGGTGAGCTCGGCAGCGATGCGCCCACGCAGATGGAGACGACCGCGACGAATCCCAGGATCGCGGGCCGGCGCAGGAAGGACCAGTCGTTGGGTCCGCCGGACTCGGCCTCGACCCGCTGCGTCAGCGTGACGCGTGGAGTGACGCGCAGACGCACCGCGTCGGCCCGCATGGAGAGTCGGCGGAGGCACGTCCTGACCCGGTCCAGGACCGGTGGTGAAGGGGACATCGCGCTTTCGTCCACGGGGTGTCAGTCTCGCTTGTCGTTTCCGGGGGCTACGACCCGGGGGAGGGAGCGGTGCCCACGCCCCGGGGAGCATGCACCCGCAATCGATCTGCAACCGCATTGTAACGGCAAGCGGGGGGGAGGCAAGGGCCATCGGACCCGACTGTCCCTCCCCTGACTGGTTCTGCGTGGGCCGGGAAGGATTCGAACCTCCGTAGGTGTTAACCGACAGGTTTACAGCCTGTTTCCTTTGGCCACTCGGACACCGACCCGCAGCCGGCGAGGATAGTCGCGCCGGCCCCCGCAGAACGGCAGGTGGCGCCGGTACGCTGACGCCATGCCCACGTTTGACATCGTCTCGGAAGTCGACATGCAGGAGGTACGCAACGCTGTCGACCAGGCCAACCGGGAGGCCGCCACTCGCTTCGACTTCAAGAACACCGAATCGGCCATTGAGCTCAGCGACACCGAGCTCGTGCTGCGGTCCTCGACGGAGGACCGGCTGCGCGCCCTGCACCAGGTGCTGGACGAGAAGCTGGTCAGGCGCCAGGTCTCGCTGAAGGCGTTCGAGGACGGGAAGATCGAGGAGGCCCAGAAGGGCACCGCCCGCCAGAAGGTAGCCATCAAGGCGGGCATCTCCTCGGACCACGCCAAGCGGTTGAACAAGTTCATCAAGGACCTGGGTCTCAAGGGCGTGTCCTCTCAGACCCAGGGCGATCAGCTCCGGGTCACGGGCAAGAAGCGCGACGACCTCCAAGAGGTGATCGCGAAATGCAAGGCCGAGGACTTCGGGATACCCCTGCAGTTCGACAACTTCAGGGACTGACCGGACCTCTCGCGCTGCGTGAGGCTCCGGCACGCGTCGGGGCGTCGGACGGTGCGGCCTATCGGTCTCCGTGGTGCTCGTCATACTCGACTCGGTCTCCGTGGTGCTCGTCGTACTCGACCGGGTCGACGTGGAACAGCTTGTTGTAGATCACGAACTTGACGATCCACAGGATGGCGAACGAGAAGAGATTCGCCGCGTTCACCAGGAGTGAAGTGGCGGCATGGCTCAATCCGTGATCGCGGGCGAAGTCGCCGGCGAGCCATACGGCGAGGCTCGAGAAGGCCAGCCCGATGAAGGAGAGCACCCAGAACGGCATGACCTCCCGCCAGAAGTGCGACTTGCCCCCCTTCCCCCACACCCAACGGCGGTTGAGCGTGTACGAGGGGATGGTCGCCAGGACATTGGCCAGGATGTTCGCCGGCACCTCGGACATCAGGCGGAACACGCCGAAGACGAGGAGCAGGGTGACCTGCGACACGATGGTCGAGATCACGGACACCCCGGCGTACTTGATCAGCTTGACGCTCGAGGGGTGAGCCATGATCTGGCGCAGCCGAACCACCAGCGGCTCATCGGAAGACCAGATATGAGCGATGGGGCGATGCCCGTCGGCGTCGAGCATGGGGCCCCCGCTGTCGCGGGCTGCGCCCTCCGAGGGCGGTACAGGCACGGGGCCACCCTAGCCCGGCGGCCATTTGGCCCCCTGTCAACCGGCTATGTACCGCCTGTGACGAGGCGGTTGGAGCGAGCGACCGTTCCGAACCAGTGGGCGCTCGGTTTGGGTCGTCGCTCAAAGGTGTCGGGGGCCACTGCGACCAAGCCGAACTTGGGGCCGTACCCGAGATGCCATTCGAAGTTGTCCAGCAGGCTCCACACGAAGTAGCCCCGCAGATCGATCCCCTCGGCAAGGCAGCGATGGGCGCTCCGGAGCGCGTCGGAGAGGAACGCGATGCGCTCTGCGTCGTCGGCCGTCGCGATCCCGTTCTCGGTCACCACCACCGGGCGCCCGCTGACCACCGCCGCACGCCGCACCGTGTGCTCCACCGCCTGTGGCCAAAGCTCATCGCCCATCTGGGTCACCGGCACATCGGGATCGTTGGGCGCCAGCCCCTCGGGGCCGAAGTGCATCCGTGTGTAGCACTGCACCCCCACGAAGTCGTCGCCGCCGGTCGCCCGCAGGAAGATGTTCTCGAGCATCTCCTCGGCCGCGTCGCGCAACGCCTCACCGCCGGGGTCGGCTGTGATCTCGGCCATGGAGAGCGTGAGCCCGACCGGGAAGTCGCCCGGGCCGGAGCGGAGGGCGTCGACGGCCAATCGATGGGCGCGGACCATCGCCTCGTTGACGGCGGCGTAGCGCCCGAAGTCCTCCTTGACTCCCGGGGGATACTCGCCCTGGAAATACCCCATGACGGCCACGACGTTCGGTTCGTTGATGGTGCAGGCCCATCCGATGAGATCTCCGAGGTACGCGGAGGCCCGGGCCACGAACCGGGCGAAGCACTCAGGGGCGTCGGGCGCCTCCCAGCCACCGCGCTCGGCCAGCCACCGCGGCGTCGTGAAGTGGTGAAAGGTGACGACGGGGATGATCCCGTGCCCGTGGCAGGCGGCGCACATGCGCCGGTAGTGCTCCAGCGCGGCCGTCGAGAACTCGCTCTCCGCGGGCTCGATGCGGCTCCACTCCAGCGAGAAGCGGTAGGCGCCGAGTCCCATGTCGGCCACGAGCTGCACGTCCTCGCGCCAGCGGTGGAACGAGTCACAGGCATCTCCGCTCGGCTCGAGGGTCCCCGACGCGGGGTCGTGCTCCCACGCCCACCAGTCGTTGTTGACGTTGCCTCCCTCGATCTGGTGCGCCGCCGTGGCGACGCCCCAGGTGAACCCGCTCGGGAAGACGATCTCGCCGAGTTCGCGGGCTGGGGACACCTGTGCCATGTCGCCGCAGGGTAGTGGGGGCCGCGGCCGCGTGCTCGTGCCGGGGCACGCCCCGACGCCTGCGAACATGGACGGATGAGCACGTCCCTGGAATTCCTCGTCGACCTGCTTGACCTCGAGCCCATCGAGGTCAACATCTTCCGGGGCATCCAGCCCAACGAGGAGCGCCAGCGTGTGTTCGGCGGGCAGGTGGCCGGGCAAGCCCTCATGGCGGCCGGGCGCACGGTCGAGCACGGTCGCGTCCACTCACTGCACTCGTACTTCCTGCGGCCCGGCGATCCGATGGTGCCCATCCTCTACGAGGTGGACAGGATCCGCGACGGAAGGTCGTTCACGACCCGGCGCGTCGTCGCCGTCCAGCACGGCCGGGCCATCTTCAACCTCGAGGCCTCCTTCCACGACCACGACGAGGGACCTCAGCACCAGTTCCCCATGCCCGAGGTGCCCGCGCCCGAAGCCCTGGCACCGCTCGCCGAGCGCCTCGAGCCGTGGAAGGACGAGCTGGCCGAGTGGTTCGACCGCCCCCATCCCATCGACCAGCGCCACATCGGCGAGCTGCCCTGGCACTCGCGGGGCGCCGGCGAACCCTGCCATCGGCTGTGGATCCGCGCCGACGGCGAGTTGCCCGACGATCCGCTCCTGCATGCCTGTGTGGCGACCTACGCCTCGGACATGTCCCTGATCGACACCATCCTCGCCCCGCACGAGGTGCGCTGGGGCGACGAGGGTTTCATGAGCGCCAGCCTTGACCACTGCATGTGGTTCCACCGGCCCTTCCGGGCCGACGAATGGCTGCTCTACGACACCGATTCACCCGTCGCCATCGGAGGGCGCGGCCTCGCCCGGGGCTTTCTCTTCGACCAGTCCGGCCACCTCTGCGTCTCCATGGTCCAGGAGGGGTTGACCCGCATCCTGCGACAAAAGACCGAAGGCGCGGTGAGCGGGCCCTAGCGCGATTCCATGGGGACGTAGTCGCGGCTCTCCGGGCCGATGTAGAGCTGGCGCGGGCGGGCGATCTTGGAGTCCTGGTCGAGCATCTCCTGCCAGTGGGCGAGCCATCCCGAGGTGCGCGGGATGGCGAAGAGGACGGGGAACATCTCGAGCGGGAACCCCATGGCCTGGTAGATGAGACCCGAGTAGAAGTCGACGTTCGGGTAGAGACGACGTGAGATGAAGTACTCGTCGCTGAGCGCGATCTCCTCGAGTTTCAGCGCGATGTCGAGCAGCGGGTTCTTACCCGTCACCTCGAAGACCTCGTCGGCGGTGCGCTTGATGATCTTGGCCCGGGGGTCGTAGCTCTTGTAGACGCGGTGCCCGAAGCCCTGGAGGCGCTGCCCGCTGGTTCCCGCCTTGACCGTCGCGATGAAGTCCGGCACGTTCTCAATGCTGCCGATGTCGGTCAACATGCGGATCACGGCCTCGTTGGCGCCACCGTGACGGGGACCATAGAGCGCTGCCGCGGCAGCGGCGGTGGCCGAGTAGGGATCCGAGTGCGACGAGCCGACCACGCGCATGGCCGTGGTCGAGCAGTTCTGCTCATGGTCGGCGTGCAGGATGAAGAGGACGTCGAGCGCACGGGCCAGGACGGGATCGGCCTCGAACCTCGGCTCGGCGACCTTCCAGAGCATGGAGAGGAAATTGGGGGCGAAGTCGAGCGAGTTGTCTGGATACACGAAGGGCATCCCCACGCTGAAGCGATGTGCCGCGGCGGCCAGCGTCGGCATCTTGGCGATGAGACGGATGATCTGCTTGTTCCGCGACTCCGGATCGAAGATGTCCTTGGCATCGAGGTAGAAGGTTGACAGCGCTGCGACGGCGGAGACCAGCATGCCCATGGGGTGGGCGTCGTAGTGGAATCCCTCCAGGAAGCGCTTGCGGACGTTCTCGTGGATGAACGTGTGGTACGTCACGTCGTGACGCCAGGCGGCGAACTGCTCCTCGTCGGGGAGTTCGCCGTTCAAGAGGAGATACGCCACCTCGAGGTACGTCGAACTCTCCGCCAGTTGCTCAATGGGGTACCCGCGGTAGCGCAGGATCCCGGCGTCACCGTCGAGATACGTGATGGCACTCTCGCAGGCCGCCGTGGACATGAAGCCGGGGTCGAAGAACCACACCCCTGGGAGGAGCTTTGCCCACTCCTCGGCCGAGACCCCGCCGTTGACCAGCGGAATCTCCATGGACTCGCCATTGCGATTGTCCGTGATCGTGATGCTCTCGGCCACGTGAAGAGCCCTCCAATTCCTGACTTCGGTGCGCTCCGATCCTATGGCCACGGCGTGCGTGCGGTCGACACGCGTCCCGGCGGGTCCCCCTGCGACTCAGGTGGCGGGTGCGACCTGCAGTGCCTGCTGCGTCACCGTGCCGACTGTCACGGCCTGGCCCGCCGGAGGGATCACCGCAACCGTGAGCTGGTAGGTGGACCCGGGCTTCACGTGGAAGGTGGCTGTCGGCAGTGCCACCGAGCCACCGAGGGCCAGCGCAGTGGTCTCGACCTTGGTCACGGTCGCCCCCGAGGACTGGTTCGCCAGTGTGATGCGGACCGATGCGTGCGGCTCCCCGGACGAGCCGTCGTTCCCGAGCACCACCGTCACGCCGAGCAGCGACGTGGGGCTCAGGACCGACACGGTGGATGGCGCGCCGGGCGGCGGGGGCAGGGCGGGAGGGCTCAGGCGAACGGTGCGCAGGAGGACATAATGCGTCGCCTCGAGCGTGGACGAGGTGGCAATCAGGTCGACCTGCGCCGCCACCGTTCCCACCTGCCACAGCTGTGGATCACTCACCCAGACCGACTTGGGCAGCCTGGCGTTGCCCGCCGCCGCCGCGAGGGAGCGCCGCACGGAGCGGTACACGCTGTCCGAGCGGGACAGCAACGCACCGGCGGCAGCGATGCGGTTCGTCGCCTGTGTCGCCGACAGGAGGGCGGTCTGGCTGACGACACTCTGGGAGGTGGCCGAGTCGGTGGCCGGGATTCCAGCGGAGGGAATCGGCTGCATACCGAGGAAACCGTCGAGCGCGTCCCGCAGCTCGCTCATGGACTGCGCCCGCTCGGCGAAGACGGCGGCGAACTCACCCGCGACCGAGCCCGACGGCGCCGACCCTGCGGCGAGGTCCGCCCGTGCCGACTGGCGGGCCGTCTCCTGCACTGCGGCATCGAGGGAGGCCTGCAATGCCTGTCGGTCCTGCGTCTGCAGGTTGTTCATCAGGCTGCGCACCTGCGACGCCGTCGTGTTGGACTGCTCGGCGATCACCGACCCTTGCGCGGCAAGCGACCGGTTCGAGTTGGCGTCGTAGCCCTGCGATTGCCGCGACACCTGGGTGAGCCCGCCCACGAGGAGCGCCAGCACGATCACCGCTGCAAGGAGCAGGATGACCGGGCGGGCCGGTGATCGACGGCGCGCGCGTCGGCGTGACCTGCGTGGCGACATCGCCACAGGAAACTACTGCCGCACGTGCAGACTTACACCGCGAGGAAGGAGGAGTCCGGGGTTTCGCCCGCTGTGGTCAGCGTGCTGGCGCTCGAACGCCACTGGACTGTGGGGGCGATGGCCCGCACGTCCACCCGGTCTCGATAGCGCTCCACCAGCTCGAGGATCTCGGAGATCACCTCGTCGGTCAGGAGGTGCGGCTGAAGGCCGAGGTCGAGGAGCTTCGTGTTGGCGGCGTTGAAGTAGTGCTCCTCGTTCTCGACCCGCGGATTGGCCAGGCCCTCTGCGATGTCGACCCGATTCGGGGCGACCTTCTTGACCATGAGCGCCATGTCGCGCACGGAGAAGGACTCGGTGAACTGGTTGAAGACCCGGAATTCGCCACGGTCGGCGGGGTTGTCGATCGCCAGCGTGACGCAGGCCAGGGTGTCGCGGATGTTGAGCATGCCCCGGGTCTGGCCACCGGCGCCGTAGACGGTCAGCGGGTGTCCCGTCACGGCCTGGACGCAGAAGCGGTTCAGCACCGTCCCGAAGACGCCGTCGTAGTCGAAGCGGGTGGCCAACACGGGATCGAGGTCGGTCTGCTCCGTCGACTGCCCGTAGACAATGCCCTGGTTGAGGTCGGTGGCACGCAGTCCCCAGATGCGGCAGCCGAACATGATGTTGTGGCTGTCGTGCACCTTGGACAGGTGGTAGAAGGAGCCCGGCTGCTTCGGATAGGGCAGCACGTCGGTCCGTCCCTTGTGGGTGATCTCGATGAACCCCTCTTCGATGTCGATATTGGGATACCCGTACTCCCCCATGGTCCCGAGCTTCACGAGGTGGATCTCGGGGTTCGTCTCCTGAATGGCGTACATGACGTTCAGGTTCCCGACAACGTTGTTGACCTGGGTGTAGACCGCGTGCTCCCGGTCGATCATGGAGTAGGGCGCCGAGCGCTGCTCTCCGAAGTGCACGATGGCGTCGGGCTTGGCTTCGATGACAACGCCGTAGGTGAAGGCAGCATCGGTGAGATTGCCGATCCGGACGTTGATCGCGTGCCCCGAGAGCTGCTCCCAGCGGTTGACACGATCCTGCAGCGGAGCGATGGGCACCAGGCTGTCAACGCCCATCTCCCGGTCGTATTCGCGGCGCACGAGGTTGTCGACGATCGTGATCTCGTGTCCCAGCGCCGACAGATGTAAGGCGGTTGGCCAACCGAGATAGCCGTCTCCTCCGAGAACCAGGATCTTCATCGTCACCTTTGTCTTCTCTCAGGCTCCGCCTTTGTTACGGAGTCATTGCAGTCTCATCATGGGTCAACACCCTGAATCCAACCTGTGTAGCGGCTGTTTTTGCGTTGAGACCAGGGATTTTCTTTGCGATGGGAGCATAAATAACGGGAAATCGGCAAACGGGGATGGTCAGACCGGGACTTCCACACCAAACGGGCGTCGGGGCGTCGTAGGCCGGCGTGCCGGGTCTTCGATGTGCGGTTCGCCGGTCGTTGACACCGCGTTGTCATTGACAGTGCGGCGGCATCACCGGCCGACGCCATCCGACGTCGCGGCGGGATCGTTCCCGACGCCCCACAGGGCATTCCGCAATCCCGACGCGCGCGCGATCGGCCTCGCGATGGCAGATCGGATCGACTCCTCGGGGCCGACGAGGAGGAGGCGCTCCTGGGCGCGGGTGACCGCCGTGTAGAGCAGCTCCCGAGTGAGGATCCGCGAGCCGGGCGCGGGCAGCACGAAAGCGACCACCTCGAACTGGGAGCCCTGGCTCTTGTGGACCGTCATGGCGTACACGGTGTCGACCGCGGCCAGCCGAGTGGGGCTGACCGTGACGATGTCGCCACCCCGCTCGAAGGCTGCCTCCATGGGCCTGTCGCGTCCTTTGACCACGACACCGATGTCGCCGTTGAAGAGCTGCAGGGCGTGGTCGTTCTCCGTCACGATGAGCGGACGCCCGACGTACCAATCGGCCCCCACGGCAAAGTCCTCGACCTCGGCCAGGAGCCATCTCTCTATGAGCTGGGTCCAGGTCGTGACGCCCTCGGGTCCTCGCCGATGCGCGCAGAGGAGGCGGAACCCCCCCAGCGCCTGGAGCGCCCCCCTGGCGTCACCGGACTTCGCCGCCTCAATGGCGTCACGGCCGCTGTGCACGGCAAGGGCGCGGATCGCGTCGACGCCCTCGGCCGCAGGTTGTGACGCCTCGAGGGGGATCCACTGGACGTTCGACTCGCCCGCGTCCAACGCTGCCAGTGCGGCGTCCTCATCACCGCGCTGTATCGCCCGGGCCAATTCGGCAATGGCTCCCCGGTGGCGGTGCACGTGACGCAGCGAGACCACGCCGTCCCCGATAGCCGAATGATGGGCGCCTGCGACCTCGGCCACGGGACACCGGGTGACCGACTCCAGGCGAACGCGCGCCGCGCTCCCCATGCACAGGCCCGCCGAGGCCGGTCCGACGATGTCGCCGAGCACTGCGCCGGCCTCCACCGAGGCCAGCTGCTCCGGGTCGCCAACGAGGATCAGGCGGGCGTCAGGGCGGATGGCTTCGAGCAGGCGCGCCATCGTCGAAAGGGCCACCATCGAGGTCTCGTCGACCACGACCACGTCGTGGCGGAGAGGGTTCGACCGGTTGTGGCGGAAGCGCGTCCGGTTGCCCGGATTGAAGCCGAGGAGTCGGTGGAGCGTCATGCCGCGCAAGCCACGAAGCCGTTGCTGCAGATCGTCGTCGAGACCCATCCGCGGCGCCTCGGCGCGTACCGCCTCTTCCAGGCGGGCTGCGGCCTTGCCCGTGGGGGCAGCCAATGCAATGAGGGGCGGGGGGCGGCCCTGCGCCATCGCCTGCTCCTGGAGCAACGCGAGGACACGGGCAACGGTGGTGGTCTTGCCCGTCCCCGGACCGCCGGCGATGACCGAGACTCTCCGGAGCACCGCGACCGCAGCAGCCAGGGTCTGGAGGTGAGCCGGGTCTGCGTCGGCGGAGCCGGCAGGGAACATCCGGGCCAGGCCCTTGGTCAGCAATGCCTCGTCGACTCCGTCCGCAGCTGGGGAGGCCAGCTCGAGGAGATCGGAGGCCACCTGGAGCTCGTCCACCCAGAGCCGGTTCAGATACAGGTTCGTTCCCGAGAGATGCAGCGGACGATCGTCCCCGACGAGAGGGCCGGCACGCATGGCGGCCAGCCAGGCATCCGGGTCCGGCCAGGGCAGGGCATCGACGTCGGTGTCCGCATCCGACTCGCTGCTCGCGGTGAGCCTGATCGCGCCAAGGTCGACGCACACGTGACCCAGACGCGGTGCCCTGGCGGCAAAGCCGACCCCGAGCCGCACGAGGTCATCGGTGACGCTGCTCAGCGCGGTCAACCTGTCCGCGACGTGGACATCCGAGGCAGCCAGCACGCCGGCCTCGTTGAATTCGCGCAGCAGCCCCTTCGCGCCCAGGGCCAGTGCGGGGTCAAAACGGTCCAGCTCCTCGGTCGGCATCACGGGTGAACGCCTCGGTCGAACAGATCGCTCAACGACTCCACCAACCCTGGCGGTGGCCGCCAGAACCAGACCCCGACGGGGTGCTCGCCGATCCGGGTGGGTTCCGATGCACTCATGCCACGCAGGAACAAGTACAGGACACCGCCGAGGTTCTGCGCCACGTCGTACCCGGGCAGGCGCCAGCGCAGGTACCGGTGCAGCGCCACGGAGTAGATGAGCGCCTGCAGGGGATAGTGAGCCTCCGCCATCTCGGACTCGATCGCCTCTGGACGGTAGTGCCAGGCCGTGAGCGTCTCGTCGGGCGGGGCCAGCCTGTTCGTCTTGTAGTCGGCCAGCACGAAGCGGTCGCCAGGCAGCCGGAACACGAGGTCGAGGCTCCCGTTCAGGTAGCCGCGGAGCACGCCGTCAAGCGCCTGGTCGCGCAGACGGTCCGCGTAAGCGCGTACCGGGTCACCGGGGCTCAGGTGCATCTCGAGCACGTCGGCGAGATCGGACACGTGGAGCTGCGCCGTGGGCACGTCGCCACCGACGAGCGGGATCTCGAATCCCAACTCGTCGAGTCGGTCGTCGCGGGCGATGTCACACAGCCGCACCTCACCAACTGAGGGGCCGAGCGGTGACTCGAGAGCCGCGCAGAGCCCGGCAACGGCAGCGTCCTTGTTCCCGAGATCCACACTTCGCCAGGCCAACTCGTGTTCGACTGCCTCTTCGACCTCTGTCACGAGGTCGGGCGAGGCGAAGTCGATCCTCTCCAGCGCGCTGTGGACGATGGTGCCGACGAGGGCGCCACCGGGCATACCGGCGAGCCCGAGTGCCGTGGACCGGAGCCAGTCCTCGTCCGATCCGGTTCCGACCGTGCCCCAGGGGGCGACTGGCGTCTCTTCGTCGGAGGTCAGCGGCTCCTCCGGCTCGCTGCCGATGAGCGGCTCTCCGTGCAGCGCTCGGGTGATGCTCGAGTACGACACGCGACGCCAGTCGACGTCGAGAGAGCGGTCGAAGAGGGCGGCCTCGAGGTCGGCGGCGGTGCCGACGTCCGGTTGCCACCGGACGTCGGGGGGCGGGGTCACGTGCTCGACGGATACCTCGGGGCCCAACGCGGAGAAGGCCTGCTCGACCGCGGAATCAGGCTGCGACTTCTTCCCGTGCGGCAGCACCTCACCGCCCGGCCCACGGGCGAACATCAGCCGCGACAAGGGTGAATTCTTGGTGTCCCTGCTGCCGGCCCACCAGATCACGGTCTGGTGTTGGGCACGCGTCAAAGCGACGTAGAGAAGGCGCAGATCTTCGCCCTGTCCTTCGATCTCCTCCAGCTTCCTGTGGGCGATCAGCTCCGGACCGGGGCATCCGACGTCGATGGTGCGCTCGTGGGCGTTCCCCGGGTCGTGGAACACCGGTACATCCGCCTTGTGGATGTACCCGTCCCAGGCGTAGGGGCACAGCACCACCGGGAACTCGAGCCCCTTGCTCCGATGGATCGTGATCACCTGGACCGCGTTGGCGTCCGACTCGAGGCGCCGCGTGCGCTCCTCGGTCTCCGCCTCGCGATCTGCCTCGACGATACGGCGACCGAGCCAATTGGCCAGTGTCGTCGGTCCCACCCCCTCGATCGCCCCTGCCTCGTGCAGCAGCTGCGCGAGGTGGCGCAGGTCGGTCATGAACCGCTCGCCATCGGGACGTGACAACACACGGGCCGGCAAGCCGGTGTGGCCGCTGATCGTCTCGTACAAAGAGGCGACACCCTGGTCGCGCAGGCACCGGGCCCAGTTGTGCAGGGACCAGTGGAGATCCTCCCATCGGCCCTCATCGGCGCGCGCCACCTCTTCGGCTGACCACCCGATGAATTGGGTCAGGGCCACCAGTGACGCGCGCTCCCGCGATGCGGGACGTTCGAGCGCTTCGAGCAACCGCAGCCATTCGCGGGCCGACTCGGAGACGAACACCGACCCGGCGCCGCCGATCACAGCGGGGACCCCGACCGCGCGCAGGGCATCACGCACCGTCACGGCGTGCTTGTTCGAGCGCACGAGGACAGCGACATCGCCGGGATGCAGCGGTCTGCGCGCCACCTCCGTGCCGTCGCGGCGGCGTGTGACGACCTCGGGCTCCGCCCTCAGCAGCTGGACCGTCTCGGCGGCGAGATCGCCGGCGATGAACTCGCGCGCATCCGGTGCCTTGAGTTGGCCCTGCTGCGTGCGCGCCACCAGGCGGTCCTCGGCTCGCACGATGCGGACCCGCAGCGGTGAAGCCAGCGGCGCGCCAACAAGCCGGGATGCCGCGTTGGCGTCTGCGGCATGGACGTTCCGGTACGAAATGCCCGCCTGTCCGAGCTGGGCACCGGCGAAGAGCGCATCGTACGCGCGCAGGAGGCCCGCATCACTGCGCCAGTTCACATCGAGCGTCCACTCGGACTGCACGTGGTGCTTGGCCCTGAGATAGGTGTCCACGTCGGCCCCGCGAAACGCGTAGATCGCTTGCTTGGGATCGCCGATCAGGACAAGGGTCGTCCCCTGATCACCGAACGCGCGGTGCATGATCTCCCACTGGACGGGATCGGTGTCCTGGAACTCGTCGACGAGAACGACGTCGTAGCGTTCACGCAGGCGAGCGCGCGCGACAGCACCGCGGGTCGGGTCGCGCAACGTGTCACGGAGGCGGATCAGGACATCGTCATAGGTCAGGATCTTCAGCGTCCGCTTCCGGCGATCCATCTCTTCGTGGACAGCCCGTGCGAACCGGCGCCGCGTGGAGGGCAGATCATCCGCATCGGACAAGCCCGGGACCACGGCGGCATCGGGTTGCTCCATCACCTTCCGTGCGATCTTGAGTGCGTCCTCGCGGGAGAAGCCGAGCTCGTTCGTGCGGTGGGCGAACTTGCGGAGATAGAGGTCGTCCACCACTTCCTCGAGAAGATCCCGCACGTCTTCGACCAGGGTGACCTCGCGATCGACGTCACCCGCCGTGCCGAGCCCGTACAGGACCTGGAGACAGAACCCGTGTGTCGTCTCGATCGTGGCCGCGTCGAAGTCGGCGATCGCCTTGGCCAGCCGATCGCGGCGCACCTCCTGCTCGGCAGGCGGAGCGTCGGCGAGGACGCGGACGATCTCGTCGTCAGCGTGCTCTTCCGTGGCAGCCATCACATCGACGAGTCCGTCGTGGGCACGTACAAGGCGCTCCCGCACCCGCTCACGGAGCTCCCCCGTGGCCATGCGCGTGAACGTGATGACGAGAAGACGATCGATCGGCAAGTTCGCCTCGGCCACGTACCGCGTCGTGAGTCCGGCGATGGTGAAGGTCTTCCCGGTCCCCGCACTCGCCTCGAGCAGGGTCGTACCGGCGGGGAGCGGGCCGCAGACGTTGAACGGCTGCGGATCTGTCGGCGCCGTCATTGGTTGGCGATCTTCTCGAACTCGAGCAGCCCGTCCCAGAGCCTGCGGGCATACAACCCGAACCGGCTGGATTCGCCCGACACCGCATCCTCGTCCGCCTGGTCATTGCCCGACGCTCCCGAGCGTGCCACCATCTCGACGAACGAGAGCTCCCCGCCGAGCACGAGGAGGTGCTCGTTCTCCCGGTTCTCCCGTTTGAAGTCCCTGTTCGACTCCCACTCGCCGAGTGCGGGCACGTCCGCGTCGTCGGCTCCGGCCCGGCGGGCCGCGGCGTAGGCCGCCGACGTCTTGCAGTACAGCGGCAGGGGCTCACGCATCCCCCGCCGGTAGAGGTCCACGAGATTGCGCAAGTGGACGTCGGCGACCAACTTCCGTGTCTGCGGATCAGGACCGAGCGGGCCGATCCTCGACAGACTCACGAGGCGCGACGATCTCCGTTCGGCTCGGGCGATCGTGACCGCCTCGAACGGACGGTCGGGTCGGGCTGCGCTCAGGGCGAGCAAGCGGACCCACGCGACCAGGCGCAGCGAGGGCTGCATCCTCCGGTAGGTGACGGTATGGACGACGTCGCCACGCACACCCGACACGGCGCCGAGCACCTCTGACAGGCCCGCCAGGTCGACCTGCACGTCGACAGCCGTCGGCGCTACGTCCACACCCTCGCGAGACGCCGCGACCAGCGCTTCAATCGAATAGGCCATCTCATTGAGCAGGGGATCGGCCAATGAGGACGGTGGCAGCGCGCCGCGCGCCTTCTCCGCGGCCTCGCACGTCGCCCAGTCGTCGCCCCCAAGTCGGGCCCGGAGGACGCGCTCGCCGATCTCCCACTCTGCCAACCCGTCCAGCTCGATCGGGATGGCGTCTTCGAAGTCACGGGTGCGGTCCCACAGCGAGACACCGAGCCGCTCGCGCAGGAACGCGCGGACCGGATGGCGTACGAAGCGGTCGAGGCGGTCGAGCTCGATCAGCCCCTCGTCGCCGACGGCGTCGGGGAGCGGACGCTCCAGAAACTCGGGCGCATCGCGTCGCGGCGCGAGTGCGGCGCGGGCGCCGGCCAGATGCAACTCGTCGAAACTCCAGGGTCCGCCTGACACGAGCCGGCCCGGCTCGTAGTTCCGGCGGTCGAAGGGTTGCAACGGGTGCTTGACGATGACGGCCTGCGATGCCGGACCGTCATCGGTCTGCACTGTGCGGTCGACGACGTCGAGGAGCTCGCCCACGGGGACGGCGGGTGGACGGGGCAGGTTGGAACGCTCGTCGCGGCCCGTATAGGTGATCACCAGGTGCTCGCGGGCGGCCAGGAGTGCGTCGAGCAGGAGCTGCCGGTCCTCGCTCCTGACGTCACGGTCACCGACACGTGGGTCCTGCGCCGAGAGATCGTCTCCGTCGCGCTCGATGTGCCGCGGGAAGCTGCCGTCATCGAGTCCCAGCAGGCACACGACCCTGTGCGGGATGGAACGCATCGGGACCAGCGTGCACACGGTGATGTGCCCGGTCCGGAAGTTCGCGCGCGTCGGCCGGCCCTTCAGGCGGTCCGCCAGGATCGAGCGGACGTCGTCACGGCCGAGCAGCACAGAGCTGACCCGTTGCTCGTCCGTGGCCTCGCCGACGAGCTCCTCGAGGAGGGCTGTGAGCTGGGCCTGCTGCCATGCATCACGTGGTGTCGTCGCCGTCAGCGAATCCGAGATCCGGGCCAGCGTGCTCGCCCATTGGTCAACCGTACGGGTCTCGGCGAGTGCATCGATCGCGCAGCGGAGTCGCTCGATGAACTCGGTGAGGCGACCGGCCAGGTCGATGTCGCTGGTCTCGACGTCGTCGAGCGGCAGCACCCCCTCGAAGAGGCGCTGGCGTTCATCCGCCATTGCCACCCCAAGGAGCATCCGGTCGAGGCCGGACCGCCACGTGTTGGCTCCGATGGTGCCGAGCCCGAAAGCCTCTCGGTGTTCTTTGTCGAAACCCCAGCGCACCCGGGCTTCCCGGACCCACTGCTCCAATCGGGACAGATCGTCGTCGCTGAAGCGAAACCGGCGGCGGACCGGCTCGCGACCCGCGAGGTCGAGGATCTGCGTCGCGGTCACGCGTGCGGGGGCGAGCTCCAGAACCTCGGCGAGCACCCCCATCACCGGATTGGTCTGACGGAGCGAGCGGTCCGCCAGGCGGATCTCGAGCTGGTGGGCGGGGCGATCCAACCCGTCGACCTCGTCGTGCCCCCCGAACGTCGCCTCGATCAGTGGGGCAAAACCCTCGATGTCGGGACACATGACGATGACGTCACGCGTCTGGAGGGTCTCGTCCTGCTCCAGCAGGTGGAGCACGGCGTCGCGCAGGACCTCCACCTGCCGTCCGCGCCCGTGACACGAATGGACGCGGACGCTGGCGTCGTCGCCGTCCAGGAATGGTCGGTCCTCGTCCTCCGTCCCGCCCGCACCCCCCGGTGCGCGGTCGGCCCGGACGTCGTCCTGAATCAGCTGGAGCAGGGTCCTCGGACCGCCCGGGGACACCGGATCGGGTTCCTGCCCGTCGGGAACGGCCCCGGCGAGGACGAGCTGCATCTCTCTGGCATCCCTGCCCCACGACGCCAGCAGGGGGTTGCGGGGTGTTGTGGCCGTGGGGTCGTCCCGACGCAGCACATGCCGCGACGGGGGACCGACCTGGGGTTCCAGACGCCTCCACAGGGCCGGGGAGGGATGCAGGAGGAAGAGGTGCACGGCACGACATTCCGCCACGGCCTCGAGGACGTCGAGGTAGCTCGCCGGCAATCTGGTCAAACCGAACAGTGACAGCCGGGCCGGCACGTCGAGGAGCCCGGGTTCCTCCCCCAGTCGCCTCGTCGCGTCGAGCAGCCGCTCGGCCGGGCTGGGCCGCCCAATCCGCTCCCGCAGCCGCCGCCACAACTCGTACTGCCACAGCGTCTCGCCGTCTCGACGGTCTCCCCTCGCCCAGCGCTGGAGCATGTCCGGCCGGTGCACGGAGTAGCGATCGAAGAGGTCGGCCACATGACGGATGCTCCCGAAGCGCTCGTCGGTGGTCCCTGATTTGCTCATATGCACCGCAAGCGGGCCCACCCACTCCTCGTCGAAGTGGTCGTCGACCACCTCCATCAGAGGCCACACCGCACGTTGCGGCAACCAGGGGTCGGCATCGGGCTCGGCGCCCGCCGCGAGCGCCAACGCCCGGTTCACCAAGGCTCCGGGGAACGGAAAGTCGATGTTGGCGCACACCCCGTCCTGGCCGCCCGCGGTTGCGCCGAGCCGCGTGGAGAGGCGCTGGGTCAGCCAGCGCTCGATGCCCCGCGTCGGAACCGACACCACTTCGGACGTCATGGGGTCGTCGAGAGGCTCGGCGACCAGGTCGCACAGCATCGACACCAGGGCGTCGGCCTGCTCAGACCGGTGGACGTGCAGCACCCCCGCAGAGTACGTCGCCGCTGTTCGCTGCTGACCGGGTCGGAGGCGGCCCGGACGATCCGGCTCGGGGGCGTCGTCAGACGGGAGGCTTCCTAGGAGCCCGTCCCCGCGGTGGGACCGCTCTCGGGGAGCGCCAGGACGGTCGGCTCCGTGATCTCGGCGTCCTCGTCGTCGCTCCGTAGCTCCACCGCTTGGAGGTGGCGCGGCGCGGCCTCGATGGGCGACAGGGCGGCGATCTCCACCGACTCGCCCCCGACGACGCCAAGGCCCGGGAACTTACGAGCGGACACGAGGACACGGGTCTCGAGCGAGCCGACCGCCTTGTTGTACGCCTCCACGCTCGAGGTCAGGCTGCGCTGCAACGACTGCAGGTGGCCCGTCATGGAGCGCAACCGGTCGTAGAGCTCGGCCCCCAGCTGCTGGACCTGGCGGGCGTTGTCCGCCAGCGTCTCCTGCTGCCACCCGAACGCCACAGTGCGGAGAAGGGCGATCAGCATGGTCGGCGTCGTGAGCAGCACGCCGTTCGACATGGCGTACTCCTGCAGGGTGGGATCGGACTCGTAGGCTGCCGACAGCAGTTGGTCGCCCGGAATGAAGGCCACCACCTGCTGAGGGGACTCGAACTGCCTCCAGTACTCCTTCTTGGCGAGCTGGTCGACGTGCGAACGCAGTTGCCTGGAGTGCTGGACCTGGAAGAGGGACCGGGATTCGTCGTCGTCGGCCTCGACGAGCTTGAGGAAGGCATCGAGCGGGACCTTGGCGTCGACCACCATGTCCCGGCCTCCGGGCATGTGCACGATCATGTCCGGGCGCAGTCGACCGTCGTCGGTCGTGGTCGACACCTGCTCCTCGAAGTCACAGTGCTCGAGCATGCCGGCCATCTCAACCACGCGGCGCAGCTGGATCTCCCCCCACCGTCCCCGCGTCTGCGGCGAGCGCAGCGCAGTGACGAGGTTCCTGGTCTCCTTCTGGAGTTGCTCGTGCCCGAGGTGGAGCGCCGCCACCCGCTCGTTCAGGCTGGTGTAGGCACCCTTGCGCTCGACCTCGAGTTCCTGGAGGCCGCGCTGGTAGCGGGCGAGGGTCTCGCTCAGCGGGTCCAGCAACTGCGCGATCGACTGCTGCCGCTGGCTGAGATCGCCCTGGGCTGCGGTGCGCGCCTCCTTGAACTTCGTGTCGGCCAGCACGAGGAACTGCTCGTTGTTCCGGGCCAGGGCCTCGGCCGACAGCTCAGCGAACGCGCCGGTCAAACGCACCCGCTCGTCCTCGGCACGCGCCGTCGCCTCCGCCGCCGCCTTCCGCATCAACGCCAGCTCGTTGACGGCCACGGCGCGCTCCTTCTCCGCCTGCGCGGCCGCCTCGGTTGCGGTTCTGAGCTGTGCTGCCTGCTCGGACACCGCTGTCTGCGCGTCCGCCAGCCGGCCCTCGGCGAGGCGTGCCGCACCGGCCACCCGGGCGCTGCGCGCCAGGTGCCATGCGATGCCGATCGCCAGTCCGACGGCGAGGCCGAGCACCACTCCGATGACCATGGGGCCAATGTAACGATGGGGTGTGTCAACTTCGGGGACCGCCCGCCACCTGCCCCGCACCCCCGATCGGGATGCCACTGGGACCCCCGGAACTCGGGGTCGTCACGCTGCGACAGAGCGGATAGCGTGACCCGAATGCCGTTCAAACTCGGTGCCAGCACCAGGACCACTCCGGACCACGACCAGGGCGAGGAGAGCCCGCCGCCCCAGATCGGTCCCCTGGCCATGGAACAGCCCTTGTGGCCACGCACGATGCCGGAGCCTCACGAGGTCGACCGGCTCTTCGCCCAGGTCTTCGCGCTCGTCGGCGAGGGCATCGCGGGCGCCACGCATGCCCTGCTCGCCGGCGACCGGGACGCGGCCAAGGAGCTGGTCAAGCGCGACGAGGTCATCGACAAACTGATCGCCCAGATTTCGACCACCGTGCAGCACCAGCTCGTCCACGGCGAGACATCGGCCGACGAGCGCCGGGAATTCGTGGCGATCCTGCGCATGCTGCCCGACATGGAGCGCAACGGCGACCTGGCCGAACACATTGCCCGCCGGGCCGCCCGAGGATTGGGCGCCGAGATGTCGGCCCGAAGCCGCGGCCTGGTCGAGCGCATGGGTGAGGTCGCCACCACCATCTGGCGCGAGACGGCGGACGCCTTCGCGGAGCGGTCCGCCGGTGCTGCCTCGTCCATCGACGACCTCGACGACGAACTCGACGACCTCCACGTGACCCTGACCGCGGAGCTCGTCGCGGGCACCATGCCCCTGCCGGTCGCGATCGAACTGGCCATGGTCGCCCGTTTCTACGAGCGCTTCGGCGACCACGCCGTCAATCTGGCCCGCCGCATGTCCACCCTGGTGGTCGGCGGACCCGAGCCCGTGTCGTCCGGAGCGGACTGATCCCCGTCGAGATCAGCTGCGGAGAGCGACCAGCTCCTCCGCGATCTGCACCACGTTGAGCGCGGCACCCTTGCGCAGGTTGTCGCCGGAGACGAAGAGCGCCAGGGCGTCGGGTGCACCCTGGGCCCGCCGGATGCGGCCGACATAGGAGACGTCGCGGCCGGCCGCCATCAACGGCGTCGGAATCTCCGCCAGCTCCACGCCCGGCGCGGTGCGCAGCACCTCGGTGGCGCGCTCGGGCGTGATCGGCCGCTCGAACTCGCACACGATGGCGGCCGAGTGCCCGGTGAAGACGGGCACCCGGACACAGGTGGTGGTCACGGCCAGGTCGGGCAGCCCCAGGATCTTCCTGGCCTCGTTGCAGTACTTCTGCTCCTCGTCGGTCTCGAGCGAGCCGTCATCGACGATCTTGAATTGCAACGGGATCACGTTGTGGGCGATCGGCACCGGGTACACGCTGCGGGGCGGGTAGTCGACGGCCGAGCCGTCGAAGGTCAGGTCCGCCGCGCTCTCCACCGTCTTGGACAACTGCTCGGCCAGCTCGCGGACGGCGTCGACCCCGCCACCCGACACGGCCTGGTAGGTGGACACGATCAGACGTGTGAGGCCGGCTTCGTCGTGGAGCGGCTTGAGCACCGGGATGGCCACCATGGTGGTGCAGTTGGGGTTGGCCACGATGCCCTTGGGGATGGCGCGCAGCGCTTCGGCGTTGGCCTCGGGCACCACGAGCGGGACGTCGGGGTCCATGCGCCACGCCGAAGAGTTGTCGATGACGGTGGCGCCCGCCGCGGCCAGGCGGGGCGCCAGCGCCCGCGACACCGAGGCCGGCGCCGAGCACAGGGCCAGGTCGATGTCCGAGAGGTCGGCCGTCTCGGCATCCTCGACGACGATGTCGGCGTCACGCCAGGGAAGGGTCGAGCCGGCGGATCGCGCCGAGGCGAGGTAGCGCATGGAGTCCACCGGGAAGTTGCGCTCGGCCAGGATCGAGCGCAGCACGACGCCCACCTGCCCAGTCGCTCCTACGATGGCGATCCGCATCAGGCAATTCTACGGGACGTCCGGTCGGCGCGATTCCCGCCTGTTCAGACCTCGAGTGGGCGCCGCCCCTCGAGTGCCCTGCCGAGGGTCAGCTCGTCGGCGTACTCGAGGTCGCCACCGACCGGCAGTCCGCTGGCCAGACGGGAGACGGTGACCCCAAGCGGTGTGAGCTCTCGCGCAACGAGCATGGCGGTGGCCTCGCCCTCGATGGTGGGGTTGGTGCAGACGATCGCCTCGCGGATGACGCCCTGGTTGACGCGGTCGAGGAGCTCGTGTAGGCGGAGCTGCTCACGGCCGATCCCGTCGAGCGGGCTGAGGGCGCCCCCGAGGACGTGGTAGCGCCCCCTGAATCCGGTGCGCTCCACGGCGACGATGTCGCGCGGGTCCTCGACGACACAGATGACGTCCGGATCGCGACGGTCGTCGCTGCAGACGGCGCACAGCGCTCCGGAGTCGGCCACGTTGAAGCAGATCTCGCAGAGGGTGGTGCGCTCCTTGACCGAGATGATGGCGTCGGCCAGCCGGCGCGCATCCTCGCCGGGCACCTTGAGGATGTGGAACGCGATGCGTTGGGCCGACTTCGGCCCGATGCCGGGCAGCCGGCCGAGCTCGTCGATGAGGGAGCGGAGAGGACCGGTGTACACCTAGCCGGTCACCTCGCTGGCTCCCGGGAAGGCATCGAGGAGGCGCGCCTCGGCCGCCGACTCCTGGTCGGCGCCGGCATCGGGTGCATGGTCGAGGAACTCAGCCGGGTCGACCTCTTCGACGTCCGAGTCGCGGCCCTCGTCTCCACCGCGCCGGGATGGCGTGGGCTGAGTCACCGCACCCCCGGCCGGCGCGGCGGCGTCGTCGACATCGAGGACCAGCGTCACCTGCGTGCCGAAGTGTGCGGCGAGCGCGGCCTCGACCGTCGGGATCAGTTCCGCACAGCGGTCACGGTGCGCGGCGTTGGGCAGCGCGAAGTGCGCGCCCGTGGCGTCCACGGCGACGAAGCGGCCGGCGCTGTAGAGCGCCTTGGCGCGGGCCGGGAGCGCCCGGAGAATCCCGTCGCCCCAGGCCTCGGTCAGGCTGTCGCGATCCACTGCGCCGACTGTGCGCGTCCCGGTGGCCGGAGCGGTCACGGCGGCGGCCGGCGCAGGCTCGGGCGAAGGGGGTTCGGCCGCCGGAGGGACCGGTGCAACCGCGGTAGGCGCGGTGCCAGCGGCCTGCTGGTTCCGCCGCACGGCACCGATGGAGGGACGCTTGCCCACATCGCCGGCCGGGCGGCCGGCCGCGGCCGGCTCCGATGCGGAGGGCGACGATCCGCGCGCGATGGGTGCTGCAGGAGCCGCGTGTTCGCCCGCAGCGTCCGGGCGGGGGAAGGCGGCGGCTCCCGAGCGGGAACGCTCCAGGACGCTCACCCGCTCGGACAATGCCTCCATGCCCGAGTCCAGGTCGGGCCGCACGGCTCGCACGACCGCGATCTCGAGCACGACCTGCGCGTCGGGCGCCTCACGCATGTCGACCAGCGCGTGGCCCAGGATCTCCATGCTGCGCACGACCCGGGCCAGTCCCATCGTCTCGGCCAACGACCTGAAGCGCTCCAACGACGATCCGGACACCGCGCACAGCTCGGGAGCCAGCGCGGCGAGGAAGACCTGACGCAGGTCGTCGATGAGCTCGGTCGCCAGCTGCTGGGGGCCCCAGCCGCCAGCCAGCAGCGCGCTGAGGGCGACCAACACCTGGCTCACGTCGCCGTCGGCCAGGGCGTTCAGCACCTCCGCCAACTCGGGCCGGGCGGCGTCGGCGGACCCCGCCGCGGCGACCTGGTCCAGGGCCGAAAGCGCGTCGCGGGCCGAACCCCGTCCGCGCCGGACGGCTGCCTCGAGCGCTTCCTCGTCGAGGTTGAGCCCTGCGTCGGCGTTGACCGACTCGAGCAAGCCGTGCAGCGTCTCGGAGCCCAGGAGCCGGAACTCGAGGTGCTGGGTCCGACTGCGGATCGTCGGCGGCACTTTCTGCGGATCGGTCGTGGCAAGGACGAACACGACGTGGCTCGGCGGCTCCTCCAAGGTCTTCAACAGCGCGTTGGCGGCCGCCGTCGACAGCATGTGCACCTCGTCGACGATGTAGACCTTCCAGCGCCCGGGCGTGCCCAGCGACGCATGGGCCACGAGATCGCGCATGGCGTCGACGCCGTTGTTCGAGGCCGCATCGAGCTCATGCACGTTCAGGGAGTTCCCCTGGGTGATCTCGACGCACGAGGTGCAGGTGCCGCACGGCTCACCATCCACGGGGGCCTCACAGTTGAGCGCCTTGGCCAGGATGCGAGCCGAGGACGTCTTGCCGGTGCCGCGGGGCCCACTGAAGAGGTAGGCGTGCGACACCCGGTCGTCGCGCACGGCGCTGCGCAGGGCCCGCACGACATGATCCTGTCCCCTGATCTCGTCGAATCGCCCCGGCCGGAAGCGGCGGTAGAGCGAGACGAATGCGGTATCGGCCATGACGGCCGAGCCTACCCATGCGCTCAGACACGGCGGCCCTGACCGGCTCCCGGTGCTCGGTGCGGCGGCCAGGTTGGCTACGGCACCCGGCCATACCCGCTGAGAGCTGCTGCCTTCCGACCCTGACTCGATTCACGAGCGGCCGTTGCGCAGGACCCGGCCACCGCACCCAACATCGGGGCGGCGCGGCTCCAGGCTAGCGGTTCGTCTGGAACGGGCTCCTCCGCGGCCGGCGCGGCGCCGCCGCCATGTCGATGACGGCGGGTCCCCTCGCCGGCCCTTGACCAATTCGGCCGAGTAATCCACCGATGAAGGAAAGTCACCACTCAGTGACAACAATGCCCGGACAGTGCCACGACGGACCGATCGTCCCCACGCCGGTCGGCTCATCCAGGGGCGTCGCGACCGTTAGCCTGACCAGGCTGCAGTCTCGGAGGAGTGCGAGAGCGGCCGAATCGGCACGACTGGAAATCGTGTGTTGGGCAACCAACCGTGGGTTCAAATCCCACCTCCTCCGCTCACGAAGAAGGCTCAATTCACCCGGGTTCCCGACCGATAGCTGAACGTGGACCCAACTTCCGGCCGGGTGGTCGACCCGACCTCTGACGCGTCGGCCCCCGATGGCCACGACGCGCCCCAGGCTGCCTCTCCGGTCGCTCGGGGAATCGACCGCCTCTTGCGTGCGATCTCCAGGCACCCCACGAGCCTCTCGATTCAGCGCGCCGACCTCGCGGCCGGGAGACCTCCGGCGGCCTCCAGAACCGTCGACTCCGGCCCCACGAAGCCATGAGCACCGGACTCTCCGGCGATCCTGAACTCGACGACTCCGAGCTGGCCTGGGACAAGTTCGAGCCTCATGGAGATCCGCGGTCACGCGGCGGGGAGTCCGCGGACGCAGACGATGCAGAGCTGGACGAGCTCGACTTCCGCTGGGACCAGTTCGTGCCGGACGAGGACGTGGAACTCGAGGACGCAGAGCTCGAACTGGACGACGCCGAGCTGGAGATCGACGACTTCGAATACCGCTGGGACAAGTTCCTGCCCGACGCGGATGTCAGGGCCGAGACGGATGCCGAGCTGAAGGCACAGGACTCCGAGCTTGCGGCCGATGCCCGTGTCGGAGCCGCGTTCGAGCGGATGGAAGAAACGGTTCGCAGGTTGTCCCCGGAGGAGGAGGCAGAAGCGCGGGCCATCGCCGAGGCGGAGGCCCGGGCGCAGGCACAGGCACAGGCGCAGGCACAGGCGCAGGCGCAGGCCGAGGCACGGGCGCAGGCCGAGGCGGAGGCTGAGGCGGAGGCCCAGGCGCAGGCACAGGCACAGGCGCAGGCCGAGGCACAGGCACAGGCCGAGGCGGAGGCTGAAGCCCGGGCGCAGGCCGAGGCAGAGGCGCAGGCCGAGGCCGCTCGGGCGCGAGCGGAAGCCGAGGAGCGGGCTCGGATCGAAGCCGAAGCCGAAGAGCGGGCGCGAGAGGAAGCGGCGGAACTGGCCCTGGCGGAGGCCGTGGCCCGGGCACGAGCACAGGCCGAGGCCGAGGCCGAGGCCGAGGCCGAAGCCGCTCGGGCGCGAGCAGAAGCCGAGGAGCGGGCTCGGATCGAAGCTGAATCTCGAGCACGAGCGGAAGCTGAGGCTCTCGCCGAGGTCGAGGCCGAGGAGCTGGCCCGGGTCGAAGCCGAGGAGCAGGCGCGAGCACGAGCGGAAGCCGAGGCTCAGGCGCTGGCTGAGGCCGAGGCGCACGCCCAAGCCGAAGCACAGGAGGCGGCCCGGGCGCAGGCGGTCGCCGTCGCCCACGCGCAGGTCGAAGCAGATGCGCGGGCACAAATTGAGGAAGAGGCGGAAGCGAGAACGGCGGCATCGCCTTCACGCGTGACTGGCCACGCAAGCACACGGAACGAAGAGGATGGAAAGCGCTGGAGCCGGATGCGGACGACGGCCGCCATCGCGGCCTGCATTCTGCTGGTCGTGGTCGTCGGGGCCGTGGTCCTTGGCTCCGTGCACCGGAACCCCTCGTCACCGGCCGCATCGCCTCCGACCACGGCATCGACAGCACCGCCATCCGCCGCGGCCATCTCCCAGGTGCAGTCGGCCACGGACGCTGTCGATTCGGCCACCACCGGGGCACGAGCGGGTTTGGACTCGCTGTCCGGCTTCCCCACTCCGAGCAACGTCTCCACCGTCATCAACCCCTACATCGCCTCGTTGCGGCTCTACGAGGCGTACATGTCCGGTGCGGCCGTGCCGGAGGTGGCTCAGCCAGCCGCCGCGACCGCTGAGGCCCAGGTGGGTCACGAACTCACTTTCCTCGAGACCATCGACGGGCTGCCGCCTATCCGCCTGGGTGCGTTCCTCCAGGAGTTCGCCACCGACTCGACGCAGCTGCAGACCTCCCTGACCACGCTCGAGCAGGACCTCCGTACTCCCGCCCAGGGCTGAGCCGGCCTCCCGCCGTCTGGCGGACTTCCCACTCCGCGTCGCCACCTCGCATACTGGGTCATCGCCACCGCCGACCCACCCTCACCGCTGAGCGACGACGACGCCATGGCGCTCGCCCTCGTGCAGGCCCGCACTGCCGCACACGAGGACGAGGTCCCGGTGGGTGCCGTCACGATCGTCGGCGGGCAGGTGGTGGCAGCCCGCCACAACGAACGGGAGCGCACCGCTGACCCGTCGGCACATGCGGAGATGCTGGCGATACGCGACACCGCGGCTGCGCTCGGGAATTGGCGCCTCTCCGATGTCACCGTCGTCGTCACGCTCGAACCCTGCCCGATGTGTGCCGGCGCTCTGGTCGCCGCCAGGGTGGGCCGGCTCGTCTTCGGCGCCAGCGATCCGCGCGCCGGAGCGTGCGGAACGCTCTACAACATCTGTGCCGACCCCCGGCTGAACCACGAGCTCGAGGTCGTCCCGGGTGTGCGGGCCGACGAGTGCGGAGCCCTCCTGACGTCGTTCTTCGGGGCGAAGCGGGACGACGGCTCACCTGCACCGTCGGTCTCGACCACGGGCGTCGGCGACTGACGGCGATCCCGGCGCCGTGTCGCCGCCGACACCGTCGCTGCAATGGCGGTGTCGGCACAAGGCGGCCACGCGCCGGGCCCGCGGGCCGATGCGGTCGACGGCGACGGATCGCACCTTTCTGACCTCCCTCTTCGCGCCACGAAGGAGGCCCGGGGCTCTGACCCGAGCCTCCGGACCAGGTCAGAGCGACTAACATGCCCCCCGGAGGAGTGCGAGAGCGGCCGAATCGGACGGTCTCGAAAACCGTTGTGCCTCATGGGTACCGTGGGTTCAAATCCCACCTCCTCCGCTCGGGGCCCATGAAGGCCCGTCGCATGGGCGAGATGCGGCTGAACAGCGGCAGGGCAGGCGCCTTGCCGGCAGCACCTGGTCGTTCCCCGGCGACCGGAAAGGAGTGAACTGTGGCACGCGCACGTTCGACATTCGGAAAATTGCAGCGCGACCAGGCCAAGAAGGACAGGGCCAAGGCGAAGATGGACGATCGCCTCTCGCGCCGAGAGGATAAGGCCGCCGCGGGCGGCCAGCCCTCCTCGACCCCCTCGGCCGACGAGGTGGACCAGACGCAGCTGCTCGAGCAGTTCGCCGCCCTGCACGAGGACCTGGCCGAGGGGCGGATCACCCTGGACGACTTCGAGATCCGTCAGGAAGAGCTGCGCGCCAAACTCGTCGTCTGAGCGCCCGCCCGGCCCGCCTGACCTGCCGACTCCCTCAGCTCTTGGCGGCGTCGCGTCCTTCGAGCCAGCGCTGGAAGCCGGCCGCGTTCGAATGGACGCCGTTCATGATGTCGAGCTTCTTCTTGTGGGCGGCGTCGATGTCGCCCAGCAGCGGGTCGAAGCGGGTCGCCAGGGCATCCGCTATGTCGGCGCCCTCGCGGTAGGCCTGCTCCGCCGTCTCGGCCCAGAGCCGCAACGTCTCCTCCGCCTCGGCCAGGAGCTCCTCGGGCTGCTCGAGCAGTCCGTAATGGGCCAGCGCGATGCCAGATGGATGGCGCGCCGCGAACTTGCCCAGCGAGGTGATGGCCTGGTCCAGGTCGAAGTCCGGCGGCGGGGTCGAGGGGCGCAACACCCCTCCGTCGGGCAGCTTCACGCCGACGGCGTCACCCGCGAACAGCACCCCGCTGAGAGAGTCATGCAGCCCGACGTGGTGCTTGGCGTGGCCGGGTGAGTCCATGGCCACCAGGGTCCGCCCCGGGCCGACCTCGATCTCCTCGCCGTCGGCGAGCACGTGGAGACGCTCGGGCGGCGTGGGATCGAGGCGGCCGTAGAGGGAGTCGAGCAACGGGCCGTAGACGCGCGCTGCCGAGTCGATGAGGCGGGTCGGGTCGGCCAGATGCCGCGCCCCCTTCTCGTGCACGTAGACCGTGGCCGAGGGAAAGGCACGGGCCACGTCACCGACGCCCCCCGCATGGTCGAGATGGATGTGGGTGACCGCCACCCCGGCCAATTCCTTGGGGCCGACCCCGATCTGGCCCAGTGCGGCGAGCAGCACCGGCACCGAGGTCTGACTTCCTGTCTCAATGAGCACCGGTGCCGGCCCTTCGATCAGGTAGCCGGCGGTCACCCTCTCCCAGCCGCCGAGCATGGTGTCGATCTCGAGGACGCCGGCGGCGATCCGTCGTGGTGGCGGGACAGCCGGAATGGCGTCGCCGCTTTCCGGGTCGTGCACGTGCAGGCCCGCAGCGGGATGTCGGTGCGAGTGCCCACCGTGCGAGTGCCGTCCCCTCACGAAGCGTTGACCTCGATCACGACCTTCACGTCGTCGGGCTGGCGTTCCAGCGCGTCCGGCCAGCGATCGAGCGGGACACGGCGGGTCACCAGCCGCTCGAGCCAGGCCCGGTCGGCCCTGGCCAGCGCATCGGCTGCCGCTTCGTAGTGCCGGCGGTTGGCATTGACGGATCCGACGACGGCGACGTTCTCCAACACCATGGACCGGTTGAGGAGGCCCTCGTCGACATCGAGCACGTGCCCGCCCGAAGAGACACCGGTGAGGCAGACGACTCCTCCGGTGCCGACGTTGGTCATGGCGTCGAACACGAGCGCCGGGACACCGGTGCACTCGATGACCACATCGGGATCAGGGCACGCGTCGAGCACCTTGCCCGTGTGGTAGCTGGCGCCGAGATCGCGCACGAGGTCGGGCTTCACGCCCTCGGTCACCTGGTCGAGGACGTGCACCTCGAGGCCGCGTTGGACCCCGATCAGCGCGGCCAGCAGCCCGATGGGGCCCGCGCCCGTGACGAGCACCGTCTCGGGCGCCCAATGGGCGCGCCCGCCCACCCGGTCCACCTGCTCCCAGGCCTTGGCGACCACGCTGATGGGCTCGAGGAGGACGCCGAGGAGGCCCAGGTCCTGGTCGACCTTGACGGCGAAGTCCGGCGTGATCCGGTAGCGCTCCGAGCAGTAGCCGTGGTGCTCCTTGATCCCCCGCTCGGTGTACTGCCCGTTGCGGCAGAAGTCCCACTCCAGCACGCTGCAACTCGGGCACGGCACGGGGTCGGGCCTTCGGACGATGCCGACGACCAGATCCCCCTCGGCCAGCCCCGCTCCCGACGGGGCCTCGAGCACCCGCCCCAGGGATTCATGGCCGAGCACCAGGCGTTCCTCGCCCGGCGGAGCCCATCCGTACTCGCCGGAGAGGATCTCGATGTCGGTGCCGCACACACCGACGGCCAGCGTCTCGACGAGCACGGGGCCGTCGGACTCGGGCGGCTCCGGCATGTCCGAGAGCGCAGCGGTCCCGGCCTGCAACGGGACGACGGTCAGAGCCTTCATGCGCCCGTCACCCTCCCGCTTCCCCGCGGGGGGGCCGCCGTATCGTCACCGCGACGCGCCCTTCCGGCGTTGCGCGGCCACCCACCCGAGCTTCTTCTTCCGCTGCGATCGGTGCAGCAACGTGGTGTCCGACACAACGGTGTCCGAATACATCGGGGTAGCGAGTGGATCGGACCCGCTCAACCGGAAGGCGGAGTTGATCAACGAGACGTGGGAGAAGGCCTGGGGGAAGTTGCCCACCAGTCGCCCCGCCAGCGGGTCGTACTCCTCGGAGAGCAGGCCGAGGTCGTTGCGCAGGGCCAGGAGCCGTTCGAAGAGCTCCTGGGCGTCACCCTCCCGACCGATCATGTGCAAGCAGTCCACCAGCCAGAACGAGCAGGCCAAGAACGCTCCCTCCTTCCCCGTCAGCCCGTCGACCGCACCGTCGTCGGCGGTGCGGTACCGCAACACGAACCCGTGGTCCATGAGATCGTGCTGCACGGCGTCGACGGTGCTCACCACCCGCGGGTCGCTCGGCGGGAGGAACCCCACGAGCGGGATCATGAGGACGCTGGCGTCGAGCAGGTCCGAGCCGTAGTACTGCGTGAAGGCACCGATGTCGGAGTTGTAGCCCTTCTCGCAGACCTCGGTGAAGATGTCGTTGCGCAGCGTGCGCCATTGCTCGGTCGGCCCCTCGAGCTCCGGCCACTCCTCGAGAGTGCGGACGGCGCGATCCACGGCGACCCACGCCATGACCTTGGAGTGCGTGAAATGGCGGCGAGGGCCGCGCACCTCCCAGATCCCGTCGTCCGGCTCGACCCACCCCTTCTCCAGGAATTTGATCAGCTGGACCTGCAGGGCCCAGGCCGCACGGCTGTGCACGCCGTCGCTCTTGGCCGATTCGTACAGGGCCGACATGACCTCGCCGTACACATCGAGCTGGTACTGCTCCGACGCGGCATTCCCGATCCGCACCGGGGCCGAGTGCTCGTAGCCGGGGAGCCAGGACGCCTCCCACTCGTCGAGCCGCCGCTCCCCTCCGGGCCCGTACATGATCTGCAGCCTCGACACGTCGCCCGCGACGGCCCGCAGCAGCCAGTCGCGCCATGCCATGGCCTCGGTGTAGTAGCCGCCCCGCATCAGCGACTCCAAGGTGAGCGTGGCGTCGCGCAACCAGCAGTAGCGGTAATCCCAGTTCCGGTTGCCGCCCAGCGCCTCGGGCAGCGAGGTGGTGGCCGCCGCCACGATGCCGCCCGTCGGCTCGTAGGTCAGCGCCTTGAGAGTGATCAGCGAGCGCACCACCGCCTCCTGGTACGGGCCCTGGTAGCAGCACTGCTCCGCCCACTCGGTCCAGTAGGCCTCGGTCAAGTGGACGGCGTAGTAGCTGTCGAGCGGCGGCGGCGGCTCCTCGGGCGAGGCGTGCCACACCAGGGTGAAGGGGTAGCGTTGCTTCTCGCTCACCGTGAAGTCCGCCACCGTGTGCAGGTCCTTGCCGACGGTCTCGACCCGGTGCCACAGCGCGAGCGAGTCGGGACCGGCGGTGAAGCGCACCAGGCCTTCGTGCGAGGTGACCCAGGGAACGACCTCGCCGTAGTCGAAACGGACGCCGAGATCCATGTGCATGTCGACCGTGCCGCTGACGCCCTCGACGGAGCGCACGAGGTGCGGGTGGTTGTCCCGCACCGGCATGCAGTCGGTGACACGCACCGTGCCGGTGGGGGTGTCGAACTCGGTCTCGAGCACGAGTGAGTTGGCTCGGTACCACCGGCGGGTGGCCAGGATCGACTCCGGTGCTCCGACCGGGGCGATCTTCCAGAAGCCGTGCGAGTCATCGCCCAGCAGCCGGGCGAAGCACGACGCCGAGTCGAAGTGCGGGAGGCACAGCCAGTCGACCGAGCCGTCCAACCCGACGAGGGCCGCTGTGTGCAGGTCCCCGATGACGGCGTAGTCCTCGATCGGCTGGCTCATGACCTCATTCTTGCCTGCTCAGCTGCTGATGCAGGGACCAGTGCCCACCGCCGAGCGATGGTGCTCGGCCGCCTGCACGCGGGCCAGGACCCCCGGAGAGGTCAGGGCGTAGCCGACGTCCTGGTAGACGGTGGAGCGGGAGAAGACGACGCCGATGACCTGGCCGCCGGGAGCCAACAGCGGGCCGCCGGAGTTCCCCGGCTCGACGTTGGCGTCGAGGGCGTAGACACCCCGGGTCACGGACCCGTTGTTGTAGATGTCCTTGCCGATGGCGGTGACCTCCTCGGTCACACCAGCGGGGTCGATGGTGAGCGGTCCGTCCTCGGGATAGCCGAGCAGCGCCGCCTGTGTGCCCCGGGCGACGAGGTTCGGGCTGATGGACAGCGCCGGGCCCAGGGGGGCGTTGGTGCGCAGCACCGCCAGGTCGAACGACGGGTCGAACAGGACGGGCGTCGCGGCATAGGTGTTGTTGCCCACGACGACCTCCGTGTTGCCACTGCCCTCCCCCGCGACGACGTGGGCATTGGTGGCCACGAGTCCGGGAGCGACGACGAAGCCCGAACCCTCCTGCTCGTTGTTGCACGCCGTGCCCAGGATCTTGACGGTCGAGAAGACCGCCGGGTCCGCGAGAGCCCGGGTCTCCGCGTTCGATGGTGTCGAGACCGAGGGGGTCGAGGGCGGGGTGAGCGTCGAGAACACCTGGGGGAACCCCTGGTTGTTCAAGAAGGTCTGCAGGTCGTTGAAGATCGAAGGTGCCTGGGGCAGCACGTTGTCGATGGAGTGGAGGATGTCGGACTTGGCCACCGCCGCGTCCAGGGAGGTCAGGCGGCTGTTGGGGGACGAGACAACGGCAGCAACCAGCCAGACGGAGAGCAGGACGGCGATGACCGCGACCCCGACCCCGAGCACCGCGTCGACGGTGCCCAGATTGTGCCGGCGCACGGTGACGTTGGTCCACGTACCCAGCACGCGGCCCGCATAGCCGAGGGTGCAGGCCGTGAGGATCACGAGGGACACCACGACGACCGAGCGGGTCACGTCGTCATGACCGGTGCTGAGCAGGGGCACCCACACCACCGTTCCCAGCAGGAACCCGAGGACGAAGCCGCCGAAGGTGAGGAGCTGCACGATCGCACCGAGCCGCAACCCGTGGACGGCGGCCAGCAGCATCAGCCCGATGATCAACAGGTCCACCCAATCCACCGTGCGAGGGTACCCAACGGTGCACCGGAATTTGCGCCCCCCACCGCTATTGTCGTCCTGCCGTGCTTCCCCGCTCCGTGCCTCGACACCGGCGTGCCTGGCGACGCGGTGGCGGCCTGACTGTGCTCCTCACCGCCCTGGCGGCCACCGCGTCGGGCTGTGCGCTGACCGGACACCCGGGCTCGCCCCGGGCCGCCCGCGTGCTCGGTGAGCCGAAGGGCACCCCCCTCGTGGTCGGGCAGCCGGCACCGGACGGCACCGGCGAGCTCGGTGCGGTGTCGTGCCCGACCTCCAGGCGCTGCTGGGCGGTCGGGGTCGCCGGGCCGAACCCTCCCGCGACGGGGGCGGAGGTGATCGTCGCCACGACCGATGGCGGCACGAAGTGGAGGGCGCAGCGGTTGGCCGGCGGGAGCACCCCGCAATTGAGCGGTATCTCGTGCCCCACCTCGACCGAGTGCATGGCTGTCGGCTCCAACGGGGCATCGCTCCCGGGAAGCGGCGTCGTGGTGACGACCAACGACGCCGGCACGACCTGGTCGCCGGTCACGGCGCCCCCGAACGCGCTCACGGTGACCAGCGTGGAGTGCGCCAGCACCTCCGACTGCACGGCCGTCGTCAGTGACGGCATCTCGACGTGGTCCGCCCACAGCGACGATTTCGGGCAGAGCTGGCAGCAGGAAGGCGACCTCCCTTCCCCGTTCCTCCCCGGCGACGACCTCTCGTGCACCGCCGGAGGCTCGTGTCTCGTCGCGGGCTACGTGCCCACGAGCAACGGCCACGGGACCGGCGCGATCGCAGTGAGCGCGGACGGTGGGCAGACCTGGTCGCTGGCCACGGTCCCCGCGAGTGTCGGCGTGCTGCAGAGTGCCGTCTGCGTGAGCACGTCGACGTGCATCGCCGCCGGGACCACAGCGACGACCGTGAGTGACGTGGTACCGGCCAAGGGAGAGCTGCTGCGCAGCAGCGACGGGGGGCACACCTGGCTCGCCACGGCGGGAGCACCACCGGTCGACGACGTCTACGGCGTCGCGTGCCCGTCGGCCCGCCAGTGCGCCATGGTCGGCACGAAGTGGGTGGGCTTTCCCGCCGTCGGCACCGGTGCGGTCGCCCAGAGCCTCGATGGCGGGCTCTCGTTCCGCGCGTCCACCTCGGCCTACGTGCCCATCTCCCTGACGGCGCTGTCCTGTCCGACCACGTCGTCGTGTGTCGCGGTGGGCGGGAACACGGTGGCCCGGCTCACCCTGATCGCTCCGAAACCGGCCCCGACCCCGAGCCGGACGCACGGCTCAGGGCACCCCTAGCGTGTCTGGACCTCCGAATTAGTCCCTGACGTGCGCTGTTGGGAGCCACCCACGGCCGAGGATCCCTGGGCAGGAGCGACACACCCCCGTAGAATCTGACGTGCCGCACCCAAGCAGTCACGGGAGTGTGGCGGGGGCGGGACTCCCGTCACCTGAGAGATGGAGGATCGTCATGCCGCAGACGTGCGCTCAGTGCCAGAGCGAAGCCGCCGAGGACGCCACCTTCTGCCCGAGTTGCGGCGCCCAGCTGGGCGCCGGCTCGACGGCCGCTCCCAGGCCGGCCGCAGCCGCCACCGGCCCAGCGGTGGGAGCACCCGCCGACGCACCGGCGGCCCGGGCGTCCACCGGATCCTCCGTCCCGGCCTACAAGTTCGATGCCGCCCGCTGGTCGCTGGCCGACCGGATCGCGGGGATCGCCTCGGTCGTCCTGTTCATTTCGCTGTTCTTGTCCTGGTTCGGGGTGAGCGTGATCGGCATCACGGTGACGGCAAGCGGGCTCTCGGCCCACGGCTACCTCTACATCGTGCTGATCCTGTGCATCCTCATCGTCGCGTACCTCGCACTGCGTGCGGGGTGGGACGAGCTCCCGATTGCCGCCAATGTCCCGCACCTCACGGTGATGATGACGGCCACCCTGGTCAACCTCGTGCTCGTCTTCATCGGCTTCATCTTCAAGCCGGGTGGATCGGGCGTCGGGTGGGAGTTCGGCGCGTTCGTCGGCCTCATCGCCGCCATCGTGGCGGCGGCGCCCTACGCCGTTCCGCAGCTCCGTGCAAAGACGATGAGCTGAATCTCTCTGCCGGGCTCGTTGCTAATGCCGCATGGCGGCGAGTAGCAGGCCCGGGATCTTGGCCGCCGACGGCTCGGCCTCGAACGCGACGAAACGGCGCATGACGTCGTAGGACTCGGGCGCGGTGGCGAACCATGGCGGCTTTGGCCGTGAGCGGAACGGCCCGCGCACGACCGACTTCTGCGGGCGGTCGAACATGGCGGCGTTGCCCACCACACCGGTACCCGACTGGATGTCGGTGCGCTCGTGTCCGGGGTAGGCACCCCACGTGGTGGAGCCCATGGCGAACGAGAGACCGTGCCAGACGTTGACACCGATCGATCCGTAGCGCAGGTCCGCGACCGCCCGCTCGACCGCGGCACCGACGTCGTCCTCCTTCATGGAGGAGGGGCTGACGATCAGGGTGGCACCCAGCGTGCCCCAGACGACGTCGTTGCAGAAGGCGGTGGCGGCGTCGACGAAGGCCGCCACCGAGGGAGCGGTCAGGGCCGTCTCGGCCAGCTCCCCGCAGAAGGACTCGACATTGAAGCAGATGTCGTCGGTGCGGCCGGGCGGCACGCCGCGGATGAACGTCCACGGCAGGGCGTCGTCGGGGCCGGTGCCGATCTCCTCCGCTTCGGGGTGGAGAGCCACGAAGGCATCGCGGCGCCCGGCGGCACCCGGGTAGTACGCCCGCCGGGTGGTGATCCGCGACAGCGCCTGCGTCAGCGCGCCCAGGAACGCGTCGCGCTGGGGCCAGGCGGCATGGGTCACCACCACACGGGCCGAGATGCAGTTGAAGCCCGCGTTGTTCACCAGCATGGTCGCCACGTGCTCGGCCTGGTAGAGCAGCTCGGGTATCGACCACTTGCCCGGCACCACGATCACGGGCGAGACGTTGCCCAGCTCGGCGGTCACCGGCTTGTCGAGCACAGGCTCGTCGGCCGCCTTGCGCCGTTCCCCCTCGGGCCCGGTGCCGAACACGACGGCGTCATACGTCTTGTCCGAGCCGGTGATGTGCACCTCGTCGATGCGGTCATGCCCGGTCAGGTGCTGCCCGACCGCGGGACCGCCTTCCACGATGCGCAGCACACCGGCGCCGATCAGCGGCGCCAGGGCGTGGCTCCAGTGCGGGACGAGGTAGTCGTTGACCGGGTTGGCCTTCATCACGACGACCTTGCCCTCCACGAACAGCTTCGAGAGGACGTCGCGGGGGCCGAGCGACGCCACGTTGCCGGCGGCCAGCACCAGCGCCGTGCCGGCGTGGGCGGCCGGGTCGGCATAGGCGCGGGCCTGGCCCGGGCCGAGAGCCTCCCTGGTCACGCCGGGCTGCATCCAGACCTCGGCGGTGGTCTGCGGGAACGTGATCCGGTCGAAGGCACCATCGGGAAAGACCTGGACGCGCAATCGGCCGTCCGCCGCCTCGCGCACGGGACCGGCGAAGGAGGGCGCGCCGTCCTTGGCGATGTCGCGCAACGCGTCGCGAAGCAGGCGCGCCATGCGCACGAACGTCCCGAAGCCGGCGAAGAGCTCCTCACCCGCCTCGGTCGAGCCGGGCGTGAGGCCCTTGGCGGCACAGGCGGCGGCCAGCCAGGCATCCTGGGCCGCCATGGTGTCGTTGATCACCTGCTGAAGGAGGTCGGAGCGTGCCGCGGCGTCCGTGGCGGCCCAGGCCGCGGCGTGGTCCGCCACCTCGTCGACGAGCGCATCGATGGCGGCGGTGTCGGACGGAGCCAGCGTCTCGGGCGATCCGCCCCCGCCCGTCCCGCCCCGATCACCCGTCGGTGCGACCGCCCCCCGGCTCGTGATGGTCATGGTGTCGTCCTCTCTGTCCCTGCGTCCCGTCGCGCCGACGGGCCCGCCTACGAGACGCGCGGCAGTACTTCCCTCGCCAGCAGCTCGATGTGCTCCAGGTCGCGCAGGTCGAGCACCTGGAGGTAGATGGTCTGCGCTCCGATGCCGGCGAACGCCTCGAGGCGGGCCACCACCTCGTCGGGGGTGCCGGCGGCGCCGTTGGCCCGGAGCTCGTCGGGTTTGCGGCCGATGTTGGCGGCGCGACGCTCCACCTCGGCTTCGTCGGCACCGCAGCACACCACCTGGGCGGCCGACAGCCGCAGCGTGCCGGGGTCGCGACCCCGGTCCTCGCAGGCGGCGCGCACGCGGCCGTACTGGGCTTCGGTGTCGGCGAGCGAGGAGAACGGGAGGTTGAACTCCTGGGCGTAGGTGGCGGCCAGGCGCGGCGTCCGCCGGGCTCCGCCGCCGCCCACGATGAGGGGCGGGTGGGGCTGCTGGACCGGCTTGGGCAGCGCCGGGCTGTCCTGCAGGTGGTAGTGCCGCCCGTCGAAGCTGAACTTCTCGCCGACCGGTGTGCACCAGAGCCCGGTCAGGATGGCGAACTGCTCCTCGAGGCGCTCGAAGCGCTCACCGAGGGGTGGGAACGGCACGCCGCAGGCCGAATGCTCCGCGTCGTACCAGCCGGCGCCGAGGCCGAGCTCGACGCGCCCGCCGCTCATGGCGTCGACCTGCGCCACCTCGACCGCGAGCAGCCCCGGGAGCCTGAAGGTGGCCGAGGTGACCAGCGTCCCCAGGCGGATGCGCTCGGTCTCCCGCGCGATCCCGGCCAGGGTGACCCAGGCATCGGTCGGTCCGGGCAGGCCGTGGCCCCCCATGGCCAGGAAGTGGTCGGAGCGGAAGAAGGCATCGAAGCCGCCCGCCTCGACCGCCTGCGCCATCGTGACGAGCGTGTCGTACGTCGCGCCCTGCTGGGGCTCCACGAAGATTCGGACCAACACGCCCACCAAGTTAACCGGGCCGTCCCGCATCCGGGCCGGCGGCGCACAGGAGGTCCGGAGCAGGGCAGACTGCGGAGATGGACATCGGCGTGATCTTCCCCCAGACCGAGGTGGGCGGCGACCGGGGTGCGGTGCGCGCGTTCGGACAAGCCGCCTCGGACCTGGGTTACACCCACCTGGCGGCGTACGACCACGTGCTCGGCGGCGACCTCGCGGTGCACGGGGACATCGGCGGGCCCTACACGATCGACGACACGTTCCGCGAGCCGCTCACCATGTTCGCCTACCTGGCCGGCTGTACGGACCTCGCCTTCGCCACATCGATCCTGATCGGGCCGCAGCGCCAGACGGCGCTGCTGGCCAAGCAGGCGGCCGAGGTCGACCTGCTGTGCGGCGGCCGCTTCCGGCTCGGTCTCGGCATCGGCTGGAACAAGCTCGAGTACGACGCGCTCGGCGTGCCCTTCGAGCAGCGGAGCGCGATCCTCGAGGAGCAGATCGCCGTGCTCCGCGCGCTGTGGACCGAGAAGAGCGTCACGGTCGACGGGCGCTTCCACCACATCCGTGCCGCCGGGCTGGCGCCGCTCCCGCTGCAGCGGCCCATCCCGATCTGGATCGGCGCCTTCGCCCCCGCCGCATTGCGGCGGGTGGGGCGGGTGGCCGACGGCTGGTTCCCCCACGTCCGTCCCGGCGGCGGCCTGGAGGCAGCCCTCGAGATCATCCGCGAGGGCGCCGCCGAGGTGGGCCGCGACCTGTCGGGCTTCAGCTTCGAGGGCCGGGTCGAGTACGCCGTGCGCGACCTCGACAAGCTGGCCGAGCACGCCCGTCGCTGGCGCGACGCGGGCGCCAGCCATCTCTCCCTCATCACCATGCATGCGGGGCTGGTGGGCGTCGATGCCCACATCAACGCGATGTCCGAAGCGCTGCCCGCGCTGCTCTGACCTCCCGCGACCGGGCCCCGACGGCATGCCAACATGAGGCATGCCGGACGAGCCCACTCCGGACGCCCGTCCCGACGTGGCCCTCGGCGCGATCGCCAGGGAGTGGGGCCGCATCGGCTGCACCGGCTTCGGCGGTCCACCGACCCACATCGCCATGCTGCGCCGCCTCGCCGTCGAGCGCGAGGCGTGGCTGGACGAGGCCGAGTTCGAGGATGCCGTTGCGGCCACGAACCTCCTCCCGGGCCCGGCGTCGACGCAGCTGATGATCTACTGCGCCTGGAGGCTGCGCGGCGTGCCGGGCGCCGTGGTGGGCGGCGCCTGCTTCATTGTGCCCGGGCTGGCCGTCATCATCGCTCTGGCGGCGCTGTTCCTGGCGTCCAACCCGCCCACCTGGGTCAAGGGCGCGGCACTTGGAGCCGGTGCCGCCGTCGCGCCGGTCGCGGTCAACGCCGCCCTCGGCCTCATGCCGGCCAGCTGGCGCAGGGCCGGCCCGGCGCGGGCCCGGCGGGCGCGTTGGGTCGTCTACGCCGTGGGCGGTGGCGCCGCGGCGGCGACGGTCGGCACCTTCCTCGTGCTCGTGCTGCTCGCGTGCGGCCTGGTGGAGGTGGCCCTCTCGGGCGGCGTACGGCCGCCGAAGGCCCTCAACGGGCTCGTCGTGGCGCCGCTCGGCGTGGTCGCAGCGGGTGGGCTGGGCGCGCTCACATGGGTGGCGCTCAAGGTGGGGGCCCTGTCGTTCGGCGGCGGCTTCGTCATCATTCCGCTCATGCAGGCCGACGCCGTGCACAACTACCACTGGATGACCAACACTCAGTTCCTCAATGCGGTGGCGCTGGGGCAGATCACCCCGGGCCCGGTGGTCCAGACGGTCGCCGTGGTCGGCTACGCCGCTGCGGGCGTCGGTGGCGCGCTCCTGGCGGCACTGGTCGCGTTCTCGCCGTCATTCGTGTTCATCGTGGTCGGAGCACGGCACTTCGGCGCGCTCCGGACCAACCGCGTGGCGCAGTCCTTCCTCGGCGGCGCCGGTCCGGCAGCCGTCGGTGCCATCGCCGGCGCGTCCATTCCGCTCGCCCTCGGCATCGCGCACGTGTGGCAGGTCGTGATCCTGGCCGGATCGCTGGCCGTCATCGTGGGCTTGCGGCGCAGCGTGGTGCTGACCCTGGTCGGCGCCGGAGTGATCGGCGCCGTCGGCGCCGCACTGGGGCTGCCCGTCGGGGGGTGACGACCGCCGGCGCGGGCTCCTCCCCCTAGTAGGCGACCCCGAGGGCGGCCGGCAACCCGTCGTGCCAGTCGGGGTAGCGGGGCGACCACGCGAGCTCGGCGCGCGCCAGCGTGTTCGAGACGGCCGGCTGGTCGCACATGAGGTAGGCCAGGAACCGACCCGCCCCGATCCGGGCGAGCGCCTCGGGCACGCGGTGGGGCGGCCCGGCGCCGAGCAGCCGCGCCAGGAGCGGCATCCACTCCGATGCCGGGGCCGGCACGTCGTCGACGACGTTGAAGGTGCCCACCGGACCGTCGAGCGCCGCGACAGTGGCTGCCGCCGCGTCGTCGACGTGCACGAAGCCGAACAGTCCGCCGCCGTCACCGGGAACGGGGAGCCGGCGCTTGGCGACCATGGACGCGTAGAGCCCGCCGGTGGCGAAGTAGGTGCCCGGCCCGTAGAACGAGCCGTAGCGGAGGACGACGCCCTCCACGGCGTCATCGCCCCGGGTGGCCGACTCGAGGGCGGCGACCGAGCCGGTGAGCCGACCGATCTGGCCCTCGGCATCCGTCCACAGCGGATCGGACTCCGTGCGGACACCGGGACCCGGCCGGTAGCCGAACGCGATGCTCTGGGCCACCACGCGCCGGGCGCCCGCGAGCCGGGCGGCCGTGACGAGGGTGCTCGAGGCCTGGCGGCGCAGCCGGCTGGTCGTGTCGAACCCGCGCTTGAGCGCCACGGGGTTGGCGGACCGGGCCAGGCTCGTCAACTGGTTGACCACGACGTCGGGCTCGGACGCCCGGACGGCGCGTGTCAGGGAGGCCGGGTCCAGCGCGTCGCCGACCGCCGGGACGACCCCGGGGACACCGAGGGCGGCGACCCGGCCCTCGGAGCGGGAGAACACGGTGACCTCGTGACCCGCGGCCACCAGGGCGGTGACCAGCGGGCGCCCGATGGCTCCGGTGCCCCCGGCCACGAAGATCCGCATGCGGCCGAGGCTACGCGTGTGCGGGACCCATCCCGGGCTTTGGCAGGATGGGAGGGTGAGCGAGCACAGCGGCTACCCCGGCGCGCCGCCGGGGTGGTACCCGGATCCGGCCGGTGGCCCGGGGCAGCGCTGGTGGAACGGGTACTCCTGGACCGAGGCGACGATCTTGCCCTCGCACCCGCCGCCCCCGCCGTGGGCCGCCGCGAGCCCGCCCACCGTGCCCGCATCGCAGGTGGCTCCATGGGCGGTGGCGTCGGAGCGGCTGACGACCTACAACGCGAGCGGCCTGGTCGACAACGAGCTGGCGATGGTGCCCGTGGCGCGCGCCGCTGTGGTGATGCCCGCCGTGTACTACCTCGTCAACCTCATCGTGCAGCGGGCGAACGCGGGCCAGTTGCGCTCCATAGGCCACCAGTTCCGGGTGGACTGGCACGATGCGCAGAACGGGACCACACCGCCGGCGTACCACGGCTCGGGCGGGATCAGCGCGGTCAGCCTCATCGTCGGGCTGGTCGCGGTGGCCGCCGTCGTGGTGGCGTGCATCTGGCAGCACCGGGCCGCGTCGGCGGCCAGGGCACTCGGCATCCCCTCCCGTCGCTCCCCGGCCTGGGGCGTCGGCTCGTGGTTCGTGCCGGTCGTCAACCTGTGGATCCCCTACTCGGCGATCCGCGACTGCCTCCCGCCCGACGACCCGCACCGGCCGCGGGTGCTGCACTGGTGGATCGCCTGGCTGGTCGCCGCCTCCGTGAGCGGGGCCGCCGGCATCTGCGCGCTGTTCTCGACCGGGGCGGCGCTCGCCCTCTCGATACCGGCTGCGCTCGCCTGCCTGGCCGTCATCGCCTGGGCCCCCGGGATCGTCACGGCGGTCGCTGCGGCCCACCGCGACCTCATGGCGCGCCAGGCGGACGACGCCGGGGCCCTGCGAGGCTGACGGCAACCGGGGGCCACAGGCGCCCGGCGCGCTCATTACCCGCGCCTTAGCAACAGTTCACCCGGGGGTTGCGCTCCTGTTGCCGGGCGTTCATCTGGCACCACTACGTTCCTGGTAGTGGCTGACGGTGACGCTATCGAGACCCGTAACGATCCCGTTACGACCAGCGAGCACTCCGGCATCGACGAGACCCTCAAGTCCCTCGACCCGGACGCGGCGCGCCCTGTCCACGTCATGGAATCGGTCCATCTGAACCTCGGGTTCTCCGGGCGCACCGTTCTCGCCGACGTGAACGTGTCGCTCAAGCGCGGGTCGATCACGGCGCTCATCGGGCCCACGGGCTCCGGCAAGTCAACCTTCCTGCGCACGCTCAACCGGATGAACGACCGCGTGCCGGGGTTCACCCGCTCGGGCGAGGTCCTCTTCGACGATACGAGCCTCTGGGGGCAGGGCGTCGACCTCCTCACGCTGCGCCGACGGATCGGCATGCTCTTCCAACGCCCCAATCCCTTCCCGATGTCGATCAAGGACAACGTCGTGGCCGGCGTCAAGGCGCACCGCATCGCCAAGGGCAAGCAGCTCGACGTGGTGTGCGAGCGCCGGCTGACCGAGGTCGGTCTCTGGGACGCGGTCAAGGACCGGCTCAACGACTCGCCGTTCCGCCTCTCGGGCGGCCAGCAGCAGCTGCTGTGCCTGGCCCGCGCTCTCGCCGTCGGTCCGGAGGTCCTCCTACTCGACGAGCCGACGTCAGCGCTGGACCCGGTGACCACGGAGTCGATCGAGGCACTCCTCAAGACACTGGCGCCCGCGCTGACCCTGATCGTGGTCACCCACAACCTGGGACAGGCCATGCGGGTCTCGCACCACACGATGTTCTTCTACCAAGGCCAGCTCATGGAACACGGCGAGACCGAGGACCTGTTCAACCGGCCCCAGCACCCCGATACCGAGCGTTACGTCACCGGACGGATGGGGTAGGGCCCACCACACCCGACGCGATGGCGCACCACCCGTCCGCCTCAGGTCACCAAGGGCAACACCAGCAGCACCTACCAACAACCTCACAAGGAGAGAACCTGTGAAGATACCTATGCGCGCAGCACGGCTCCGGCGGGGCGCGATCGTCGCCGCGGTGGCGGGCCTCGCGTTGAGTTCGGTCGTGATCAGCTCCGCCGCGTCGGCCGCCAGCGTGAAGCTCCCCTCGAGCGGCGTCGAGACGCCGTCGGGCGGCACCGTGACCGAGACGGGGAGCACGCTCCTCTACCCGCTCTTCAACCTCTGGGCCGGCGGGTACAACGCGAAGTTCCGGAGCATGTCCATCCAGACGGCCGGCACCGGCTCGGGCACCGGGATTTCCGAGGCCGAGAACGGCACCATCGACATCGGCGCCTCCGATGCCTACCTCTCGCCCAGCGTGGTGTCGGCCAACCCGGACCTGAAGAACATCCCGACGTCGATCTCGGCGCAGATGGTGGCCTACAACATCCCGGGAGTGCTCTCGCACCTGAAGCTGAGCGGGAAGCTGGTCTCGGAGATCTACCAGGGCCAGGTGACGAAGTGGAACGCCTCGCAGATCGCGAGCGCGAACCCGGGCGTGACGCTGCCGAACATCCCGATCGTCGCACTGCACCGCTCGGACAGCAGCGGTGACACGTTCATCTTCACCCAGTACCTCTCCAAGGCCGACCCCTCCGGCTGGGGTACCAAGGTCGGCTACAACACCACGGTGCCGTGGCCGGCCGCCCCGGGCGCCCTGGGCGAGAACGGCAACTCGGGCATGGTGTCGGGCTGCAAAGCCACACCGGGCTGCATCGCCTACATCGGCATCAGCTACCTCACCCAGACGCTGCAGGCCGGCCTCGGGTACGCCGCGCTCGGCAACGGCCATGGGCAGTACGTCGTGCCGACGCAGGCGTCCATTGCTGCCGAAGCCGCTGGGTTCGTCAAGAAGACCCCGGCCAACGGGACGATCTCTCTGATCTACGGCAACATCAACAACGGCTACCCGATCGTCAACTACGAGTACGCCATCGTGTCGGACAAGCAGACGAGCTCGAGCACGGCCAAGAACATCCGCTCGGTGCTGGAGTGGGCGATCAACAGCAAGTACGGGAACAGCACGTCCTACCTGTCGCAGGTCAACTTCCAGCCCCTGCCCTCCAAGGTGGTGGCGCAGTCCGTGAAGCAGATCCTGAGCATCCAGTAGTGACAACCGTGGGCGGCGTGGCGGGGAGCATCCCCGCCACGCCGCAGGCGGACTCGGTCGGCAAGCCTCCGCTTCCGAGACGGGTCGCGAGCTTCTTCCGGCGCCACGAGGAGCGCGCGTGGCGCGGGTCGGCATGGGTCGCCGTCGTCCTACCGCTCGCCGCGCTCGTCTTCGCCGTCACGGTCCTCGCCGTCAAGGCGTGGCCGGCGATTCGGGTCAACGGCTGGTACTTCCTCTACGGCAGGACCTGGACCTACGGAAACGGCTACGGCGCCGTCGTCCACACCGACGGCGTAGCCCACCCACAGGGTGCCCAGTTCGGCGCCTTGGCCATCCTGTGGGGCACGCTGGCGTCGTCGCTCATCGCCATCGTCATCGCTCTCCCGCTCTCCGTCGGAGCGGCCTTCGCGTTGACCGAGCGTCTCCCGACGTGGATCTCCCGACCGCTCGGTTTCGCCGTCGAGATCCTGGCGGGCATCCCGAGCGTGGTCATCGGGTTGTGGGGCATCCTGACCTTCGGCCCCTGGCTGGCCAAGCACGTCTACCCGATCATCGCCGACAACGCGCCCAATGTGCCGGTGCTGCGCTACTTCCGCAACCCCGTGGGCTCGGGCGAAGGGCTGCTCTCGGCAGGCATCGTGCTGGCGCTGATGATCGTGCCGATCATCACCTCGACCACCCGCGACCTGTTCCAGCAGGTGCCGCCGCTCCCGAAAGAGGGGGGATCGGCCCTCGGCATGACCGATTGGGAGGTGGCCAACAAGATCACCCTCCCTTGGGTGCGCTCGGGCATCATCGGCGCCACCGTCCTAGGCCTCGGGCGGGCGCTCGGAGAGACGATCGCCGTCGCCATGATCGGCGGCGCCGCGCTGCGCATCCCGGTCAACATCTACCAGCCGTTCACCACCGTGGCGGCCACGATCCTCACCCAGCTCGACGGAGCGCTGACCGACGGAACCGGATTCGCGGTGGCCACCCTGGCCGAACTGGCGCTCGTGCTGGCGGTGATCTCGGTCGGGGTCAACCTGGTGGCCCGGGTCATCATCCGCCGCACCGGCCGCATCGGGGCGCCCGTGGGGGGAGCGTGACGACGATGTTGGCCCCCGGGCCCTCCACGAGGCGCCGTCGCATCTCGACGATCACCTGGCGGATCCTGACCTACGTGGCACTCCTCCTCATCATGGGCCCAGCGGCCTGGCTGCTGATCAGCGTCCTGGCACACGCGGCGCCCCATTGGCAATGGAGCGTCCTGTGGACCAAGCTCACGCCGACCGGGGGAGGGCTGCGCGACCAGATCCTGGGCACCCTGATCCTCATGCTGGGCGTCTTCCTCATTGCCGGCACCATCGGTGTGCTGGCCGGCATCCACCTTGCCGAGCTGGCAAGGCCACACAAGCGGAGCGGAAAGGCCAGCGGGGGCTTTTTGCGTACCTCTTCCGACATCCTGGCGGGCTTCCCCTCGATCGTGCTGGGCTACGTCGGCTACACAGCGCTCGTCGTGGGCCTGCACTGGGGCTTCTCGCTCCTGGCCGCACTGATCATCCTGTCCATCATGGTCATCCCCTACATCGCCAAGACGACCGAGAACTCCCTCCGCCAGGTACCCACGGGCTACCGGGAGGGGGCCGAGGCCCTCGGCATGTCGATGGGCTACGGCCTGCGCAAGGTGGTCCTCAAGAGCGCGCTGCCCGGCATCGTCACCGGTCTGCTGCTCGCGCTGGCCATCGCGTGCGGCGAGACGGCACCGCTCATCTACACGGCCGGCTTCGCCCCCACCCTTCCGCATTCCCTGACGCAGGCCCAGTTCCCGTACCTCACCTACGTCGTGTACAGCTACTACAACGCCCCCGAAACCCAGTACCACTACCTGGCCTTCGACGCCGCGCTGATCCTCGTCGTCATCGTCCTCCTCCTCCTCGTTGCCAGCCGCATCGTCGTCGCCCGCACCCAGCGGCACGCGGAGAGCGCACGGGGTTCGGTGCGCCGGCGGCGACCCCGTCCGGCCCGGCCCGAGCCCGACCTCACGCTGCCCAGGAGGTAGGCGGGGCGGATCACCGAGGACACGGCCCTGTAGGGTCGGTGCGGCGGGGGGCTCACCCGAGTCACTGGGAGGCACGTCATGTACGAGTGGTCAGAGGAGCAGCTGGCGATCCGCGACACGGTGCGGCGCTTCGTCGAAGAAGAGGTCAAGCCGAACGTCGAGGAGCTCGAGCACGGCGACACCCCGCCCTACGAGGTGATCCGCAAGCTCTACCGGACCTTCGGGCTGGACGTCATGGCGCGGGACTCCTTCAAGCGGGCGCTCGAGCGCAGGACGTCGGGGAACCTGCCCGCCGAGCGGTCCGAGGGCGGCGGCAACGCCGCACTGACGCTCATCCCGATCATTGAGCTCTGCCACTACTGCCCCGGCATCGTGACGGCGCTCGGGGTCAGCACCGGGCTGGCGGCGGGCACCATCATGAAGAGCGGGACCCCCGCCCAAATGGAGCGTTGGGGTCTCGACCTCCTGACGCTGGAGAAAATCGGCGCCTGGGCCATCACCGAACCGGACTCGGGCTCCGACGCCCTCGGGGGGATGAAGGCGACGGCCCTTCGCGACGGCGACGAGTACGTCATCAGCGGCAACAAGACGTTCATCACGAACGGCCCCTACGCCGACACCATCGTCTTCTACGCCAAGCTCGACGACGGAAGCGATACGCCACTGCGCCAACGCCCGGTCCTCACGTTCATCCTCGACCGCGGCATGCCCGGGCTCGAGCAGTCCAAGCCCTTCCGCAAAATGGGCCTGCACTCGTCGCCGACCGGCGAGCTGTTCCTCTCCGACGTGCGGGCGGGCCGGGACCGGTTGCTCGGGGAGACCGAGGGGTCGCCCGGCGGGAGCGAGGGCCGCGAGAGCGCCAAGGGCAACTTCGTCACCGAGCGGGCCGGTGTCGCCGCCATGTCGCTCGGCCTCATAGAGGAGTGCCTCAAGCTCTCCGTGCAGTACGCCAAGGACCGGCTGCTGTGGGAGCGGCCGATCGCCGAGTTCCAGCTCATTCAGCTGAAGCTCGCCCGCATGGAGATCGCCCGGCTCAATGTCGAGAACCTCGTCTTCCGGCACATCGAGATGAGCTCGGCGGGCAAGAGCCTCACCTTGGCCGAGGCATCGGCGATGAAGCTGTACTCGGCCCAGGCGGCTTCCGAGGTCGCCATGGAAGCGGTGCAGCTCTTCGGCGGCAACGGGTACATGTCGGAGTTCCGGGTGGAGCAGCTGGCCCGCGACGCCAAGGTGTTCCAGATCTACGCCGGCACGGACGAGATCCAGGTGACCCACATCGCCCGCGACCTGCTCGGGCGCTGACATGAGCGACCTGCTCGGGAAGTCGCCCGGCGACGCTGTCTACGACGAGATGGTGGACCTCCGGCGCGAGATCCACCGCCGGCCCGAGCTGGCCTTCGCCGAGCACCACACCACCGGCCTCATCCGGGACCACATGGCTGCGCTCGCGATCCCCGAGGCCGTCCGGGTCACCGAGACGGGCGGGATCTTCGCCATGGAGGGAGGCCGGCCGGGACGCAGCGTCGTGCTGCGGGCCGACATCGACGCGCTTCCGGTCCGGGAGGACCCGGCGCGCCCGGGCCACTCCGAGATCGAGGGCGTCATGCACGCCTGCGGCCATGACGTCCACGTCGCCGCCCTCCTCGGCGCCGCCACCGTGCTGGCCTCGCGGCGCGAGGACCTGCCCGGGCGCTTCGTGTTCCTCTTCCAGCCGGGGGAGGAGGCGCTCTGCGGGGCCAAGAAGATGGTCGAGCGCGGCGCGCTCACGGTGATGGAGGGGTCACGACTGGTGGGGTTCCACGTGACCTCGCAGATCCCCACCGGCCTGGTGGCGCTGCGGAGCGGCGTGAGCATGTCCGAGGCGCACTCGCTGCGCATCACGCTGACGGGGCCGGGCGGCCACGGTGCCATCCCGACCGGCCAGGGCGACGTCATCCGGGCCACTGCCGAGCTGGTCAGCGGGCTGAGCGAGGTGGCCGACGGGCTGTCGTTCGAGGGTGCCAACTGCGTGTGCAGCGCCGGGACGCTCAACGCGGGAACCGCCGTCAACGTCGTCCCCACCTCCGCCAGGGTCACGGGCACCCTGCGGACGTTCACAGCGGACCAGCGCGCCGTGGCCTTCGACCGGCTGCGCGGGCTCTGCGCATCTGTCGCGGACGCCCAGGGGGTGCAGATCGCGCTCGACGTACCCGAGCACACCCCGGCCGTGGTGAACGATCCGGCGGTGGTGGACCTGGTGGAGGCCGAGGCCCGCATCGCTCTGGGCGCCGAGCAGGTGCTCCGCATGCCGCCCTCGTCCCCCAGCGACGACGTGAGTGAATTCCTCAACCACCTGCCCGGTTGCTACTTCTTCGTCGGGGGCGCCTCGGAGGACGGCTCGAGCGGCATGCACCACAGCCCGACCTTCTCCGTGGAGGACGCCTCGCTCCGGGTCGGGGCCGGCGTCATGGTGCGCAGCGCAGTCGCGCTGGCCGTCCCGTGAGAGCAACGGCAACAATGGGCCGATGACGGCGTCAGACCTCTTCGACATCGCAGGCAAGACGGCGCTCGTCACCGGCGGCAGCCGTGGCATCGGGCGGATGATCGCCGAGGGCTACGTCGACGCCGGCGTGACGGTGTACATCTCGTCGCGCAAGGTGGAGGTGTGCGAGCAGGTCGCCGCCGAGCTCTCGCAGAAGGGATCCTGCTTCGCGGTCCCGGCAGACCTGTCGTCGGAGCCGGAGTGCCGCCGCCTGGCCGACGAGATGGCGTCACGCGTCGACAAGCTCGACATCCTGGTCAACAACGCCGGGGCCACCTGGGGCGCTCCCCTGGCCGACTTCGACGAGGCCGCGTTCGAACGGGTCCTCGCCCTCAACGTCAAGGGTGTCTTCCACCTGACCAGGTTCCTGGTCCCCCTCCTGGAGAAGGCCGGGACCCAGGAGGAGCCCGCCCGTGTCGTCAACATCGGTTCCATTGACGGCATCAGCGTGCCTGCGCTCGAGACGTATTCGTATTCCGCGTCCAAGGCGGCGGTGCACCAGATGACCCGCCACCTCGCCAAGCGACTCGCCCCGACCATCACCGTGAACGCGATCGCTCCCGGCCCCTTCGAGTCCAAGATGATGGCGGCGACGCTCGATGCCTTCCGCGACCAGATCGAGGCGGGTGCGCCGCTCAAGCGCATCGGGCGGCCCGACGACATGGCCGGCGCCGCCATCTACCTGGCGTCGCGGGCGGGGGCCTACCTGACCGGCGCCATCATCCCCGTCGACGGCGGGATCTGCACCACACGCTGAGGCGTACCACAGAGGAACCTGCACCCGACCGACGCCCATCACACCGAACCGACCGACACACCGACCACAGGGGGGTCCCACCATGCTGTTGCTCCACGAAGTCCACCGCGTCGCCGGCGCCCGAGAGGACGAGTTCGACGAGGCGTACCGCGATCAGCTGATCCCCGCCCTGGCGCAGAGCGACGGCAGCCGCCTGCTCTGGTTCCTCCGTGTGGCGCACGGGAGCGGGCCCGCCTACACCATCGTCACTGTCACCGGCTGCCGTGACGCCGCCGCCTGGGGCGAGCTGTCCGAGCGAGTGCGCGTCGGAGACCTGGCCGCCTGGTCGGCCGAGGTCGACGCGATACGCCACGCCCACGAGGCCAAGATCGTGACCCCGGTGCCGTGGTCGCCGCTGCAGGACATCGACCTGGCCGGTGTCCCGACCGACGGGGCCACGCACGAGAACAGCCTCTTCATGGAGGACACCGCCTGGCCCTTTCCCGGTGGGCTGCAGGCCTATCTCGACAAGGCGGGCACCCTGTATGCGGAAGGCACGCTGGGCTCCCAGAAGCGGGAGGGCACCGGCATCATCGAGCTCGAGGCTGCCTTCCAACCCGCGTACGGCACCCACCGCACCACCGAGGTGATCCTGTGGCAACGGGTGGTCAACCACAAGGCGCTGCTCTGGATGCTGGGGAACGACCTGCCGCCGTCCGCCTCCGCGCCCGGCACGTGGATGCACGATGCCCTCAGCGTGCGCGACCAGTGGGAGAGCCGACTCCTTCGGAGCGCGGCCTGGTCGCCCCTCTACTAGGGATCAGCGCAGCGGTGCCAGGTCGTGCGGGCCCTGACTCGGGTAGCCGCCGGCCTCGCTCACGGCCCGACCCCATGGGATCAGCATCTCCATGAGGTCGTCGAAACGACGGCCGAGCGAGTCGACCATCACCTCGCACTGGGCGTCGGTGGCCACCTCGACCGACTCCCGCAGCACGCGCCCGGCGCCGGTGAGCCCTCCCCCGGCGACCAGTCCCCTCGCCTCGAGACGGGCCTCGGCCTCGTCGAGCTGCGCGTCGGACCAGGCGCGCGTACGGATGTAGCTGCGCAAGGGGAGACCCCAGTAGAGCTCGGTCAGCAGACCGATCTCCGTGGCGTCGAGGCCGGCCGACGTCCAGGCCGCGGTGTGCGCGTCGCCCCGGTACTCGCGCAGCATGTCGGCCAGGCGCCACAGGTCGCCCATCGGGTCGCCCGGCAGGCCGAGGCTGAGGAGGCCGGCGAAGAGGGGCTTGCCCTCGGGCCGCAGGGGCGCCGCCGCGTCGGCCAGCAACTCCGTCGCGCGCCGCAGTCCCTCGGGCTCGGCACCGAGGACGCGCACCAGCTGGTCCACCGCTCCCCTGGTCCGAGCGGCGCAGATGGCGGGCGCATCCACCTTGGACCACCCGAGCTCGACCGACGGCACGACGGCGTCGGGATTGAACACCGCGAAAGCGGCCGCGACGACCTGGCCGGGGACCTGCCCCATCACCGAGCCGCGGCTCGTGAAGTAGGCCGGGCCGTCCGGCAGCCGCACGCCGCCCGCGGTGCTGCCCGGGCTGGGCGAGAACCCGAGCTCGGCATAGGCAGCGTGGCATTCGGGGGAGAAGTACACCTGGCCGGCGACGGGCTCGAGGGCCATGGCCAACCGCCTCGTCCGAGAGCCGCGCAACTCAGGCACAATTGCCACCCTACGCCGGTGCCGGTCCCCGTAACGTTTCATCATGACCGTGTCGGAGGAACCGGCCTGGCTCCGCCCCTCGCCGGGGCTGTGGCGGATGCGGCGCGCCGAGGTGGGTACGATGACCGCGCTGCTGGCCGCGTTCTTCGGCCTCGTCTTCCTCGCCGCCGAGGGGTCGACGGCCGGACTCGTCAGCGTCGTCGTCGTGCTGGTGCTCGGCGCCGCGTTCTCGTGGTTCGTCCGTCGCCGTTACCGGGCCTGGCGCTACCAGGAACGACACGAGGATCTCCTCGTGGCCCGCGGCGTCATGGTGCAGCGGCTGTCCGTGGTGCCCTACGGCCGGATGCAGTTCGTCGAGGTGACCGCGGGCCCCATTGAGCGGCTCTTCCACCTGTCGACGGTCAAGCTGCACACGGCGGCCGCGGCCAGCGACGCCCGCATCCCCGGCCTCGAGGTCGCCGAGGCGGCGCGGCTTCGGGACCGGCTGACCGAGCTGGGCGAGTCGATGGCGGCGGGCATGTGACGACCGGGCACCCAGACGCAGAGGCTTCCGACGAAGGGTGGCAACGCCTCCATCCGCTCTCGCCGGTGGCGCGCGTGGGGCGACTCGTGCCGGCCCTGGTCCTGCTGTTCCTCGTCTCCACCGTCCACTCGAAGGCGGAGAACGGGCGCGCCGAGACCGACTACCTGGTCGTGCTCACACTGGCCTCCGCCGTGTACGGCTACGTGCACTGGATGGTCACCCGCTGGCGCTTCGAGGGGGACACGCTGCGGATAGAGACCGGCCTCATCAGGAAGGACTCGCGCCGGCTCCCACTGGCCCGCATCCAGGCGGTCGACATCGTCCGCCCCCTGCTCGCCCGCATCCTCGGCGTGTCGGAGCTGCGCATCCGTGTGGCCGGATCGGGATCGACCGACGGCAAGCTCGCCTACCTGGCCGAGGCGCAGGCAGCCGAGCTCCGGCTGGCGCTGCTGGCCGGCCACCACGACCCCGACGTGGCGGTGTCGAGCAACACCGGCCTCCCCATGGCCATGGTGACGACGGGTCGCCTGCTCGGCTCGGTCCTGCTCTCGCTCGTGAGCATCATCTTGATCGGCACCATCGCCACCCTGGCCGTGCTCGACGAGTTCGAGCCCAGGACGGCGGCAGCCGTGGCCGGCTTCCTGGCCGTCTACCTCCTGAGCTTCGCCGGCGTGATCTGGCGGAGGCTCTCGGGCCAGTACGCCTTCATCGCGGTGGAGGGGCCCGAGGGGGTCCGCATACGGCGCGGGCTGCTGCAGACGATCTCCGAGACCGTCCCCTACGGAAGGATCCAGGCCGTGCGCCAGGTGGAGCCCCTCCTCTGGCGGCCCTTCGGGTGGTGCCGCCTCGAGGTGGACATCGCCGGGGCGACGGCACGCAACCAACGCGGTGAGGGCACCGCCGTCGTGCGCAAGGCGCTGCTCCCCGTCGGCTCGCAACAGGACTCCTGGCACCTGCTGGCCCGCCTCCTGGGTGCTCCCGATCCGGAACGGACGCCACCACCGCGGCGGGCCAAGCTCAAGGCGCCGCTGAGCTTCCACTTCCTCTCCGCCGGCTACGACGGCGCCCACGCAGTGTGCGTGACGGGAAGGATCAACCGGGCGACGACCTGGGTCCCACTCGAGAAGTCACAGAGCGTCCGGCTCGTCCAGGGCCCGCTGCAGCGACCACTCGGGCTGGCCACCGTCCACGTCGACGTGGCCGGGAAGCGGGCGCGGGCCGAGTTCAGGGACCGGGAGGTGGCAGAGGCGGACCGGCTCGTCGATGAGCTGTCCGAGCTGAGCCGGGTGGCCCGGCTGCGGCACCAACGCTCGCCCGCCGCGTCCGAAGGTGCCGGCGATGCCGCTCCTTCAGGCTGGTACCCCGATCCCTCGGGACGCCACGAGCAGCGCTACTGGCACCATGGCCGCTGGACCGAGCACGTCGGTGACGGGGGGCGGCGCAGCTCCGAGGTGGTTACGCCGATGCCGTGAAGCGCATCGGGAAGTGCTCGATGGAGCGGATGGAGGGCGTGTAGACGAGGGTGTGGCCAGGCTCCACCTCGTACTCGGGTATCCGCTTGTGCCATTCCCGCAGCGCGACCCGCAGCTCGAGCCGGGCCAGGTTCGATCCCAGGCAGCGGTGGATGCCGCCACCGAAGGCGATGTGGCGATTGACCTCCCGATTGAAGCTCACCTGGTTGGCGTCGGGGAATTCGGTCTCGTCGGTGTTCGCCGACCCGAGCATGATCATGACAGCGTCCCCCGCATGCACGGGGCACCCGCCGAGCTCGGTCTCCTCCACTGCCACCCTGGCGACGCCCATGACCGGTGTCTCCCAGCGCAGGAGCTCTTCGATCGCATTGGGGATCACCTCCGGGCTCTCGACGATCTGGCGGCGGTGTTCGGGGTGCTGGGCCAGGAAGGAGAACATGCAGTCGAGTGTGGCCGTGACGGTGTCGAGCCCGGCGATCAGGAACAGGAAGCAGATGTCGAGGATGTCCTCGCGGCTCAGACGGTCACCTTCGACCTCCGCATCGAGGAAGTGCGAGAGCAGGTCACTGCGCCGCTCCACCTCGCGCTGGTCGAGGACCTCCTCGAAGTAGTCGTAGACGGAGTCAGCGACCTTCTGCTGGTAGTCGTGCACCGCCTGGGACCCGTACGGCTTCCCGGTCACGTGGTCGGGGCGGATGATCCCGTCCTTCATGACGAGGAACCGGTCGAGCTCGTCGAGGGGAAGGCCCAGGAGGGTCAGGAACACCTGCGAAGGGAAGGGGATGGAGAACTCCTTGGCGAAGTCCACCTCACCACGGTCGATGAAGCCGTCGATGAGGTGGTTGACGAGCGCCGAGACCTCGTCGTCGAGAAGGGCCATCTTGCGCGGGGCGAAGAGGGGGTCGAGGAGCTTGCGGAACTTCTTGTGGTCCGGAGGGTCGATTTGCAGCGGGATCATGGGCCGCTTGTTCTTGAGGTCCACGGCATCCATGTTGGAGGAGAAGATCTCGGGGTGGCGCAGTGCCTCGTCGATCTCCGCCTTGCGCGTCAGCAGCACGCCACGACCGGAGCCCATTTCCACCTCCATGACCGGCATGTCGTCGCGCATCAGTTTGAACACGGGCTGCGGGTGCGCCGCCATTTCGGGATCCATGCCGTTGAGCGGGTTGCCCTCGTCCGCGGTCGTCGTGGTTTCGGTTTCCATGTGTACTCCCTGCTACTCGTGCGCGATCTGAAGGATGCGGTTGATGGACTGGACGAGTGAGGCATCGTCTGACTCGGGGATGATCCAGCTGGCGGCGAACAGGCGGACGACGACGTCCACGAGCTGTTCACGGTCGAGCGCCCCGGCGGCCACGGCGGGCACGGTGTCGAAGGCGTCGCCCAGCCGCAGCACGAGCTCCCCGCGCAGCGACGGCAGGTGCTCCAACAGGTAGCCCATGACGAAACCCGGCTCGGACTCGAAGAGCGGGCGGCACGGGTGGGACCGTATGAAGTCGAAGGCGTAGGCCATGAACGCGCCGATCCGGTCCTCAGGAGCCCGGGTCGTCGCCAGGACCTCGTCGAGCCCCGTGCTGAAACGACGCTCGTCATAGGCGGCGGCGCCGAGCAGCACCTGGTCCTTGCTCGGGAAATAGCGGTACAGGGTGCCGCGCGAGACCCCCGCCGACTCCGCGATCTCCTGCATGCCGAGCCGCTTGACGCCGCGTCGGCCGATCAGGCCCAGAGCGGCGACGAGGATCCGTTCCTCCGTCGGGCTGAAGGAGCGGACCGGGGACGCGTCCAGGCCGGCGCCCGGGGTGGCGTCCTGCAGCGTCGCCGTCATTATGGAACATATTAGACAGATTTTGTTGCTTTTGTCTCATCACCCGGGCCGGGGGCGGCAATTCCAAGCGAGGCCGAGGGCGGGCGGTCCTGGACGGCGCGATGGTGCCCGATCAAGCCCTCGTTCTGAGCCTCCACCGTCGGACCGAGGGCACCACGAACAGCACGACCAGAGCCACGACACCGACCAGCGTCGCCGACTGTCCGATGTCGTCCGCCGCGGAGCGCCCGTAGGTGAGCGTGACGTCATGGCTCGTCGGCACCACGACCATGAGATTGGGCGTGACACGCCATGGGCCGTCTGCGCCGCTGGCGCTCCAGTTGGGGAAATAGGAGACCTTGACCAGCACCGGCGTGCCCACCCGCGACACGTGGAAGCTGATGGACGAGTCGGTCTGGGACACCGCCGTCACGCTGGTCGTCGCGACGTGCTCGACGGTCGGGCGGATGTCGCTCACCGAGGTGCGGGGCCACGACGGCGGACCACTCTGCGCGAGCTCGACGTCCCACCGCGCCGGGTCGTCGTACCAGGCCACCGACGGGTCCAGCCAGCTGGAGGGCGATGGCTTCACCCCGGAGAGGACAACGGGGTCGTTGCGCAACGGCGTGACCAGCGCGGAGTCCTTCACGACGTAGATGTCCCACGTCGTGTGGGCCTCGGCTCCGTCGTAGTCGTACGTCCACGGCCCGGTGGTGGCGACGAGCTTGAGGTCCGGGTCCACGTCGGCCTCCTGCTCCACCACTGTGGTCTCGGCCATGAAGTACTTGACCCCGAGCAGTTGGAGGTGCTGGACGCCACGCGTCACGTCGAGCGGGCCGTACGGAAGCCCCACCTCCGGATCGGACGGGGACTCGGAGAGCTCGGCCTGATCGAGGAAGTGGTAGGGCGTCGTGGCCGAGGACTCGAACAGCAGTCCCTCCATGGAGTCGATGCACCCGTTCGTCCAGTACGGCAACAGCATGAGCGCTTCGGGCGTGCCGAACCGGTTCTCGCTGGCGCTGTACTCCCACATCGCGCGGCCGCACCCGTAGCGCCTGCTGACCGCCTCCATGGTCTGCATGATGGACCGGTACTCCGGGTACGACGCCTGCCCCTCGTAGCCCTCGTAGTTGAAGGCCGACCAGTTCGTGACCTCATTGGGCCCCGTGTGCACCAACGATGACGGCTGCACGACGAAGGGCGGGACGACGACGAGGAGGACACCGAGCAGGCCGAGGACCGCACCGCTCACCGCCGCCGGGGCCCAACGCGGTGCGGGTGGGCGCCGAGGCGTGAAGAGGTAGCCCGGGTCGGCAGCGGCCTCACCGGGCGTCGGCTGCTCCTCCCCCGACCGCGGGAGCGGTGGCCCCTCGACCCATGGCGGCGTCTCGGCCTGGGCCGCCCAGCGCTCGGACCTCATCCGGCGCCACGCCTGGGCGACGACGATGCACGCCGTGCCGAAGGTCCAGGCTGCCATCAGGTACACGGAGATGAACCACAGCGGGAGAAGGCGGACGTTGTACAGGCTCCCTTGTGGATCGAGCGCGGTGGCGAGCGCCGAGACGATGCCCAGCACCGTCACGGTGATGCCGAACCGGCTACGGATCAGGAACGCCGACACGGCTCCGATGCCGGCCACGACGAGCGCCCAGGTGTCGGCCTCGCGGAAATACTGGGCCCAACCTTCCACGTTGGTGTAGCCCATCGACGTCGAATAGGCGTGCTCCAGCCCGAAGGGGACCAGCCACCATCCCGACAGCAGCAACCCGATGCCCACGGTGGAGCCCGCCCACCACAACGTGCGTGCCCGCGGGACCTGCTCCAGCGCTCGATGACCGTGCCGGACCAGGAGCTGGGAGTCGGCGATCCCCCACCGGGCCGGGAGCAGCTCGAGGACCGTCAGGATGACGGCGCCCCCCAACGCGTACAGGGCGGGCACGATGTGCGACAGCACGCAGACGGCGAGCACGACGGCCGCCCACCCGCGGTACCGGCCCTCCCGTACCGAACAGGCGAAGAGGCCGAGGAAGAGCACGGCCAGAGACAGGCTGAACGAGAAGGCGTACTCGCCGGCGAGCGTCGAGAAGAGGTTGCCACCGTAAATGGTGAACGTGTAGTCAAAGAGGAACGGCAGCGTGGCAGCCGCCAGAATCGTGGGGATCGGGGGGCGCAACCGGAAGAAACGACCGCATGCCCAGGCACAGACCGGGAGCAGCACCGATCCGAGGATCGTGCCCAGCTTGAAGGCGACGTCGTAGGGGATGACCCACCCGCCGATGGCGATGAACAGGTCCGGAATGGTGAAGTAGAAGGTGTAGAGGGGGAAACCGTCGTACCAGCCCGGATCCCAGCCCGTGAGATGGCCGTGGCTCAGCAGCGTCTCGAGGTACTTGGGCATCGCGATGTGCGCGCCCGTGTCGCCCCCCGTTGTCGTCGTGTCCGTGAGCAGCATGCTCGGGTGGAGCTGCGAGAGCGTCACCACGATGACGGTGGCGATGGTGATCACCGTGATGGCGCCCGGCACCCACCACCAGCTCCCGCGGGTCGAGGGCGCGGCCGCTGGCGCGGGCTCAGGCTCAGGCTCAGGCTCAGGC